>Ga0209636_10006528_pt1 | contig 11923 bp, 9 predicted proteins | sample DeeMarSWOR152_54_FD_187464 | JGI IMG/M metagenome (GOLD analysis project Ga0209636, IMG submission 187464) | Marine sediment microbial communities from White Oak River estuary, North Carolina - WOR-1-52-54 (SPAdes) (version 2) | ecosystem: Environmental > Aquatic > Marine > Intertidal zone >...
GTTGAATTTGAGCTTTAAGCCTCTGGCTATTGACATTTATGCTATAATTCCCCATATCCCTTTGAGGTTTCATCTGATTGCTCTCGACTTTGTTATGAACAAGCACGGGATGTGCGCAGATAAAAGTTGGTGAAGGAGGTGGTAGTATTGAGATTGTAAAGTTTTTTAATGTACCGGGGCAATTGGTGGTCGTCAATTGCTTCTCAGTAAGGAAAGTTGTAAAACACAAACTATGAGGGAGGTTAATGGCAAAGTGAAGAAAATTTTGTTCTCGTTTTTTACCTGTCTTTTGTTGTTAGCATTTGTTCTTCCTGCCTGTGGTGCTCCAGCTGAGGAAAACGTTATTAAAGTTGGTGTTGTTGGCCCGATGCAGTTCATACAGGGCGAACACCACTGGGCGGGAGCTTCAATGGCAGCGGAGGAGATCAACGACGCTGGCGGAGTGAAAATAGGCGACACGAATTACATGATTCAATTAGTCAAGGTGGACAGTAACGAACTCCTTGATGTAGCTGGGGCTGCAACTGCAGTTGAACGAGCGATAACTGTAGATAAGGTGGACTTTCTGATTGGTGGCTTCAGGACAGAAGCCGTGTATCCGATGTCAGATGTAGCCATGGACTACGGGATAATTTTCATGAATTGTGGTGCTGCCACCGCTGCGCTCCAGGCGCGAGTAGCCGAAGATTATGACCGCTACAAGTACTTTTTCAAGGTCACTCCATACAACGAGATCTTTCTGGTTACGAGTGACTTCAAGATGCTGGGGATGGTCGCCGAAATCTTGAAGAATGATTTCGGCATAACGAAACCGAGAGTTGCTATAATTGCTGAAAAGCTGGAATGGGCTGAGGGGATGGTAGCGCTTGCCCAGGCAAATCTACCAAAGATGGGGATGGAGGTTGTTGGTACATGGAGGCCATCGGATACGGCTACCGATGTAACTGCTGAGCTGACAGCCATAGCTGCGCAAGATCCTCATATCATATTTACCACGTTCTCTGGTCCGGTTGGCATCACCTATGCCAAGCAGCGTGGTGAGCTTGAGATACCAGTTGTCTCAGTGGGCATCAATGTTGAGGCTCAAAAGTCAGGTTTCTGGGAGGCTACCGGTGGCAAAGGTAACTACGAATTTGTCCTGAATACCTATGCCAAAGGGGTGGCCATGACCGATAAGACCATAGCCTTCTTTGATGAGTTCGAGAGGCGGACGGGTGAGTTCCCAACATATACCGCGGCTACCTATGACGCCCTTCTCTCCATGAAACAAAATATCGAAAAGGCGGGGACGCTGGATTCGGATGCCCTTGTTCCGGTCATTGAACAATCGACATTCTCAGGTACCGCTGGAATGACTAAATACTATCCGCTGGATTCACCGGCATGTCCCCCGATGTGTCCTCATGACATAATGTATGGTCCTGGTTTCCAGACCGGAGTGGGCACCCAGTGGCAGGATGGAGAGCTGAAGGGAGTCTGGCCCAAGAAGGAATATGGTGCAGTTGACACCTTCGGCGATTGGCGTTTTGAGTACCCGGGCACTGTCGCATTGAAGATAGCGCCGTATGCCGTTGACAAGTTCAAGAGCGCACCACCTGAAGTAGAAGCACCACCTGAAGCACCACCACCAGGCGGGCTATCGTTTGCGGCCGCTGAGTATACCAATGCCGATTTGGGCTTCTCGGTGAAATATCCGAAGAATTGGAAAGAGAACAAAGACGAAGAAAAAGATCCATCCGTGTTCTACGCTGCAGACCCGGCTCGAGTTCCAGTTCTAAGAGTTATGGTCATAGAAGTGCCACCTTTTTCCGATGCAGTAAAGGCTGGACTGGAGAGCGCTGGTAGTACAGGTATCAAGGTTGGCGCTGAAAAGGAGGTAACGCTGGCAGATGGCACTAAAGCCACCGCGGCTAAGGTTGACCTTAAAAGCTCTGGCTATGATGCTGAAGCCTATGTACTCGGGGTGAAGCAAGGCGACAAGTGGATTGTGGTTTCCGTAAGTACTGTGGCTTTGCTTGTTCCTTACGATGAAGCGCAGTTTTCAGAGATAGCCGAAACCTTAACATTCACAAAGTAGCCGAGTGTAAGCCTATATGGTGCCCCCGCGGTTAATTCGCCAACCGGGGGCACCATAAAATAAAGGCGTGAGACGTTTAAAATAATAACTTTGTAAGAGTTATGTTTCAGGCATTTGTAATTCAGATGCTGGTAACAGGGGGGGTATACGCCCTCCTGGCTGCCGGCTTTTCTCTTATCTTCGGCGTAGCCCGCATGATAAACCTGGCGCATACTGCGTTTTTCATGCTGGCAGCTTACGGGATGTACTTTTGTAGCTATCAGTTCGGGTTGGACCCCATCTCATCTATCATCTTGTCTATAGTCGTTACAACTCTGATAGCAGTTGCAAGCTATAAGGTGTTCATCGACAGGATACGCGAACATCAGGTAACTGTCTTACTGATAACTATTGCCCTAGCCATGGTTTTCCAGGAGCTCATGCTTTTAGCCTTTGGTGCCCACTTCCGGGAGGCCCCGGTCCTTATCCCGGGGTATTTGGAAGTGTTAGGTGTGAAAATCACCAATCAGCAGTTATTGTCAATTGGCATAGTTTTAGTCGTGCTTGTCTGTGTTTGGGCGCTTTTGTTAAGGACAAAATTAGGACTTGCTATAAGGGCTACCGCCCAGGATACAGAAATTGCCAACCTGATGGGGATAAGCGTTTCCAGGGTACTCTTGATAACTATGGGGATAGCTGGTGCGTTAGCGGCGGTTGCCGGCGTTGTAGTGGCACCTTTATGGGTCGTTTATCCTTACATGTGGCTGTCCCCGCTGGTAATGGTTATGGCCATTGTTACTCTGGGCGGATTGGGCAGCATTAAAGGGAGTGTAGTTGGCGCTTTTATCATAGCATTTGTGGAGACACTGGTTGTTTTCTTGGTTCCGGCGGGCGCATTCTTAAAATTGGCGTTTGCCCTGCTGGCTATGGTGATAATACTCGTGGTCAGGCCTGAAGGTCTGTTCGGCGTGATTTTTGAAGAGGAAAGGTTATAATTGTTAAGGCGGCTGTTTAAGGATTTCCAGGGTGATGTGCTGGCGATTCCAGGCAGACTTATCGCCCTTGTTTTCTTTTTGCTTTTGTTTCTTTTTCCTCTAATAACACAAGAACCTTATACCCTTCGCATTCTGATTCTTGCCAATATCTACGTTATTTTCGCGGTTAGCTGGGACTTTTTGTCTGGCTATACCGGCCAGGTCAATTTTGGTCATGCCTTGTTCTTCGGGGTTGCGGCTTATACCGCGGCAATTCTGAATAAATACATTGGGTTACAGCCGTGGGCAACTATACCTATTGGGGCTATTGTTGCCGTAGGAGCTGGGATGCTCATGTGCCTGCCGGCATTAAGGTTGAGAGGACCTTATCTGTCTCTGGTGACTTTAGCTTTTCCTCTCATCGTACTCGGGGTCATCAAAGCTTTTCCTGATTTCACTGGTGGGGAGCATGGAATAACTGGACTTGCGCGCCTTTCTGATTCTCGGCTAACCGACTACTATATATCCGCAGTTGTTATGACTCTTTCTGTGTTTATAATGTGGAAGCTTACCGATGCCAAAAGTGCCCTTGTCAGGACAGGCATTATTCTTCACGCCATCCGTGAAGACGAGATTGCGGCTCGTGCCAGTGGAATCAACACCATAAGATATAAGATGTTGGCTTTTGCTATAGGTGGCTTCTTTGCCGGGATTGCCGGTGGTCTACTTGCTCATTTTATGAGGATTGCCGGTCCATCAACTCTGGATTTGATGCTGTCCTTCCAGGCAATAATATGGACGGTTTTCGGCGGTATTGTCAGCATTTATGGCGCAGTGGTCGGGGTTTACATTCTGTATCCTCTGATGGAATTCTTGCGTGTTATTCCTGAGTTGCGTATTCTAATTTTCTCAGCCATAGTGATAGTTATTCTCCTTTTTATGCCCGAGGGGATTGCGGTCTGGATAAGAGATAAAATCGAGCGCGAGTGCCCACGTTGCAAGCTAACTAATGTGTGGTGGCGCCGTACCTGTAGAGCCTGCGGAGCTTCTCTGTACTGAGCAAAGTTAGGTTCTAAAGACCCAGATATGTCTTTCTGATAGTCTCGTCTTTTAGTAATTCCTTAGCTGTTCCTTGGGCGATTATGTGTCCCCGGGACATGACGTAATTTCTTCCTGACAGGTCGAAAGCGAAGCTGACGTCTTGCTCGGCCAGGAGTATGGTAACCCCCAGCTCGTGATAAATTTCTTCTATACGTTTAAACAGGTCTTCTTTAAGCCTTGGTGCCAGTCCGCTTGAGGGCTCATCAACTAACATAAACTTGGGCTTACGCATTAGCGCCCTGCCGATAGCCAGCATTTGGCGTTCACCGCCGGATAACGTCCCAGATACTTGATTTTCCCTCTCCTTTAATCTGGGAAACAGTTCATAGACTTTATTCAGGCTGTCGTTGACTACCTTCTTATCCTTAACCAGATAAGCTCCGGCCAGCAGGTTATCCTTGACCGTCATTTCAACAAACGGTCTTCCTCTCTCGGGGCAAAGGAGCAAGCCTCTTTTGGCTATTTCAGAGGCGGTAAGCTTTTCAATGCTCTCGCCTTCGAACTCTATAGTGCCTTTAAAAGTTATATCTGCCTCCCTTGTCCCCTTTGATATCTCCTTCTCCCAGTTTATCAATCCTGAGATAGACCTGAGCAGGGTGGTCTTTCCGGCACCGTTGGGGCCTACAAGCCCAACCAGTTCGCCTTTTTCAACCATAAGGCTGGCTTCATCCAGCACCATAGCTGTGTCATAACATACGGTCACGTTTTTTACTTCAAGCAACGAGCACCTCCTTGCCTGTGTAGGCTTCAATCACCTGCTTATTCTTGGATATTTCTTCAGGTGTGCCTTGAGTGATGACTTCGCCAAAGTTAAGTACAATCACCCTATTAACTATCTTCATCAGTTCGCTAAGCTTGTGCTCTATGATAAGCATGGCAGGCCCTTCGCTGTGGAGCCTGCCAAATCTTCCGCCCTTATGCAATCTTCTCATCGATTTGGCCACAAGCTCTGTTTCTGCGGGATTTAGTCCGCCGAATGGCTCATCAAGGATAAGCAGCTCCGGTTCGGTGGCAATTGCCCTGGCAACTTCCAGCCTTTTTAAGTCACCGTGTGACAGAATGGAAGCCGGTTCGAGAGCCAGGTCGGCGATGCCGACGAACTCTAAAGCGTCTCGTGCTTTTACTTCGGCTCTTTTGACCCATTCACCACGCTTGGTTATCCGCGGGCAGAGACAGCCTACCAAAACATTGGCGATAATTGGCAAATGTCGGAAGGGCTTGACTACCTGGAAAGTTCCTACCATCCCCCTTTGCACGATCTCCCAGGGGCGGCGTTTGGTTATGTCTTCGCCATTAAATCTGACTTTTCCTGAATCGGGCTTCAATATACCGAGTAGGCATCGGATAAGGGTAGTTTTTCCGGCACCGTTGGGGCCGATGAGGCCAACCATTTCATCCCTTTCTATCTTAAAGCTTACATCGTTGACAGCAAGCAGCCCGCCGAAGCGCTTGGTTAAGTTCTCAACTTCGAGAAACGGCGCCATTTTACAGATCCTCCTCTCTCAGCTCACGGCGTGATACCTTGCCGACATCCGTCTTGGGCACTTCTCCCCTGAACTCAACGATTTTGGGGCATTTGTAGTGAGCCAGACTTTCAGCGCAATATTTCATAATTTCTTCTTCTGAAATTTTGCCCCTTGCCTCCGTTTCCAGAACGACAATTGCTTTAACTTTTTCCCCAACATCTTGGTCTGGAACTCCGATGACGCCGGCCTCTTTCACTTGTGGATGAGCGGCTAGAACCTCCTCTACCTCCCTGGCAAATACTGCCAGACCCTTGTACTTAATCATATCACGCTTTCTGTCGTAGAAGTAGAAGTAGCCCTCTTCATCCATTCTTGCCAAATCGCCGGTTCTAACCCATGTCTCACCGTCAATTTCTACGAACATTTTCTTCGTTTCCTCGGGATTTTTCCAGTAGCCTTTCACCACTTCTGGCCCCTTTATTGCCAGTTCGCCTATCTCACCCACGGGGAGAAACTTTTTACTTTCAGGGTCAAGTATGGCGCCTACGGTGTTAGGCATTGGTATACCAAAAGAGCCGTATTTTGGTCTCCCGTATGGGCTGATCATCCCTATTGAGGTGGTTTCGGTCATTCCCCAGCCCTCGTGTATTTTTGCGCCTGTCCGCTTTTCCCAACCTGTTGAGGTGTCCTCAAGAAGAGCATCGGCGCCGGAGACGAGCACCTTTATACGCTTCCAATTGACTCTATCGGTGCGGTGATAGTCTCTAAGGTATTCGTACAGAGACGGAACGCTGTAGAAAATGGTTGCCTTGTAACTTTCAATAGCGTTTAAGATGTCGTCAAGGTCTGGAGTGGTAAATATAACCAGGGTATAGCCCTGCGATAGTGACCCTAGCATAACTACAGCCTGACCGTATATGTGGTAAAACGGCAAGTATGCTAATACGGTTTCCTTGCCCTCTTGAACGACGTCTCCCCAGACTTCTGCTCCCAGGTAACGGGCAGCAGTGAGATTGTAGTGGGTTATCATAGCTCCTTTTGGCAGCCCCGTTGTCCCTCCGGTGTATTGAAGCGTTACCAGGTCCTCTTTAATGTTGAATTCAACTTTCGGTGGATTTGGCGGGTACTTCTTTATCAGATCTTGGAATTGATAGAATCCCTCTCTGGCGAAGAGCTCGGCAGGTGGTACTGCCATCTTTTGATATACAGCCCGGAGCACACTGCTGCCCATAAACTTTTTCATGCCCGGTAGATATTCAGAAATACTGGTTAAGATGACCTTATCTAGCTTGAGTCCGGTCCGATCGAAATTGTCGAAAAGAATATCTTGGCAGACGATGATTCTGGCTCCGCTGTCTTCAATTTGGTGTTTGATCTCAGGACTGACATAAACAGGGCTGATGGCGGTTAGCGTAGCTCCAGCTTTCAGTGCTCCGAAATAAGCTATGACGAATTGAGGCGAGTTCAAGAGAAGCAAAGCAACCCGGTCCCCTTTTTTGATGCCTAAATCATGCAGGGCTGTGGCAAATCTATCGACGTGGTCTCTCAGCTCGTGGTAGCTCATCTTCTTACCGTAAAATATTAAGGCAGTTCTGTCTTTCCATTTATCCGTGGCTTCATCAAAGGTTTCGACCGCAGATTTTTGCGGGATTTCAACATCTGGTGGCACTTCTTTGAGGAAAAACTTTAACCATGGTCTTGATTCATATTTTGCCTTGTTCGGATCGGCTGCCATTGTACTATCTCCTCCTTTGCTACAAGCAAGCATACCATAATAATTTTGTTCTGACAATGTGATATTTTCTGGTTGTGTCATTTAATTAGGGTAGAAACCTTTCAGATAGGAGGTGACAGTTCGCCTATTTCAAAGTATAATCAAGAGGATTGTTTAAGAATTGATCCCACAAGGAGGTTTCAGTGAGGAATAGCAGAAAATATTGGTTTCTACTTCTAGGGCTTGTTGTCTTGTTGGTTAGTTCTCTTGTTGCTTGTGGTAACCCTGGTTATACTACATACACTAATGATAAGGCTGGGTATTCCATCAGCCATCCAGCCAGTTGGATAGTTCAGGTGTCTGAAGATGGGACAAAGTGCCTCATAATTTCTCCAACTCGCAAAGCTTCAGTCATGATAGATGTTGTCGAAGGCATGACAGCTAGACAAGCTGCCAATTATTGGCTTGTTTCCATAGGAACAGCCTGGGGTGAAGTGGTAAAGCTTGAAGATAGACCAGGGGAGGGCTTTTGGGACTGGTATCTTTCTTATGAGTATGTGACGGACTTAAACGAAACCTTTCGTGGGGAGGCCTACTTCAAGCAGACGGAGACAAATGTCTATAAGCTAGACACGGCGGGAGACAAGGACGGATATGCTGGCTATCCTTTCGATGCAATAATCTCGACATTCAAGTTGCAGTAGTGAATTAACTTAGTTCTACCGTTTCACTCATTTGGCCGTTTTATAGCCTGGAGTGTGTCTTCTGGTTATATTGCTCTTTTTTAAGTGTTGTCCGGTGTTTTTAGAAGCGTCTGGTGTGCTGGAATTAGTGTCGAACAAGTAGATATCGGGGTGGCCGGATTTGAACCGGCGACCACCTGAACCCCATTCAGGTGCGCTACCAGGCTGCGCTACACCCCGTGGCTTTGCCTTACTCAATATGTTATCATAAGTGGCTAATTGAGACAAAGCAAATTTCGCTTAAGTCATATTCAATCAGGGAAGGAACCTGGACTTTGGCTAAGAAGCATATAAAAACCGAATTGAAGCGGACACCTACTAAGCGTCAATTGTCTAAGTGGCAACGCCAGAAACGCACCCAGCGTATCATAGCCATTGCTGGAATCGTCTTTATTGTCCTGATTGTGGGTTATATCGGCTATGGATATTACGATGAGCAGGTTAAACCGCTCCATCAGCCTGTTGTTAAAATAGATGATACTGTCTTTGATATGGATTATTACGTGAAGATGCTTGAGCTTTACAGTCAAGGGCAGGATTCTGATGGGACCTGGACTGTGGCAGATGATCTTGTTGGCATCATCCGGTCCGGTGAGTTGGTGATGATGTTATCTGCAGACCTCGGTTTTGGTGTGAGTGCAGATGAAGTAAATACTGAGCTTGAAAATCTGGGGCTACCCGGTGGTAAAGTATACAGGGATGCCGTTACTTCTAAACTGCTGGCAGCTAGGCTGTTTCAAAACTACTTTGACCCGAAAGTGCCGACTGAGTGCGAGCAGGTGCAGGTTCAAGCAATGTTCTTGGAAAGCGACGAGGCAGCTAAAAAAGTCACAGATAGCCTGAAAGCTGGAGATAATTTTACTGCTTTAGCAAAGGCATATTCTCTGGAAGTAATAACTAATGAGAAAGGCGGCGATTTAGGCTGGCTGCCTAAAGATTTTGCTTATGTGATTCTGGGAAATTTAGGAGATTCGTTACTTAAAGACATTCCTTTTGAGCTTGAGCCAGGGGTGCTCAGCGAGCCGACTTATGATGGGTCGGTCACCAAAGGAATAGGTTACTGGCTGATGGAAGTGACGGAAAAGGACGAGCAAAAGGGTAATCATGCTAGAGGTATTCTTTTAGGAAGTCGGCAGGAGGCGGAAGAAATCAGGGCCAGGATAGAGGCTGGTGAGGATTTTGGCGATTTAGCTAAAGAATATTCCCAGCATTTGGTGAGTAAGGGGCTGGGGGGTGATTTGGGTTGGACCGAAGAATGGGGATTTGGTGGCAGGGTCGCTCTAACGCTTGCTATGCAGCTTGAACCGGGTGTAGTGAGCCAACCGACAGCTGATGACTCTGCTCAAACTAAGGGAGGCTATTGGCTAATCAAGGTTTTAGACAGGGATGACAGTCGGGCGTTGGATGATGAGACCAGGAATACGCTGAAGTTGAAGCTTTTTGAAGACTTGCTCAATGAGCAGAGCGAAAAGATCTCGGTAGAAACGTATTTGACTGAAGAGCAGAAGTTCTGGGCAGTGGATCGAGTTCTTAAGGGGAGGGAGTAATCGTTATGGTGGCAAGAAAGAGCATTGGTATCGGTTTGATGGGTTTGGGTGTGATTGGTGGTGGTATGACCAAGGCATTGACCGGTAAACCGGGTGCTTTGTCTAGAGAAGCAGGCAGCAAACTGGTCTTGAAGAAGGTGTTGGAGAAAGACCTGGCCAAGCATGGCTCATTGGGAATCGAGCGTGGTATTTTTACCACTCAGTTCGAGGAGCTGGTTAGCCATCCTGAGGTGGATATAGTTGTGGAACTTATGGGTGGTGAGCATCCTGCCTTCGAATATATAAGAGAGGCTTTAACTCGCGGCAAGCATGTCGTTACTGCTAATAAAGAAGTTATGTCGAAACACTGGAGCGAGCTTCTGACTGTAGCTCGAGACCATCAAGTATCTCTTCGCTATGAGGCTAGTGTGGGCGGTGGCATACCTCTAATTGCTCCATTTCAGGAAGACCTGGTGGCTAATGATATTTCAGCTATTTATGCAATTCTCAATGGAACAACCAATTATATTTTGACTCGAATGGCCAGGGAAGGGCTGGATTTTTCAGTGGCTTTGAAGAAGGCTCAGGAGCTAGGCTATGCTGAAGCTGATCCCACCAAGGATATAGAAGGAGTTGATGCTGCCTATAAGCTAGCTATACTGACGACCATTGCTTTCGGCACTGAGCTTAGCTCAGAGGATGTTTACCACGAGGGTATTTCACGGCTACAGGCTCGTGACTTCCGCTATGCTCGGGAATTGGGTTATGCCATAAAGCTTCTGGCTATTGCCAAACACTCCGGGAATTCTATTGAAGCCCGCGTTCATCCTGTGTTTATCCCCGAGGATTCTCTGCTGGCTAAGGTGGATGGCGTTTACAACGCAATCCATGTGGAAGGCGACCTGGTAGGCAAGGTTATCTTTTATGGGGAGGGAGCTGGCCCCAGAGCGACTTCAAGTGCGGTTGTTTCCGATATTATAAAGATAGCTCAGAATATCAACCATGGGACGGCTGATATACCGAGGTTACCCTTTGCAAGCGGGCTGACTGTTAAACCTATGGACGAGATAGAGACTAGATATTATATGAGAATGGGCATTGCTGACCAAGCGGGCGTTTTGGCGCAAATCTCTAAAATATTGGGAGACCACGCCATTAGTATTTCCTCGGTAATTCAGAAAGAGACCGACCCGTCTACTCAAATTGCTGAGATTGTGATAATGACTCATCCGGCTAAAGAGAAGGCAGTTCAGCAGGCACTTAAGAAAGCTGAGCGTTTGGCTGTAGTTAAAGAGATCACTAATTTTGTTCGGGTAGAGGCTTAGGGGAAAAATGGGGCGTGGTGTTCTAGTCAGATACCGTGAGTTTCTGCCGATTACTCCGGCTACTCCTGTGATAACGCTGGGTGAGGGAGATACTCCTCTGGTCAGGTCCGTTACCTTGGAGAAGGAGCTTGGCTGTGGTGAGCTTTATTTTAAGCTTGAGGGGTGTAATCCCAGCGGCTCTTTCAAGGACCGGGGCATGGTTGTAGCTATAGCCAAGGCGGTGGAAAATGGCAGTCGCTGTGTGATTTGCGCTTCTACCGGTAATACCAGCGCTTCAGCCGCTGCTTATGGAGCCAGATTTGGCCTCGATGTTGTCGTCATCGTGCCAAAAGGGAAGATCGCCTTGGGCAAGTTAGGTCAAGCTATCGCTTACGGGGCTAAGATTATCGCTATACAGGGCAATTTTGACCAGGCTCTCCAGATAGTCCGCGCTCTGGTTGAAAAGCATCCGGTTACACTGGTTAATTCACTGAATCCATATCGAATTGAAGGTCAAAAGACGGCGGCTTTTGAGATTGTTGACGATTTAGGCGAGGCTCCCGATTACTTCTTCATCCCGGTGGGCAATGCCGGCAATATCACCGCCTATTGGAAGGGCTTTGTCGAATATAAACAGGCTGGTAAGGCAACCCGGACGCCCAGGATGATGGGCTTTCAAGCCGAAGGAGCAGCGCCTATAGTCAAGGACAGAATTTTCAAGAAGCCAAAAACCCTGGCTACGGCGATTAGAATCGGTAATCCGGCTAGCTGGCAAAGAGCAGTAGCTGCTCGGGACCAATCAGGTGGGGTGATTGACTGCGTCAGCGATGAGGAGATTCTAGCTGCCTATAAGCTTCTGGCAAGGAAAGAAGGGGTTTTCGGCGAGCCAGCCTCGGCAGCTTCTGTGGCTGGTCTCATTAAGATGGCCAGCCAAGGGCTGAAGCTTTCAGGCAAGAAGGTTGTCTGCATTATTACCGGCACCGGGCTGAAAGACCCTGCCATTCCAGCAAAGTTTGCTGAACCATTCCCGGAGCTCCCT
>Ga0209636_10006532_pt1 | contig 11921 bp, 13 predicted proteins | sample DeeMarSWOR152_54_FD_187464 | JGI IMG/M metagenome (GOLD analysis project Ga0209636, IMG submission 187464) | Marine sediment microbial communities from White Oak River estuary, North Carolina - WOR-1-52-54 (SPAdes) (version 2) | ecosystem: Environmental > Aquatic > Marine > Intertidal zone >...
ATTATATCTTTGCTTCTCCCTAGCAATTCTGTCGGTAGTTTTTGAAAGCAACCGAGGCAAAAATCACTTTCAACCGGTGCAATGGCCTGCCGGTAACGTTTCTTCAATATTTCGTATATCTGTGCCAATTCCCTGGGGAGCTTCTGCAACAATTCATTTCTTTTTCTTATCAAAGTGAGACTGGCTTCGTTCTCAATCTTGAAGCCGATTTTTTTGTAACTAGGTTCTTCCATATCGTCAATCAAGTTGTCGAGGTCGAAAAGCAGTTTCAAATGCATTTCGATAATGTCGGGCATAGTCTATTTCCTCTTGGTAAGGCCTTTTTCGATATCGTTGATTATTGTAATGAATTCCTCTGCCGTCTTAGCTTTTTGTATTAGATTTTTCTTGGTGATTTCCTTCGCGATCTGCACGATCTTACCCAATGTTATCAAGTATTGATTGCCCGGGTCCTGCGGCGGTGCAATAATCAAGAATATAAGGGAGACTGGCTTTTTGTCGATGGAATTGAAATTTATTGGCTTGTTTGTTCTGCCGACCGCGATCTCGAGCCTTTCGACGGCGAGCGACCGACAATGTGGTATAGCGATCCCTTTACCGATTCCGGTTGAACCCAGCTCTTCTCTTTTCAGTAGTGTTGAAACGATAAGCTCTGCGTCACTTCCTTTTTTAATCGTATACACGAGATCTTTTATCACATCGTCTTTCTTGCCAGGTTTGAGTGATAGGTTGACCCTATCCTTTAACAACAGACTTGCAAGATTCATGAAACCTCCTTCATATTGTTAGAGGGTTTAAGAAGGCTGATAAATGGCGCGAAGTGACAATGAAGGGCAACCTTCTTTGCCGTCTTTGAGCCTTCTTTGAACCCCTTCGAGCTCTTTTATGTTCACATCTTCTCTGGACATGAAACCCCCAAGAGTTCAAGCCCGTCTTTAATGGTTTTTGCTGCCCTGCTGATAAGATACAGCCTTGCTTGAGTAAGTCTCTTGTCATCGCTGACGACGCGATGTTTTTGATAAAAAGCATGAAAATCACGAGCAATATCGATCATGTAATAGGTGATCGTGTATGGATCAAAATTGCGGACTGCATCTTCGAGTATTTCGGGAAATTTGAGAATATTTTTTATTAACTCAAATTCTTCCTGTTCTTTGATTAATGAGAGATCAGCATCTTCTCTTAAATTGATACTATTCTCGCCTGCGTACCTAATGATGCTCTTGATTCTAGCATACGCATACTGTACGTAATAAACAGGATTCTCTTCCGATTGTTTGAGTGCGAGATCCAGATCGAAATCTAAATGCTGCGAAGAAGAACGCATCAGGAAGAAAAAACGTACTACATCTCTCGGTACTTTATCGAGCAGATCGTTGAGCGTAGCAAACGTACCGGCACGCTTGGACATGGTGATAAGCTTGCCCCCTTTTTTCAATTTGACTTCCTGCACGATCAGGACTCTCAAAATGTCTGATGGATATCCTAATGCCTGAATACCGCCTAGTATTCCCTTTATTCGCCCGTGGTGATCAGGTCCCCAGATATTCACTAGTTGGTGATAATTTCTATCGATTTTCTCAAGATGATATGCAATATCAGGTAGTAAATAGGTGTGTCGATTATCAGAAGTCACGATTACTCGGTTTTTGTCATCGCCGAAATCGCTTGATTTGAAGTACAGCGCACCATCCTCTACATATGTGAGGGTTTTATCCTGTAGTATTCGAAGTACTTTGTTAACATAATTTTTCTTGTAGATCTCCGATTCGAGTGTCCACACATCAAAATGTACGCCGAAATCTTTCATGACGGATTTGTGTTCATTGATGAAGTACTCGATAGAATACCGCTTGATTTCTTCATAATCCGTTAGGCCTTTGTTCATAGCGTTTCTTGCTACATCCTTAATGTAATCTCCATGGTATCCGTCTTCTGGAATTCGAGCGTTTCCCCCCTGCATTTCGGTGATGCGTTGCTTCACGCTTTCCGCAAGCAAATCTGTCTGTCGGCCCGAATCATTGACGTAGTATTCGGCATACGACTTGAAACCCACCTTTCTCAGCAATCTTATCAAGCTATCGCCTATTGCCGCAGCCCGTGCGCTGACCACGTTGATTGGTCCAGTAGGATTAGCGCTCACAAATTCAATCAAGACGGTCTTATTCTTGCCAATATCGAGTTTGATTTCTTTTGATAACTGATCATACAGATATTCATTGCTTAGTGTGAAATTTATGAATGCAGGGCTTTGTACCGTGACTTCTTTTATTATTGGGTTTCTTATCTGGCTGGCGATCCTTTCAGCAACTTCCTGTGGTTTCTTGCCCTCCCGGCTGGCGATTCTGAAGGCAAGGTTCGTGTAGTAATCGCCCTGCTTATTTCTTGGCACATAGTCAATTACTATGTCCTCGTCTGGGAATTGCTCTTGAAGTATTTTTTTTAGCCTATCCCTAATCACGTTCAAGCTCCAATTTCGGAGCATCGCCCCACAGTCTTTCGAGCCCGTAGAATTCGCGTGCTTCTTTGGAGAACAGATGGACGATGACGTCTATGAAATCAAGCAGTACCCATGTTGCAGCTTCTAAACCCTCGCGGTGCTGGGGATGCTTATGTTCGATTATATGGCTGGCCATTGTTTTTGTGTGCACGTCAGAAAGGCCGGTAGCGATGACAAAGAAATCGGTTATTGGAGAAATCCCACGCAGGTCAAAGATGATTATTTCCTCGCCCTTTTTTTGATCGATCAAAGCTGCCAGATCCTTGGCTAGAGTGGTGCTATCCTCAGCCATGATATTATCGCTAGAATTCTTTCTCGACATCCGCAAAGAATTCACTATAATCCTGGCCAAGGATCAGGCTGACTTCGAGATGCAGTGCTGGATCAATGTCCTTGCCGATATTTTTGCACCCAATCCTCTTCGCGAAATACTCAGCATTCTGGAGGTCTTCACGGCTTCGTTCAATCACCACAGATTCTTGAAAATCTTGCCTCGTAGCATTGCCGATTTTCACTACGTTGAAACCCATCCTCCTTAGGATATTTGCAACCTTTATTGCGAGTCGGGTTTCACCGCAGCCATTCAGTACTTCGACACGCACGTTGCTATTGCGCTTGCGCACTTCTTCTGGGTCTTCGCGTGTGTACATAAATATCAATGAGATGAGGAATGCCGTGAGAATAAACATCAATATGAAGAGAAGTACCTTCCCAGAAGAGTTCATTTTAATACGCCGTCATCAGTCATGTCTTCCAATATGCTTGTCGTCTTTAATCCAGGCAAACGGACCAACTGTCTCGCCGTCGCGGATTGTCGTATCGCCCTCAATTAATGTGTGGGGTCTTATGTGGACGAATTCTCCAATCTTTACAGAAAGATCGATATCTGTTGTCTGGGGGTCTTCGATATAAACTCCCCTTTGCATCAACTCCTCGAACCATTGCCTCTTAACGATTGCTCGCACCTGGGCGAGCTGCGATTTGGTGTTCACGCCGATGATCTCAGCCTCGTTGTCGATCATATAGCCGCATACCTTCTTGCCGCTGGCTGCGATGTTACGGATGGCGTCGGTCAAGTAATACTCTCCCTGTTTATTTTTGTTGTCAATTTTCTGGATGGCGGCGGCAATGATTTCTGTACGGCCGAAGTAGACGCCTGCGTTTATTTCGTTGATGGCGTTTTGTTCAGGCGTTGCATCGGATTGCTCGATTATGGCTGCTATTGAATCATCATGTTTTCGAATGATACGACCGTAGCCGAAGGGATCATCCATCTCGCAGGTTAGTATTGTCAAATCTGCATTTTTTTCCTCGTGGTACTGCAATAGACGTAGAACCGTCTGTTTTGTCAGCAAGGGAACATCACCGCACAGGATCAGTGTCTTCTCGCATTCAGCCGTTTTCAGACCCTGTTTTGCCGCATCACCACTTCCCAATGGTTCATCTTGGACAACTAATGATATGTCATTACCAAGCGCAGTGTACGCATCATGTGTTCGGTCACTAACCACCAAGATTATCTGCTCACTGCCAATGTCACGCGCGAGGTCTGAGACAAAAGCGATTATTGGTTTGCCCAATATGTGATGGAGAATTTTGGGAGTTTTGGATCGCATGCGTTTGCCAATACCGGCGGCTAAGATCACAGTGCTTATTTTGTTATGTAATTTGGGCATTTTGGGGGTTGCCACAATTAAATATAACCAATTATCTAAACCTGTCAAGGGCAATCCTTTTTGCCCTGGTCAATCGCAGTGCTGCATGATCCAAAGACTACAACGTTTTCTTAATATTGTATTTGTTGACAGCATTGGGCGGTTGGGTAAACTTGATCATGCCAAAATTTGACAAAGCTTTCGAGGCGGTGCTATTTGATCTGGATGGTGTATTAATCGATAGTTATGCTGCTTGGTTCCATCAGTTTCAGCAGGCCTTACGACATTTTGGCTACAACCCAGTGAGCGCAGAGGAATTCCGCAAGTACTGGGGACAGAGCACCGAGGATGATGTGCGCATCTTCATGCCCGAAATGACGCTCAAGGAAGTAAGGCAATATTTTTGCGAACATTATCATGAATGCGTTGGGTATTTGCGAATGGAGACATATGCCATTGAGGTTCTAGATGCTGTCCGGGATTATGGATTGCGCGTTGGTTGCGTTACGAATTCTCATCGCGATATTGTTGACACGACGCTGAGACACTTCAGCTTGGAGAGCTATTTCGATACAGTAGTAACCGCCGACGATGTTAGTATGCCCAAACCCCAGCCCGAAATGATAATTAAAGCGTGCAGCGCAATGGCAGTGTTACCCGAAAGAACGGTGTTTGTTGGCGATACGGAAACGGATATCAAAGCAGCTGCAAATGCCGGTTGTCCTTTCGTGGGCTATCGTATCGATGCCGAAACAAGGGTTGACAGCCTTAGGGAATTGTCGTTATGCCTCAGACGAATGTTCAACACGGGCGTCGTGTGAAGGCTGGGTTTATACATATCACAAACTTGACTTGCTTTGAAATATGGTTATGATTAATGCAATGAAGAGATATCTTATATTATTTTGCCTGTTGCTACTGGCCTGCAATGAACTGCCGGTCGGTGACGATGAATTACGTGTGCGCGGTGATTTTGAACCACAATTCCTGGATCTATCCAGATTTTCTACTTTCACTGAACACAAAGAAGTGAATGTCGGGACGGCACTAAATCTTGTTTTCGGAATGAATGAAGAATACGAGGCGCGATCCATTTTGTATTTTGAATTTCCCGATTCTGCGTATCAAGGTCTCGATGAAATAAAACTCGTTTTGAATCTTAATAATGACTTCAACAATGATACAATTGCTTTCAGTATACACCTAATGGATATCGAATTCACGGAAACCGAAGCGACCTGGACACATCGCGCCATTAATGACCTATGGCAAACCCCGGGAGGCGATTTTGACAGTGACTCGATACGGTTTGGCGTGGCTGAGGCAGATTCAGTCGTATTATACTTCAACTACCTTGAATTGGCACAGATTCAAGCGGCAGAAGGTATTATTATTATACCGCGCGACACCGGATTTTGCTATCTATCCTCCAGAGAAGGGGGCAACCCGGCAAGACTAGACTTGAAGAAGAACGACGAGACACTTCCGCTGTTCGCAGAAAGCGATTGCCACATAGTCAACGGTCCTGAGCCAGGCTTATTGGATGATTGGGTTGGTGCGGGATGGGTGTATCGTGATTTCATTAAGTTTAATTACGACACACTCCTTGATAGTTCAATGGCGGTGTATGCTGAGCTTTCGTTTCGTTGTTCCGAATACTTCGCTTCAAGGGATTCCCTGGAGATTGGCGTGCGGCAGCTGCTCGAACCGTTTTCCACTTTTGACACACCGACCGGACCCCTGATTGCGCTCGAGAGGATTGGTGTTGGCGACACGTTGGTGAAGATTGACATCGTGAAACACGCCCAAAGGATAATCGAGCATCCAGATTCGAATTTCGGGTTCTATATAGCAATAAGTCCTCAGAACTATGACGTATCGCGCGTTAAATTGGTACGCGGCTCGCATCGTCTCAATATCGGGTATGTCCTCCCACCGCAGCCGCGCTAGGTACATCAGGCAGATATCATGGGTATACTGATTGCTCTATTGATCAACGCATCGATTTTTTCAATAAATGGTATTGGTAGAGATCTGAGCGTGTTTCAAACACCCTTTCTTGAAAGACAGGGCATTGGCCAGCTCGCTTTTACACTCAATCCAGAGTACACTTTGCTTAACGAGGAAGGTGATTTTCGTGGTCTTTTCTGGACAAACCCCCTAAAACTCTCAATATCGGTACCCGTGATTAGTGGTTTTACAGTCATGGCCGGCAATCGTGAGAGGTTTGACCAAAGTTACGACATCTATCTTCAGGATAGTACGTTGAGAATCCACGGTCTGGGCGAAGGCAGCATAGAAGAAGTATACGCCGGAGTCAATAAGAAAATAGGTCCCGTCGACATTGTCGCCACCGGCTCATATCTTTTCGGAAACGCATGGGAAATATGGAAATACAGCATCAGTGGCTATACTATTGTTGACACTTTTCTATATCATTACCGGGGTCAAATGCTAAACTTCGGCCTAAAACACAGTATCTTCTCTGTGGCATATGAGGGATTCGGCGAAGTCAGAATGATTAAACTGGAAGAGGATACCGTAATGATTGATCTGCCACAACGGCTATCCATAGGTGTATACCCAAAAATCGGCAAATGGCCCTTAAGCATTGTCTATGAACACTCTTTCTGGAGTGATACCGCGTATAATTCACCTCACCGGTTTAAATTATCGGTGCACCGTGGTGTCTTCGGTGTAGCTTGCTATTTCAATCCATGGTATATTAAAGATGTCGCAGAATATGGTCTTGACATTAGCTATGCAATACCATTACGTAATGTCGGTTCGGCTCAGTTGAGAATGGGTTTTGCCTTGCGGCAGAAAGATGGATTGCGCGAGTTCCAATTCGGGCCTAAGCTGACCTTTGTGCTCAATGAGCTCTTTGTACGTAGAAGAAGATAACGATACACCATTGAATACTGCCCGTGTCTTTGACAGAATGAAATCATGAAGATCAGAATCCTTTTGCTTGATGATGAAGCGAGCCTTATAAAATGGCTCAAGTATGCACTGGAGCAGAAAGGCTATGCAGTTCATGCAACAACCGATCCCAAAGATGCCCTGGCCGAAATAAAGAAAGAGAAATTCGATCTCGTCATCAGCGATATAAAGATGCCGGAGATCGACGGCTTCGATTTCTTGAGAAGGGTGAGAGGATTTTATCCGCGGGTTCCTTTCATTTTCATTACTGCATACGGTTCAATGGATTCCGCGATTAATGCCCTGCGTGATCGGGCTAGTGATTATATTCTTAAACCTTTTTCAATTGATGAATTAGTAGTACGTGTGAAAGCGAATACGAGCCGCCCCGAGTACGAGCCGACGAGAATTATCGGCGCCAGTAAGCGAATGCAAGCAGTGATGGATATGCTTGGCAAAATCGCGGCTACGGATACGACAGTCTTGCTGCTTGGAGAATCAGGTACGGGCAAGGAGCTATTTGCCCGTGAGATCCACAATCGTTCTAAGCGCTCAAAAGCAGATTTCGTTACACTCTCCTGCGCCGCACTACCTGATACCCTGCTTGAGAGTGAGCTGTTTGGTTACAAGAAGGGTGCCTTTACCGGAGCTAATGCCGATAAAGATGGGTTATTCAAAGTGGCAGATCGCGGTACATTTTTCTTGGATGAGATAGGCGACGCGCCGGCTTCGATTCAGGTGAAGATACTGAGGCTCTTAGAGGAACGGGAAATAGTACCTCTGGGTTCAACAAAGCCGATCAAGGTGGACGTTCGACTTATTGCGGCAACCAACAAAGATCTTAGTGTGGAACTGAAGCTGGGGCGTTTCAGGGAAGACCTTTATTACCGTCTGAATGTAATACCATTAATACTGCCACCACTCAGGCAGCGACGCGATGATATTCCCGTACTTGCCGAACATTTTCTCGAACAGATATGCAAAAGAGAAGATCTGGGGGAGAGGAAATTAATGAAGAGTTCGATTGACATGATGCAAAGATACGATTGGCCTGGCAATGTACGCGAATTACGCCATGTTATCGAGAGGGCTGCGATATTGAGTGATTCACATCACATTAGGGCAGAGCATCTGGGATTACCAAAGATCAAGGCCAAGAGCTTGAGCCAACTGCAGGAGGATGAAATCAATCGTGTTGTCAAGGAATGTGAAGGGAATATCAGCAAGGCCGCCAAGATTCTGGGGGTCGGCCGTGCTACCTTGTATAGAAGGCTCAGAAAGACGAAAAAGCGAGGAAGATGATTCAAGATGTTTATGGGCCCGATTATCTGGAAGATTACCGAGACTTAAGTGTTTCAAAATGAGACACCGAATATCATATGATACACAATGGTTTATAGAATTGTATGTAATTTCGGGACTTTTTGGATTGAATAGCTGGCACGCTAATTGCTAGTATAATAGTCAAAGTGCTCTTTCGCAATTTATCTGGATTTTGCTTAAGATGGGTGTGGCTTTCTTGCATACGGATGGGGCGCGAGCCTTAATACGCGCGCTGATTGTGTCCTAAAGCCTCAGGGTTAAGCCGGGTTATTCTGTAACCTTTCATTGTACGGGGGCACATGTTTCTATCTAGTCATGTCATTCTTTGCTAAGGAGGCAAAAAATGAGAAAGGGATTTACCCTTATCGAACTCATGGTGGTTGTAGTCATCATTGGTATCTTGGCGGCTATTGCTATACCTAACTTCATCAGTATGCAGCGTAGGGCCAAAGAAGCATCGGTCAAGAATAACATGCACACACTGCAACTGGCAGCTGAAGACTTCTCAACCTTGAGCGAAGGTGTGTATGCAGCTGATTGCGGTCAAAGCGTACAGGCAGCGACCAATAATGTTGTTATGCTCCCTCAGTCAATCGGCGGCGCTGTCGCGGGTTTGAACCCAGTAGGCGTTGACCATCTTCTGCCCGAAACGTTCCGGAACCCGATCGTTGCCGCTAACAACTCTTTTGATTCACCGGGTGCAGCATTTGCTGATCCACAATCACACTGGGCGTGGAATATTAATAACGCGGGTGGCGTTGGGTATACTGCTTATGACGCGACTATCCCAGTACCTGCGCCGGTAGCGCCTGGCACTTCGCCGTCCACTGCAGTATTATATCAGGTAGTTGGACAAGGTACGAGTAATGAACTAGCCTTAGTTTTGAGCGCTGGTCAGTAATAGCAATATGCTTATTCTTCATGGGGCGAAGACGCATCCTGCGTCTTCGCCCTTGCGTATTTCTTCCAGAGGATTTACCTTAATCGAACTCATGGCGGTGGTTGTGATCATAAGCGTTCTCATTGCGATTGCTGTTCCGAATTATATATCGTTGAAGAACAGGGCTTTGGAAGCCAGTGTCCGAGCGAACATGCATAATACGCAAGCTGCGTGTGAGGAATTTTCCATATTAGCTGATTCCTGGTATCCGGGTGATCTGGACACCAGGGTCGGCCAGCTGGTGCCTACTGCTCCAGCAGCTATCGCGAATCTTTCCCTGGCCGGAGGGGTCCGTGTGCCGCCCTTTCCACAGAATGCCATGCTAAGGCCGCACGCTAACCTGAAGAATCCGTTCAATATCACAGATAAGGTAGTTGAGAACTTGCTGGTGCCAAAGCCACCGGTACCGCCACCTTTAGTCAGGGGCTGTGTGTATTATTCAGCTTATCAGATTGACAATGTCACACCAACCGCACCTGGTGATGCCGCCGGTTCATATATAATAACGGGTTACGGAGCAAAAGGCCCAATTCCGTTAACACTAGGAGAATAGATATGAAACTTCAGCGCAGACGTTACATAACCCATAAGAAGTTCCAATTCCGGATGTTGGCCATGCTGCTTCTGCTGGTTCTCTTAGCGACGCTGGTCACTACCCTGGTCAACCACTACTTCCTATTGTCATCAATCATCGACTTCACCATGGAACATGGCAGAGGCCCCACGGGTATGGATCTATTCGTCGCCTCATTACGACCCTTAGTAATCATACTACCGGTAGTATTTGTGCTACTCGCCATCATCGTGGTTTTCATATCGCATCATATTGCAGGGCCACTCTACCGTTTGAAGATGTACATGGAAAAGGTCGAGAATGGCGACTATTCAGTGAAACTCAAATTCAGAAAAAACGACTCGATCCACGACGTTGCGGATAGTTTTAATCGTATGGTTGAGGGCATTAAAGACAAGTTTACCAAGCAAGACAAGCCCTGATACCGACGCATACTCAAGTTTCAATCGGGAAAACCCAATAGTTGTTATCTCCGCATGCGGGGGGGAAGCTTGTCTTCCCAGGTTGAGTGCACTTCTCCTTCCTTAAGATAGTATTGTTCCCCATGCGGCTCTTCGGGTATTGATTCGATCAATCCAGCCCTGACAAGTTCACGCAGATCATAGGGCAAACGGTCAAATTCTCTTCCGAATTCAATGATCTTGCTACTCAGTAGCTCGATGTCCAGTTTCATGGTGATCTTTTCGATATAATAGAGCGCGATGACCTGCTCTTCAGGGTTTTTCGTGTTATTATAAAGATCGACCCAGAGTGCCAGGGAAGATTTGAGGTCGCCCAGTTTGAAATACGTCACAAACGCAGCCCAGCGCTGCGCTATATCAGGTGCGTTTGGCCTTGTTGACGAGATATTGAAGTACGTGCGAGCGACCGGGTAATCGGCGAGGAATGCATAATTGATAAACCCGTACATGAACGGCAAGCGCCAATCATCAGGGTTATTGTGCATACCCTTCTTCAGTAATTGACGGGCCTGGTCAGGTCTTTGTGCGTCATGGGTTAACATAAGCGAACCGAGTGTATAGGCATAGGTAAATTTACTATCCAGCGTCGTTAGTATATCGAGTATGTGATATAAAAAATCAAATTTCACGTCGCTCATCCTGTGCTCGCCATAATACTGGATAAAACGCAACCACACCAGGTCGGATAACGGCGCGTAAAAACCCATTGAGGCCGCACGCAAAGCCATACCCGAAGGGAAATACATCAACTCACCGATGAGCTCGTGCGGTGATTTCTTCGTATCTACCAGGTATGCAAGCCCGGTAATGAGCGCGACCAGAACGAGTAAGATGAGAAAATTTCTCATGGAAGCTTATTCAACGCAGAGCCAGAGTCTGAGATTGCCCCGTCGTCCAATATCATATTCAAAAGATGCAGGGAAACAGGATTCCTCGCAATGATAGTGTCGGCCAGGTTAAAATGCATTGGCTTGGACACGGCGGTCCCATCTTGTTGTGGGATACCGAGAGATAGTGTGGTTTTGCTTTCACTGGTTACTTGAATTCACGGCGTTCAAATATGATTTTTGTAATATAAAGCAAGAATATGATATACATAATGCCATAAAGAAGCGAGAAAATGATTTGGTCTGAATAGAGGGGTAGTTTGTAAGCTAAGTCAATGCGCAAATTGAAATTCTCTAGGTTTGGTAGTACATAGTAGAAGCCATAAGCGAGGTATTTGAACACTATTATCTTCGACTGGTCTGCAAAAAGCTTCAGGTCCGGCAGTGCATGACCGACAACAAAAAATATCACACCCATTATCGAAGACATGGTTGTCGAGGAAAAAGAAGAAAATAGAAGAAGAATACCGAGCAAAACCATGACTTCGATCATGGTGAAGGGCAGAGAGATTAGCAGTACAGGGTCAAATGTCCCCTCGTACAAAAAAATGACCAATTGATGGATTATGAGCATGGCAAATACAAGCAAGAAAACCAGCGCACTGAGTCCAAAAAACTTTCCGAGGATAACTTCGCTTCTTTTCACCGGCTTCGAAAGC
>Ga0209636_10006533_pt1 | contig 11919 bp, 10 predicted proteins | sample DeeMarSWOR152_54_FD_187464 | JGI IMG/M metagenome (GOLD analysis project Ga0209636, IMG submission 187464) | Marine sediment microbial communities from White Oak River estuary, North Carolina - WOR-1-52-54 (SPAdes) (version 2) | ecosystem: Environmental > Aquatic > Marine > Intertidal zone >...
CTCACTGCCTTGGGAAGCAGGGCTACCTCGTCAACGCCGAAGGCACCACCCACGTTGACATCAATAATATCGGCACCAGCCTCAGCCTGAGCCTTAGCCTCACTAGCCACAATCTCCAGTTTGCCCGCTTTCAACGCTTCTGACAGCTTTTTCCGGCCGCTGGGGTTAATCCGTTCCCCGATAAGCACCGTTGGCCGGCCGTCACCGATTATTACTTCTCTGGTAGCGCTTGATACCCTGGTTTCCATCAACTATTTCTTCCCTCTCTGCGTCCCCTTCCAGTACTTCTCCCTCAGCTCGCGCTTCAAAATCTTGCCCGAAGGGTTCTTGGGCAGGGCATCAACGAAGTCAACCGACTTCGGTGCCTTATAACCAGCCAGGCTCTTTTTGCAGAAGGCAATAAGCTCTTCGGCGGTAGCTTTTGCTCCCTTCTTGGTGGTTACTACAGCGTGAACCTTTTCCACCCAGTAGGGGTCAGGAATGCCGATGACCGCCGCCTCCAGAACCGCCGGATGCTGGTAGAGAACCTCCTCAATCTCCCTGGGATAGACATTCTCACCACCAGTAATAATCATGTCCTTCTTCCGGTCTACAATGTAGATATAGCCTTCCTCATCGTAGTAGCCGATATCGCCGGTATGGAGCCAGCCTTTAACGATGTTAGCCTCTGTATCCTCAGGCTTGCGCCAGTATTCAACCATGATTTGCTTGCTCCGTACTACTATCTCACCCAATTCACCGGGCTTTACATCTTTATCCTTGTCATCGACAATTCTGACCTGCACCCCGATATCCGGCCTGCCCGCCGACGCCAGCTTTTTCTGCTCCTTCCTGGGCCTGTCCAGAACATTGTGGTCGTCTTTGGTCATGTGAGAGATAGCCGGACCGCTCTCACTCTGCCCGTACCCCTGGGCAAAAATAGGGCCGAAGACCTTCATCCCTTTCTTCAGCACCTCCTGAGGCATGGGTGAGGCACCATACCACAGAAACTCCATCGAGCTGATATCATACTTCTTGAGGTCAGGCAGGTTAAGCATGGCTACTAGATGCGTGGGCACAAAGTCCATATGGGTAGCCCGCTCATCATGGATAATTTGTAGCGTAGCTGCCGCGTCAAAGAATTTGACGATAATATTGCACCCGGCGGTGTACAGAGAGGAACGGAAATGGGTATTACCAGCAATATGGAAGAGAGGCGTTATCTGGACACGCTTGTGTCCTGGTTGTAAGCCCATATCGATAACTAGGGTCTTGGCGTCTTCTATGAAGCGCCTTTGGGTATACAGGGCACCACGGGGCATACCGGTAGTGCCACTGGTATAGATGATGCAGACGGGGTCGTCTTCTTCTACCTGCACGTCAGGCTCTTCCCCGGGGTATGATGCCAATAAGTCACTGTGGGCTATCATATCGGGGGCGGAACTCTCCAGAGAGATGAAATTCTTAATCTTGGGTAGTTTCCCCCTTATGGAACTGGCCACTTCAAATAATTCCGGCCCGACAAAAAGGGTATTTGCTTCCGAATAGTTAATAATATATTCCAGCTCGTTAGCCTGTAACCTGGGGTTAAAAGGCGAAGCAATGAACCCCCCCTTCATTGATGCCCCATATACCTCGACAAACCCTAGAGAGCTCCAGGACAGAATGCCAAGCACATCCCCTTTCTTCACCCCAATCTTATGCAGGGCATGAATCAGCTTGTTTACTCTGGTATTAAACTCAGAGAAGGTTATCCTGGTATCTCCATAGACGAAGGCTTCCTGGTTGGGATAGAGGAGCGCATTTCTATAGATTATATCTGCCCAGGTGCCGACATTATACCGGGATAGCTCCTTAAGTAGAAGACGTTTCGACATAGCCCGTTACCTCCCTAAAGCAGTAATCTACGACCTTATCTGCTCCTTGATATAGTAAACCTGGCGATAATGGCACATCTTGCCCCAGGATGACAAACAAACTGGAGCGGGTGATGGGATTCGAACCCACGACGTCTTGCTTGGGAAATTTCCTAGAGACAAGCTGTCAAACGCTTGCTAGACCAACCGCTTGCCTCCTTTCTGGGTAAATTATACAGGCCCTGTAGTTTGTAGTCAACGAGGAAAACAAACGAGCTTCCTCTAGAGAACATCTGGGAAGGGCAACACGTTTAGGAGAGGTGATTAACTCCGAGAATTCAACAATTCGCCCAATTGTTAAGCGGTTGACTTACTGATATGGGTGCAGGGCTGCTAAGACGCATCTTCAAATGCTCAGCATAACCAACAAATACAGCTTAATTACCTGAAGTTTCCAATACGAAGTCGCACCAATTGAGGTGGACTCTGCCGACCCAGTTTATTCACTTTGCGATTCCCAAAGCCCGCTTCCTTATCATTGGTAGGAAGACAAAGTGGTAAACAATTTTTGGAAAAAAGTGAGGATTGACGAAAAGAGATATTGACATGGGCATTAAAAATTATTATTATTTATAAAAATTATTGGTAATCGTGTAAAACAAATTGTAAAGAGCCAGGTTTAACTTACCTCTTGGAGAATTATTTTGTGAGGTTGTCAATGAGGAGTGACAAGCTGACCAAAGTGAAGAACCTCAATGAAACTAAACGAAGGACCTCTAAAGAGATGTTTTTAATCGAATCTCTCAAAATTGTGGTTGACGGAATTGCAAGGACTTTTGGCCCTCGTTGCGAAGTGGTTCTACATGACCTTAGAAGCCTCAGAAACCTTGAGCATTCGATAATCAAGATAGCAAACGGACATGTTACAGGAAGAACCGTCGGTGGGCCGATAAGCGACCGGGGACTGAAGGACATCAGAGGCGGATCCGAGTGGGACCTTTGCATCAACTATGCGTCTGCAACTAAGGATGGCAGGTCCTTAAAATCCAGCACTATGCTGATTAAGAATGAAAAGGGAAAACCAATTGTGGCAATGTGCATCAACTTTGATGTTTCAGATATTCTGAGCCTAAATGCTGTGGTTCAAGATATATTTAAGATCTCAGAAGAAACCCAACAAGGCGAACCTGCTGAGACCTTTGAACCTGATATGGTTTCCACCCTGAACGATATCACGGACAAAATAATCCGAAAAACTGGAAAGGCAATACCAGCAATGAGAAGAGAGGACAAAATTGAGATTATCAGACAACTGGATGAACAAGGATTCTTTTTAATCAAAGGAGCTGTTAAGCTCATTGCTGGTAAGCTGAGGGTTTCCAAGTTTACCGTCTATAACTACCTCGATCAGATTCGTTCTGAACAACAAAGTTCGAAGCTACAATTAACTTAGTGCTTCTTGAGATATTCGAAAAGAAGGAGCTGTTAATCGTGAGTAAGCATGTTTTGAATGTACCTAATGCACCGGAATATCCCTTTTCGCCAGCTATCAAGGCTGGAGACTATATTTTTGTGTCAGGTCAGGGCGGATTTCAGGATCCCGAGACCGGTGAGACAATCAAGGGAATAGAGGCTCAGACCAAACAGTGTTTGCAGAATATGAAGCAGGTCTTAGAGGTGGCAGGTTCATCCCTGGAAGATGTAGTGAAAGTAACCGTCTTTTTAGGCAATGTTGCCGATTATGCCAAGATGAATGATGTATATCAAACCTACTTTCCTAAATACCAGCCTGCCCGCTCAACAGCAGTAACCGGTTTGGTGATTCCCAACATGCTTATCGAAATGGAGTGCATAGCTTATTCCCCCTAAACTTAGCCCTTAAAGGAAGAAAGATGAGTCGGGGGTGGGACTTTAGCCAGTGCAACCGACTAAGGAGGTGATACATGAGTTAGTGCACTAAATATCTGCAGAGCAAGGCCTTAAGAGGAGGATTTGAATGAAAAAAACAAAATTACCTGTATTATTGGTTGGAGTATTGCTGGTTTTGACATTCGGAGCATTACCTTTAATGAGTGCTTGCCCAGCACCGGGACCGGAGGAACCGATAAAAATAGGGGCCGTCCTACCCTTTACTGGTCCATTGGCTGATGCCGGCCCCAAGGTCAGGGAAGGTATCGATTTTGCAATTAGTGAGGCCGGTGGGGAGGTTGCTGGCAGACCAATACAAGTCATATACCAAGACGGACCCGAGCAGGCTACGCACCTTGAGAAAACGAAAGCGCTGGTAGAGAGGGAAAAGATAGATGCCTCAATCGGATTTCTATTAGAATTCTGCATAGCCTACATGAATGAAGTAAAAGTGCCCCTCTTAGGTGTTAGGCCTATTCTTCCACGACCGGGTGAAGATGAGCTCGTCTACTGCTTCATGCCAAGTGGCACTTTTAAGATGTTTACCTATCCGCTCGCCTGGTATGCGTATGACCATATGGGCTTTAGGACAGCCGTCTGTGTAGCTCATGACTTGGATGATGGAAGGAAGAGCATCGCTTATTTTACTGAGGCGTTTGAGGCAAAAGGGGGGAAAGTAATTCAACAACAGATTCCGCCCGTAGATACACCAGATTACGGCCCCTACTTAGTAGCTCTTCAGGAGGCAGATGTTACCTTCACCTGGTTTTACCCTCCCGAGTTCCTGCGCTATCTAACGCAGTACAATGACTTTGGGCTTTTCCAAAAGCAGCCGGTTATAATTTCTATATGTGAAAACCTGCTGCACGAGCTTCTGCCAGCTTTTGGCGATTACATCCTGGGGGTAACGGGCTCATGCGACTATTTCTGCACTATGGACAACCCAGCCAATGAGAAATTCGTGTCAGGTTTAAAGGAAATGTATGGGGAGGAAATATTCATTGACTCTTGGGTCCTTTGTGGTTACGAAGCCGCCGAAGTAATCTTAACTGCGCTAGAAGCAACAGGTGGTGATACGACGCCCGAGAAATTCCGGCAAGCTATACTCAATGTCAACATCGAGACTCCTTCCACAACGTCTCTAACTTTTAGACCTGATGGGTGGGGTAGTAAAGACATGCATATCTTTGAAATCCAGAAGGTAAACGGCCAGTATCGGTGGATGCCCATCTATACCTATTCTGGGGTTGAACCAGTTGAGCCGGTAGCCCCCTGATGCCCGTGGGCTAGGGACGAGCTGGGGTAAAACTCCGGCTCGTCCCTTCGCCCTGATTAGAGCGATATCACTGTGGTGGATTTAATACAGCGTCTCTAGGTAGCATAATGTGAAAGTGTCCACGGGGCGCTATAACGGTAAATTATGTGAGGTATGTCATGACGCAGATGGTGGTGCTAAATTTACTAAACGCGCTCACATTCGGTAGTGTATTATTCCTTGTGGCGGCTGGGCTCTCGTTGACACTTGGCGTGATGGGCATCATCAATCTAGCCCATGGCGCGTTGTATATGGTAGCGGGTTATGTTGCTTGGTCCGTGGCAGCGCAAGCTGGATTGAATTTTGGGTTGGCTATTTTAGCAGGGGCACTTGCCGCTGGGCTACTTGGTCTGCTGATGGAGCGGGGATTCTTGCGCCAGCTATATAAACTAGCAAATGAACAAGTATTGATAACCGTTGGCTTTGTCTACATTTTCACTAACCTAAGTATGTGGGTTTGGGGTGCAACCCCTAAAGCACCGCTTATACCATCTTTACTATCTGGTTCTTTCAATATTGTGGATAAGCCCTATCCGGTTGTTCGCATTGCCATCATCCTTATTGGCCTAGTGTCAGCCGTGGGTCTTTGGTGGCTGCAAGATAAAACTCGGATCGGCGCCATGGTTCGGGCAGGAATGGAAGATAAAGAGATGGCGATGGGGCTAGGTATAAATATGGACATGGTTTTCGCTCTCCTCTTCTTCTTGGGAGCACTCGTAGCTGGGTTTGCAGGTGTAATCGGCTCCCAACTCTTGGGTGTAAACCTTGCCCTCGCCTGGGATATCCTGCTTTACGCACTAGCTGTGGTCATTGTTGGTGGTGTGGGCTCTGTGCAAGGAGCTCTACTAGGGGCTATGATAATAGGGGTCGTCGACACTTTTGTCAAAGCTCTATTTCCAATGTATGCCACATATACCGTCTATATAGTCATAATGCTCATGTTGATAGCTAAGCCTAGTGGTCTCCTGGGGAGAAAAAGTTAAAAGATGAAAATGGGCGGCAATCTAAATCCTACTAAGCAACCAGGGCAGAAGCAACTGGTTCGCTTTACGCCTTACTTGGTTGCTGGCGTCATTTTTATCCTACTACCTCCCTTTCTGCCGCTTGACGTTCAGACTATGCTTACCAAGGTCGTTATTTTTGCCCTCTTTGCTATGAGCCTAGATATTCTAATGGGCTATACAGGGCTTCTTTCGCTGGGGCATGCCGCCTTCTTTGGGATAGGAGCTTATGGTGCAGGCATCCTAACAGTCAAGTATGGCATCGAGAGCTTTTGGATATCAGCACCTCTGGGTATCCTGATGGCAACGCTGGCTGCTGCCATCTTCGGCCCTATTGCACTCCGCGTACGGGGCGCATACTTCCTGTTGGTAACCTGTGCTATGGGACAATTGCTCAGTTGCATTGCCGTGAGGTGGGATCCCGTGACCGGCGGCTATGATGGTCTCTGGGGCATACCACGTCCGGTTCTTGGCATCGCTGGGTTTACCTGGGATAATCTCTCTCTCTATTATTTCACTTTCGTGATTTTTGCTGTGTGTGCTTTTGTCCTATATCGGCTGTTAGGTTCTCCTTTTGGATATGCGCTAAGAGGCATTCGTGAAAGTGAAGTGCGAATGCGAACTCTAGGCTATAATACTTGGCTTTATAAATACATTGCCTTTGTCATTGCTGGATTCTTTGCTGGCATAGCTGGCGTGTTATATGGCCCGACTTACGGAGCTTTACGTCCTCCCGTACTCGGCCTTGATATGTCTGCCCTCGCAATGACCATCGTGATCATCGGTGGGACTGGGACGCTCTTTGGGTCGGTTATTGGGGCCGGCGTAATATTACTTATGCAATATTTTATCAGTTGGTACACTGCCGAGCGCTGGCCCCTAATTATAGGTGTGGTTCTTGTTGCGGCTGTCATGTACGCTCGGGGGGGCATTATCGTTCACCTTATCAGTCTTTGGAGGAAGGTAAGTTATCGGTATGGAAGCGTTAAAGGTTGAAGGCTTATCAAAAAACTTTGGTGCGCTTTTGGCATTACATAACATCCGTTTTACTATAGAGGTCGGAGAACGTGTGGCAGTCATCGGGCCTAATGGAGCAGGGAAAACCACACTTTTTAACTTGCTCAGCGGGCATTTATCTGCTAAGACTGGTCGAATATATTTCCTAGGGCGAGACATTACAACTATGGCTACGCATCGTCGTGTCCATCTTGGCCTAGGCCGCTCTTTTCAAGTAACTAACATCTTCCTCAATCTCACGGTACTTGATAACATTTTGTTGGCGCTCCAAGGTACTCAAGCGTCCCGTTTCCAAATGTTTCGCCCAATTATGACTTATGAGCATCTGTCTCTCAAAGCTGAGAACTTGCTGGGGTTGATAGATTTATGGGAGAAGAGAGATGACATAGTGAAAGAGATAGGTTATGGGGAGCAACGGAAATTGGAAATTGCTCTTAGTCTAGCCTCAGAACCGAAACTATTGTTGCTGGATGAACCTAGTTCGGGGCTGACAGCTACTGAGAGTGCCGGTCTCATCGACATGCTCCGTAACTTGGGCAAGGATACCACGGTACTTGTTGTTGCCCATGACATGGATTTAGTATTTGGCCTGGCTGAGCGGATTATCGTTCTCCATTATGGAGAACTCATAACCGAAGGCACTCCTGAGGAAATCCAGGCTGATCCAAGGGTTAAGGAAATTTACATGGGAATCGAGCAGGGCTCAGGAAATGCTTGAGCTAGTTGATATTCACACTTACTACGGGGATAGCCATATCCTTCAGGGCATCTCACTGGAGGTCAAGGCAGGCTCTATAGTAGCTCTCCTTGGCCGTAATGGAATGGGCAAAACAACTACCATTCGCTCAATTATTGGCTTTACGCCCCCGCGGCGTGGCAAAATACGCTTTAAGGGAAAGGACATAACCGGCCTCCAGCCTTATCAGATTGCCCAGATGGGCATTAGTTTGGTTCCTCAAGGAAGACATATTTTTACCCTACTCAGCGTGGAGGAAAACCTTACTATGGCAGCGCGTGGTATGAGAAAGTCTGAGGGCTGGTCTTTAGATAAAGTTTATTCCCTTTTCCCGATTCTCAAAGAGCGAGCTAACTTTAGGGGCAATCTCCTCAGTGGCGGTGAGCAGCAGATGTTGGCCATTGGTCGGGCACTGATGACCAACCCTGATTTGCTTCTAATGGACGAGCCTTCGGAAGGGCTAGCTCCTAAGATTCTTAGGGAGATTGGCCACATTATCAGTCAGCTTAAGGAGTATGGCTTTTCGATCCTACTGGTAGAACAGAGCCTGCCTATGGCTTTGAGTTTAAGCGACTATGTTTATATACTGAGCAAAGGTCAGATAGTATACCAGTCTATCCCAGAGGAGTTGAGAGATAATGAAGAAATGAAGACTAAGTACCTTGGTGCTGGAGGTGAAGGTGCTTAGACTTTCAATTAGAAGAATGAGAATGTTGGACGATACTGTAAGAACAATAGATGACTAATCACTAGGGGTGGAAGGAGCGATATGACAATGGAAACAGAGAAAAAATCACGCCGGCTCATTGAAGCATTTGTTATCCCCAAGTGCTCGGCTAAGGTCTTCATAGTAAATAAGGGCCAAGTATTGCGTGTGATAGCGCACGAAGGCGGCCAAGTGGCAGATATTAAATTCATTAACGCGCATGATTACAGAGAGCAGTTTGCAGCTCAGTGGTCTGCAGCAATCAACGATGCTCAGGGCATAGGCGGTTCAAAAAAACTAGCCAAGTTATACTCGAAGCCACCTTGGGAGAGAGTAATGCTAACTGTTATTGATGACAAAGTTGGTGATCACTTCCTTAACGGCTCATGCTCCCCAAAGATTCTACAGCACAAAACCGATTTGATTGAAGGTAGCAAAACTTGCGTGGACCTCTTCGCTGAAGCTCTAAGGCCGTATGGAATATCGCTGGTAGACCTCGATAGTGACGGCACATTCAACGCTTTCATGGTTGTGCGCTTCAAAGACGATGAATACGGCACCTGGGAGTTCCTTCCGCCTAGCTGCAAAAAAGGAGACTATATAGAGTTTTTGGCGGAGATGGACGTTTTAGTCGCTGCCACATCATGTCCTGACAAGGATATAATAAATGATTTTAAACCTAAGGGTATAAAATATCAGATTTACGAATATGATAAATCAAACAAAATCAAAAAGCGCTGAGAGAACCAAAATCGGGTGTAACGGCGGTCTGTCAGGAGAAACTATAGTTATGGAAGCAACGAGTGCTAATGAGAAGCTAAAGCTAACGATAAATGGTAAAGAACACATAGTAAAGTGCAACGTAAATGAAACTTTAGCAGAGGTTTTAAGGGAGAAGCTGGGTTTGACAGGCTTGAAAATCGGGTGTGATAGCGGCGAGTGCGGGGCGTGTACCGTCCTAGTAAATGGGCAGTCTATTCTGTCATGCCTTACTTTAGCCGTTGATTGCCAGGGAAAGGAAATCTTAACGATAGAAGGCCTTGAAGACGCAAAGACTGGAAAGCTGCACCCGATCCAACAGGCATTTGTGGAGCATCACGGGACACAATGTGGTTATTGTACACCCGGAATGATTATGGTAGCTAAAGCCTTGCTCGACAAGAACCTTACTCCTACTGAGGAAGAGATAAGGGAAGCGATTAACGGTAACCTATGCAGGTGTACTGGTTATATAAGCATAATCGAGTCCATCTCGGCTGCGGCTAAGAAAATGAGGAAGGAACGGGATGGTAAAAGATAGTATCAAGGTTATCGGACAATCAGTTCCGTTAATGGAAGCGAATGAGAGAGTGTCAGGAAAATACAGGTATGTGGCTGACATACCTGCTGAGCTCTATGTCAAGATTCTCAGGAGCCCTTATCCACACGCCAGGATAAAGAGTGTAGATACAACTAAGGCTGAAAGGTTGGAGGGTGTAGAGGCGATATTAACACATAAAGACGTGCCACAACGGTTAATGCCGCGGGGCCAGCAGAGAGCTTGTTATGTTCTTGAAGACCACCTACGTTTTGCTGGAGATGAAGTTGCCGCAGTGGCAGCTAGAAGCAAGGCTATAGCTGAGGAAGCATTGGGTTTGATAGAAGTAGAGTATGAGATACTCCCTGCTGTGTTTGACCCCGAGGAAGCCATGAAAGGAGACGCACCCAAATTATATCCTGAAGGGAATGTTTTTGGCCCTCAACTTGAATCATTGATAGAAAAGGGTATAAACACCCCTTCAATGTATGAGTGGGGGGATATTGAGAAAGGCTTCCAGCAAGCGGAAGTCGTGGTTGAAGACACGTTTGAGGTAAAACCGCAGATTCACACACCTATTGAGACGCATGTATGTATAGCCAGCTGGAATAGGGACGAGCTCACTGTTCTGGTTGCCACCCAGTGCCCTTACAGTGTCCGTGATAGCCTAGCTTATGTCTTAGAAATGCCGGAAGCTAAAATCAGGGTCATATCGCCAGCTATAGGCGGAGGCTTCGGAGCAAAAGACGTGGAAAGGTATATACATATCACGGCATTACTATCTAGGAAAGCCAGAGGAAAATCAACAAAGATAACGCTGACTAGAGAAGAGGAGCAATGTCACGCGAAGCGTGGCGGATGCAAACTGTATGTGAGGGTGGGTGCCCGTAAAGATGGAACAATTACCGCCATCTTGTTCAGGGGTTATTTTGATATTGGCGGGTATGGTAATCCAACCGGTGGTTCTTGCAACTTCTGGGGGGAGACTCCTGCCATTTCTTACAAAGCCGAAAACGTCCGGTTCGAGGGGTGGGACGTACATACCAATCACTTCACTAGCCAGAATTGTCGTAGCGTTCACCTAGCCGACACTAATTTCGCTCTAGAACAGGCTATTGATGAGATAGCCGAAGAGTTGGGAATGACTCCAGCACAATTCAGATTAAAGAACATGCCGGAAAGTGGTGAGACGATGCCTCCTCAATCTCACCGAACCACACTGGCCCCGCCACCCGCTAGAGCCAAGCTCGATGTTTATCCTTCAAAGAAATTAATGGGGAAGGTTATGGAGGAAGCCGGCTTCGAGAGATGGAAAGGCTGGGGTGAAGCGGTGTCTACTGACGGGGCAAAGAGGAGAGGCATAGGTATGGCGTATTCGGCAGGCTGGAGTGGTTTATTTTGGGACGGTTACACTTCCGTGTCGGTTGTCATTAACAAAGATGGCTCAGTTAATATCTTATCGGGCACTCAGGATTTAGGAACGGGCGTTAACACCACCCTACGGATGTTAGCGGCTGAGTCACTTGGGGTAGCCCTTGAAGATGTGGCTATACTCACTGCAGACACCAGCATTGGTCAATGCGATTTTGGGGCTTGTTCCAGCCGTTCATTAACGTTAGGGGGACACCTTTTGTTGTGTGCCATTGAGGATGCGAAGCAAAAAATCCGCAAGATAGCCGGCCCTATGTTAAAAGCAAAACCTGAGGACATAGAAGTTAGCCAAAAGAAGGTGTTTATCAAAGAGAAAAAAGCGAAGGCAATCGCCCTTCCACAGTTACTCACAGCGAACGTAAATGGCAGTGCTACAGGTTCCCCGGGGAGTTACTACCCTGAGGTTGGGCCAGGGGTTAAGGCACTTCAACCTCTTGTGCAAATTGCCGAGGTCGAGGTTGACATTGAAACTGGTCAAGTTAAACCGCTGCGGATAGTAACAGGAAACTGCCCCGGCAGGATGATAAATCCTATGATTGTGAGGGGTCAGTACACCGGCGGTGCAATTATGAGTTTGGGGTTGGCTCTTTATGAAGAGTTTAATTATGATGAAGAGAATTCCACTTACCTTAGCTGCAATCTGGCAGACTATAGGGTTCCTCGCGCACTTGAT
>Ga0209636_10006534_pt1 | contig 11919 bp, 11 predicted proteins | sample DeeMarSWOR152_54_FD_187464 | JGI IMG/M metagenome (GOLD analysis project Ga0209636, IMG submission 187464) | Marine sediment microbial communities from White Oak River estuary, North Carolina - WOR-1-52-54 (SPAdes) (version 2) | ecosystem: Environmental > Aquatic > Marine > Intertidal zone >...
TCTCCTTGGGGGAGAACTTTCCAAACCCACTGATTAACACATCCCCCCCATTCTCCAGGGTCCGTTTCATGATCTCCAAAAGGGACTCAACAAGCCGTGCGGATTTTGTCTTGGAGATCCCGACTTGGTTGTAAATAGAATCAACCAGATCTGCTTTGGTAAGGGTCACGAAGGCACTCCTATTTTTTCCTCAAAGAATTACCGTTAAGCCTCTATGTTGTCAACTGATTTCGGGTAAATAGCAGGGTCACGTCATAGTCCAAGGTATGGATATCTTTTTTTGATTATGCCCCTGGCCCGGACCTGGCTTGTGAAGCATGACTATGGGGACTTCAGCTGCGAAATAATGAAGCGGCCGTGAGATATTCCAGAAACTTCGCGCCAGGGCGGGCCTCACATAATCTGGATTAGTGGGCGTTTCAAAATGGTTTATATAGATGGAGTCCATGATTCTAAGAGTCATGGCGCAATAAACCATTTTGAAACGACCCAGTACAGGCCTCTATTATAGGGCATAACAAAAAAAGACATCCATACCTTCACCCTGTGGAATAGGGACATGCCAAATGAAGAAACACGGTCTATCCTACAGGCCAATCACACGCTTAGGTAATGGCAAAAGATTATTCCACAGGGCAGGCAATGAGCTTAAAAATCAATAGGTTCGGTTCGACAATGACGTGGCCCTGGGGTACATAGCATCTAAGTAGATGCTTCTTGGTCAACACAAACGCCCAGCATGCGGATTCAGGCAGTGGATGAGAGCCGACGAATCTCCTGGCAGATAGCATCGGTCACCTCTTTCGTACTGGCATCGCCACCGAGGTCTGGGGTGCTTATCCCGGATATGAGGGCTGCTTCAACGGCATCCATTACCAGCCTTCCGGACTCAGGGAAGCCAAGGTGATCCAACATCATCGCACCGCTCCAGATCTGGCCCACTGGATTCGCAATCCCCTTGCCAGCAATATCGGGAGCAGAGCCATGCACCGGCTCAAACATGGAAGGGTTTTTCCTCTCCGGGTCAAGATTGACCGAGGGACCGATTCCGATGCTCCCTGCGATGGCGGCGCCAAGATCGGTGAGGATGTCTCCAAACAGGTTGCTTGCGACCACCACCTCGAAGTGCTGGGGGTGTATTACAAATCCAGCAGAAAGGGCATCCATATGGAATTTGTCAGTTTCAAGATCGGGATATTCAGCGGCGATGTCATCAAACACGCTATCCCAAAAGGGCATGGTGAAGTTGATGGCGTTGGACTTCGTCGCCGATGTGACCCGTTTCCTACCTGTCTCCCGGGCTAGTTCGAAGGCATAGCGGATGAGCCGTTCGACGCCGAAACGGGTGAAGACAGTGTTCTGTATGACCACCTCTTGAGGGCTACCCTGGTAGAGCCTACCTCCCATGTTGGAGTACTCGCCTTCATTGTTTTCGCGTACGACCAGGAAATCGATATCCTCGGTACCCCGGCCGGCAAGAGGAGTACGCACACCCCGGAGCAGCTTGATGGGACGCAGGTTGACGTAATGCTGGAGCCCTCGACGAATGGGCAACATCAACCCCCACAAGGACACGTGATCAGGCACTAAACGAGGATAACCAACTGCCCCAAGGAATATGGCATCGTAACCCTTGAGCACTTCAATCCCGTTGTCTGGCATCATCTTGCCCTCCTTCACGTAGTATTCGCAACCCCAGGGAAAGGTTTGGTAGGTAAGGCGATAGCCGCCATGCACCCCGGCAGCCACGTTGAGTACTCGTAGCCCGGCAGGAACAACCTCCTTTCCGATCCCGTCGCCGGGTATAACGGCCAGATGGAAATCCTTCATTGAATCTTCTCCCTCTTATAGATGATCTCTTTGAATGCAGCCTCCTTGCCAACCCTATAGCTGCTGTGAGTTCAAGGACAAGATATCAAACCGGCGTTCGGAAACCTCCCGCAATAGAGAATAATAACGCAAGGATTAACCCTTGAATGATCCAGCCGATGATACAAACACCTATAGCGCGCGGTGTGCTTTGATAATCGAGGGCTTGCCTTACCGCAATAACCATCGCGACTAACATCCAGATTGAGGCAACGAGAAACACCAGCCACCTCAGCCCGGGGATGATACCCAAAATTCGTATCAATCCCGGGGAGCTTGAAAAGCCGATAGTTCGCAGCAGGGCACTGTGATCCGCTTCGGTCTGGGGCTCAGGAAGGAGCCTCGCCCCAATAAAGTACGTAATGTAGGCCCAGACATACCAGCCTATAAGGGCTGCAATCGTCCCTATCAAGATCGCACTCAATTCCGCTCTTTCAATGCTTCCTAATCCCGCTGCAACGCTGGAGAGGACAACAACCCCCATGGCCTGACGCAGTGCCCCTTTGTCAGCCTCAACCTCCTCATACAGGCTCACATCGAGCTTGGCAGCACGAATAATCCGATCCTGAAAGCTCATCACTGGACCCCTCGAACCCATTTGCCACTGCCCAAAGGCATTCGCATCCTTCAGTGCTCTCCCTTTTTGATTAAGCGCCCCTGCTCTTCTTCAAATCGTCAATCATCTCCTTGATGATAGAAATAACAGTACCACCTGTTTCACGAGCAATACGATGGGCATCGCCAACGATTTTGCACGCCTGGCATTGCAGATTACCTCTCACGATCAACACCCCGCTGCGGTCTCAATAAAGCATAGCTTACATCTCCTCATCAAAACATCAACCACTTTCTTGCCAACGACTCTGGTACCAGCCTGCTCATGGCCTGCAGGGTCTTATATTATCTGATATCTGTATTCACCTGGGTCAATCGCAACATCTATTACAGTTGGACCCTGAGCTCTCAACGCCTCCTGGAGCGCAACTTCAAATTCCCGAAACGAAGAAACCCTCACGCCGTTGGCACCAAAACCCTGGGCAATCCTCGCAAAATCCACCTTTCCAAAGCCCACTCCATAACTGGGCAGCCCTCTTTTTGCTTGGACGCATTCTATCAAGGCCAAAGAGGCGTCTGAAAGAACCACCGCGATCACGGGAAGGCCAAGGCGTACCGCCGTTTCAAGATCATGGATCATCATGGAAAACCCGCCATCCCCCGCAACACAAACGACAGGCCTGCCTGGGAATTCTAACTTCGCTGCCATAGCCGCCGGGAAACCGTATCCCATTGAAGATAAGCCATTTGAGATGAAGAACGTTAAAGGGAGGTAGGTCTTCCAAATCTGTCCAAACAGCAGCTTGTGTGCGCCCACATCAACGGTGACGATCGATTCAGGCGGCAATATGTGTCTCATGGTCTGAGCGATATGATAGGGGGATAGCCCCCTCTGAGAAGACCTATCCCTCGGCCTCATTGCCCTCTCAAGCCTTGTCCGAAAGGAGACGATCTCTTTCTCAGCCCACTTATGGTTAGGGGTGACCATTTGGTTCAAATCCTCTAAGATTCCATCCACCCTCCCTATCTTCTCCATATAGGGAGTGTAGTGGTCATCCTTTATGGAGGCAGTATCGATTGAGATTACTCTCTGCTCAATGTGCCAGATCTTATCCGATTCGACAGGATCAAAGCCGATTCCTACCAGCAGGTCCACTTTATCTAGGAGCTCGAGGAAAAGGCCATCACCTGCCATCCCCCCGGCGGTGCCGAGAAAGAGCGGGTGATCATCCGGTATAACTCCCTTTGCCTTCGGAGTGACCATGGCCGGGATTCCCGTCTTCTCTATGAAGTCCTGAATGGGTTCTTGAGTCTCTCGGGGATCTACACCGATCCCTACGATCACCACCGGATACTCGGATTTCCCTATCTCACCTGCAATCTTCCGAATATCATCCCCAGCTGCTCGTGGTTCGCCTTTCCCTTGCCAAGGTTCTCCCCCTCCTGATGAGGCGAGCTCTTCTTTTTTTGCGATATCGCTGGGGAGACTCATATGGACTGACCCAGGGCGAGGGGCCGTGGTGGTAGCAATCGCCTTTTTGATTAACGCCGCCGTGTCCTTCCCCGAAATCTCCCCGCTCCATTTCGTGACGGGTTTAAAGAGCGCTGTCAAGTTCAATCGCTGATGAGGGGAGTACTTATAGAACGAAGTTGCTAGTTGCGCGGAGAACGCGAGAACAGGGGATCTATCTAAATAGGCATTCGCAACCCCGCTAACCAGATTGGTTGCGCCAGGCCCCACAGTTGAAGCACATACCCCGGGCCTTCTCGTAATTTGACCTGTTACGTCTGCCATAAAGCCAGCGGTTGATTCATGGCGGGTCAAGATGAAATCGATCCCCACCTGCCGGCAGGCTTCAATGAGATCAAGGATTTCGCCTCCTGGCAAACCGAAAATCCTCTGCACCCCTGATTCCTTTAGTGTCGTTGCGATCGCTTGCGCACACGATGCCATACTGTCGTCCCTCTATTGCATGGTTTTGTGTCCTCAGAATTGCAATCAGTATTGATGAGAGTTTTGCCTGAATGGCCTTGGGCAGGCCCTACAGATGATATACAAGGTAGCGGCCACTGGGGAAAGGGAGCCAAAGACTATCGCTCTCACACTGTGTTCTTATACTCGGTTTGCCACACGGGATCAATAACTTCCCTCAACACCTGGTCGTATGCGATTAGGCCTTCGTGATAAACTCTGTCCTCAACGGCCTCTTTAGCAGCTTCATCAGATGGGTTGATCCGATACTGGCCTTGCAAGATAGCATGAATAGCCTCATGGTGATCCCTTATAGGGCATGGAAGGATGAGATTATCCTTTTCTAATGCAGGCTTACCATAGGCGTAGTCACACTGCCATTTCCGTATCTGTTTAAAATAGGTGGAGTAAAGTACGTCGCTAAGAGTGCCTCCCCGTTCATATACCTGAATGATGTTATCCTGGTAATATGGTACAAAGACACAGGGCATGACATTGCCATTCCAATCGATATAGAAATATCCCCCCATTCTTCCAGCTGCCAGACATCCATCCGTCATCACGCCTTGGTTCCAGAAGTCAATGTAGTTATACCCCTCCTTTATGGCCCGGACATTCCTTTTAAACATCTCTAACCGCTGCTCTGGAGTGACCATCTGCTCAAGGGTATAGCTTCGGCCAATGGGCATATATTGAAAGAGCCAACCATAAAAGGCCCCTTCCTCATCGAAATAAAACCGCAAGAATTCCCTGCTCGTTACCTCATCCCAGTTATCTCTGTCAGCCTGAACGGATATACCAAAGGGAACGCCTGCCTCTCTCAAGTACTTAAAGGCCTCCCTGATCCTCTTGAATATTCCTTTGCCCCGCCTCAGATCGGTCTTTTCCTCAAACCCCTCCACCGATACCGCTGGTGTCACATTACCCACATTCGCCATCTGCGACGCTAGATCTTTACTGATAAGGGTGCCGTTAGTATAGACCATGAAGAAGTTATCGTCATGCTCCCTGGCAAGGTCTATAATTCCCTTTCCATCCATCTTCCAGAGAAAGGGTTCCCCCCCTGAAATTACTGTAAAACGTGAATGCCAAAGGTCCGCCTTCTCTTTGATGATCCTGTTCACGACGCTGTAGGGGAGCGACGATCGGGTATTACTTGCACTACTTGCATAACATCCGGGACACTGTAGGTTGCATAGCTGTGTGGGGCTCAAAACGAGAAAACTGGGGTAAACCGCGTCTTTGCTGTCTTCTCCAAGGATGTCCCGTTGTGAGATATCTTCGACAAATACATTTCTGGCACAGACCTTCACCATTTTGTGAAACACATCTTTGCTCATGATACCCCTGGCGAGATGTCCCGCAGTGGTTTCAAGGAGATTCCTCACGAATGCATACTTGAGTTCCTGGGCTGGCCTGATGCTTTCCCTTTCCTCTTCAACAATGGCCCTCCAGAGCTTTTCCTCGGCCTTTTTGACCAGAAATTTCATAACAGTTCTTTTGTCTGCTATCTGCACGACGAGATCAACGATCTTGCTCCATGCGTTTTTCTTCATCTCTTTACTGACCAGCATACCACCTCCCTTATTGAAGGAAGAGGATACCCTCCGCATCCCTTTTCTTAGTTAATTATCAAAAAATCCCTCAAGATACAACCACTCGGATTGCCCTGTATGGGGAGACCATTTTTGTTTTGATAATTCTTCCCCTTGGAGGATTTTTTTGCTATGAAAAACCCTCACAAGACAAAATTGAGGGTCAAAGACCACCTACCGATCTGGAGTGACCAAAAGGAACGAGGGGAGCCGTGAGAATCGAGCTCATCAATCCAAGCAACCCCACGAACGCCGCAAATGTTCCTTTCCTCCAAAAGGGGCTCCTTTCATGGAATGCGAAGGCCTACTCTCCCCCTCTCAACCTCTGTATGATCGCGGCCTACACGCCCTTGGATATTGAAGTGTCGATCACGGATGAGTGTGTCAAACCGATTGATCTCGAAAAGGATGTCGATCTGGTCGGGCTCACTGCCTATACCAACACCGCTCCCAGGGCCTATGAGATTGCCGATGCTCTTCGGGCACGAGGTGTGCCGGTGGTCATGGGAGGTGTCCATGCCTCGACTCTTCCCGAGGAAGCACTGCACCATTGTGACGCTCTTGTGGTCGGGGAGGCGGAGGGCGCTTGGCAGCGCTTGATCAGCGACTTCTCCCATGGCCGGATGCAACGAATGTACAAGAACGATCATTTGGTCAGCCTTGAAGGGCTCCCCGTGCCACGGAGGGACCTTCTCCTACCTCGTGATTACGTGACCATCAACACGGTTCAGACAACTCGGGGATGTCCCCATAACTGTAGCTTCTGTTCAGTGACCCAGTTCAATGGAAAGACTTACCGATTTCGCCCTATCCAGGAGGTGATTCAGGAGATCGAGACTCTTCCGTCACGAAATGTCTTCATCATCGATGACAATATCTTCAGCCACCGGGGGCGAACCCGTAAATTCTTTGAGGCCTTGATCCCCCTCGGGATTCGCTGGGGTAGTCAATGCGTCGTATCGATTGCCCACGACCGCGAGATATTGGAATTGGCAGCTCGAAGCGGATGCATTGGACTGGCCATCGGATTCGAGTCTTTTTGCAAGCAGAGCCTAGAGAGTGCCCGTAAACGCTTCAACGTTCCCGAACGGTTCTATCGAGATATCGAGACCATCAAGAGCTACGGGATCCTGATATGGGGATCCTTCGTCCTTGGCTTTGATGAGGATGACGAGGAAAGCCTTGAAACGACCGTGCAGATGGCAAAAGCGGCCAGACTGGATTTTGCCTGCTTCAACTTTCTGACGCCACTGCCTGGAACAGTTGTGTATGATAAGTACCTGAAAGAGGGCCGCCTGACCAGTAAAGACTGGACCACCTACAACATGGCCAACCTTGTTTTCGATCCGGCCCGAGTGGACCGAGAGACGCTGGAAAAGAAGGTCCGAAAGGCGTGGCTGGAATTCTATTCCCTCAAGGCCATTGTCAAGCGGCTCGGGTTTTCACTGGGAAAAGTCCGGTTCTTCATCTGGCTCCTGAACCTCGCCCTCTGCTTTTATACACGAAAGAAGCTCAAGTGGACCTGATAGCTCAACTTCCCCTGTGCTCCATGTCCCTGGCGTAGAGAGCTGCACCCAAGGCGCCCACTATTTGAGGCTCCTCAGGGATATTTATCTGCGTCCCAAAGAGCCCCTTCAGGGTCTCTGCTATTCCCTCATTCTTCGCCACACCTCCGCTGAAGGTGATCTCCTCTCTCACCCTTAATCTCTTTGTCATCCTAAAGATTCGCCGGGAGATGGCTTCATGGAGCCCCCTGATAATCTCCTCTCCCCTCTGTCCCTCCGCGATGAGGGAAATCACCTCTGATTCAGCAAAGACGGTGCACATGCTGCTGATGGATACCCCCTTTTTGGCCTGCAGAGACCGTCTCCCCATATCCCTCAGCTCCGTCTCCAAGGCAGCGGCCATCACCTCCAAAAACCTCCCAGTCCCCGCAGCGCACCTATCGTTCATCACAAAGTCAGAGACCCCTCCCCGCTCATCAAGGGTTATGACCTTACTATCCTGACCACCGATGTCGATAACGGTTCCGGTCGTTGGAAAAAGATAATGGGCGCCACGGGCGTGACATGTGATCTCGGTCACCTCCCTGTCCGCAAAGGGGACCCTAATTCGACCATATCCCGTGGCCACCAGACGGGAAATTGCCTTCTCCTCTCGGCCAGCCCTAGCCAAGGCCTCCCCTAGGCAAATCCGGGCAGCCCTCTGTGGGTTGGCGCCTGTGCTCACAATGGAGTACGACAAAACCCCATCATCCCCAAGCACAAGGGCCTCCGAGGAGAGGGACCCGACATCAACACCCACATAGATCCGACCAGCCATGATTCACTCCAACATCTCGACCAGGGCCTCCACTCTTGTCCTAGTCTGTCCGGGTGAGTAATTGTCCTGATCAGCACCATCTCCAGGTAGGATGATATAAGGAATCCCCCGCTCCTTGAGCCAGTCGCCAATAACGCCCGCCCCTCCACAAGATTGCCTGCACCCCCAATGGGAGAAATGGACAACTCCATCAATGCGATAGTCTTCTACCATGTTGCCTATCGCCTCTATCCTCCTTTCCAGAGGACCCGCCCAGACATTGGAGAGAATCTTATCAGCCAAGCTCTCCCATGGTCGAGAAGGATCAAGGGGTGGCCAATAAAGATAGTTCGCCTCTTCAAAGGAAACAGCAACTCCTCGCTCCGCCAAGATCTGGAAGATTTCATTCCTGTAATAGGGGCGTATGTGATGTAACCAAAGGAGCCGAGATTTCTCTCGCGGCAAGTATCCCTGGCCTCTGGTCACTTTCTTCTCGAGATAGCGGTAAAGGGACCGAAAGAAATCAACGCCCCACCTTGAACCCAAGGAATAAAAATTCATCCCCGCAAGATAGCTAAGCCCCTCGCTGCCTGGGAGGGGAGAAGGAGCCGATCGCCGCAACCGGTTTATTTTGGCCATATACGCACGGGCCTCATCCGATAGTGTCAAGACCTGAGACAAGTATCCTTCATCCAGCGGGAGGTCTAGTAGCTTGCAGGTCGTCCCGGCGAGCCCCTTGAGCTGATCAACCATATATCTGCGACCGGCGGCACCGTCGCGGTAAGGAGGATCTACCATGAGGTGCGGGCACCCATAGATCTGGCTGAAGTAGTGCAAAAGCTTATTTGCTCCATCACAGAGGTACGAGGAGGAGATAATCAGATCCGGACGGGGGAAGAAACCCTCCAAGGCCAAGCCGAGGGAACACCGATAAAAGGAACACAGATCAGTGGAGATATGGGAATCCGCCAAGGCGATTGGCCGGTGACTCCATCCGAAATAGGCTACCAATGATGCAATGATCTCCGGTATAAAAGGGACCGCACGCAATCCGTACGCGATCTCCGTGGGGGCGAAGGCACTCATCCAGATCACCGGTTGCTTCCGTGCATAGGCCCTTCGCGTCACATCCAGGAGAAATCGCACCCAGATCCTGTAGGCCGGGTTCTCTTCCCTCATGTTCAACAGATCAAGGATTGGCCTCAGACAGCAGTAGGTCAGGGGGCTCTGGACGAGCCAGGTCAGTACCTTTAGACTGGTCTGCTTATGCTGCATTTTCTCTCCAACATCTCCAGGAAGGCCTGAACTCGTGTACGGCTCCCCCCGCTAAACACCCCGGTATATTCCCCTTCAATGAAGAGGGTGGGTACACCCATCTGCCTTAGTGCTTGCTCTATGGCAGGGGCCTCATAGAGGTATGGATCGCAAAATTTAAGGGAAAAATAGATTACGCCTCGGGCTCCTGTCCTTTTCACTTCCTGGTTTATGTACGATATTCTGCGCTCCGTATCATACATCCTGGCACATGGCGCTTTTTCAAGGTACGCCTCGCTCAGGGACCGTAAGGGGTCCTGAGACAAAACGACCCCCTCCAGAAATCTTCCGCCAGTGCAGAGATCCGAGGCAACCACATCTCCATCCAGCTCCTCAATTAGCCTAATCAGTGGACTCCCATCCAAAAGAGAACCGGTTAGCATGACCTTCAGTCTCTTTGGAGAGGTGCTTGGCTGCGCCTCTAACTGCGCCACAAATCCCCCTAGGGCCTTATTAAAGGCCCTTCTGGGATTCCTCCATCCTTGGGCAAAAATATCGATGATGTCACCATGTCGTAACGGTGGATTCCCCCTCCCCTGTAAGGAAAGGAGCCGCTTCAATAAGGAGCGAGTGAAATTCGCCTCCTCTATAGCACCGGCCAGCCCATCGTGGGTAATCCTTACCCCGAAATGGCGCTCTATGTGCTCGATCAGCTCCCGTAATCTCTCCCTGAAGTAGACCGAGGAGGAGGGGTTAATGATCCGAGGCAAATCCAGGAGAAAGCAAAAGGAGGGGGGGCAGTAATAACGCCAGGCGTCATAGAGTCTGCGCATCCCATCGCACGTGTTGAGCATTACTATCCCGGAAAGGAAGGAATACCCGCCCTCAATGGCCGTCCCCAAAGAGGTCTTGATGAGGGGGCAGAAGTTGGGATCCAGGTAGGCGTCGGCTGTCTCCGAGGATGGCTCTGGGAGAATCCGGTACGCGCGCAATCCCCCAGCCTCCAGGATCTCAAGCGGGAGATAGGTGCACGTCCAACCGATAATGGGTCTTTCCTCGACATCCGGCTCCTCCTCTTTCAGATCGCTCAATAGCTCTTTAAAGGAGAGCATTTCGGCCATATAGCTCCTTCGCGAGGCGCTTTCTGACTTGCTCCTTGAAGCGCACCGTGTCACTGAACACCTCAGCATCCCAGCCGAGGCCTCGAGCTGCCTCAACGTACTGCGGATTATCGTCGGTGTAGAAGACCGGCGGCCGTCCGTCACAGTAACGATCAACGACCGCTCGGTAAATAGCGGGATCGGGTTTCGTCACAGCCTCCCTGTATGAAACTACCCAACCGTCGAGGAGTCCGAAGATGGGGTAATTTCGGAGGAGGAACGTCCAGTGGACCTCGTCCGTGTTGCTCAGCGCTACAAGGCGAAACTGACCCTTGAGTTCAGCGAGCACCTCCCTCATCCCAGGCATCTCGCCGGTAAAGATACGGCACCACAGATCACGCCATTCCCCAACCTCAAGGGAGACGCCCAGGGCGTTATTGATCTTGTGGAGTATCACCTCCCATGACTTCGCACCCACACATACGGGAAAGAAGAGCCTGTCCAGATCAAGTGGCGGGGGAAGCACTATTTCCCTCCCGCACCTCCTTGAAAGCTCATCAAGCACGAGCTTGTGATCGAAATCCACGAGGACCTTTCCCACATCGAGGACAATTACGGGCTTATAATGTCCTTGTGTCGTCACGGCGCTTAGGTAATCTCTTTCTTCCTAACGTCACTGTTACAGCTATCATGCTGGCGAGCCATATCAAAATAGCTACCTCTCCAGGGGTAGTTCCACAGACCCGAAATATAAGCTCAGGTCCAACAGCGATTCGCTGCGGTAAGACAAAACGGAATGCCGCTGTAGTAATAAAGCAGCCTCTATCTCCAGCCGGCACGCTGTCAGGATCACCGGGGAAGGTCCTATTTTCGATCTCGGTTTTGTTGCTGAAACCATCATCGTCGGAGTCCCACAGCTCAATAGCCTCAAAGTCATGACCTTTATCTCTAAAGTCAAGGCCATAAGGATTAAGCTCGTGATTACCGTCAGGGTTACTACTGATATGGCACGTAATACAGTCGTCTAGTTGCGTTCCCCCGGTTCCGTATTCGAGGTTAAATTCTCCTAAGAAAGCCTTAGACGCATAAGCGACACCGAATGTCCCTGCTGTCATGGCAAAACCCAGTAGAAAAATGCACGCTACTTTCCTCACTACCTTCTCCAGTAAAGCTGCTCCAGGGCCTCTTTGAGCACTCGGTTGATGGGAAGCCTTCGGTATCCCATGCCTGGAGTCATGGATGCAATGCGCATAAAGCTCTCCTGATAAACAGG
>Ga0209636_10006535_pt1 | contig 11918 bp, 12 predicted proteins | sample DeeMarSWOR152_54_FD_187464 | JGI IMG/M metagenome (GOLD analysis project Ga0209636, IMG submission 187464) | Marine sediment microbial communities from White Oak River estuary, North Carolina - WOR-1-52-54 (SPAdes) (version 2) | ecosystem: Environmental > Aquatic > Marine > Intertidal zone >...
AATATTTTTTCTGCGGAGACAAATTGCATACGCGTTGAGATTCGATACGGCTCAGGGTTGTTCGCATCATAATAGAAGTCTAAGTAAACGTCGCCGTCGAATGATTGCGCCCGGCCATTCTTCACGTCGATGACGCCGTTCTTGTATTGGAATTCAGCATCTACGTTCTTAAACTCCATGTCCATGCCGGTTAATCTATTAATATGAAGTGAACCATTCAGGGTCACAGGCGCAGACTTGCCTTGGGTTGTCTTTCCTTGCTTCGTTTTAGGCATGAGTTCGTCAAGATCGAGATACTTTGAGCGATTATCGATCTGAATCGTTGGCTTATTAAAATTAACTAATTGACCGCTGAACGAGAAGTCCGAACGGCCGATTTCGCCTCGGCAAGCAGTTACCTTCAGGGCATCTTCTTGGAACCGACCGTTGAAATACATATTGCTGATCGGTTTGCCCAACCCAATACCATCGATTAACCCTCCGCTGATTTTTACGTCACCAGAATATTGCGGCTTGCTTGTCTTGCCCTTTATACTAACCTTAGACGACACAGCTCCGTCAAGCTTGATTTCTTTCATATCTTTTGTCATACCCTGAAAGTCACTGAGATTTCCATCGAGTCCAGCCGTGATATTCAAAATCGCATTCTTCGAGATGATATCAGATACACTCCCGCTGATCTTGAAAATAGTATTACCCACGTATCCCTCAATCCCTATGTTTTTGATCGATGTGTGTTCAAACATGAGCTTGCCATTTATCCGTTCGATTGGCCGCTCCATGTCCTTAAGCAGGAATTTGACTTTGCTTATTTCGAGTTGGCCATTAACGGCTGGTTGCTGAAGTGTACCTGATAAAGAGAAATCACTCTTTATTGCACCTTCAATCATGTCTGGACGCGCGTCAGGTGGAATCATATTCTTGAGTCTCGATAGGTCATCGATTCTCAGCGTGCCATCTAGGTCTAGCGCCGAACTTTTCTCTACAGCTCCTCTTAAGCGCAGTTCTAAGGGTCTTGTGTCTATGGTAATACGGCGTACGTTTATGTCTCTTGTGAGTGTGTCATATTCAATGTCGTTGCTCAATCTAATATCTAACTCTGGCAAACCCCTTTCACTGGGCAGGTTTGCGTTTAGCCTACCCGAAATCGCGATGCTATGCCGTCTGAATGAGATAGATTGGTTAATGTCATCGATCGCGTATTCAGCGTGTGTGATCGCGTCTGAGTAATGTAACTTGCCTTTTTTGATCCTGATGTTTGAGAGGGAGACGCTCCAGCCAATACCCTTACTTTCTCTGGGCACAAGCCCGGCTAAATTCAGTTCTTCATTTTCATTGCGCTCGAGATTCAGCTCGATTTTCTCCAGCTCGATGCTATTGATGACGATTCTCCGACTGAAAAGGGGCAAGAGGCTAAGGTTCAGAAAGGTCTTGTCTATCTCCATCATCGGACCCTTTGTGAATCCCTTTATGTTGGGTACTGAGATATCCTGAACCGTGATACCGATCTTGAAACCGAATCGCAAACCAACGCTGCCGATTTCCACAGGACGCTGCATTGCTTCTGAGGCCATTCGCTGCGCAATGCTGCGCATGCTCGAGGGCGTTAAGAATGACCGAAGCGCTATATAGCCGGCGATTATGAGGACAATGACCAACACCACGACGGGTATCAGTATTTTTAAGAATTTACGCATGGTACTCTCCTGTGTTTTTGTGATGGAACAAGCCCGCCACTAGAGCCAAAATTTCTGAATGAATGTCCAGAATGCAGGCGGACCAGCAAACAATTGTCCAAAGAATGTTACAAAAGGTCCGATCCATCCCCAGAGTATTGGGATACCGGTTATTCTGTCAAGAAAGATCAAACCAATAAGCAACATAAATCCGTAACGCTCCAACCAATACTCCACACGCGCGTATCTAGGGGGAAGTAGGCTGAACAGAGCCTTTGAACCATCCAGGGGGGGTATCGGTATGAGGTTAAATGCCGATAGAATCAAACTATAAAATAATCCAAAGCCAAGCATGCCACCAATCGGCAGAAGCAGGCTGTTATGCAGCAAATCAGGAAAGAAACGTATAAGGATACCCAGAGGGATCGCAAAGAGGAAATTAGACAGCGGGCCGGCGAGTGAAGTGTATAACATGCCCTTCTTCACATCACGAAAGTTATAGGGATTTATGGGCACTGGTTTCGCCCAGCCAAATCTGAAGAGCAAGAAGGCGAGGAAACCAAAGAGATCAATGTGTTTGATGGGGTTGAACGTCAGTCGACCGGCAAACTTTGCCGTTGGATCGCCAAGATGAAATGCTACATAACCATGAAAGTATTCATGTATGGTGATGACGAGCAGGATCGCGGGTAAGGAAATGATGTAACCGAGTAGGTTATTCATTTCTTCTTCAGTTTTTTAAGATATTCGAGGGCCTGTCTTCGGTTCTTTATTTTTCTATCGAGCTGCAGCGCGAAGATCTTGCGCAACAGTTTTGCATATTGTTTGTCAGGAATGAAACGGTATTTGCGCAGATCATTCGCCCTGACAAATGGTTTCAGTTTCTTCAGATTATGAAATGCCTGGACTTTATCATGCAATTCTGGTTTGATTAATGGTATCGCCTCGATAACCTCCATAGCAAGAGGGGAGAGGATGGTGTAAATTGTACTTTTCTTGCTCGTTTTGCTCAATTTGGTCATCGTATCGCTTATCACTCGGAAATCACCGACTATCCTCTGCACATCTTTTGGGAGTTGTATTCGGTTTTTGGATAATCTAGACACAAAAAAATAGAATGCATGACTGTTTGAAGATGGCATCATTCTTAAATCATTTCGTTTGATCTGGAATATACCGTAGCGGGCCAGATCTTCAGTCGTCTGCTCAAAAGAATCCTCATGGAATATTAACTCAAGTTCATTGATAACTCGCTGACCGCTCAGTTTTTCGACCATTCCCTCTGCTATTGCTTCCTTCATCAAGCGCTCAGTTTCATCCTCGAGTTTGAATGAAAAGCGATTCTTGTACCGCAGTGCTCGAAAGATCCTCGTTGGATCATCCATGAAGCTGTTTCTGTGCAAGATTCTTATCAGCTTTTTCTTGATATCACTCATTCCCCCAAACGGGTCAAATATCTCACCAAAATTCTCTTTGGAAATTGACATTGCTATGGCGTTGATCGTAAAATCACGCCGATTCAAGTCTTCGACGATAGTAGAAGGATAGACATGGGGCAGCTGTGCAGGTGAAGGGTATTTTTCAGTCCGTGCACTGGCAAGGTCAACGCGATGGCTATCAATGGCAATCGTTGCTGTGCCGAACTCCGCGTGGCACGTGAGCTTGCCCTTTAGCTTGGTATTAAGCTCCCGAGCGATCTTAATGCCATCGCCCTCGACAACAACATCTATGTCAACCGATTCCCTGCCTAGCGTGGAATCGCGCACATAGCCGCCAACAAGATAGGCGTGGTAATCAGATTCTACGAAGAAATCAATTGTCTTTTTTAAAACCGATTTCTTTTTCTTCTTTACCGAAGACCTTGATTTTCCCAAATCTCTCCTCATATTTTTTGATATTATCGTCCAATGCTTTTCTCAACAATAGTACATTCTGTGGAGTCATGATAATACGTGCAAATACCTTTGCTTTCTGAGCGCCCGGCAGGATACGCAGAAAATCGAGTATAAATTCCGACGGGGTATGGTGGATTCCCACCCCATTCGCGTATATGCCTTCAGATTGTTCTGGGCCCAGCTCAATGTTTAACTGCTGCTTAGGTTGTTCCATCTTCTAATCTCCTTTCCCTATTATAACCCCTGGGCGTGAAAAGTCAACCATCGTGCTCGATTTTCTGTTCATAATACCTTGGTTTTGAAAAAAAGCCACGCATTCTCACCGGCCTGCGGGTATTTGTAAAGTACATATGTTTTTTTAAGTAAAAGGCCATAAAGCTCGAATTTGAAGTAGTTATTATCATAGTCCAACATTTTATATTCACCCTCATCCCAGATCTTAACCATGCCTGCACCATATTCGCCTTCTCCTATTTCGCCCTCGAAACTAGCATAATCCAGCTCGTGGTCTTCGACTTGAATGGCTAGCCTCTTAATCTCGGCTTTCCTGGGTGGTTTTTTCGGTAATGCCCACGATTTCAATACATTTTCAATCTCTAATCTGAAATCCCAGTGTAGACGCTGGGCATGATGCTCATGCACTACAAATATCGGCATTGTAAGTGTATATGCGGGCTTCTTTCCATGTTTGTTTAGGGTCATATGTGTGCGGGTTTTTGAAAAACTGCGCTGCTGTGTAGATCAAAGGTTTTGAATCAGAGTAGTTATTCATCGGATTAATGAGTATGCCCCTGGTCGCCTTGATTATCTCTGGTGCCCGGTTTCGATAGGGGAAACGCAGGATCTTGCCTGGGATATAGTCGTTGGCGAAAATGTTGTCCCAGATGAGTATTGGTCGGCCTATGAGTCTGGTGACCCTCTCTATGTCCTTTTGGGATATGCTAGTGCTGACGATGTTCTTCCCAGTCCAAAAAACATCGACCTTGCGGTTTAAACTAGTGGCTATGACTTTTATGTATGGCGTCTCTTTGAATCCATGATACTGAGTAGGGCAGAACAAAAGGTAGGGATCGGTGATCTCTTCGCACAAGTATTCGAACAGTCCGTTTACTATGTGCAGCTGCTTTTCAGCTGTTGCTGCGTTCAACTTGACCTTTATATCGTCGAAGAAGATGCTGAAATGAGTGACGTCGATTGCGACAAATGATGCGATTTTCTTTATTGCCCTTTCTAAGTCAGGGCAGTACACTGGACTCAAGGCATATACAAGATCGATCTTCTTCTTCCTACACCTTTCACTCAACTGCGCGAATTCATCAAGTTTGTGTTTTGGGTACGGCTCGTACCATTTCTTTCGGTGAAATGGATCGGATTTCGGCCCGTAGACATACGTATTGAGACCCAAATCCGACAGAAAACCGATAAGGTCGAGTCTCTGTGTTGATGTATAGGGGCGTCGATAAAAACCCTCAACAACGCCGAAAATTCTAGCCACGACTTAATTTCCTCAAGAGCGTGATCCATTCACTTGGATTCCTGCCGAATCGTGGCCATTCAGCGTCGATGTCTATCCCGTATTCCTGTTTTAAGCTTTCCAGCGAATCCTTTAGAATGGTTGGTGCCAACTGTTTTTCCCTTAATCTCCTCTCCTCCTGAAGATATGCGGTAAGTTTCTCGATTCTCTCGTTCTTTCCGCAACCAGCAAGGAACATCGCTAAGAGTAGCAGCAGAGATCCTACTGTTTTGCGAGTGGTGACTACTGCCATAGGAAATACAATTTGGGTAGTAGTATATGTTCCATCGGTGCTATGAGGATATCAATCAGACGCAGCCGCTTGGGTGCGTAAACAAGATTCGGTTTTTCGATACCGGTCAGGTGACTGGCTATGTCGACGGCAACTTCAAACGAACCGAGTGTATCGATAAACCCCAGTTCTTTTGCTTTCTGCCCAGTAAAAACGCGTCCGTCGGCATACCTGAGGACACTATCTCTAGGCATATTGCGGTGTAGTACCGTGACATCGACGAACTGGTCGTGGACATCAGTCACTAATTCCTGCATCAGGATTTTTTCTGTTACGCTCAAACGGCGATGAGTTGAGCCGATATCCTTGTGTTCTTTTGATTTGATGACCTCAAACTCAATGCCCAATTTCTGTAGCAACTTCTCAAGGACCGGCCACTCCATGATTACACCAATCGAACCAGTAATAGTTCCCGGATTGGCCACGATGACGTCGCTGGGCAATGCTATGTAATAAGCGCCGGATGCAGCAACCGATTCCATTGACGTAATGACCGGCTTCTTTTCTTGCTGACGGCTTATCACATCGTAGATCTCTTGAGATGCTGCAACAATTCCACCTGGTGAGTTGATCCTTAGTATTATCGCTTTGATTGAAGGATCCTCACCGAATAGCTTCAGATCTTTGATGATATCTTTTGATGAATAGATGATATTGTTTACTTCAACAACTCCAATGCTGCCTCCGTATACCTGACCGCGCATGCCGATTCCAAGTATGAGGCCAATCACTACCACCAGAATAACCGCTATGATGATTATGTATTTTGTTTGCATAAAGCCTCCGCTCAGTGCTTAAAATAAAGAAAATGACCTACTGACACAATGTACATCCGAAATTACTTGTTTTCAGATCTTAAATCAAGCTAGGTCTGTGCAGAAACAGGATTTCATTCTTGAATGATTGTTTCCATTGATTTCTTCAATGTTTCGATATCGACTTTTGTGACGAGTTTGCCCTTGTAGGCAAATGCAATATTACCTGTTTCTTCGGATACAACGATGCACAGAGCATCGCTCTGTTCTGCCATGCCCAGGGCGGCGCGGTGACGCAAACCATACGTGACCCCAAGGCTCGGATTTTCACTTAAGGGTAGGACGCAGCCCGCCGCGATTATCTTATCGCCTTGAATAACGCAGGCACCATCGTGCAATGGTGTTTCCGGAAAGAATATTGTACGCAAGAGCGATGAATTGACTTGGGCTTCAATGAGCACCCCAGTGTCTATGATATCTTTGAGTCCTATGCTCCTCTGTATAACGATCAAAGCACCCGTACGATTTTCTGACATGCGGCGCGCGGCATCGATGATTTCATCGATCACACCGACCTCTTCCAGCTTGAGAAAGAATTTTACTGGTCGCTGACGTCCTATCCGGGCTAAAGCATTTCTTATCTCTGGTTGAAAGACGATGACAAACGCAACGACCCATAGCGCCAGGATCGAATTCATTATCCAAGATAGGGCTTTCAGGTCGAGCCAGCGGGATATGAATGAGATGAGAAAGAAAAGCACTAAACCGACCAATATCGACGTTGCCTTTGTTCCTTTGATGAACTTGAAGAAAGCATACAGCAAAAAAGCAACAACGATGATATCAATGATATCAATTGCTCTTATTGGAAGAAAGCCAAAAAACTTCATTGTTCAACGAGGTCTATTAGTGAAGCAACCTTTTTTGCCTCCAGTACATCATGGACACGTAATATCGAAGCTCCGTTCTTTATGAGGAGTGCTTCAACTGCCAAAGTGCCCTCTAACCTGTACTCAGGCGTTAGTTTGAATGGTTTACCGATGAATGATTTCCTGGAATGGCCGACCATTATTGGACGGTTTAGGTCTTTGAACTCGGCTAATCGCTTCATGATGGTATAGTTATCTTGCAGCCTTTTTCCAAAACCCAGCCCTGGATCTACTACAATGCGTTCCCTGTTTATGCCACAATCAACAGCAAGAGCGATTCTCTTTTGCAGAAAAAGGTATATTTCGCGCATGAGATCCCTGTATTGCGGATTCTTTTGCATATTTTTGGGCTTACCTTGCATATGCATGATTATTAATCCTGCCTTATACCGACTTATAACACGAGCGATTTCTGGATCAGAACGCAGCCCCGATATGTCATTTATCATGCTAGCTCCATGATCGAGTGCCATTGCTGCTATCTTAGATTTATAGGTGTCAACCGATACGGGTAGATCGGTAGTTTTCATGACTACCGGAAGGACAAGTCTTAATCGCCGCATTTCTTCTTTTTCTCCTATGGGTTCGCTGCCAGGTCTCGTGGATTCGGCGCCGATGTCGATAAAATCTGCACCTTCGGCAGTCATTTCGCTCGCGACGCGTTCGATTATAGAGATATCTGTGAACCGACTTCCACTGTAGAAAGAATCTGGAGTCACGTTTATGATGCCCATAATATATGTTCGGTTAAAAACGATTTTTTTTCTACCAACCTTCAGCGACGGTTTCTTTGCGTCTGACAGTATCCGGTGCAATTCTTGGCGCACGGGATGCATCCATGGTTGTTCCCGTAATCGCCGTTCGATCTTCTCTATCTCCCGACGATTGGCAAACAGGATAAGAGGAAATTTCTTGCCCTTGCCTCCCTTGTAGGCTGTCTTAGGTATTGCCGAATCGGCACCACAGATGAGTGCTGTTTGCTTCAGAATATGGGCTTGTGCGCAAGAGAGCGCTTCGAATTTCAATACTATATTTTCCGCTTTGTTGACAAATATCGAGTACGCTTCGGGGTCCACACATATACGTTTGAGTTCTTCGATTATCGTTGCTTTGCTGTCAAGAACCAGTTGTCGCATTATTCTGATGTGTAATAATCAGATCCTAAAGAAAATAGGCAGCCGGGTTGATACCGTATATCTGGGGGTAAGTGGGTCGGACAATCTTTATCGCCGTTTCCATCGCGAGATCGATTGTTCTCCCGTCGACCTTGTTGTGGTCACGGTCAACAATGATCTTCACGATGGGTAGATCAATGGTGCTTGGGTTCTGGCGCATTACTAATCCTACTTCTCCGCTATTTAATTCCAGACAACTTCCTACTGGATATATCCCTAACAGTTGGGAAAATACTTTGGTCAGAACCGGATCAAAGAGGCGGTTCTGGTTCGACCAGATAACACGCAAAGCGAAGTGCGGTAGATAAGGAACCGGTTGGTATGCGCGCGCCGTGGTCATAGCATCATAAGAATCACAGATTCGCACAATCCTGGAAAAAAGGGTTGGGTCTTCGTGCTTGTCCCGCAACGGATATCCAGTACCGTCGAAGTTCCAGTGATGTTGATAGGCGACCGTTATGGCAAACATCGCTATGTCATCAAGCCCTCGCGTCTTGAGAATCTCGCGTACTCCGAAGTTGGAATGTAATTTCAGGGTCTCCCACTCTTGATCGGTTAATTTCTGTATTTTGTTGATCAATTCTTTCGGAATTTCAACCTTGCCGATGTCGTGCAATATACCAGACGTGCCCAACCGTGCCAAGCTCTTTTTGTCCAATCCAATTCTTTGTCCCAGCGCGAGAGCAAGAATACCTACATTAAGCGAATGATTGAAGGTGTATTCATCGAAGTTCTTGATCGTAGTCAGCGCTATGATCCCGAACTCATCCCGAGAAATGGAATCAACCAGGCTGTACACTATACGGCGCGAACTTTTCACGTCAACCGGACGACCAGTCCACAGGTTCTGCATCATGTTCTTCGTTACTTTCAATGCCTTAAAGTAAGTTCTCTTCGTAAATTCACTTTCTTCCATCAGTTCGTCTGGCTCTTCGCCCGCTTTCACGAACTCTACTTTTATGTGGGGATATCTCTTGAGCACGAATTGCTTGAGAAATGTTACCTTGTCGGCTTTGAAGATATCGGCGAAATCAATTATCTCCTGGTGATTAACTCCAGGTAGAAAGGTTATTGACTTTATACGCAGGTTTTTCAGTAGGTTATTGAGAAATGTGAGATTGGCGTAGCTGTCTATTTCGTATTTCAGACGTTGCTTGTTGAAGAATATATAGTCTCGGTACCGCACAAACTCAAGGCTCGAGATTGTTGAAAATTGGGCCTCGATGAAATCGATGAATTTCTTTGCGCTGTTGATTACGACATCGTTGTTAACATCGTAGACCTGCACTGCTTTTAGCAATGGATAAAGCAGGCTGACAATAGTCTTCCCGGTTGTGTATATGCTCATGCTGATTTTCCTCTGAGCGCCATTTCGCACGCCGCTTTGATATCCTTATCCCTTTTATCCATACCTTTTTTAAGGATTTCCAATGCGTTATCGTCGGCGATCTGTGCCAAACCCATTGCGGCCAGCCGACGCATTACGCGGTATTTCTTTCGTCCAAACCACTTGCGTTTGAACAGCAAGTTCTTAAAGATTTGAACTAGGTTGTGGTCTGCGTTCGCGGTTAAGTAATTGAAATATTCGCGCTGCTCGGCGAACTCGAGGTTCAAGAAATTTTTGTCCCTTATCTTGTCAAGTAAAACTGGATATACCTGCGGGTATTTCAGTTTGCCAAGTATACGTAAAGCTCTAATACGCGCTTCCTTTGATGGATCAGTCAAGTATTTAGCAACAAGTTCGGGTTGTTTAATACTACCCAGTGATTCGATTACCTCAAGCCTGACTTTTTCATCTGGATGGAATACAAGTGGCTCGAGCAAGGATTTTGCGCCACTTGCTTTCATAATACCCAGGATAGCAATGGCATTAATAAGAACGTCCCGGTCGGTATTTTGGAGAAACTCTGCAATGGGCGCGGGATCATCCTGTGCTACATAAGCAATCCTATGTCTCAGAGCACTGAGCCGGTCTGTGCGTTCGGTAAACGGCATAAGCTGCATCAGGAATGGGATTGATTTCTTGCTGAAGAATCCAATAAATGCAAGGAACTCATTAAACAATTCGTTCTGCGGTATGTTGAGTACGTCTCTGAACCCCATAACTGTTGTAGCATTCTCAAACCTCTCGATAAAGTTTATCTCTGGGTAATCTCTAAGCTTGTAAGCGATTCGGCGAGCATTGTAGAAATCCTCGCGGTTAACACAACTCTCAAGAATTTCAATCAATCCTTCAATCACCTCTTGGGAGCGTTCGGTGTGCAGAAAGTCAGTTAGCGTTTTGATTACCATAGGAAGTATTAATTCCCTTTCTGTATCAGATATATTCTTCATCAGGTTCTTAACTTCATCGGGTTTTAGATCAGGTATAATGACTGCATCGATATCAATTTTCTCTCTCAAGATTAGCTGTTTAAGTTTCTCATCATAATCGACGTATTCTACAGGGACGTCAGGTATGCGATAGTCCAAAACCTCTTCCTCTTCCACAACATAGAAAGTTATGTGCGAAAAATTACACTCCCATAGCCCCAATGCAATATCATACTCTTTTGATGGCTGACTGATTACATCAAGAAAGAGCAGCAGTTCGTCTGATGTTAATCCGCCAATGAATTCAACGTTGCGCACTCCATCCTTGAATAGCTTAAAAGCAACGCTTAAGTCCATTTCTTCTTCTTTGTACACAACACGGTTATCGTGGAGCATGGTGAATTTGTCGATCTGCAGGCTGAGTTGATTGTATTTTTTCAAAAATTCGACCATTTTTTCAGAAAACGGCAGGTAAAAATTCCGAAATGATGAATGGTTCATGCCATACATTTGCAGGGCTTTGAATGCCTTTGTCAATCCGAGTATGATCTGGTCAACTTCGTCTTTCATTATGGTTTATTATAGACATATATCTCATTTAGTCAACATTTTTGTATTACTCCGGGTCCCAAAGTAAAACGGATCAATGTTTGCGGCGATATGTGCTTGATTTGGATATTGACTTGGTGCCAGTTTTAGATATAATAACACAATGAAACGCACCTATCAGCCGAGTCGCAGAAAACGGAAGAAAACGCATGGATTTCGGAAGCGCATGAAGACCAAGGGTGGTAAGAGTGTCCTTAAAAGAAGAAGGAAAAAGGGACGAAAAAGGCTCGTTGTATAGTCAGTTCGCATTCAAAAGCTAACGAAGTAAAGAAACATACACTCCCACGTACTGTAAGATTGCGGTCTAACACGGAAATACGAAGAGTATTCGTAAGGGGGCAGAGACAGAAGCACGGAAAAATCACATTCATTTACTTGGCGTCTGAAGACAGCAAAGTCGGATTTATTGCCTCCAGGAATATCGGTTGCGCGGCAAAACGGAATAGGGTGAAAAGAATTTTAAGGGAGGCATATCGGATGAATAAGGCATATTTTAAGGGAATGAGAATCATATTTCATGCTCAGGGCCCTATTACGACTCAGGAGGCTCAGCAGAGCATTCAAGAGTTCAGGAGGGGGCATTGACCAGTATTATAATTCACGCCATCAAAGCATATCAGCTAACAATTGGACGTATGTTGCCTCGGGTCTGCCGCTTTGAGCCAACGTGTTCAACGTATGCGATTGAAGCGTTTCGCAAACACGGCTTATTCAGGGGAATGCGCTTGAGTTTGGGGCGGATACTGAGGTGCAATCCTTTC
>Ga0209636_10006537_pt1 | contig 11916 bp, 10 predicted proteins | sample DeeMarSWOR152_54_FD_187464 | JGI IMG/M metagenome (GOLD analysis project Ga0209636, IMG submission 187464) | Marine sediment microbial communities from White Oak River estuary, North Carolina - WOR-1-52-54 (SPAdes) (version 2) | ecosystem: Environmental > Aquatic > Marine > Intertidal zone >...
GGAGGCTTAAAGCCTTCCAACCCTTTGACTACAGCAGCTACCTCGCCAGCTTCTTCAAGCAGATCTGTAACCATCACAAAAGGCGTCCAGCCTTTACCCCTTAGCGGATCAAGTTTCTCATTAATTTTCTTAAAATTTTTCCAACAAAGATGCTGGGCATCACGCAAAGGCAAAGAAATGCAATTCACCACGTACATAATAAGGCGGAAGCCAATTAAGATTAATGCTGTAAATCCACCCTTAACCTTCTTTTCAATATGATCTTATCTCCAACCTTAACGAGGACTAAGAAACGGTTTTATCTCTCCTTAAAAACGTTTTTAATGGCTTTTCCTTCAATTTTGACAAAGCTAAACAATTTTTGACTTCCTGAGCCATGAGACTAAGAAGAATTGTGGTTAATTTTCATTTCTGTAAGTGCATTGGAATTACATGCAAAACCTTACCAAACTTTTGTGGCAAGCTTACGGTTCGATTGAGATGCAATCACGATTACGAAGTGCCTATTGCCTTGCAACGACAGCATTAGTTTTGTTGTTTTTGCTGCTTTCACTCTTAAACCAGTCTGCTCCATTATCAAACCAAAACTCTAGCAGTGAAACATTTGCACCTAATTTTTTCGGTGATTTTGAAGATTGGATACAAATAGGATGCGAACAATACGGAAGGCTTCCGATAAACGAGTCTTTGACTGCTGAAGTTGTAGTTGGCAAGAACGAAAAATTTGAGGATATTCAAGCCGCTTTGGACGCAGGTTATTTATGCGTGTACTTGAAGAAACAACGGTTCAACATCACGAAATCCATAAGACCTCCAAATGAAGATTTTTATATAATAAGTAATGGTGCGGAAATAGTTGCTGTTGAGCCGATGTGGACAATCTTTGACATATGCACGGTGAGATATGCATACTTAGATGGTTTGTTTATTAATGGCAACGGTTTAGCTGAAAAATGCATTGACGCTTTGCGCGAGCCAAGCCAAGTGCCAAACCATCAAATTCGCAACTGCAAAATCTGGGGAGCCAAATTCGCCAACATAGACTTCACAGGCTGTGAGGACAGCCTAATATTTAACTGCTGGATAGATGGAAGAAAGATAAACGACACCCCAGACGCAATTACTGAATATGGGATCAAAATAGGTGAATTCAGTGACGGTTACAAAACTGGTGGTCAAATAAACCTAATTCACTGTCTAATAGGTTTCCACAGAAAAGCAGACGTATACATAAAAAACGTTGCTCAGTTAAAGCTTGCGAACTGTCTCTTGGCGAGCAAAACAATGTGGAGCAGAGAGATGAAAGCCCACATTATTGTGGAAGGCGGAACTGGAGAAAATGCCATACTCCCAACCTTGGAATTAACGAATTGCTGGATAGAAAATGGCCAAAGCGGAGATTTTCCGAACATACTCATAAGAAATAGGATGATGTCAAAACTTACAATATTAGGCGGCATGTTCTACACAGACCAGAGTTCAAACATTTACAGCGATCTAAACCCGTGCGCAGAAACAATAACCTTAATCGGTGCATTATTCGAAAACAATCCAGAGCATAATTATTACAATATAGTCGCGCCTGCACAAAAATTAGTTTCTATTGGAAACACTTACAACTGGCGCGGCATAGACAAGACCAACGTTACAACATACCTAATCTTTGACACAGACAATGAAATAGCCGAAACAAACGCTGAGACAGACCAGTAAGCCATTATTCGACGCTAGGGAATTATCTCGCATCCATTAAACTTCATAAATTCAAAATCTTTCAAACCAATTTTTCCAACCTTGATGAGCTTTCTAATTCTAGGTATTTCTTCACTTATCGTGGTCACCAAGTTTCGTACAGTATTGCAAACTAAACCATATGCTTTCGGGCTCCATCGTTTGGTGATGTTAGCGTAGAGGCAGCGTCCGCCGCAAATCTTGAAAATATCGCATTTTGTACATAGCTCGCTAAGGGAAATTTTCTTTACTTTTAACGGGCTAGTGTAACTTATGTGGCCAAGATAATAGTTTTTGATTCCCCACATTGTTGGACATGGAACAATGTAACCGTCTGTTTGTATGGCGTAGTTCATCCATCCTGCACCACAACGTAGGACAGTTTGTTTTTCGTCTAAAAGAAGTGACTGGGCGATACCGAGAAATGGGTATAGCTTTGAAACTTTACCTTCATTTTCCATGTGATCAACCCAGAACTTGACAAGTCTGCTGATTCCAGGGTTATAGTTTTCTTGACTCCATTTTTTGAAATCTCTGCGTGAGAAGTCGTTTTTCCAGAAGCCAGCGTTTAGCTGCCAGTGCACCGAAGAAAACGAGAGTTCGTCATTGTTTAGAAGCCATTTAACCTGTTTGTAAATGTCTGTTTGCTCCATAACGGTCATTCTAGCAATTAATTCGCCTTTGAAGCCATTCCGCCTAATCAATTTTAGATTGTTAATTACTTTTCTAAAGGTGCCTTTTCCCCTGTAAAAATCCGTTAGGGCTTTATCACCATCAATGGAAATGAGAATCGCGTGTAAGCGGTTAACGTATTCAGGTTCCAAACGGTCTAAAAGCAGCCCATTGGTTTGAATTAGGGAATGCTTAGCCTTCACGTTATCCATAATCTGCTTAATGACATCAACACAGAGTAATGGTTCACCACCATAAAAAATCAACACGCAATCCGGGTCTTGCCTACAAAATCTGTCCAACGAATCAACATCATAACTCATTCTCTTAGGCAAACAATAATCAATTTTAAAATCCGGAAAATCAGCATCCACATCCTCCAATGCCTCACCAAAACAATATCTACACTGAAGATTACACTCAGTTGTCAATATTATGTGAAAGAACATAAATCTCCCTCACTGAGGAAAGAACTAAATTTCAGTTATATTTTTCCTTAATCTTTTTCGCTTTTTCAATGTACTTTTTAAGTTCTCTTTCCTTTATTTTCTTTTCAGGCAAAGTCTCAGAAGCATACATCAGGGGGATAAGAGCTAGAAACAAGAAAAAGGCTGCCAATGAAAAAGCCGAAGAAACGGGGATCAATTGAACATAAGGTTTAATGGCGATTCCTACATAACTTAGAATGAGATATGGCATTTCTCCTAGCAAATAATATTTTTCTTTAAACCTGTTTGCTGCTAATTCTCCCCATATAACTATGAAGAATGCCAAGGCAAATACTCCTAATGAAACACCGTCAACAATTACATAAAAATACCATGAAATTATGTTGTTTGGAAAAAGTCCTAGAAACGCATACCCAATTCCAAGCATTACATAACCAAAAACAATTATTCTTTTTCGTCCAATGAGGTCAGAAAGATATCCGCTGATTAGTGCAACAATCCCTCCAATGCCAAACTCTGCCACCAAAACAAAAAGATGGAACTCTGGTCCGAAGAAGTCTCTCAGTAAAGAGGCTTCAAGATAATTGATTATGCAGTACATAATCCACGGAATAAAGTACAGTGTGAAGGCTCTTTCCTGTAGAACGAATCTGTAGGAAACATTGAATCCAATTTGTGTTTTTTCCTGCGTTGGTCTAGTAAGTAAGAATAGGACACAGCCAACTCCTCTCCATAAAGTAAAAATTGCGACTTTTCCAATAAAAGGAAGAGAAGTGATTGCTAATCCTACTATTAATATCCCCAAACCAGATATCAAAAAAGTCACCCCGGCACGCCTGCCCTTATTTTTTGTATTGTAATCCGCAAAGTACGCTAAGCATGAAGGGAATCCAAATCCTAAGGAAACTCCCAGAAGAATTGAAATAAAATAAAGGTATGAGTAACTACTTGTTTTCGACGTGAAAGCTAATAATGAGGAAGCTAAGGTACCGATCAGCATCCATGGAATCAAAACTTTGTCCCGATTGCCGAATTTGCAAACCAGAAATACTCCGACAAAAGCAGAAATCATAGATGCTAAATAGTGAATGCCAATTACACATGCAAATGTAATGTAATCTCTTACTATGTTATCCAAAAGCTCTTCGAAGAAAATATACAACGGGAAAAACCATGAATAAGTATTAATTACTATGGTGAATCCTGTAAGAAATCCTTTTTGTGTGAAAAAATTGCGAGTTACATAAGACTGTTTTGTCATCATTCGCCACGACTGTTTTTATGTATATAGAACTTAAAACCCTTTTTAGTCACTATTGAGGGCTTTTGGGTGCAAGTATATTTGTCCGCACCACGACGAAAAGCTTTTAAGTTGTTGAACACAAATACAGTTCAGGAGAGGAGAAAAGTTGAAGACTAAAGTCATAAAGAAACCTCCAAAGAAAGTTAAACCAAGCCGATTTAGATACAGCTGACATTATTGTTCCTTGCTTCTTATAAGTCTTCGAGCGATGCTGTGATAAGTAGATCTAGTTGTCCTTTGTTGGCTAATTTAGAAGCAATTCGTGATGCTTTTTTAGCTAAGCTTTCCATTTCATTTTTAAATGATTCTACCTTTTTTTCTCTAAAAACGATATCAACAATTAACTCCATATCTTCCTCGGGGATTTTTGGTTTTGATAAAATGTTCAGTATTTTCGCTTTTGCTTTAGGATTTTCAAAGGTATATAACATGGGAAGTGGCAAGCAACCATTTTTCATTCGATCCTTCAGTTCTTGAGCTTCAAAAACATCAATGAATTCATCTCTCACTATAATCAGTGTTCCGAGAATTCTCCCAAATTCTCCCAGAGCTTCAATCTCACTTTGTGTACCTCTTCCAATTAAGGCACCGATTCGTGTATGAGCTTCGAGAATAGATGCTTTTTTATTTAATACATACAAATACTTCTCTGGGGTCAGGCTTATTTTGCCTCTAAGACCAAGTTCTAATACATGAGCAATTCCTGCTTCTGTTAACGCAGTTTCTATGGTTGAAACTATAGCTTCCATAGTTCTAGTTGAAAATTTTCTTCCACACTTATTAAGCATAATCATTCCCTTTATCATTATTCCATCTCCAACAAGCAAAGTAATATTTTTGCCGAACTTACCAAAAACAGTATATTTTCCATTTTTTATTCGTGATCCGTCGATTATGTCATCATGTATGTCAATAGCTGCTGTTGAAAACAACATAGCAACTTGCATGCACAATGATTCTTCCGCATTTCCACCAACTGCTTCACAGGCTACAGCCAGCATACCTGAATGCAGAGTATCCTCCCAATTCTTCGCATAGTATTCCAAGGCTTGCCATAGTTTTTCACTTTCAGTTTTATCCAGCAAAAGTTGCCGTTTTGCTGTTTCAAGCGCTTTCCTGCCTTTTATTTCCAGAGTTCCTAATGCTTCCTTCATTAGTGTAGTCATTTTCTCCTCAAACCCTACTATGTTATTGGACGTATAAATTTATTTTAATGCCCTTTTATCTGAGGGTTCAATAAATATACTTAAGGCTGCTGAGAACAGTATGTGTTTATACGGATTTGATGTCAAAGCCTTCTATTTGTTCTTTTAGTATGTTAGTGTATGCTTCTAGGTATTGTTTTCCTTTCCTTGTTATTGTGTATACTTTTCTAGTTCTTCCCCCTTTTTGCTGTTTTTCGCTTGTTAAGAAGCCTTTCCGTCTCAGATTTTTAAGCAACGGGTACAGTGCGCCGTGTCTTAGTTTTACACCAAATAATGCTTCTACTTGCTTTTTTATCTTGTAGCCCCACATGGGTTGGGTCTGGATAAGTCTTAATATTTGAATATCGAGCAAGTTTCTGGTTACGCGTTGAACAAGTTCTTTTCTGAAGGTTTCTGTCAATTTTTCACTCTCTAAACATGTTCTATTTTGAACTGGTTCATGTTTTGGCTTATTTAAGTTATGTATAAAATGGAATATTCTTGGTATGCTTTGATATGCTTTTTTATGTTTCTGGTAAGCATGAACCTTTATATTCTTGTTTCGGCTTTATAGAGTCTTGAGATATGTCAAGAAAAGGACATATTGTATCTATGTCTAACAGCAAAACTGTTAGACAAAAATACAGAAAGGAAGGAAGCATATGGTTAACAACTCGAAAGAGGTTCAGGTTAAGCTGATGAAAGGGCTCTTAGACCTTATAGTGCTACAGTTCTTGAACACAAAACCCATGCATGGATACAAGATAATCACAAGAATTCGCAAAAGCTTTGGAGTGTACTTTGGGCCCAGCACCATTTATCCCCTTTTGAATACGTTAGAGACAAAGGGATACGTGAAAAGCGAATGGGATATGCAAAATGACAGACCCAGAAAAGTATATAAACTAACAACTGAAGGGAGAAATCTGCTAAACTTCACAGAGGATTCACTTAACTTCATATGTAGAAAAATTGGCACGGCAGGAGTACCTAAGGGAGTCTTAGTAGAAGATGATACTCCAAAAGCAGCTTTGCATCCATTCCTGAAGAAAATTGAAAGAACAAGACCGCGGATTTAGCTTCTAACTCCACCAATCTTCTGACTTTAACAACTGAGAATGCTATCACCGCAAATTTACTTCCTGCAATACTAGCACATTTTTTATTGCACCGTCCCCTTCTACATAAAGGGTGCAATCTTGGAAGCAGACATACTAGTTTATGGATGCACCATTTTGCCGATGAATGGGGAAGGCTTCATAGAGAATGGAGCCCTTGCCATAGAAAATGGGAAAATAACTTTCGTCGGTAAACGTTCATCTGCGCGCAACACACGGGCAGAAATAAAGATAGACGCAAAGAAAAAGATCGCCATGCCAGGCTTGATTAACTGTCACACACATGTGCCTATGACCTTTTTTCGCGGACTAGCAGAAGACCAACCGTTAGAAACTTGGCTGAAGGAGACCATCTGGCCTTTGGAGACCAAGCTTGAATCAGAGGATGTTTATGTTGGAGCCGTTTTAGGCTGTTTAGAAATGATCAAAAGTGGAACAACTTGTTTTGCTGACATGTATTTTCATGAGGACATGGTTGCAAAGGCTGTGGAGAAAAGCGGGCTAAGAGGTGTCCTAGCAGAGGGCATAATTGAATCTGGAAACAAGGTGCTAGGCGAGAAAATGCTTAATGAAAGTGCAAATTTTGCCAGAAGATTCCATGGATACGCTAATGGTAGAGTAACCACTTTTTTGGGACCCCACGCGGCTTATAGTTGTGATCCTGAGCTTCTCATCAAAATTGAGAAGAAATCCTTAGAATTAAACGTCGGCATTCACATTCATTTAGCTGAGTCAAAAGAAATGTTTAGAGGGTTCGAGGGGAGATATGGTTCTAGTGAGGTTGAATATTTAGATAAGATAAACTTTTTTAAAGGTCATGTTCTCGCTGCCCATTGTATAAATTTGTCTGGAGAAGACATGCAGATTTTATCTCACAAAGGCGTTAATGTGGCTTATGTTCCTGTGGCTAACATGAAACTTGGTTTAGGTGCAGCAAAAGTGAAGGATTTGACTGATTTAGGTGTTAATATTGGTTTGGGGACGGATGGCCCAGCTAGCAACAATACCCTCGACATGTTTGAAACAATGAAAATTGCCACTTTGCTTCAAAAGCTCGTTTATCTAAATCCCAAGGTTTTGCCAACCTATGAAGTTTTGAGGATGGCAACAGTAAACGGGGCTGAAGCCTTGGGACTTAAAAAGGAAATTGGTTCTCTGGAGGTTGGTAAGAAAGCTGACATAGTTTTAGTTGATCTTTCGAAACCACATCTAAATCCTCTACACAACATTTACGCAAGCATCGTTTATTCTATGCGTGGAAGTGATGTAGACACGGTTATTGTCGATGGAAAGATTTTGATGGAGAATCGACAGGTAAAAACTTTAGATGAGCAAGCCATTATGGAAGAGGCTGAAAAAACAGCGTTGAATCTACTATCACGGTAAATCTCAATTAGTTGCTGGCTACATGTTTTCCTTTTATAAGACACAATTTAAAAATAGGCGTCTCCAGCCTTTTTAAGGTTAAAATTTATGAATATGAACAGCCTATCTTTCTGTTCCTTCATCTTTACATGCTGATTAGAAGGTTAAATCTATGGATGGAGTGAAAGCTATCTTTGAACCGCAAAAGGTTGTCCTAATAGGTTCAAGTAAGATTCGAGAAAGAGTTGGAATGGCTTCTCCGAAGCTTTTCAAAGGTGTCATTTACAACATGAGGAAATTCTTCCATGGGAAAACTTACGTTTTAGATGTGAATGGAAAAGCTGGTTCCAGCAAGCTAAGTAAATTGCCAGAAATTCCCGAACTTGCGGTTGTAATGCTTCCCCCAAAGCAATCACTTGAGCAAGCAGAAAAATGCGCGAAATTAGATGTCAAAGCTCTCGTGATGATTACTGGAGGGTTTAAAGGTGAACAGCGTCAAGAACTGCTCAGGATTAAAGAAGAGTACGGTATTAGAATTTTAGGACCGAACACAATAATGGGCGTCATAAACACTGCCAATGGGTTAAACACAACCTTTGAAAGAAACATTATGCCCAAAAAGGGAAATATCGCTGTCGTATCTCAAAGTGGGGGAGTCGGCGCTTGTCTACTTGACTGGGCATGTTTTTATGATGTAGGCATAAGCACATTCGCTTTCGTAGGGGACAAACTAGATGTTGATGATGTTGACTTGTTGCGGTATTATGGAAATGATAGAAAAACGAAGGTCATATGCCTATACATGGAAGGGATAAAAGAAGGAAGGAAATTCATAGACGAAGCAAGAAAAGTAGTGAAGAAAAAGCCTATCTTGGCTTTGAAAGGTGGAATAACACAAGAATCAGCGAAAAGAGCAAAATCGCACACAGCCTCAATAGCTGGGTCAGATGCAATATTTGATGCAGCCTTCAAAAAAGCTGGGATAATAAGGGTTGGAGACGTTGAGGAGTTGATGAACGCAGCTATAGCTCTTTCAAAGCAGCCTCCCATGCGTGGAGATAACGTGGCAGTTGTAAGCAATGTGGGTGGGCCAGCGATACTGGCTGCGGATGCTGTTGCAGGAAACAATCTAAAGCTTGCGATTTTGTCTGAAAGGACCAAGACGAAGATTAAAAGCCTTTATCCAGGCGTGGATGCTACAAATCCTATAGATGTGATAGCTGATGCGAGGGCTGAACGCTACTCCAAAGTATTGAATTTGGTGCTTGCTGACAAAAACGTGGATGGCGCCCTAGTATTAAACATGCTTAAGTCTTGCTTCTTCGAACCAGAAGACGCTAAAGTAGTTCCGGAAGTAGCGGCAAAATATGCAGACAAGCCCGTTGTTGATGTATCAGGGGGCGGAGAAGATTTCGCACTCGTTTATAAGGTGTTGGGTAACACGAATATACCTTTGTATAATTTGCCGGAAAAGGCTGTGAAAGCCCTAAAGGTTTTAAGAATTTATGGTAAGATTGTTGAGGAGCATTAGGTATATTTTGAAGAGTTGCAAAGTCTGCTGTGTGCGTGTTAGGTTCAGGTTTTTAGGGAGTAAACGAGGAAAATTGCGGTAATGAAAAAGTATACCATAAGATTATACTTGGATGGTGTATTCAAAAGACTTTTATTGTAATTGTGGATTATTTATAATTATTATCTGTTAGGTGTTATCCTTTGGGTAATGGTTCGAGGAGAGAAAAGAAGCTTTTGGCTGTTGAGGGTGATTTGGCACAAAGGATTATTGAAATAGCTAATAGGAAGGGATGACTGTTTACAGTTTCACAAACGAGATTTTACAGCAGGCAATTAAAGCGGATGGGATGAACTGGTCTTTAGAGGATATTGTTGAACGTTTTAGGCTTCTTGAGATTGATCGAGATAGCGGAGCTGTGTTTGTTGCTACTGATACTTTGTTGTATATGGTGGAAAGGCTTTATCAACAGGAAAAAGAGACGCTTCTTAAGAGATGGTATGGGTCTGGGCGGTGGTATGGGAAATACTTGCAGGTTAAGTTTCATGATGAAGAACCTTTAGATATGGTTGAAAAGTTGTTGGATGCTTGCTCCTGTAAATCTAGTGAAATTCGCATTTTTAGAGAGGAGAATAAGCTTTCGTTGAATTGGTTGTCTCCGAATGATTCATTGGAGTATACCGAATTGTTTTCAAAGTTTTTAGAGGGTATAATACATTCGTTTGGCTATAACACTAAGAATAATGACGTTTCAAAAGGATTAATAGTGCTGGAGTTTAAAAAGAAAACCTCATACAATAATCCCGTCACAAAAGACGAAAAATAAAAAATTAACTTCTGCAACAAATATTCCTGAACCAAAAGTCTGGCCAAGAAAGTGTCTTTAGCTAACTTTTGTTAACTTTCGTAAATAAAAGTCAAACAATGCAACTGGATATTTTTTAAGGTTTTAAATCTTAAACTCAAGGTATTTATAGCTTATAAATTGATTCTATTCCTGCAATACGAAAGAGGAGAAAGGAAAATGAAAAAATCTGCATTATTGACATTGATAATACTGCTAATATCGATAAATCTTGTAGGCATTTTGCTAAGCATACAGCCGGTAAGGGCAGAGCATACGGCGGTTATTGATATATTGCCGAAGTACTATCGGGGTGGTCCAGAAACAAAAATTTTCAAGGTGACTAATCTTGATCTTAACGGCGCAGATCGAATAGTGCTATTTGTGGTAGCGTTTCCCGATATTAAGGAAGGCGATACCAACTATAAACCTGTTGACTATGATAAACCAGATGGTTGGAAAGCAACGTACGAGAAAACGCTTCGCCAAGTCATTTTCGAATCTTTGGATTGGGAACTTTATTACATTGGAGCCGGAGATTTCTACCCATTCAAAATAGTCTTTGAAGAAGGCCCCAAACAGCAAGGTAGGTATGAATGGACCTTAACAACTAGTGACGATGCTGAAATTGCACACACTTATTATCGCTATCAATGGATTGACATAACATCACCTACGGTCACTATTGATTACCCAGAGGACAATTCAGATGTATATGCAACCTACGAAGGTTGGCCAGAGCCATACTACTTGTGGACAAATGGCACAGTAAGTGATGAACCTCCCAGCCCAGAGGGATCTGGGGTGAAGCATGTTTAAGTTAAGGTGTACAATGAAACATGGGACTCTGGTTGGGTTTTTGCCACGATGGAAAACGATCACTGGTATTACAAATGGTACGATGACATCGTACAATGTGGATGGGATTACGTAGTCGAGGCAATAGCTGAAGACAACGCAGGCAACACTGCATCAGCAGATCCACATGATTTTAGTTACCATTGCCTTAAAACGCGCATAGAACTTACACCGAATCAAGGTACTGTGGGACCCACAACAGAACTAGATCCGGACACTGGATGGTATGAAGGTAGCATCTACCCATATGGAAGTAAAACCTTGGGAACGAATGTGGGCGTGGATGGCTTCGGTTTTAACGAGAACTCTATGGTTAGCATATATGCATGCGATTTGCTCGTAAAGGAAGTTGAAGCGAATTCGACTGGTGGGTTTACTACATCGTTTATATTTCCGACATGCGCAGGTGGACCACAAACAGTCTATGCTGAAGACGATGCAGAGGCGCAGCGTTCCGCAAGTAAAACGTTTACTGTGAAGCCTGAGATTATCTACAAACCAGAAATCGTAATTGGACCGGCCGTTATCGAGGCTATAGCCACGGGGCTACCGAGTAAAGCTGATGTGAAAGGTTTTACTATTGACGGCACTGATGCTTTGCTAACCGTTAACCAACACGTCGTAAACTATTGGTACACTGATGCCAAAGGGGTTCTTCACAGTCATGCGGCTGGTAATCCTGGTTTCTCAATGCCCGTCCTAGAACCCGGTACATACGAAATCGCCCTTTGGCGAGCGTACGGCGAAGGAGAATATACCCTAATTGTGGCCAATAAACTGCACGTTGTCAACTGCTTCGAAGACCTATGCGGTGTATTGGACGAACTAGAACTGAAGCTGGACTACCTCAAACCAATAATTGAAGAGATCAGAGACAACGTA
>Ga0209636_10006538_pt1 | contig 11916 bp, 6 predicted proteins | sample DeeMarSWOR152_54_FD_187464 | JGI IMG/M metagenome (GOLD analysis project Ga0209636, IMG submission 187464) | Marine sediment microbial communities from White Oak River estuary, North Carolina - WOR-1-52-54 (SPAdes) (version 2) | ecosystem: Environmental > Aquatic > Marine > Intertidal zone >...
CCCTTCTGCCGCTATCCCCCTTGAAAGGGGATGGTTCCTCTCCCTGTTAATCATCTTCTTGGGCGGGTTGGGGCTCAACCTCACGCCGTGTATTTATCCCCTCATCCCCATCACCATTGGCTTCTTCGTTGCCCAAGGGGCGGGCAGACCGCGATGGGTATTTGTCCTCTCCCTCTTTTACGTTCTCGGCATGGCGATCACTTACTCCATACTCGGAACGTTGGCAGCCCTTACCGGAAGTCTCTTTGGGTCAGCCCTGCAAAATCCCGTGGTCCTCCTCTTTATCGCCTTCGTCTTGGTGGGCTTATCGCTTTCCATGTTTGGGCTCTATGAAATCAGGATGCCAGCCTTTCTCACCCGAATCGCCGGGAAATCATCGCACGGCGTCTACGGGGCCCTTCTCATGGGCCTGACCGTGGGGATTCTGGCTGCCCCTTGCATTGGCCCCTTTGTCATCGGGTTGTTGTCCTACGTTGGTCAGAGGGGAAACCCAATCCTCGGGTTTTGGACCTTCTTCGTCTTGGCCCTGGGCCTGGGAACCCCATTCCTCTTCCTGGGTACCTTGGCGGGAAGCCTCAGGAGACTCCCGCGTTCCGGCCAATGGATGGTCTGGGTAAGGAAGATTTTTGGGTTCGTTCTCCTCGGGATGGCCGTCTATTTCGTACGTTACCTCATCTCCAATGAGCTCTATTGGCTCTTGCAGGCTTCCATTGCAGTCGTCGGCTCGATCTATTTGGGATGGGTCGAGGGATCGGGCAAGGGCGTAAGGGGATTCCGAGGGGCTAAATGGGGCACGGGTATTTTCGGCCTCTTACTCTCCTCCTATCTCGTGCTTGCGCCCGGTCACCTCTTCTTTCATGGAGAGGCCATTCAATGGCTCGATTATGATGAGAAGCTGGTCCAAAGAGCCCTCACCGAGGAGAAACCCGTCATCGTCGATTTCACGGCAGACTGGTGTGTTCCCTGTCGAGAAATGGAGTACCGGACTTTCTCATCACCCCCGGTGATCGCCAAGGCAAAACAATTTGTCACACTACGGGTGGACCTCACCCACTCAACCAAGCCTGAAAATCGATCCTTCATGAAGAGGTATCGTATCAAAGGTGTCCCAACGGTTATCTTTCTCGGCCGAAACGGCAAGGAGATTGAAAACCTTCGTTTTTATGAGGTCATTAAGCCCGGGGATTTCTTTAAAAAGATGGAAATCGCTCTTCAACATATGTAATGTCAATTGCCTCATGCTCATGGAGATCAGGCCGCCTGAGCAGCGGCATTTCCGTAGTCCCTATCTATCTTGAAAAGAACATGAAAAACTTGGTATAGTAGGTTCGTCTATGTGAAAAAATTCTTTTTTCCCTTCTATTTCTTACATGTCCTTGGGTTCCCGGATGATTGGCTCGCATGAGATCCGAGGATTTTTCTTGACAATTCCATACAATACATGTAAAAAAGGATTTTTATCAATGTTTTTGCCCCATCTGAACAAGTTAGATTTTCGCTGGTGTTGAGTTCGTATAGGCTAAGAATCGGTTTTTTTGAGGAGGAAATATACGATGGATCTCGCGAGAAGTCTCTCGGTGGTATACAGAAGGAAGGCTCCGTACGAATGGTCGAAGTATTATATTCCTCTTGTCGGAGTGGGAGTGATTTTATTTATTATCGGGATTATCGTTGGTCTGTATGGTTTCATGAAGGGACACCACGCAGTATTCAATTGTACCAGAGACGTACCACTGGGCATCCTTCTCTCCACCTATGTATTCTTTGTCGTCTCCTCCACTGGATGTTGTCTGATCTCCTCCCTGGGCCACGTGTTTAAACTGCACAATTTTGAGCCCATCTCCAAGAGAATAGTATTTCTGGCATTGGCCACGATATTCAGCGGTTTTTTGGTATTGCTGTTCGAACTCGAGCATCCGTTAAAAATGGTATGGAACTTTATAACCCCTAATCTAATGTCGAATATTTGGTGGATGGGCACATTATACATACTCTATATCATTTTTATGTCCTTTGAATTTATCTCTTTACTTTTGGAAAGGATTAAGTACGCTGCGACTTTCGGTCTCTTCGGGGCCTTTTTTGGTATTATCGCACACAGCAATCTAGGGGGCATATTTGCCACCTTAACTGCCCGGCCTTACTGGCATGGTCCATTCATACCCATATATTTTATTCTCTCGGCATTCGTCTCCGGGGGGGCCATAGCACTATTCTTCACGTATATCTCCTATAAATTGAGGGGAAGAAAATTTGATCAGACGGTGAAAAATTCGCTCGTGGCGGTGGCCAAGCTTCAGATTGTTTTTTTGGCTACCTTGCTCTTCTTCTATTGGTGGGAGATGATTATCGGCTTCTTTGGGTGGCCTCACGGAAAATATGAGTCAACGATGGCCTTAATTGCTGGCCCCTTGCGTTTCAATTTCTGGTTTTTCGAGATTTTCTTGGGCATTCTCCTTCCCCTCGGTATTTTACTGATTACAAGGCTAAAGAATATCCGTGCAATGTTCTGGGCATCCGTATCCTGTTTAGTCGGTATCTTTTTTATGAGGTACGACCTCGTGGTAGTAGACCAATTGACCCCAGTATGGCACTCAATAGGGGCAAAACTTTATGAGACGTACGCAAGTTATATACCTTCAATAGGTGAGATAGGGATTGTAGGTGGAGGTTTTGGACTCTGTATGTTGCTCTACTTGCTGGCAGAACGTTTCTTAGATCTCGATGAGATTACCCATGAGGAAATCGAGGAGTTGGCCGAGGAAGAACAACGGGTTTTGGCCCGGGCCAAAGAGGAAAAGGCTAAAGAGAGGGAACAAATCAAGGGGCCCTGGGAGTTAAAGCCTCGGATGAAGCCTTACGAGTCTAGGAGATTTAGGTTGGACAGGGCGAAAGAGACGTTGAAGAAGAACAAAGAGAAGGAATAAGGACACCTTCACAATCAAGCTCTGAAGTCGGAAATACTGTGAAGCATTACGTCAGAAATAATTCATTATGCTTAGGGGAGTTGAAATGAAGAATAAGAATGAGAAGGGACTGAAAGGCCTAAGCCGCCGCGACTTTGTCAGGATGGGAGCAAGCTCAGCCCTCATGTTAGGCCTGGGTTTACCCGTGGCCCGCGCCTTTTCTGCGGCGGCGAGGGAAATGGGTTATCATATCTTCACCTGGAAGAGACCCCATTATGAAAAGAACTATTGTATGGTTCTTGTGGAAAACCTCTGCATCGATTGCGAACGATGCATGGACGCCTGCAAGAAGACCTGGAATATACCCGATATTCCGGATTACTATAGAACCCGTATATTGGAAAGGCACCTGGAGCAAGAGGGGAAAAAACCTCTGGTTGAGTTTATTCCGGTCCTCTGCTATCACTGCGATGTCCCCGCTTGTGTCTATGCCTGCCCAACCTCGGCAAGCTATAAAAGGAAAGAAGACGGAATCGTTCTCGTAGATCCTAAAAAATGCATAGGATGTAAGGGCTGTATGTTAGCCTGCCCTTATGATGCCAGATATTTCAATGAGGAAATATATGCCATCGATAAATGCACGTACTGTCAACCGATTCTCGAAAAGGGAGGAACGCCTGCTTGCGTGGAGGCTTGCCCAACCGGAACGAGGGTTTTTGGGGATCTCAATGATAGGGGAAGTAAGGTATATAAATTGCTGCATCAGATTGAAAAGAAGATCTGGGTATTAAAACCCGAGGCTGAAACAAGGCCCAGAGGTGGCTATATTAAGATATAAGTCGGATCCTGAAAACGAATTCGTTACGTAGGGGAGATCCTCATGAAAAAACTGTTTTTACCCTGTGCTATTATACTCTGCTTAGGCTCGATAGGCCTTTTTCCCTTGGACAAAGGTTACCCGCAGGATGAAGACGGGGGAGTTATCATATTTTCAAAGCCCGTCAAGGGCGTTTATTTCAGTCACAAGGAACATAAAGACTTCAGTTGCAAAGATTGTCATGAAGATATCTTCGCGGAGGAAGCGGGTGCTGCTGAGGCGAGCGGCAATTTCACCATGAAATTGATGGAGAAAGGCGAAACCTGTGGCACATGCCATGATGGTGAGACCGCATTTAGTGTAAAGGAGTCTTGCACGAAGTGTCATATCGGAGTATTGGGTATCAACAGGTTGAGAAAAAAATTGGATTGAGATTCACCACGTCCTCTTTTGCAATCAAGGAGGTGGTATTCATATAAGAGCTTCCGAGATCCTTTAGGCAATTGGCCCTTCCTTGACCGTTTATATCCTTCCTTTATCTTAGTTGCTCTTTCCATTTTTGAAGGTTGATACCATCCAAAAACAGCTTGAGCGATTTATCGCCACTCATCCTTCAGTGGCGTCGGATTCACGTTGGAAGCTCGGATACTTTGAATATAATCCCCGTTGCCCGGGCACTGGAGTGACTTCGTTGAAAAAACACCAATGCTTTGGTATTTTCTTCAGGCAGAAGTGAAGAGGAGGTTTTAGCTATGGCGGAGGATAAGAAGGCACTCGAATCGGTAATGGACGAAACCCGGATCTTTGAACCTCCGATTGCCCTTAGCCGGGAAGCCCATGTGAGGAGCCTTGACGAATACGAGGAAATCTATAAGAGGTCTACCCAAGACCCCGAGGGATTTTGGGCCGAAAAGGCCGCTCAACTGGAGTGGTTCAAGAAATGGGACCGCGTTTTGGAGGCCGACTTCCCTAAGGCCGTGATTCGTTGGTTTACCGGGGGGAAATTGAATGTTTCCGTTAACTGTCTTGACCGACACCTTCGCGATGGCAGGCAAAACAAAGCCGCCCTCATTTGGGAGGGGGAGCCGGGCGGGGAAAACCGCACGTATACGTACCAAGACCTTCACCGCGAGGTCTGCAAATTCGCCAACGTCCTGAAGAAGAAGGGACTGAAAACGGGTGACCGAGTTGCCCTCTATATGCCCATGATTCCCGAGCTTCCCATCGCAATGTTAGCGTGCGCACGGATCGGTGCAATTCATAGTGTGGTCTTCGGCGGTTTCAGCGCCGAATCATTGAGGGACCGAATACTGGACTGCGAGGCCAAACTCCTGGTCACCACGGATGGTAGTTTTCGAGGCGGAAAGGTCATCACCTTAAAGGATAACGCGGATGTGGCCCTGCGGGAATGTCCTAGTGTCGAATCATGCATCGTTTGCAAACGGACCAATACCGACGTAGCCATGGAAAAGGGGAGGGATACCTGGTGGGAGGAGGAGATGGCTGCCGACGATATCACCGCCGATTGCGAACCGGAGGAAATGGATGCCGAAGATCCCCTCTTCATCCTGTATACGAGCGGGAGCACGGGCAAGCCGAAGGGGGTACTGCACACCACCGCTGGTTATCTCCTCTATACCTTGCAGACGACCAAATGGATTTTCGACGTAAAGGATGGAGATATCTACTGGTGCACTGCAGATATTGGGTGGGTCACCGGCCATAGCTATATTGTCTATGGTCCCTTGGCCCTAGGCGGTACGAGCCTAATGTTCGAGGGCGTCCCCACCTACCCCAAACCCGACCGATTTTGGGAGATCGTTGAGAAATACAAGGTAAACATTTTCTACACGGCACCTACCGCCATCCGTGCCCTTGCGCGGGAGGGAGACGATTGGCCACGGAAAAGGGATTTGAGCAGCCTACGCATTCTCGGAACGGTGGGCGAGCCCATTAACCCAGAGGCTTGGATGTGGTATTACACCGTGATCGGACGCGGAAGGTGCCCTATCATGGACACCTATTGGCAGACGGAGACGGGCGGAAGCATCATCACCCCACTGCCGGGGGCAATCCCCATCAAGCCCGGATCGGCGACAGTTCCCTTCCCCGGGATTGATGCCGTGGTTGTCAGGGAGGATGGGTCCGAATGTGGCGTCAATGAAGGGGGCTATCTGTGCGTCCGCAAACCGTGGCCAGGGATTATGCGAACCGTTTACGGCGATCCGAAGAGATTTGTCGATACTTATTTTTCTCAGTTTCCGGGGATGTACTTCACGGGAGATGGGGCGAGAAGGGATGAGGACGGCTACTTCTGGTTAATGGGAAGGGTGGACGACGTCATCAACGTCTCGGGGCATCGTCTCGGAACGGCGGAGATCGAAAGCGCCCTTGTCTCCCACTCACTGGTGGCCGAAGCGGCCGTCGTTGGGTTCTCCCATGATATCAAGGGGCAAGGGATTTATGCCTTCGTAACGTTAAAATCCGGCGTTGAACAGACGGACGATCTGAAGAAAACATTAGTGGGCCATGTCCGGAAGGAAATCGGTCCAATTGCTACACCGGACAAAATCCATTTCGCCGACGCCCTGCCCAAGACCCGGAGCGGAAAGATCATGCGGAGAATCTTGAGAAAGATAGCCGAAGGGGATATCGAGGATCTGGGCGATACCTCGACCCTCGCCGATCCATCCGTTGTAGAGGCCCTCATCGCCGAAAGGCAATGATGGAAGTGCCCTTCTACCTCCTCTCATCAATGGCACCATTCTGCAGGGGCATTCCGACAACCTGAGAATAGAGCGCAGGAAGGGCGGAATGCTGACGCGCCGATCCTTTCGGACTCTCTTCTATTCGTGCATTGGTTTCATGTATAATTTACGGCGATGAGTGTTTGACGAAATCCCTTTACTCGTGTGAGGTTTGATCAAGAATCCCCCTCAGCAAACAGTACCATGGTAGAGTCCACCGAACACGTCCCCCCCGGGTCCTCAGGGGAAAACGAGTTGGCCGATTTCCTCAAGAGGACGAGCGTATTCAAAGACGTATCCGATGAAGCCAGGGAAAAGGTTGCCTCGCGGCTTTTCGTGGAGGAAATCCCCAAGGGACTCTTCATCACCAAGAAGGACATCCCCGTAGCCTGCCTCTATATCATTAAAAAGGGCCACGTCCAGGCTATTGAAGTCAACGTTGAGGGAGCGGAAATCGTACTGGCCGACTACTATCCGGGAGACCATTTTGGCGAGATGTCGTTACTGACCGGTGAGCCCAGCGCAGTGGCCACGAAGGCAGTGGAGGACACCGAGATCCTGGTCCTCTATAAGATGCATTTTGACGAGGTCTTACGGGACAACCCCCCTATTAATCGACACTTCATCACAATTCTCTCCCAGCGGATCCGCAGAGTCAATGAGCAAATCGAGGAGGCCCGCGATAAGGAGATAGCCTTTAACCGTTTTCTCCGCCAGGAGGAGGATTTTCGGTTCAGTCGACTGGTGGGCAGTTCAAAAAAAATGGAAGCCATCTTGGAGCTGGTGGGCGAGGCCTCCGCACATTCCCATCCGGTCCTCATTCGGGGCGAGAGGGGAACTGGAAAGGAATTGATCGCTCGGACTATTCATTATCGGGGGGAAAGAAAAGAAGAGCCTTTCATCGTCATCAATTGCGAGTCGCTGAAGAGGGAGGCCTGGGGATCCGAGCTCATCGGCTATGAAAAAGGAGCCTTTGCCACGGCAACTGCCCGCAGACTGGGTTACCTCGAAATGGCCGACAAGGGAACCGTTCTTCTGAAGAATGTCGACAGGCTGCCGTTTGATACTCAGAGACTTCTGGCAGGCTTCATGGAAAGTCCCCAGTTTCGACGGATTGGAGGGACGGAGACCCTGTCAGCGGATGTCCGGGTAATCGCTACCACGGAGATGGATTTGGCGGAAATGGCAAAACGGGGGACATTTTTTAAGGAGCTCCTCGATAAGCTCAGCGGCATTAATATCGAAGTTCCCCCCTTGCGGGAACGGAAACGGGATATCCCTGAATTGGTGGAGCACTTCACTCAAAAGGTGACCCGACAAATGGGAAGGCCCGTTCCGAGGGTATCAACGGATGCCATGAATTTCTTCGTTACCTATGATTATCCGGGCAACGTCGAGGAGTTGGAGGGAGTGGTGGAACGGGCCGTCGCCCTGACCGAGGGCGATGTTATTCTCCCCGATCGGGTCTATCTGGGACTTCCCTCCATAGAAGGGAGGGGAAAATACAACCTGCTCAGAAACAGAGTGGTCTGGGGATACTTCCAGAACAGCATATACCCGTTCCTGGTCCGCACGTTCACCGTTGTGGTATTCGGGTTCATTTTCTACTCGCTCTTTTTCGGACCCAGGGGGGACGGACAAAACATCGGCAACATCCTGGTCTTGTCCGTTTGGTGGCCGAGCCTCTTTCTCCTCTCCTTCTTCTCGGCCAGAAGCTGGTGCGCCATCTGTCCCATCGGGGCTGTGTCGGGGGTTATCCAGAGGCTCTTCAGCCTCCAACGGAAATTGCCCCACATCCTGACACGGACGGAACTCTGGATGCCGGCCTTTCTCTTCGTGTTTATCCTATGGGTGGAGAGGGTGGCTAGGGCTCGCGAATTTCCCCTGCCGACCGGGTTCGTCTTACTGTCCATCACATTGGGGGCGGTTATTTTCAGCCTGATCTTTGAAAGAAAAGTCTGGTGCCGGTACATTTGTGCCCTTGGCAATATGTGTGGAATCTATGCCATGGCATCAATCTTGGAAGTACGGGCAAACACGGATGTCTGTATCAACGAGTGCAAAACCCACGAATGTTTTAAGGGCGGCAAGACCTATGGATGTCCTATGTTTCGCCACCCCCTCTTCTTGGAGGAAAACCAGAGCTGTCGAGTGTGTACGTACTGTGTCCAAAACTGCCCGTATAGGTCAGTCCAGCTGAATCTACGGCCCCCGGGGCAGGAAATATGGACTCAGACCAAACCGGTAAAAGGAGCGGCATTCTTTTCCCTGCTCTTGGCAAGCCTCTTGATCGTTGAGATCGTGCCGGATTTGCCCCAGTTCGGCGTTTCTCTCGGGTTTCTCCCTACATTCAGCACTAACATGGGTTACACGGCCCTCCTCATTGGTATCGTCCTTTTGGCCTTAGTCCTCGTGGAATTTCCCCGGGTGCTCTTCCATCGAGATGGGAAAACGGCGGGAACGAGTTCGAACTACATCCGGTATAGCTTCGCCTTCATCCCCCTGGCCTTATGCGGCCATTTTGCCAATCACCTCCGCTATGTCCCGGGAGGCAAGGGATTGACGTTGCAATTGACCAGGTTCCCCTTTGGCGCATCGACCGACATAATGATCAGCATCAACCTCATATGGACGTCGCAGATTGTGCTAGCCATAATTGGTGTCGGATGGGCCTTCTACGTCATGTATAAGGTTTACGCAACGGAGCATGCGGCGGCCCGGAAGGATACCCGTATGCTCTCCTACTACCTTATCCTCCTGAGCATCTATGGAGCGGCCTATCTCTGGCTCTTTACCTCCTTGAGGACTCTCCTGTGATGTGACTTTGTGACAAAGTTAGCCCGAAGGCAAAACTTTTTTCCCTCGGCGCATCAGAGGACCTTGTTGTCTCTTCGGTCCATTGATTGAGGGAGAGCTCCACCTCCTTGGTTTTCGATCTTCACCACTAATCTCATCTTCACCGTTAAGAGCTATTTCTCCGCCTGAGTTGCATGAAAAAATTTTTCCTTGACGAACGGCAGGTGTTAAGTTATACTTAACACTAAGAGGAGAAAAAGGTTCAGTACATGAACCCTTAATGGTCAAAGTCTTTTCGGAGAGGAAATCCTTATGTCTCCTGAAGCCAGGTCGTTCCATGAATTAATAGCCGAAGTCCAGAGACCGGGTTTCTGCGGAAGGTGCGGCGGATGCGTATCCTTTTGTAGTGCTGACAACCTGGGGGCCTTAGAAGTGGACAAGAATGGAATGCCTGTGTTCGCGGATGAGGAGAAGTGCCTCCATTGCGGCATCTGCTACATGATTTGCCCAAATACCCACGATCTCGACGACGAGCTTAGGGAGAAATTGGGCTGGAAGTCCCCCGTCGGGCTGGTAAGAGGGTTAGCATCGGCCAAAACTACCGATCCCGTGGTGGCCGAAAGGTGTACGGACGGAGGGGTGGTTACTTCCCTCCTCCTTTCCCTGCTGGACAAGCGGATGATCGATGCCGCCCTGGTCTCCAGGAGCGCCGGTCCCTTCCAAAGGGCCCCCTTGCTGGCCACCACAAGGGAAGCCATCATCTCAGCGGCTGGTTCCCATTTCGACGAATCTTTCCAAATCGTGGAACTGGGAAGCCGTTACTCGACTTACTCACCGGCCATGTATGAGCTGAAAATGCTGCGTCAGGGTTCCATAGACAGGATCGCCATGGTGGGAACTCCCTGCCAGATTAACACCGTCCGAAAGATGCAGGTTCTCGGGGTAGTTCCCGCGGACGTTATCAAGTACTGCTTCGGCCTTTTCTGCATGGAGAACCTCTCCTTCGATGACATCCAGCTCAAGAGGCTGGAGAAGAAGTACGCATTCAAACTAACCCAGGTAGCTAAGGTCAACGTCAAGGAGAGATTTTCCATCTACCTTAAGGACGGGAGCGCCGTCTGCATGCCCTTCGAGGATGTTGATTTCCTTGCCCGTCCGGCGTGCCTCGTCTGCCCCGATTTTTCTGCCGAGTATTCAGACATCTCCTTTGGGGGCCTCGGTTCTCATGACGGCTATACCACTGTGCTCATGCGCTCGGAGAAGGGAAATCAGATTTATAATAGCGCCCTGAAGGACGGATACATCGAAGAAAAGGAGTATCCATCGCCAGAAAGAGCCAGGAGCAATCGGACGGAAATTCACGCAAAAGTGGTCGCTTTCTCGCGGAGAAAGAAGGAACGGGCAACCAGAAAACGCAGGGCAGTAGGACGTGGTGTCGCCGACGCTATGGTCAAAGTAAACTAGCGTCCGACGACCCAGACCATGTACGAAGGCAAAGTGAGGCCGCTGGTTTGTTCTCCTCAACTCGATCCAAACTAATTGTCAGTTTTCTCGGTTTAACTTCGTTGGTCGGTACCGTCTCTCTATTAGTTGGCGGTCAACTTCTTTATGAAGCTGTCCTTAACGAAGCAACAAATCGGGTCAGGTTAGACCTCAACGCCGCCCGCGAGATTTATCAGAACCGTATTAAGGTTGTGGAAGTCTCCCTCAACATAACCACGTTGGGAGCCGGATTCCGATCGGCCGTCAGGAGGCAGGATATCCCCGAACTTCTCACTCGGCTGAATCGTGTAGCCCAGCAGGCCCATTTGGATTTCGCAGGTGTCGTCACGGTCGAGGGCAAAACCCTCTGCCGTATTGGACCTCATTCTATACCGAGAGAACCGGTACGTATTGATAACCCCATGGCGAGTTTGGCGCTCACACGCCGAGTTGCCGCTTCCGGGACGGCGGTTCTGAACCAGGAATTCCTCTCCGCCGAGAACCCAGAACTCGCTAACCAAGCCAGAATTCACGTGGTTCCCACGCCGAGAGCTGCTGAAATGTCCGAAAGGGAAGAGACCTCGGGTATGGCACTTGGAGCTGCCATTCCGGTCTTAGACGATGGCGAGGTCATCGGTGCTCTCTATGGCGGGGTTCTCCTTAACCGCGGTCAGGAAATAGTTGATACGGTGCGTAACACGGTTTTCCAGCAGGAAACCTACAAGGGACGGAGCATAGGGACAGCGACCATCTTCTTCAAGGATATCCGTATTTCCACAAATGTTCTCACTCCCCAGGGAAAGCGAGCGATTGGAACTCGAGTCTCAAAAGAGGTAAGAGAGCACGTTCTTATAGAAGGCAAAAAATGGATAGACCGCGCCTTCGTCGTGAGCGACTGGTACATCACGGCGTACGAGCCCATCGAGGACATTTCAGGTGAACGGGTGGGAATGCTCTATGTCGGGGTATTGGAGGCAAAATATGTTGCCGTCCGGAGAAAGGCCCTGTCCCTTTTCATCCTTTTCACTGTGGCGGGCATAAGCTTAGCAATCGGGCTGGGGTACTCCCTGGAAGGCAGGATCATGTGGCCAGTGCATCGGCTCATCAAGGCTAGTGCTCAAGTTTCCCAGGGGAACCTCTCACCGGAAATCGGCCCTATCTCAAAGGG
>Ga0209636_10006539_pt1 | contig 11915 bp, 10 predicted proteins | sample DeeMarSWOR152_54_FD_187464 | JGI IMG/M metagenome (GOLD analysis project Ga0209636, IMG submission 187464) | Marine sediment microbial communities from White Oak River estuary, North Carolina - WOR-1-52-54 (SPAdes) (version 2) | ecosystem: Environmental > Aquatic > Marine > Intertidal zone >...
CAGAATTTTCGATACACCGCCCGACAATACTACAGTAGATATGACCGGCGGCCTTGTTGACTCACTGACCACATACGACCAGAGCACCTTCAATATAAGCGGCGGCTATGTATCCACTTTGTGGGGATACAACTCCAGCACAATCAATGCCTTCGGAGGCGAGGTATTTAGTTTGTATGCCCTGGACACAAGTGTGATTGATGTGTTTGATGATGCAATTGTGGATGTTTTGGTTGCCAACGGCACTGGCCTAATAAACATGTCGGGTGGAATAGTTGACCATGCTGGAGTTAATGAATCCGGCACGCTTAATCTATCAGGAGGTTTAGTGTCTGATCGCTTATGGGCATCTGGTTCTGGCATAATTAACTTCTATGGATATAACTTGGCCAAGACAAATACCGGAGGACATTATGGTTTTGGCTTCGTGAGCGGAGAATGGGTAGATAGAACGACATTTAATATAAATCTTTCTGGGCCTGATACTTACTCCCATATTAACTTAATCAATGTAATCGCCGCCGGGATTGATATAGTTCCTAACACATTCAACCTAACAAGTAAAGGTAAATGGATTACGTGCTATATCAGATTGGACGAAGGCTATGATGTTGGCGAGATTGACCCTGACACTATACTTCTCGAAAGAAGGATTAAGCCAGCCTGGTCATGGTTCAATGAACAGCAGCAAGTCGCCATGGTCAAGTTTAAGCGTTCAAAGGTTCAGGAGATACTCGAACCTGGAGAGTGCGAACTGGTAGTCACGGGTCATCTTGCAGATTTAACATACTTCGAAGGGACAGATACGATTAGAGTGATTGATAAAGGACATAAAGAAAAATAATTTTGAAAGGGGATTGCGATGAGGACTTATAAAAATAGAGGGAAAGAGGTGAAGAGGTACTTATACACGTTCTTACTGATTCCTTTATTAGTTTGCCTGTTCCTTCGGAACGTTCAAGCTGATACAGTTTGGGAAAGCGGCCATCACGAAATTAACGATGGAGATGTTTACGGCGAAATCTGGATGTATAACGACTGCACACTGGACATCCTTGGCGGCGAGGTGTCTAGGTTGGCAGCCTACGATGTAACCGTCACCGATTGGTTTGGTGGACAAATGCTTATACTGTGGGCTCGCGATGACAGCATTGTCAACATTTATGGTGGAACTCTGGGTGATTTATGGGCTGCTGAAAACAGTTTGATAAATCTTTATGCCTACGACGTAATATACCATCCCACAGGAGGCTATTACAATCTTGGGTGGATAGAAGGTAGATATCTCGATAATGACTTGTACTTTGAATTCGACCTTGCTGGACCAGATACCTTTTCACACATGAATGTAGTGCCTCAGCCGTTGGACGCCGAGGTCGATGTACGGCCTAAAACCCTCGACCTTAAAAGCAAGGGTAAATGGATCACGTGTCACATCTGGCTGCCTGCCGACTACAATGTGGCCGATATAGAGCCGAATAGCATTGTTCTGGAGTATGATGGGAATGAAATTGAACCAGAGTGGCTCTGGTTCAATGAAGAACAAAACATCTTGATGGCAAAGTTCAGCCGCTCGGCGCTGCAGGAAATTCTCGAACCGGGCGATATAGAGCTTACTGTTACCGGTTTCCTTAACGACGGCAGTTACTTCATAGGTACGGACACAATAAAAGTTATAAATAAAATTCATAAATAAATTCGACAGACGTTCCTTATGAAAAATAACATTTTTTAGGAAAGGTGAAACTATGAAGAGAATAATTACAATAATTTTGGTGGTCTTGTTGATAACATCTGCGGTTCATGCATTGCCCAACTGGGATATCTACAGCGATGCCGTTATCCAGGATGGCGATGAGTATAATGTAGTTAGTGTCTATGACACGCCGTCCGGCCACACAACCGTCGATATGTTCGGCGGTTGGGTAGATACACTACGTACATACGATGAATCAACTTTAAATCTTCGTGGGGGTGAAATCAATACTTTCAATGCTTATGACTTAAGCAAAGTAAATGTATCAGCCGGATATATATTTAGCTTGGAGGCCAGAGACACAAGTTATGTAACAGTTCTCCAAAATGCTATGATAAACTCTCTTGGAGCCATTGATTCGGCTACTGTCTATGTCTATGGTGGAATAATTGAGCATTGTGGGGCCGGTGAATCAGGTACGATGAATTTATACGGTGGGGTTTTTAGTGATGCTCTTGGTGCTAGTGCTTCAGGACAATTAAACATCTATGGCTATAATCTTTTGAAAGCATGTACAGGAGGACATTATGGTTTTGGCTTCGTGAGCGGAGAATGGGTAGATAGAACGACATTTAATATAAATCTTTCTGGGCCTGATACTTACTCACATATTAACTTAATCACTTTAATTGATGCTGAGATTGATATAATTCCTAACACACTCAACCTGTCGAGTAAAGGTAAATGGATTAGCTGTCATATCAAGCTGCCTGAAGTCCACAACGTTGCTGATGTTAATTCCTACACCGTTTTGCTACAAAATGAAGTACCGGCCAAATGGATATGGTTCAACGAAAGGCAGAACGTTGTGATGGCAAAGTTCGAGCGCTCTGAACTTCAAGAAGCGCTCGAACCGGGCGACATAAAGCTTACTGTCACCGGCTACCTTAACGACGGCAGCTACTTTATAGGTACGGACACAATAAAAGTTTTACAAAAGGCCGAAGAAGGTGATTAAATTTACATAGCTTTTAGAACCGCACAAGTTTTTGGGAGGCCAAAACTATACAGAAAGGCGACATTTTTCTTTGACTGAAAGCCGGTTTCTGGTATAATAAAACAACGAGGAATAATAGACCAAAAATTTAAGGAGTTATACAATGTTTAGAAAAGAGATACTGGCAATTTTGACGGTGGTAATCTTATTTAGAGCCGGTTTAGCTCAGGCGGTTGAGGATCGGTATATTTACAGCGATGCGATAATTGAAGAGGGGGATGAATATGCTAACGTCTATATTTATGATACACCACCACATCATACTACGGTCAATATGACTGGCGGAAAGGCTTCTAATATATACACCTACGACGCCAGCATGCTCAACGTAACGGGCGGCACTACAGAAATATCTGCACATAACCGAAGCACTGTCAATGTCACCGGAGGCACGATATATACCCTCGATGCCCGCGAATTTAGCACCGCAAACATCTCAGGGGGATACGTGCATGGTGCGTCGGCGCGTGATTCTGCTACGGTAAACCTCTCTGACAATGGAAGCCTCCTTTCCCTTTCTGCCAGAGGTTCCTTTGGAACGGTAAATATGACCGGCGGCAGTGCTGAATATGCGCGAGCTGGTGACTCAGGTACCCTCAACCTTTACGGTGGTGTCGTAACTAATTCTCTTAATGCCTGGGACTCCGCCGCCATAAATATTTTTGGCTACGACTTATTTAAAACTGCCACCGGGGGAACCTATGGATACGGCTTTGTAACTGGTTTTTGGTGTGAGGGTACACCATTCAACATCAACTTCAATACCTCCGAAACTCATTCCTACGTAAACTTAATTCCAGTTCTGTACGTCGGGGTAGACATAAAACCTGAGTCGCTTAACCTTGCAGGCAAAGGCAATTGGATTACCTGTCACATTTACCTACCTCAGGACTACAATGTTAACGACATCGATTCCAAGAGCATTGTCCTTGCTCGAGATTCCAACGAAATCAAGCCGGAATGGCTCTGGTTCAATGAAGACAAGCAGGTAGTTATGGCAAAATTTAATCGTGCCGACGTTTGTGAAATTCTGGAAGCAGGTGATATTGGTCTGACAATCAGGGGACACCTCGCGGACGGTACATGTTTTGAGGGAGCGGATACCATAAGAGTTATAGAAAGAGGTCATACGAACGATTAAGGTTATCCTATGTCATATTTATTATCAGCATTTTTAAGGAGATTAAAAATGCTATGCGGAAAGAAACTTATTATTCATATCTTCTCGTCGCTTATCCTGTTCACGACTATTTCTGCACCGGTACAGGCAAAGTCCGTCTATGTAATCATAGACAGGTTCAGCACTATCAGGGCATATAACATCAGTAGTGAGGAAATAGAGAAACAGACAGACGTAAAAAATTTGGATGACCATGGTGGTGCGGTTGGACTGGTGCTTGACCCTGATTCGGCGACTATGTTTGTCACCTACGAAGGCTCAGATATCATTGAAATGGTTAATGCTAAAGCAATGGTATCCCTACAAAAACCAACAAAGGTTACCGAAGCAACTAATTTAGCCGGCATCGCCTTTGACCAAGCCAAACAAAAGCTTTACGTGGTTGACAGACAAACTAACAAACTCTTCGTTTACCTGTGGAATCCAACTGTAAAAACACTAACCCTCGAAGGTGGAACATATAAAACTTTGGGTAACCTTGGCGGAGATGGTGCTTATGGCATTGCTCTGGATGAAAGTAATGACCGCCTGTATGTGAGCAATGCTACAAGCGCAGTACATTATTACGATACAAATAACTGGAATCACATTAACAGTGTTGATGTGAACCGCGTGGCGGTGGGTATTGCTCTCGACCCGAACAGACACTATCTTTATACCGGCTCCTGGAGTGGAACAGAGGGTGACCACCCCTACCTTGTTAGGACGGATATAAATGATATAAATAATCCAACATCCGATGAATACGATGTCAACAACTATGTAATAGGCATCACGGCGGACCAGGATACAGGTCTCGTTTATGTAACAACAAAGAATGAAGACATCGAGGTTTACAATACTGCTACATTTCCATCCGACCCCTGTTTTATAGAAACCGCAGATATTTACCAGCCGCGTGACTTGGTCATTGCCGGTGATGTATCATACAAGCCGCCTCTTCTGAAATTGGAAAAAACCGATGACGCGAACGGCAGGGCCGTTATCCGCGGCGATTATATAAATTATACAATTAACTACAGCAATCCCAACGATGTCAACGTTACAACTGTTGATATTATCGACCATCTTCCGGATGGGATTGATACCAACGATGTAACCTTCTCCGCCGGCGGGGATTACAATTCAACGGCTGGGACGGTAACCTGGAACGATTTGAAGCTGACCGGCGTGGTCGTCAATATTAACTTTTAAAAGGAACGGAGTTTGGGCGTCCCTATAGTTGGGTGGACTTGCGCTAATGATTCGAAAATTCTGTGTGTTTCGGGGGAGCGGTTTTGGCTAAGTCGTTGCGGTGCAAGGGATAAAAAAAATTTGAAATCAGCCGTTTTTGATGTGCAGGTAGGTGCGGATTTGATTGACCCGCCTACGTCCCTGAGGGACTACGGCGAGGCAGGCCCGTCTTCGCCTACGGCTTCGCCGCGGTCTTCGCTCCCTTAGGAATAAATGCGCTACGAGATTTTATTGCATATATACATTCAAATTTGGTTGAAATTGTTAGCCACGAAGACTCGAAGACACAAAGGAAAATTAACCACTAATGAAAACGAATAGGCACGAATTGTAACCACGGATTACACGAATTTACAACCTAATCCCGTTTTCTGGTCTAAAACATTTTACCACCAACCGGGTTTTGTTTATGGGTCGGTCCACTATGTAGGAAGGGGGAACTGCAAGCCATTGGTAAAATCGAGCGGATAGAAGGATTGTTTCCTGTTACCTTCTTCCCGGAAATTTGTTTTCGATTATGCCGATTGACCCACTGAAAGGTTCTGGGAAATACCTAAACCGTGCTTGTGCTCCCGGACCGAGAAGCTCCCTAAACCTGCTTTCTGTTTGCCCCGAACGATCGGGATTAAAAACCCAGAAGCGCTTAAGAGTAGTTCTTCCAACTGTTCCCAGAGCGTAGAGATATCTGAAAAAGGCGTCAGACATAGGAAGGGAGTAACCGATAGCAAATATGTTTTCGGCATCGGATAGTTCTTCTGCGGCGCGACTCCATACGTTTGATAATGTTTCGTGATATTGTGTTTTATTCCAAGTCGGTGGGACAATGACTGGTTCTTCATCCACATTTTTATCTTTACTACAATGCGCATAACTTTTAAGATGCGACCCAATGCCGAGGGTTACATATTTTATGTTATCGCCGTGGAATATGTTCCAGCTATATTCTTTGAAGTAATCACTCAGAAGCCATGGAATAACTTGATTACAAACAGAACAACGAGCCCAGTTCAGTGAGCCATGCAATTTTAACAAAGGAATCCCACTTAATGATTTATCTTCTTCCAATGAATAGTTCACACTAATTCTATTAATATATAATGAGTAATCTATTGCCATATCATAATTAAAAGTGATTATAGCTACATCACTTGGAGGTGAAGCTTCACCCCTGAGGTAACTGACCAATCTTACAAAATCTTTATAAGGAGGTGGTTCAACTGCTCTTTGCCCTTGTACTGGAAGTTTCAGAGTGGTCTGTATCGTATGGACAATTACTTGCCGCATCGCCTTAGCCAGTTCTCCTATCTGGTCAAGAGAGTAACCACCGAACTTTTTCAGTGTCCTTCCCATCTCAAACGCTGCAAAAACAGATTCGACATTCTGTATATCCAACTGGGACTTAGAGTGAACCTGTTGCAGTTCGCTAATGCCCTGAAACACTTTTTGAAAACTATCTTCAACTCCCCGAACATTTCCAGACCTCCAGAGGTTATCTGCTGTATCTAGGAAGTCGCCCATAAGAGGTGCTCCTGCCTCCTTCGACGCTCCTGCACCTAAAATAAAAACTGTGTTTGCCATATTATCACCTTTTAAACAGGTCCACTTTCACCTCACCATTTTAACGATTGCCTGCCGATTTACTTATTGTTTTTGCTCGTCTTTTGGCTTATCGTCTTTTGACTTGATGAGTTTTTCCAGTTGGTCAAATCGTTCGTCTATTGTCGTACTCAGAAGTATATAGCATACTAAAATTAAGATTATCAATAATACACCAAGGGAAAGACCAAAAAGGTCCCATCGTTTCAATAGCCCTGAGAAAACAGACACAAATAACAAGAACACAGTAAGTAAACGGAGCGCGATAGGAGGTTTTTTTGCTTTATATGTCTTAGAATATGTCTTAGACATCTTTTTCATAACCATTTTCATAATATACCTTTCAGAAAAGTTTTTACCGCACCATTTTAAAGATTATTCGCTTAACCACGACCAACAATTTTTCCCCAAAAAATCAACGTTCCACCCCAAAATTTACCAGAGTTATTACTTTTCCTGCGCCGATATTTATGTAATTTTCGCTGAAATGTTTTTCAAATAGCGCTCTTGCTTTATCGCCGGTGCAATGACACGGCCCGACATATCGCACGGGCAATTTCTTAAAAGCTGAAATGGTTTTTTTTATTTTGCCTTTCATTGCCCATTCGAGATGAAAGCCGCCCATCACCAAAAAAATATCCTCCTTTAATATACCCTTAGCTCTATTTAGAATCTTTACAATGCCCGGATGGGCACAGCCGGTGATTAATATCAAACCCTTATCCGTGCGAACAATCAAAGCCTGCTCCTTTATCAGTGTCCCAAGCTGACCTGTCGAATATACATTCTCGCAAATCTTACAATCCTGCTCCACCTCAACAATTTTTGAACCATACCCTCGCACCCTTTCCTTAAACTTCTCTGGAAATGATTTCAGCAGATAAACCTCGACATCGCTGTTTTGTTTAAGAAAATCGTCCAATCCTCCTGTATGGTCGCCGTGAATATGAGAAAGAACCACTGCATCGATGCTGTTTGGCTCAATTGCCAATTTCTTCATATTACTGAGCAGCAGCAAGCCATCTTCGCCAGTATCGAAAAGAATGGTCTTGCCAGCACCAGCTATCACGCAGGAAAAACCCCACGAAGTCTCCAGCTCCTCCTTATACGGATTATTGTCATAAACGACGGTAATAGTTAGATTCTGCATCTTGTAACACCTCGCATAAAACAAAGAATTATAACATCCGTTTGTATAAGAGAACAATACACAGGAGTAAAAAAACACAACCTATTCAGAAACAAAGGTTTAGTTCTCAAAAGCACAGTAAGTGGATTTTTTATTAGCAACATTCCGCTTTTTGCGTATAATCGAGCAAAATACGATAATCTGCATAAGATTTGTAATTTTATAAGGAGCTTTTGTGTCTAAAAGTAAGATTACAATAGTCGGAGCCGGCAATGTCGGTGCAACAACTGCACATCTCGCAGCAGAAAAACAGTTAGGTGATATTGTCCTGCTCGACATCGTCAAGGGCCTGGCTGAAGGAAAGGCGCTTGATATCGCACAGGCAGGCCCTCTTCAGTCCTACAGCTCTAATATCATCGGAACCACCGACTGGGAAAAAACCTCAGACAGCAATATCGTCATCATAACAAGCGGCGTGCCTCGCAAGCCGGGTATGAGCCGAGACGACCTACTGGTAAAGAACCTCTCAATCGTCAAGGATGTCAGTGAAAAAATCGCTAAATTCTGCCCCGACAGCATCATCATTGTCGTCTGCAATCCTCTTGATGCTATGGTTTATGCCGCTGCACAGGTAACGGGCTTGGCAAAGAACAAAGTAATGGGTATGGCCGGCGCACTCGATTGCGCACGATTCAGCTTCCTTATCGCCTCCGAGCTTGGTGTAAGCACAGAAGAGGTAAAGTGCGTCTTAATGGGCGGACACGGCGACGATATGGTGCCTCTGCCAAGATTCACATCCGTCAGCGGAATACCCTTAACAGAAATGCTCGATGAAGAAAGCATCAATTCAATTATCGAGAAAACCAGAAAAGGAGGCATCGAAATTGTAAATCTTCTCGGCTCCAGCGCCTATTATGCCCCCGCTGCGGGAGTTGTAAAGATGACCGATGCAATCCTAAACGACAGGAAAAACATCATCTCCTGCTGCGCTTATTGCAACAGCGAATACAACGCAGGAGGCTACTTCGTCGGCATCCCTGTCGTCCTCGGCAAAAACGGTATCGAGCAAATTATCGAACTTGATTTGAATAAGGTTGAATCCGACCAGTTTGAAAAATCACTCGCTCATGTAAAACAGCTCGCCGAGCAGGTTGACAAACTCCTATAACTAAAATTTTTATTAGTGCAATTTATCGCTTTGAGCCGAATAATAATATAACGTATCCCGCTTAAAAAAACCGTTTTTGAACCTGTAGCAACGAAAATGGAACTAATAAAAAAAATCAAAGACGCCGAAACAAAGGCCCAGCAGATTATCGAAAAAGCAAAAGCCGACGCCGCAAGCCGAGCTGAAAAAGAACGTGAAAATCGCCAATCGACCCTGAAAAAAGCCGAGCAGGAAAGAAAAAAAATAATCGAATCCGCTGCCGAAGAAGCACAGCAAGAAGCCCTCGATGAAATCAAAATCCTAAAAGAAAAAGCCGAAAAAAACCGACAACAGCTCCACCATAAAGCCCAGAGTAAAATGGCACAGGCAGTAACAAAGGTAATGGATTACCTGGGTTCCCATTTTGCAAAAGAATCGCAAAATGACAGCCACATAAGAGGATAACTATGGCCATTGCTCAAATGGCAAAAGTCATAATTGTCAGCCACCGCTCACAGGCTTCCCAGCTACTCGAAGCTCTGCAGAAAAATAGCATTTGCCAGATATTAAATGCTAAGGAAGCAATAGTCGGCAAAGATTGGCCGGAACTCATCACCGAAGCTAAACATCCAAGAGATATTGAACAGCTTCTAAATAGACTACAAAAAAGCATAACATTCCTAAAAAATTATGCCGAAACCCCAAAAGGTTTGGTCTCTGTCCTCGCACCACGCACAGTTATTGACCAGCAGGCATACAACAACGTAGTTTCAGATGAGCAAATTCTAAGAATTGTTGACCAGTGTGAGCAAATCGAAACCTCGATAGAAAAACTGGGAACCGAAATCGAAAACCTCTCCGGCATCTTGCAAACGCTCCAGCCCTGGTCGGCTCTACAGACGCCGGTCGAAGAAATCTGCCTGTTGCAGAAAACAAAAGCACTGACAGGATTATTACCGCAAGCGCAGCTTGAACCAATTCAACAACAAATTGCCCAGCTCGGCGCAGCAGTTCAAATAATCGGGCAAACCGATAGTAAGTCAGCCTGCCTTATTATCTGTCTAAATGAAAACTTAAACGAAGTCCAAAAACTGCTGCGCTCCGCAGAATTCGAACCCGTCAACCTTGAATCCGTGACCGGCACCGTAGCTGAATCAATAAAGCACCACTGCGAAAAGTTAAACCAAACAAAAAACCAGTTACAGAGCCAATACGAAAAGGCAGAGGCACTGGCTGAAAATCTGCTCAAACTCCAAATCCTGCACGACCATTACGAAAACCTCTTAAACAGAGAGCAGACAAAAGACAACGCCCCCGCCACCGAACAGACCGTCCTTTTGGAAGGCTGGGTAAAACAAAAAGATTACCTCCAACTCGAAAAAATAGTCGCTCAGTTCACAGCTTCGAGCCTGAGCAAAATCGAACCCGCCGAAGACGAAGAAATTCCTGTTGAAATCGAAAACAAAAATTACATCCGTCCTTTTGAAGTTATCACCCGACTCTACGGGATGCCGGCTCCGAGCAATCTTGATCCGACGCCTTTCCTGGCGCCGTTTTTCGCGTTGTTCTTCGGCATTTGTCTTACGGATGTAGGTTATGGACTGCTATTGGCGCTTATTCTGTGGATGATAATGAGGTACTTCCAGGGTAACAAGAAAGCGTTTTGGATGCTGATAATATGTTCGCTGACAGCAGTGGCAGCTGGGGTGATTACGGGAAGTTGGTTCAGCGACGCTATGCAAACCGTCCTTACTGAGGGGACACCTGTATACACATTTCTTAATTCCATACGAAACAGGTTAATGCTGTTTGACCCAATGAAGGAGCCAATGGTGTTTTTTATCATTTCCCTCGTGTTAGGTTATGCACAGGTACAATTTGGATTACTTATATCGCTGTTTCACAGCATTTCCCAGAAACGATATCACGACGCAGTGTTTAATCACCTGGCGTGGATCATCTTTCTAAATAGTTTAGCGTTATACATTTTGTCAAAACAGGGATATTTGTTCGAATCTTCGTCGGGTGTGCTTCTGGTGTTTGTGCTGGTTGCGGCGATTGTAACTCTTTTGTTAAGTCATCGGCAGGGCAGATGGGGAGCACGGCTGGGCATGGGTGCGTTTCAGCTTTTCAGCACGGTGTTTTATTTCGGTGATGTACTTAGTTATGTTCGTCTGATGGCATTAGGTATGGTCACCGGAGGACTTGGAATTGCAGCGAATATATTAATCAAGCTGGTCATGGAAAAAGGTACCGTCGGTTATCTCGTTGGAGCCGTTTTATTTGTTATTGCGCATCTTTTCAACCTTGCTATTGCGACGCTTAGTGCTTTTGTTCATACGCTGCGCCTTCAGTATGTCGAGTTTTTCCCAAAATTTTTTGAAGGAGGCGGCCGTATGTTTCGCCCACTGCAGATAGACAACAAGTATGTATATATCGAGGATTAACCATACTAATTTAAGTGAAAAGTAAAAGAAAGAAGAGGTAAGAAGTTATGGATCAGTATGCATTAGCGATTGCCTTATTTGGAGCGGCTTTAGCCACATTTTTATCCGGTATAGGTTCAGCGATGGGTTTGTGCATCGCTGGTAGAAGCGCCGCAGGCGTACTAAGCGAAAAGCCAGAGCGCTATGGCTCGCTGATACTAATGGTTGTTCTGCCGAGTACGCAGGGGATTTATGGATTTGTAATCGGGATAATCATAATGGTGAAGCTTAACCTGTTCGCTGGCAGCCCAGCAGATATTTCTCTGGCAACTGCGCTGGAGATATTCGCTGCATCTTTACCTGTAGCAATTGCAGGTATTTTCAGCGGCATTCTCCAAGGGAAAACCTCAGCAGGTGGTATTCTTATGGCTGCAAAAAGACCGGAGATGGC
>Ga0209636_10006540_pt1 | contig 11915 bp, 15 predicted proteins | sample DeeMarSWOR152_54_FD_187464 | JGI IMG/M metagenome (GOLD analysis project Ga0209636, IMG submission 187464) | Marine sediment microbial communities from White Oak River estuary, North Carolina - WOR-1-52-54 (SPAdes) (version 2) | ecosystem: Environmental > Aquatic > Marine > Intertidal zone >...
CCGGGTGTTCGGGAAGCGTCAGGAGGAGTACTACGAGGAGGCTAGAAAGGCCGGGGTCAACCTATTCAGGTATCTACCGGAGAGGCCGCCCATAGTCGAGGAGGAGTCCCCCAGGGGACGCCTCTCAGTTACCATCGACGACCCCACCCTCGGACGCGAGGTCAGGATCTCAGCCGACCTAGTGGTTCTCGCAGAGCCTATGCTGGCGAGGGGTGACTCAGGAGAGCTGGCCGCCAAGCTGGGCATCTCTCGGACAGCCGACAACTTCTTCAGGGAAGCACACCCAAAGCTCCGTCCACTCGACACCCCCACAGACGGGATCTTCCTGGCAGGAGTGGCTCAGGGACCCAGAGACATCGCTGAAAGCATCGTCCAGGGAAGCGGAGCAGCGGCCAGAGCGACTATCCCCATCTCGAAGGGTCGGGTCGAGATTGAGCCGATCATCGCGCAGGTCGACGTCGACCTCTGCGGAGGCTGCAGAATCTGTGAAAGCCTCTGCGAGTACGGCGCCATCAGCGTGGAGGAGGATGAAGAGAGCAGGATGCGCGCCAAGGTGACCGAGGCTGCGTGCAAGGGCTGCGGAGTCTGCGCCGCCGCCTGCCCCACCAAGGCGATCACCATGCTCCACTTCACAAACGATCAGCTGATCGCGCAGGTCAAAGCGGCTCTCCGAGAGGAGGTGGCGATATGAGCGAGTTCTCCCCGAGGATCGTGGGCTTCCTCTGCAACTGGTGCAGCTACGCAGGCGCAGACCTCGCCGGCTTGAGTCGATTAGAGTACCCCACAAACATCAGAATAATCCGGGTTATGTGCAGCGGACGAGTGGACCCCGCGTTCATCATGGAGGCGTTCAGGGAAGGAGCGGACGGTGTGCTCGTCGCCGGATGCCACATGCCCTCCGACTGCCACTACATGACCGGCAACTTCAAGGCGAACCGGCGTGTTGCGCTGCTGAAGAGGGTCCTAGAGCAGTTCGGCGTCGAGCCTGAGAGGCTGCGCATCGAATGGGTGTCAGCATCAGAGGGTCAGAAGTTCGCCATGGTTGTGACCAAGATGGTCGACGACCTGAAGAAACTGGGACCCAGCCCTCTACGTGGAGGAGGTGGAAACGGTGTCTGAGGCCTTGAGGAGGAAGCTGGACGCCGCGACCGGCGCCTTCAAAGACGAACGCCTGCGCTGGCTCGTGGGGAGGAGCGAGGAAATGGTGCTCTCGGGCAAGATGTCAAGGGAGGAGTTTGAGGATAGGGTCAACGGCATCCTGCAGACAGAGATCGAGCGGTGGCTAATCCTGAACGAGCTGAAGAGCAAGGGGCCTCAGACGATAGAGGCGCTGTCGAAGACCCTCGGTCTCACTCACCGAAGAATCTTGGAGCACATGATAGCCATGCGATGGCTGGGACGCGTCTCTGTCGTCGAGGAAGAGGGCGACTGGTACCTGTACGCCGCGACCGGGGCTCCGGAGGCGAGCCCTGAGAAGGAGACGGAGAGATGAGCGAAAAGATCGAGGCAACCCCGGGAAGATCATCGAAAGCGGCTCTCGTCCTGTCGGAGACGGATCCGGACTTCAGAAAGCAAGTGGAGGCTATCGAAGGAGCCGAGAAGCTGGATCTATGCTTCCAGTGTGGCACCTGCACAGCCGACTGCCCCGTGAGCAGACACACAGAGGAGTTTCATCCCAGAATCATCGCGAGGATGGCGAAACTCGGAGCCAAGAACGAGCTGCTCAGAGGCGATGCACTCTGGCTGTGCGCAAACTGCTACACATGCTACGAGAAATGCCCGGAAGACGTGAAGCTGACCGAGATAATTGTCGCTCTTAGAAGCCTCGCCGTCAAGGAAGGCCACATCCACCCCGCGTTCAAGGCTCAGATGGAGCTCATCGCCAACAAGGGTGCGATCTACGAGGTCACAGAGATAGAGAACGAGTTGAGGGAAACCCTGGGGCTACCCCAGATCCCCGCGGCGAATGCAAAAGACGTCAGGACGATCATGAAGAGGACTGGCTTCGACAAGCTGACAGGGATAGATCTAGAGAGCGGGTGACATGACAATGAAGTACGCCCTCTTCCTCGGATGCACAATCCCCGTTAGGGCAAACGCCTATGAGGTCGCCACCAGGAAGATCGCCGAGCCGCTCGGGATGGAACTCATCGACATGAACGGTGTTCGCTGCTGCGGCTCACCTGCCATGGAGTCGGTAGATCGTCGAACAGCTCTAGCCGTGGCAGCAAGGGCGATCTGTGAAGCGGAGAAGATGAGGTTAGACCTGATGACGCTCTGCAACGGTTGCGCAGAAGTGCTGGGAAAGGCAAACAACACCTTGAAGAAAGACCCGAAGCTTCGAGAAGAGATCAACTCCATTCTCTCTGAGGTGGGACATGAGTTCAAGGGAGCCGTGGAAGTCAAACACCTCGTCAGAGTGCTTACGGAGGACGTCGGACTCGAAGCGATCAAGGCCACGATAAGGAAGCCGTTTGGGGCGCTGAGGGTGGCTGTACACCCCGGCTGCCACATGATGCGTCCTTCGGACATTCTTGCCTTCGACGACCCCATAGAGCCCACCGCCTTGAGAACTCTAGTCGAACTCACCGGCGCAGAGACAGTTCACTACCCAGATGAAACAGAGTGCTGCGCAGCTTCGGTCCTCGCAGTGCGAGAAGATCTCGCAACCGAGATAGCGAGAAAGAAGATCGCCAGAGCCGTCAAGTACGCTGACATCATGGTCACAGCCTGCCCGTTCTGCTACCTCATGTACGAGGTGAGTCAGCTCACGGCAGAAGAGATGCTGAAGCTTCCGGTGGTCCACTACCCTCAGCTACTGGGGCTGGCCATGGGGATGGATTACGACGACCTTGCCATGGACGAGAATCGGATTGACTGCTCGAAGATAAAGGACTTTCAAACCTAGCGTGGAGGTGTAGAAGTGTTGGCGGAGAAAGAGAAACTCAAGTTCGCCTTCTACTGGGCAGCGAGCTGCGGCGGCTGCGAGATAGCGGTCCTAGACATCAACGAGAAAATCCTGGACGTCGTGGACATGGCTGACATAGTCTTCTGGCCAGTAGCCATGGACATCAAGTACAAGGACGTGGAAGCGATGCCGGACAAGAGCATCGACGTCTGCTTCTTCAACGGAGCGATAAGAACAGCCGAGCAGGAGTGGATGGCGAAGCTGCTCAGAGAGAAGTCGAAGGTTCTCGTGGCCTTCGGGGCGTGTTCACATGAGGGAGGCATACCCGGCTTGGCGAACCTGCACAACAGGAAGGAGGTCTTTGAGAGAGCCTACCTGACTACACCCTCGACGGTCAACCCTGAGTCCATCATCCCTCAGACGAAGGTCAAGGTCGAGGAAGGGGAGCTGATGACCCCCGAGTTCTTTGACACCGTGAAGAGCCTTGACCAGACAGTCGACGTGGACTATTACCTCCCAGGCTGCCCGCCCCCCGTGCGCCTAATCGAGAAGGCTGTCGAAGCCATAGCCAACAACCAGCTGCCACCCAAGGGATCGGTCCTGGCTCCCACGACATCTGTGTGCGACGAGTGTCCGAGGAACAAGGAGAAGAAGAAGATCGCCAAGATCTACAGGGTGTACGAGAAGGCTCCGGAGCCTGAGAAATGCCTGCTGGAGCAGGGGATAATATGCATGGGCCCAGCGACGAGGGCTGGCTGCGAGGCACAGTGCCTTCAAGTGGACATGCCGTGCACGGGCTGCATGGGACCTTGTCCGAACGAGCTGGAGCAGGGGGCCGCGATGATGAGTGCGCTCACCTCGCTTCTCGGGGCAGAGGACGAGAAGAGTGAAGGAATCGATGCGGAGATGCTCGTGGCGCAAATCAAGGATCCTGTGGGAACCTTCTACCGCTACTCCCTTCCCCATTCCCTGCTAAGAAGGAAGCTGATGAAGGAATGAGTAATCCGCGAGAGATAGTGATCGAGCCGATAACGAGGCTGGAGGGACATGGGAAGATCGACATATTTCTAGATGAAGCCGGGAACGTCGAGAACGCATACATGGTAATCCCTGAACTGAGGGGATTCGAGAAGTTCTGTGAAGGCAGAAAAGCCGAAGACCTCCCCCAGATCACAACACGCATCTGCGGCGTGTGCCCCGTCGCCCATCACTTCGCTTCGACCAAGGCTCTCGACGCAGCATTTCACGTTGAGCCTCCTCCGGCCGCCAAGAAGCTTCGAGAGCTGATGTATGAGGGATACATGATCTATGACCACATCCTGCATTTCTACTTCCTGGGAGGGCCAGACTTCGTCGTCGGGCCAGATGCACCTCCTGCAGAACGCAACATCCTGGGCGTGATCAAGAAGGTTGGGCTGGATGTCGCGAAGGAGGTGATCAAACACAGAGCATATGGACAGAAGATCACGGCCATCATCGGCGGCAAGGCCACACATCCCGTCTGCGGCCTGCCCGGAGGCATCTCGAAGGCGCTCTCGGAGGAGAATCGTCAGGAGATCGAGAAGATGGCCAAATCCACCGTCGAGTTCGCCAAGTTCTCCCTCAAGCTGTTCGACGATGTGGTGCTGAAGAACAAGGACTACGTCGACATGATCCTGAGCGACCCCTACACGTTGAGGACATACTACATGGGCACGGTCGACGCCGACAACAAGGTGAACTTCTACGACGGAAAGGTGCGGGTGGTAGACCCTAAGGGCAGCGAGTTCGTCAAGTACGATGCCCACGAGTACCTTGACGTGGTTGAGGAACACGTGGAGCCTTGGGGCTACGTCAAGTACCCATATCTCAAGAACGTCGGGTGGAAAGGATTCGTCGATGGGGTTGAGAGCGGCATCTACAGGGTTGGCCCCCTGGGGAGGCTTAACGCCGCTGAGGGAATGGCCACGCCCCTCGCGCAGCAAGAGTACGAACGCATGTACGAGACCCTTGGCGGAAAACCCGTCCACTCAACCCTAGCCTTCCACTGGGCCAGACTCATAGAGCTGCTGTACGCTGCGGAGAGGGCGGTGGAGCTGAGTCAGGACGAGGAGATTACAAGCAAGGATGTGCGGAACCCGGTGGGGGAGCCGGGGGAAGGCATAGGGATAGTTGAGGCTGCGAGGGGAACGCTGACCCACCACTACATCCTAGACGAAGAAGCTTTGGTCAAGAAACTAAATCTGATAGTGGCCACCACCTGCAACGCCCCCGCCATAAACATGTCCATTAGAGACGCGGCAAAAGGCGTGATCAGGAACGGCGAGGTCGACCAGGGAATCCTGAACAGGGTCGAGATGGCCTTCAGAGCATACGATCCTTGCTACGCATGTGCCACCCACTTCGCCGTAGGAGAAATGCCCCTCGTGATCAGGATCTACGACCGAGACAAGAAGCTAGTGAAGCAGATCTCCAGATAAGGTCGTCGATCTCTCGCCTCATTCACTAGATTCCCCGCGAATCTCACACGCCCGTGACTACTCAATTGACCGAGGCAAGGATCCTCTGTCCGTGCCTGCGCCGTTCCTCTCCGGAAGCTCAGGGCTACACACATCATAGGGACCCCATCACGCGGAAAAGGCTTTTACACCCTCATCTCCTTCTGTATCCGTCGGGTGTGGCTCTGTGTTCTTCGAGAGAGAATGCGAAAGGCTCATCCAGCGAATTAAGGAAGGTGAGTTACGAGGCGGCACCCAGATCACGCTAGCCTCGTTGGAAGCCATCAAGACCACGGTTCTTGGCATAGAGGCGGAGGAGATCGGCCAGATCTTGAAGAACTTGAGGAGCTGTTCTTCCGCCATTCTAGCGGCTCAACCTAGAAACGTTGCTCTCTCCAACGCGGTACAATTTGTTCAGCGGCAGGTTGGAGCGGCCGCTGATCGGGGCGTCAGTCTTGATGAGCTTCGTGTCACGGTAGCTCGAGAACTCGACTGCTACAGCGAGTCCCTCCGAAAATCTATTGATGAGATCGGCAAGATCGGCGCCACCCTGATAGAGGACAAAGACGTTATCATGACCCATGACGCCAGCACCTCGGTCATATCTATCCTTGGAACTGCGCGAGGAGAGGGCAAGGAGATCAAGGCCATAGTCCTGGAAACCCGCCCCGAGTTTCACGGCAGGCTCTCCGCCATGGCGATAGCGGACGTAGGGATTCCCGTGACCTTGGTCATAGACGCAGCCTGCCGCCACTGCGTCAAGGCCGCGACCAAGGTTCTACTCGGCGGAGCCGCGGTATTTCCAAACGGAGATGCTCTTGGCAAGATGGGATCCTCGATGGTGGCATTGGCGGCGCGGGACGCCGGAGTGCCCGTCTACGTAGCGGCGACCACCCACAAGTTCTGCCCTGAACCGGCCCTGGCCAACGATATGAGCCGGATGGGTGGAACGCCTTCTCTCGTCTTCTCCTCGGAGCACGCCACCGATCTAGGGATCGATGTCGCCAACCCCTTCTTCGAGACCGTGCCTTCCAAGGAAATTACCTCCATAGTGACAGAAAAAAGGATGCTCTCTCCCAGTGAAGTGGTTTCCATCATTAGAGAAGTCTACGGAGGCTGCGTGTAACAGAGTGAACGCGACGTCCCCGCGAGGCGTGACGTCGTGATCTCTGTCAGGAAGCTCGGAAAGGAAGATCTACAAAGGTGCGCCATAGCCGAGGGCTTTGTGCGATGGGTTTCGTCCACAGGGGAAAGAGGGAAAGAGGAGCTGAGGGAGATGTTGCTTGGCCGGCTTCGAGACGGGAACGATGTCTGGGGGGCGCTGGACGATGACACACTCGTGGGCTTCGCCGTGGCGGCGGCCTGGGGCGCGTTGCCGGGTGGCAGGGCGCTGGACTCCATGGAGGTGGCAACCCCCCGCCGGGGGAAGGGGATCGGCACGGAGATCGTGAAACGTCTACTGGAGCAAGAGGACACCATCATGGGATTGACCCCATACCCTGAGCCAGGGCACGAGGAAGACCTCGAGGAATTCTACAGGCGCTTCGACTTCAGACACGTGACGTCAGACGTCATGGTGCGCATGCCACCGGATCGAGAAAGGCTGTCCCGCTGGGTACGACACCTGGAGAGACTCGTCGACCTATACGACTCGCTGCTGAGAGCTGTGAAGTCACGCGTCAAGGAGGCCGAGGAACCCAGCCAATAGCCTGCAAGCAACAATTGGGAAAAGCATATTATCAGTTCCAAAACTCAAAAGAGCGGAGGGTTGCTACATGTCATATTCGTACAAAGCCAAACTCATACTGAAGGTCCCCCTCGAAGGTGACGCGGGGAAGGCGCGGCTTGACGGGAAGACGATGGAGTACATCGGCGTGAAGAAAGGAGACAAGGTCGAGATAACAGCCAGCTTCTGGGCGGTGCGAGGCACGTACACCGTTGCCGAGGTCGATGAACTCCCTGCCAGCGATGAGGGGCAGGGCGTCGTCCGCCTGTCGAAGGATCGTATGGAGGACGGAAACTTCCGTCCCGGAGACAAGGTAATAGTTAGCAGGGCCTAGGGCATCAGCGAGCGCTGTTGTCATCGATCAAGCAGAGCCACTGTTAAAGCACTGCCGCTTGCGCCGAGGCTGAAGATCATCGATTGATCGAAGGGAGATGGCAGGATGGAAATGGCAACCCGGTGACTCTATGCCCAGAGTGATCGGTGCGTCCTCAAGCCGAACCCCTCTAGATTGCGCACAAGGCATATCGAGTCAGAAGCTTCGCAGCCTCCTCGACGCCCCTGTTGGACATGAATCCCAGCCCGCACGTTGGTGGGACTTACGGATGAAGCGCTAGGTCCACGTAGCGACTTTGTCGAACTCTTCCATGATGAGCTCCACAAATTCCTCCATGTCAACCTCTCTGAAGACAGGGATCAATTGCTCACTCGTTATGCCTCTGGCTCTCGCATCGGGCTTGAGCACATAGAGCATGACGTTTAGCCTGTGCAGCGTGAAAAGTTCGCGCTCGAAAGCGTTGCCTCTCTTCGCAGCCACGACGGCGTTTTGGATGAAGATCAGGCCTGTCCTCTCTTCCTCACGCATAGCCTCCATCGCCATCAGGTCGAAACACCTCGTGAAGCACTCCTCGACGTCTTTCCGGGAGAAGGGTGAGGAGTTGATGATGAACAGATTGCTCATCGGCAATCCCTCTAGTAGGGTATCACCACGTCGCTATCACGAAGCAACGTAACGGCATCGCTTCTCTCTATGATTCGGTCGCAAACATCCTCTATCTCTTCTTCCGATATCCCTCTCATTTGAAGACACTCCCTCGTAACGTATATCTTCGCTCCGAAATCCTTCAAGGGCTTCAAGCCCTTGTCGAGGGGCCCCATGAGAATGCCGCTGGGTTCTTGATTCTTCATGAGAGTGTACACGCCGTCATCGGAGAAGAGAGCCGAGACCTGTAGGCCAAACACACTTAGGCCGGAGATCGATCTGAAGGCGTCAGTTGTGTGCACCGTGCCGTAGGGTCCTTTGCGAACCAGTATCAAGACCTTCTTCGCCATTCGAATCCGCCCTAGACGCTGAAAGTCACGACCTTGTCACTCTGCTGTATTATCTCCGCTAGGTCGCCAATCCCCCCGAGGCTTACGCCTTCCACGAGCAAGGACGGAGGCATACCTCTGAACGTGCTGCAGGCAGAGCAAGCAACTATCCTCACGCCCTTGGCCGCCATCTTCTTGAACTCCTCAGCAACGTTGACTCCGACCGGGGACTCTATCTGCTTGTTTGCGTTGTAGACCCCGTCTCCGCTCAGGAATATCCCCGCGATCTCGTGTCCCTTCTTCAGAACCGCTTCAACGAATCTAAGAACGGTGTTGGAGTTCTCGTACTCGTACGGGCTGGTCATGAGTATGATGCCCAGCTTACCCATAGGACCCACCTCTAGACGGCGTCCTGCCTACTTCTTCCTGACGTAGAAGACCCAGTGGTCGGCCTTCTCCTCGCTGCTCAGAAACTCGTTGCCGCTTGTCTTGCACCAGCTCGGAACGTCCTTCACCGCGCCGGCGTCGTCCGCAAGCAGCTTCAATACCTGGCCTGGCTCCATCTCCCGCATTGCCTTCGCCAGCATGAGAATCGGCGTGGGGCACAGCTTCCCTATGGCGTCGACCTCCAGGTCGAAAGCGACCGTCACGGTGAACTCACCTGAGGGAAGAACGTTCGCAGGCTCTAGATGTACAGGGCCTTGTCGGCTTCCAGCATCTCCTGGATGCAGGTCGCTACTCCCACCGGGGTTGCGAAGTCCACGAGCTCCTCCTTCTTGATTCCCATGACGCTCAAGGCTAGGCTGCAGGCGGTGAACTTCACCCCTAGGTCAACGCACTGCTTCATTAGGTCTTCAAAGGGCGGAGCCCCCGGCATCTCTATCTTCTTCGCTCCATCCTTCTTGAGGGCCTCGAGGCCCTTCATCGTGTAGAACAGCGTCACATCCACCCCAGCCGACGCCGCCGCAGACGCCATGATCAACACGGGGTACGCTCTGTTGGGATCGCTGTCCCCCGATGCAATCACAATTTTCTTTGCCATTCTTCATCGCTCTCAGCTGAGTCGATCTGGCTTTAAGAATCTTTCTTGAGCCAAGAAACGTGAGATCTCATTAGGGAGATGCATCTCCTGAACAAGCTTCCTGAAGTGAAAGCCGGAGCCCGTGTTCGGATTCCGCTCGGCCGAAAACCTCTTTGGTCCCTTCGACTCTCGGTTGATCATGGACCAGCAACCCTTGGACATTTGGGGATAACGTCATATAGTTGAAGTTGAAGAGGAACCAGACATTCATCAGACGAGAGTGAGTGTTCTCTTGGGCGAGAAGGAAGTACCATACATAAACGCGATCTGGCTTCAAGGCCAGGGCTGCAGCGGCTGCACCGTCTCCTTTCTGAACGCGTCTCATCCCAGCCTGATCGACATAATGACGGGGTTCATGCCCCAGTCCTCAGGGGTAGAGCTGCCCTTCCATCAAACCATAGCGTTCTCCTGGGGCAGCGACGTGGTCAGGGTCCTCGAAGCAGCGGATGAAGGCAGGTTCGACCCCTTCGTGCTCATTCTCGAAGGAGCCATACCAGACGAGGAGGCTGCACGCAAGAGCGGCGGGTTCTGGTGCGCGGTCTCCGCAGAGGACGGTGAGATGAAATCTGTCAGCGACTGGGTCACCATGCTGTCTCGAAGGGCCGCTGCCGCGGTTGCGGCTGGCACGTGTGCCAGCTACGGTGGAATCCCTCACGGGAAACCCAACCCAACCGGCGCCAAGGGTCTCTTAGACTTCCTCACACCAAGTTGGAAGAGTACCCTGGGTTTGCCGGTGGTCTGCATCCCTGGGTGCCCCGCCCACGGCGAGCACCTGGCGGAGGCGGCTACCCACCTTGTTCTCGCCGTAAGGGGCTACCTCCCGTTTCCTGAACTTGACGAGCACCACAGGCCCAAGTACATCTTCGGAAGCACCGTCCACGACCGGTGTCCTAGGGCAGGATACTTCGGGTCCGGAAAATACAACAAGGAGTTCGGGGAGCCCTACTGCGTCGGCATGCTTGGCTGCAAGGGCTTGATTGCTCATTGCGACACCCCTGTGAGGGGGTACGTCGAAGGCGTCGGGGGATGCACACGGTTGGGCTCACCATGCATCGGCTGCACAGAGCCTGTCTTCCCGGATGCCCCGATGTCACCGTTCCTACGCAAGGCACCGGCGAGCGCCTATGCCAAGGACACCCTTTCGGGCATTACGGGTAGCCTGTGGGCTTTGTTCAAGAGGCTGGAAAGGAGGGGGATCTGATGAGCAGGGAAGTAGTCATAGAGCCCATGACGAGGATCGAAGGCCACCTGGGCATACAGGCCAAGACAGACGAAGCTCTGACGCAGTATGTTGACGCCCACAGCTTTGAAACGATGTTCAGAGGGTTCGAGAAGATCTTGAAGGGCAGAGAGCCCGCCGACGCCATATGGATCACCCAAAGGATATGCGGAGTCTGCCCGGTCCCCCACTCCATGGCCTCTGCCACCGCGGTCGACATGGCATACCAGGCCCCCCCGCCACCCATGGGAACGGCCTTGAGGAACCTCATCCTTGCCTCAGAGGAGCTGTACGATGCCGCCTTGGGCTGCATAGTGCTTGAGGGCACGGACTACAGCCAGGCGATAGTCAGGAAGCATAACCCTGACTGGTGGAGAAGAGCACAGAAGGCTCGGGCCAAGCACGCAGACCTCCACGGCTACCAGAAGATAGGCGAAATCATGGAAGCGTTGAACCCCGTCACAGGCACCTTGTGGCTGAGGTCCCTCGAAATCCAGAAGATAGGAAGGAAGATGGCGTCGCTGCTCGGAGCAAAACACCCCCACGTCAACACCGTGGTTCCAGGCGGTGTGGCCGTGTCTCCAACGCCATCGGACCTGGAGGCGTTCGCCGCCATGTTGTCTCAGCACGTCGCCTTTGCCAAGGAGTTCGTCCCAGTCTTCGACGACCTCTGTGACTTCCTGTCAGCATCGGGCTATGAAGATGCAGGCGCTAGGCCAACCAACCTCATCTCCTACGGCGTCTATGAGGACGTGGAATCCTATGACGCATCCTATGAGAACATGCCTGCATGGGGAGAGAAGAGAATGATGACCCCGGGCGTGGTCATAGGAGGACAGCTCATCACCACGGACCTAGCGGAGATCAACCTGGGTGTGCGGGAGCAGATTCCTAGCTCCTACTACGACGCTTGGCAAGGAGTAGATGTAGTTAGAGACCCGCTGGGAAACGACGTGTTTCCATGGCATCCGTGGAACAAGGAGACAAATCCGCATCCGGGCCCAGCGAAGAACTGGGAAGGAAAGTACTCCTGGGGAACTTCCCCTAGGTGGCAAGACTGGAGGAAGAACGCCGATGGGGCATCCCATGTGTTGGAAGCCGGTCCCATCGCTAGGATGTGGGTCACTGCGAAGGCTGGCAAGGTCGAAGGGGCAACCGGAGACTCCCTCAAGTTTGGGCTTCCGGAAGCCGTTGTA
>Ga0209636_10006542_pt1 | contig 11913 bp, 11 predicted proteins | sample DeeMarSWOR152_54_FD_187464 | JGI IMG/M metagenome (GOLD analysis project Ga0209636, IMG submission 187464) | Marine sediment microbial communities from White Oak River estuary, North Carolina - WOR-1-52-54 (SPAdes) (version 2) | ecosystem: Environmental > Aquatic > Marine > Intertidal zone >...
GTTCCAGATGGTAATCCTTTATATTCTGTTATTTCTGCTGTCCTTACAGATTCCTTAATTTTTTCTGTCAACTCTATCGTGCTTGGTAATTCTTCATCGAGTAGTTTTGCTAGAATTTTTTTAGCTCTATCCATGACGTAATCACGTTTAACAGCACGGATGTCTTTAACAGATTTTAATTTTATGTAAGAATCGCATGGGCCAATCCTCTCTATGGTTTCAATCGCGGCGGCTATCAATGCAGTCTCAGAACCATCTAAACTCGAAGGAATAAGAATTTTTCCTGTGGTTTTTCCTTTATTAGTCTTTAAAGTGACTTCAATCCTTCCAATCCTTCCAGTTCTTTGGAGTTCTCTTAAATCTAAATCTTGACCGAGTAGTCCTTCAGTTTGACCAAATATTGCTCCAATTACGTCTGGTTTCTCTACTACACCATTTGCGGTAAAATCTGCTTCTATTAGGTATTTTATCGTTGATTGCGCTAATTTTGCCATGATAATCATCCTCCTTTAATTTTGAAAATCTTATTAATTCCTCGATTTTGGTTATACCGAAAGAATTTTTAATTCGTTGTCTTAACCTCAAATCGAGTTTAAACTTATTCTTTTCGAAAATTTTACAAATTTTTTTATTCTTTTTTTCACCCTCTTTATCAAAATCTGTTAGAATAGTGTATTTCTTACCCCCTTTCAAAGTTTTGATGAAATTGTCGAGTGATCTACTAGAAATATCAAAAACATTAATTACTCCTAGTGTTCTCAAAGCTATTTTATCTCTCTTTCCTTCCACGATTATAAATGACTCTCTAAGAACGTCTAACAGTTTCTCAGGGTTATGAGGGATGAACATTAATACCAACTATAAGTATTAGATGCGAAAGTTATTTAAATATATATCATTCCCGACAGTTCTCACATACCCATTGATCATTAAGAAACTTTAAATCTTCAGAATACTCGCCACAGGCCTCACATAAACCCGAAGTTGAGCTTTCTTTTATAGAGGGTAATTCCGTCCTCATTTTCAACCTAAAATTGAGTATATCGATCATCTCAGGGGATGCTCTAGCTATATCAGTGTTTGTCAATATACCTACTATCTTACCCCTTTCTACGACAGGGAGTCTTTTTATTTTATGTTTTTCCATTTTTTCCACAGCAACAGTTATGTCGTCATGGGGAGAAGAGAAAACTATAGGTGAAGACATTATCTCTTTGGCTTTGAGTTTTTTGGGATCTTTTCCAGGTGCGACAACTTTTTTGTTTATATCCGTTTCGGTGATAATCCCGATGGGTTTTTTATTCTTCACTACTATAATCGAGCCAACTCTATGTTTAACCATTTCTTTTGCTGCTCCCTGTACCGTCCTATTAGATTCTACTTGAACGGCTGGTTTTGTCATTATGTTTTTTACAGATATTCCCAAAGGCATTTCAACCACTATATTCAATTTATGTTAAAGGATTTATAATAATTGTTGATGTAGAATGATAAAAAGATATGTTAAGGGGGCCCAGGCAGAGAGAGATCTCGCGAAGTTGTTAAAAAACAGGTCATTTTCCGTGGTTCGGGCAGCTGGTAGTGGAAGTTCTATATCCACTCCAGATTTAATCGCAATTAAAAGGGGGCGAATTCTGGCCTTTGAATGTAAAGCATGGAAAACGATGCCTAGACTGAAAAAAAGAGAATATAAAGAATTTTTGAAGTGGTGTAAAGGGGCGGGTGCTATGGGTTTTTTAGCATGGAAAAATAAAGAATGGTTGTTTATGAATATAAAAAATTTAAAAAAGAGTAATATAAAGAAAGATGGTATTAATTTAAAAGATTTGATGTTTATTGTTGATATTTGAGGTGTTGTGATGGATATAATAATTTTTTCAGATATTCATAATGATGTAGAAAATCTGTTAACTTATTTTGATAAGATTAAAGAATTAAAATTTGATGTTGTTGTTTGTCCTGGAGACTTCACGGATATTAATACTCCAAAGGGGTTCACACAAGAAGATATAATTAAATTAATTATCACAGAATTGAAGGGGTTAAAAAAACCTCTACTGACTGTCCCAGGGAATGTGGACACAAAAAATATTATCAATGTTTTAGAGAAGGAGGGTGTTTCGATTCATGGGAAGGGAAGAGTTATTGATGGTTTTGGTTTTTATGGATATGGTGGTGCAAAAACGCCTTTTGAGACGAATATAGAACCAAGTGAAGAAGAATTAAAAATAGGTTTAAAAAGCGCTTGGAAGGATATAGAAAACGTAAAGTATAAAATTCAAGTGACACATAATCCTCCTTTTGGGACAAGGATGGATATGGTTCAATCTGGTGCCCATGTTGGTTCTAATGTTGTTAGGGAGTTTATTGAGTTATACGAACCTATTCTTGCTATCTCGGCACATATTCATGAAGCAAGGGGGGTTGATCAATTAAAAAAATCTTTCCTTATAAATTCGGGTAGGTTTCCAGAAGGATATTTTGGGTTAGTGAATATTGAGAATGGCTCTGTGAAGGGTAGGGTTTTGAATTTAATAGAATAGAGGCACCCGTTGATTTCTTTTAGAAAAATAAAAAGAAAGGAAAAAAACTATAATTAATATAACACTGTTATATAAATATAATTATTATAGAAAAATTTCATAGGAAATAAAGGGGTCAGGGTCTTTATATGATTTCCAATAGAAAAAGCTTTATTTCTTTAGGAACAAAATTTATTCCATGCCTCGTTCAGTACAAACAATTTTCCAGGAATTTATAGAAAAAACCATTCCAATATTCAAGGATAGAAATGCTTTAACTTCTCATTTCAAACCAGAAAAAATACCTCATAGAGATGAGCAAAAAAACAACCTTGCATCAATTTTAGCTCCATCTTTAAAAGGGGGGAGACCATCAAATATTTTTATATATGGGATGACTGGAACAGGGAAAACATTAGTATCAAAATATGTTGGAGAGGAATTAGAAAAAACATCAAACCAAGGTTCACACCCAGTCAAAGTTATTTACATAAATTGTAAAATGAAAAAAGTTGCTGATACAGAGTATAGGTTAATTGCTGAACTTTCAAGAATTTTAGGTCAAGATGTTCCTATGACAGGATTACCTACAAAACAAGTTTATGACATTTTTTATACCACCTTAGACTCAAAAAAACAAACGGTGATTATAATATTAGATGAGATAGATGCTCTTGTTGAAAAAATGGGAGATGAGTTTCTTTACAATTTCACAAGAATAAACCAAGAATTAAAAAAAGCAAAGGTGTCTATCATCGGGATCACTAATGATTTACATTTCATAGATATTCTTGATCCACGTGTGAAGAGTTCCTTGAGTGAAGAAGAAATCCTTTTCCCACCATACAACGCATTACAACTCCAGGATATTTTAAAACATAGAATAAAATTGGGGTTTGAACCCAAGGCTCTTTCTGAGGAAGTTATACCGAAATGTGCCGCTCTAGCAGCTCAAGAACATGGGGACGCAAGACGAGCTCTAGATCTTCTGAGAGTTGCCGGTGAGATCGCAGAAAGACAAAACGAATCTAAAATTACTGAAAAACACGTAGACCATGCATTAGAAAAAATAGATTATGATAGAATAATTGAATCTGTTAAATCTTTACCAAAACAAACTAAACTTCTTTTGTGGTCTATTATTGAATTGGAAGAGAAGGAACAAGAAAATATACAAACAGGGGACGTGTATGGGATATATGAGGATACATGTAAAAAATGTGCTTTACATCCATTAACACAGAGGAGAGTTTCAGATTTATTGTCAGAATTGGATATGTTAGGAATAATTAACGCTAAGGTTATTTCATTGGGAAGGTATGGAAGGACAAGAGAGATTAAGTTGAGTGTCACGAAAAAGGTGAGAGGGAAAATAAAAGATATTCTGAAATCGAATTTAATGATTTAATCGATGGAGGGGGGTGTTACTGCAATATTCAGAAGGAGAGGTTGTTAGGTTATTCCTGAAAAACGGATATCAAATATCAAAATCGGCTTTACCTTTAGTTTTATCCTCCCCAGAAGAGATAATTTCAGGGTTAAAAAAATTGAAACCACGACCGTTTTTAATAACAGAGAAACATATCAGGAAAATATTGGGGGAGGAAAAGAAATCGGGACCCAAAACAGAGACAGTGAAGGATCTTGTTTCATCAAAAAGACCGATTAAGATAGAAGATTACGTTAAACATTTACAATCTCGTTATGAGAAGATTAGAGCTATATTATCTAAACGCATGGATAAAGAAAAATTAATATCAATTAATAAAATATCACAGCAAAATATATTTTCAATCATAGGAATCGTTAGGGAAAAGGGAGACAGTAATCTACTTTTGGAAGACATTTCTGGGGAAGTTCATGTGTATTTTGATGGACTCATGAAAAAAACACTGGAAGAAATATGTTTGGATGATGTTATCGGTATAAGATGTAAGAAAATTAAAGATAAGATCTTTGTTAGAAATGTGTTCTTCTCTCGGAAATAAGAATTTAAGTTTAAGCCTATTTGATTAACTTATGCCAATTAACGCTTCATGGGAAACCAATCCACACGTAGCTCAACACATAAAAAATAAGGAAATGTTAAGGCTACCTTCACTATTAAGTAAAATAAATACCAGAACCATTCAACTCTCACCCCAGAGTGAAATAGAGTTTAGAAAGTTATTAATTTCTTCTCAATCTTCTTTAGAAGGAGAATTAACATTAAGAGAAGAACTCTCAGCCCAGTTGTTCGACACTATATGGGACGGTAATTATAAAAGATTTGTAGAAATTGTTCAAAGAGCTGAGGATGGTGGATTTAATGTTGTGCATCACCTCGTGAGATACAATAAAGGTACTCTTCTTGATTATAGAGAAAAACTTCATGAATCTTGGGATCTACTCGTTAATGAGGGACAAATGTTCCTTCCATTCACGATTGGTTTAACTAGTAAAAAATTTAAAAAAATAACTAAAAGAATTACATATTTTCTAGCCAGTGAAGCAAATAAAATTTTAAAAGATCATGGTTATGTTTTGTTTTCTTATCCCGATGTACCGGAATATCTTAAAGGTTTTCACCAACATATTGAAAGGCGTGATTATCTTCTCTTCTCTTATCCCGATGTACCTAGTTGGGATAAATATGAATTAATATTACCTAAAGACCTAGAACTTATTTTTAGAAGATTTACAAAGGATGGAGCAATACCAATAGTTAGATCACCTTATACTTTCCCAGCTCATTTTAGTTTATATGTAAAAAAAGTAAAGGGACCCAAACCTAATACAATTTTGAGAGAATTTTATTGGCTTAAAAACGTTGACATATACAACTCAAATGTATGCGAGCGTGTCCCTCGTTGTAAAATTTGTATGGCTGCTGATGTTTTGAATAAAGAGCCACTATTCATGGAAAAAGAACTTCTACGAAGACTTATGGATCAAATAGTAGGAATACACTCAGTTCATTTCCCTGGTACTGGAGATCCTTTTGATGATTCTAACATTTTTGATCACCTTGATTATGCTAGCAAAAAAGTTGGAATGGGGGTGAGAGTGAACACAAACCTTTCTAAATTTCCCACAGAAATGGATGAGGCTGAAAAATTCATCAGGAGACTACCAAGAAATATACACATATTCGTTTCAGAAGACAAATATCATTACGATTGTGACCCGCATCTATATGAAAAAATTAAACTGCTTGGGAAATTATCCAAAAAATTTGGTTTTAATATTACATCTAGTGCTAGAAGCTTGAAGTATAAACATCCTATTCACTATCCTATGCACCAAGAATTTCGTTACGGGATTGTATGGAACAGGGTTCTCAAGATGGGTAATGCCAAGAAAATGAAAGATGCAAGACCCATGAGTTTAGAAAAACTTAGAGATAATATTGCTAATGAACCTGGTGTGGGTGTTCTGACGGATGGTACTGTTATCACAAACTTTATAATAGCTTACCTTCCTGAAGACAGTAGACCTTCCTACGGTGTTTTAGGTAATATAAAAGAAGATAGTATGTATGATTTAATGAAAAGATATGAAAAACTCATGCATTATCTTTCTAACAGACCGAATGTCGCTTTGAAATCAATGGATACTGAGATGAGGGGGCGGTATCCCTACGTTTTAAAACATTCTGTAGATTAAATACCCCCGAATCATGAATAGAAAATCTATCTACTCCAACCAACAAGTAAATAAAAAGTTTAATCTATAATTTTATCTCATGGAAACGAAATTTCAGGTCCTGGATGCCGACTACATCGTAACAGATAAGCCAATCATACGTCTTTTTGGAAGGACTAACGACAACAAATCAGTTTGTGTATTTTATGAAAAATTCCTACCTTATTTTTATGTCTTGCCATTTGAAGGAAAGAAAATGGATTTGAAAAATATAATCAAGAAAAAATTCAAAGACCTTGTTCTTAAGATAGAAACAGTAGAAAAACATCTTCCTATTGGTTATCGTAAGAAAGCAGTGCAATTACTAAAAATCACGCTAAACAATCCCGCTAAAACTCCATTTATAAGAGACAGTTTAAAGAGAGAAAGAACAGTCAAACAAATTTTCGAAGCAGATATCCTCTTTAAGTATAGATTCATGGCCGATCACAACATTTCTGGAATGAGATGGTATAAAGTTACAGGAAAAGGTATAGGAACGAACACTGTAAAAAACATGATAAAAATTACCGCCGATAAATTCGAAGAATTGGATATAGAGGAAAACATGAGATTTAAGTTTATGAGCATCGACATCGAAATCATTTCAGGAGAGGGTGGATTACCTGATCCAGAGAAAGATCAAATAATCATAATAAGCATGTATTTCTATCCAGCTTTCAATGGCAAGAATTCTATGGTTTTAGCGGCCAAAAAAATCAGGAACCCAGATGAGGACACCTTTGGCTTCCTATCTGAAAAAGAGATGTTGAAGGAATTTACTAACATCATAGATAGGTTTGACCCGGACATAATACTTGGGTACAATATAAATAACTTCGATTTACCGTATATCGAGGCGAGGTTAAGAAAGAACAACTTACCCAGGACACTCGGAAGATGCAATCAGAAATCGATTATGTTAAGAAAGTTCGCAAACAGAACAAGGACCACTATACATGGGCGTGTCGTAGTTGATGTCTACAGTTTAATCAAAGAGGCAACGATAAAGTTTGGTCTGTTTAAAGGTCTGAAAAGATATGGTTTAGGTGATATATCAAGACTCGTTCTTGGTGAGGGTAAGCTTGATGTGGCCCACAGTGAGATAAATGGTCATTGGGCCGACAATGGAGCACGATTAAAGAAACTCTTGGATTATGGTAGAAAAGATGCGCAATTACCGATGAAGATACTACTCAAAGAACGCATGCTAGACAAATTCTTAGAGATATCAAAAGTATCAGGTATTCTACTTCAGGATGCAGTAGACGGTGGTGAGTCGTCGAGAATAGAGAATTTACTCTTACGAGAATTTAACAAGAAGAATTATGTTATACCTTGTAGACCAGATTCAGACGAAATATCAAGAAGAAATCTTCAAAGGAGAAGTGAAGGATTAAAAGGAGCCTTTGTTCTTGAACCCGATGTTGGTTTTCATGATAAATGTGTTGTTTATTTAGACTTTCGTAGCATGTATCCAAACATCATCAGATCCTTTAATATTTGTCCTACAACAATTCTTCTAAAATCAGACGAAAAAATAAAACTTCTCCAAACATCCAACGGTACAAAATTTGTCTCTCCTAAAATAAAACAAGGCATAGTACCTAAAATCCTAAAATACTTACTCGATACGAGAGCAAAAATCAAATCTCAAATGAAACGGGCGAAAAAACCAGAAAGAAGGAAATACCTTTATGCAAAGCAGTATGCGTTTAAAACGATCGCCAATGCTTTCTACGGACATCTAGGTTACATTCGTGCGAAACTATACGTTCTAGATATAGCTAATGCAGTAACGAGCACTGGAAGAGATATGATACAGAAGACAAAGAATATTGTCGAGTCAAAAACACCTTACAAAGTCATTTATGCCGATACTGATTCAGTCATGGTTAAATTAAAAACAGAAGACATTAAAGAAGCGTTTAAGATAGGAGAAGAAATATCAAATTTAATCAATGAAGAAATACATCACATACTCGAATTGAAAATTGAGAGTGTTTTTAAAACATTGTTGATTCTTGCTAAAAAAAGATATGCTGGATGGAACTTTGAAGCTGTGGATGGGGGATGGGAAGACTCTATACTCACTAAAGGTATAGAAACAGTTAGAAGAGACTGGTGCAATCTAGTTTCAGAAACTTTAGAGGAAGTTCTAAACACGATATTGAAAGAACAGAATATAAAAAAGGCAGTAAGAACCGTTAGGGATCGAGTCAATGATATAAAAACCGGAAAGACGAACATCGACAAGTTGATCATAACAAAGAGTATTTCTAAATCGTTGAGGACTTATAAAGGCATTCAACCCCACATAGAGTTAGTCAAAAAAATGAGGAAGAGAGACCCAGCTTCAGCTCCTGGTGTGGGTGATCGAGTAGGATATGTTATTGTTAAAGGTTTACGGATGATCTCAAAGAGATCAGAGGATCCAGCATACGTAAAGAAACATGGGTTGATGCCAGATTCAAAATATTACATAGAGAGTCAGTTGTTACCACCATTGGAGAGAGTGTTTGAGGCTTTGAATGTCAATAAGTCGGACTTAATGGGTATAGGGAAACAGTTGGGGTTGTTCGATGCTATGAAAGCTGAAGCCGTAAAAGAAAAACCATTCGAAGATTATCTGACAGAGATTGACGGCTTCATCTGTAATAATTGTAACAACGTGTTGAGAAGAGTTCCCCTTTCTGGGAAGTGTAATTTCTGCAATGGAGAAATAGTTTTCTTTAAAGGAGAGAAAAGATCTAGGGTTTATGATCCTTGGAATTCCAGAAGAAAGGCTAAAATCCCCCAAAAATCTTAAGTTTTAGAGGGTGTGAAGTCACGTTAAATAACTTTCCATAGGAAATGAAGGGGTTGTGAAGTTCACAGAATAATATACTTTAAAACAGGCATTTCCATACGAAATCATGGGGTCACATGAAATTCATTTTTTAGAATTAGTTTCACGAATAGAATGTTAATTAAAAATTAATTTTAAATTCCTAAAATCGAAAGAGCAACTCCATTCAAATTAGTGAAGAAAAGTAATGAAGGAATCAATAAAATTCCCATACAATGCGACCTTCTAATCTCAAGAAAATTACACAAAAGCCCTAAAGATGTAGAAGTAAAAAGGATCAACAATCCAAAGGGGTTTGTTAAAAATAAAACTAAACCTGTTATGAAAATAATAACTGATATAATAAGTATTTTGTAATTCACTTTTTCTAAATATTTTGGGATTATTCTACCAAGATATCTAGTTAAAAAAGCTGCTATACCAGCTGTTAACATTATCACACCAACTAAATACAGAACATCAAAAAAGATTAGTTCACCCAATATTCCCTGTATGGCAACACTCGCCCCACTCCGTGGATTTCCAACCAAAAACAACGATACAAGAGAGAAAACATCATTAGCGACATTAATACCAGATATCGTGACCAAAAAACTCCTCGATTCACCACTTCCACCCAAGTATTGAACCATAGTTCCAGCTTCTGATATTCCTACAGCTGGAAGAAATCCAACAATGATACCTGCAATACTTGCTAGGATTAAAGATTTTGCTTATTTCTTTTTTACTGATGAGCATCCTAGAATCTTCTTTCTGTTCGGGTATACTACTCCTCTCAAAGATACTTACTATTAACGTACTCAAGCCAAATAACCCAGTTAATGAAGGAAAGAGTACTTCTTGTGCTGGAACCAAAGAAGAGTTTAAGACTAATACTCCAAAAATTCCTGTTATCGATAGAATTAAAACCGAGGATAACATCTTCTTCAGTTTCTTTTCAGTAACAACCATGAAAAGCATTACTCCAATTATCAAATACTGTACGAAAGGTCTTGTTACTGTATAAAGTAATTGAAAATAATTTACAAGTATTGCAATGAAAATTAAAGAAACTAATAAACCCCCAACCCCACCTAGTATAGTCAATTTTATTGCCTCATAACCTCTTCCTTCTAAGAGCAATCTATGTCCAGGCAAGACTGATAAAGATGTATCTGCTTCAGGAGCACCCAAGAATATCGAGGGAATGTAATCGATGAACATCTCAGTTACTGCTGTAGCAACAACTAAAACAGCTAGATAATAAGGTGATGGAAGTAGGAACGATAAAGACATGATAATAGGTATAGTAGTGTTAACATGAATTCCTGGCGTGAGTCCAGCAAAGATACCGATTCCTATTCCAACGAATACTAATAAAATACTTTCTAGTATCATTCAATCACTCAGAATTTTTACATCATCCTTTCTCCTTGGGATAATTTGTAATTGTCCTTGGTATTCATCGACCAGGCCAGAAACTGAAATTTCTACCCCTTCATAAAAATCATCTTCTGTCAAACCGACCTCTTTTAAACTAGTCATATAACCGGCAAACAAAGGGACAGCTATTTTAGTATCATCAACAGAAATAGTCAAGAATAAATGTCCAGCATCATGACTTCTCATGTAAACTATTTCTCCTGTTGTAGAAACTGATCTCCCAACCAACTCAGGAGTTATCTCTTTTAATTCTATTTGTTTGGGTTCAAGATTTATTGCTGCGATATAAATCAAGATTAATCCAGTAATGGAACAAAATAGAAAGATTAAAACCAAAGAATTAGTTTTTAAATCCAAAGATAACATAAATTTAAATTTCCTTCTAGCCTAATAAACATTTTTCTTTCAGCACTCGGAGGCTAAACACACATTTAAAATTAACTACATGTATTAAAACTCAGTATGAAAGAGCTGAAAAGAATACTGAACACTGAGAATTACACACTGATATATTTTGACCCAGACATAATTTTTCACGGGGTTTTAGAGGATAATTTATATGTTTATCAAGATGTAGCAGAAGAGTTCGCACAGAGTTTTTTCTCAAAGGATATAATGACCAGAAAGTACAACTTGAAAAAAGACTTAACAGAGGTAAAGCATTGGATAGTGGGTATTTTATATCATTTTAGGAAGAATTCTATGTCCAATATAATGAGTTTAACAGGATATAGTTCTTGTGGTTCTATTCATGAAGTTATAAGTAACTTTGGCAAACTAAGAGGTTTTAAAGAAAGTACAGACCTTGCTTTCCAAAAAAGGTATGGGAAAAGCCAGTCTCAATATATGAGTGATGCGATGAAGAAAGTATGGGAGATTAGAAACGGCCCATTTAGAGATACGATAAGTAAAACTGCCTCTGATGCGATGAAAAAACTTTGGGTAAAGGAAGGATATTTTACTAAATTATATGAGAAAAAGAAAAGAAAGAGAGCAAAATTAGAACTTAAAGTAATTCTAGAAAAGAAAAAAGTTTCTACTTCTGATTTGGCCGATACAATTAAAGTAAGTGATTCTACTGTGTTGAAAGATCTTGAGAGACTGGAGAAAGATGGGTTGATAAATGTAATTGTAAAAAGTAAATTTATAAGAGAGATAGATGGAAGGATAAAAGGACGGACAAAACCAGAGTACGAAGTAACTAAAAAAGGATTAGAATTTATTTCTCAGACAAATTAATAAATATCAACTGATAAATTGATTTTATGTTTCCCGGTATGGACCCCAAAAAAATGGAGCAAATGCTAAAGAAGTTGGGTATGAAGATGGACAACATCCAAGCCAATAAAGTTATAATTAAAACTGAATCCGGAGATATAACGATAGAAAACCCTCAAGTTGTTAAAACAAGCATGAAAGGACAAGTAGTTTTCCAAGTTTCAGGTAACGTGAAGGAAG
>Ga0209636_10006544_pt1 | contig 11912 bp, 9 predicted proteins | sample DeeMarSWOR152_54_FD_187464 | JGI IMG/M metagenome (GOLD analysis project Ga0209636, IMG submission 187464) | Marine sediment microbial communities from White Oak River estuary, North Carolina - WOR-1-52-54 (SPAdes) (version 2) | ecosystem: Environmental > Aquatic > Marine > Intertidal zone >...
TCTCTGCTCTGGCAACTATGTCCCGTGGAGCTAACTCCATTTTTTCAGGGGCGTAGCGTTTCATAAACCGCTCACCTTTGGCGTTGATTAGGTATCCTCCTTCGCCACGGGCACCCCCAGTTATTAGTACCCCAGGCGGGACGAGGCCAGTGGGATGGAATTGGACAAATTCCATATCCTTTAGAGGCACACCAGCACGATAAGCCATGGTCATTCCATCACCAGTCGCTGTGTGCGAAAATGTTGTAAATTCGTATATCCGCGCATATCCACCAGTAGCCATTACAATGGCCTTCGCGTGTACTGCTTGCATTTCGCCTGTCTTCAGTTCTATAGCTGTGAGGCCCTTGGCAATGTTATCCTCAATGACGATGGAGGTGACGAACCACTCATCGTAGAATGTTATGTTCTCTTGAACCATAGCTCTCGCGTATAGCGTATGCATTTCAACAAGTCCAGTCATATCGGCTGCAAAGCAGGCTCGAGGGAAGGTGTGCCCACCAAAGGGGCGTTGATTTATCTTTCCTTCAGGAGTTCTGCTCCAGGGACAGCCCCAATGCTCTAGTAAAATGAGTTCTTTAGGTGCTTTTTTCACGAAAAACTCTACAACATCCTGATCTGCCAAGAAATCTGCTCCTTTCACCGTGTCCCAAACGTGAAGGTCGTACGAATCTCCATCTCTCATTACGGCAGCCGTTCCACCTTGTGCACAAACCGAATGCGAGCGGACCGGGTAAACCTTTGAGACGACTGCAACGTCAGGTTTGTTGCTAGTCTCGGCGGCAGCGATAGCAGCCCTCAGACCAGCTATGCCAGCTCCGACTATGACTATGTCGTGAGTTGATGTTTCCGTTTGTAAAGCCTCCATTATCTTAGATTGAGGAAGACTCGGTTATGCACCCAGTTTTTCATAAATCTTCTGTTTGGTCTCTTCCACCCTCTTTTGGACATCCTCAAAAAGGTTGTTTCCATGTGCGTCGATGGCAACAGTCAATGGACCGAAGTCTTCTACCTCGAGAACCCACATGGCTTCTGGCATTCCTAGGTCGTACCACTCCACGCTTCTCACGTTCTTAATAGCCTTCGCCGCGAGAACAGCAGCGCCTCCAGTGAGAGCTCCATAGATTGCACCATACTTTTTCATGGCGTCTGTAGTCCTTTTACCCATTCCACCTTTTCCGATCACCACTCGCACTCTGAAATTTTTGATGAATTCGTCTTCGAATAGGTCCATGCGTGTGCTTGTAGTTGGACCAGCAGCAACTATAATCCATTCATCCCCTTTCTTTTTCACTATAGGACCACAGTGAAAGACTGCAAGTCCCTGCAGGTTTATAGGTAGTTCCTTTCTCTTTTCGTGGAATTCTAGTGCTCTATGGTGTGCTTCGTCACGTGCTGTAAAGATGATGCCTGTGATATAGATAGTATCCTTTACCTTCAGTTTTCGCGCATCTTCCTCCGAAATCGGTGTTTTCAGCTTGTAGACTGCCATTTTCACACCACCTTATGAGTCAAATATTCAACTTTTCCGTCTGAATGAATGCGTGCTGAGGCTCTCCGGGCAGCCCAGCATTGAACCGCGACTGCCACAGGATAGGATGCTGGATGCCTGTGTGCATAGTCAACGTTCACGCGTAGCACTGTGAATCTTCCGCCGAGTCCCATGGGTCCGATTCCAGTCATGTTAGCAGCCTCATACAGCTCGCTCTCAAGCTTCGCTAGCTCAGGATCGGGGTTCGGCCTATCAATCGGCCTTAACAGTGCCTTCTTTGCTAGCTTAATAACAATGTCCGCGCCACCTCCGACTGCGACGCCTAGGATGTTTGGTGGACACGGTTTCGCTCCAGCCTTTATCACAGTGTCAACGACAAACCTCTTCAAACCCCTCACGCCTTCACCGGGTCTCAGCATGCCTAGGGCGCAGACGTTTTCAGATCCGCCACCCTTTGGAAGAACTGTTAGTTCCAAGCTGTCTCCTGATGTGATCTCCCAGTTTATGAAGGGAAAAAACCTTCCAGTGTTGTCCCCAGAGTTCCTTTGGGTGAACGGGTCAACAGCGTTTGGACGTAGTGGAACCTCCTTGGTGGCTCTCCTCGTAGCCTTGCGGAGAGAATCCTCTATCTTGTCTAGGTCCTCGACTTCGGCACCAGCCTTTACGTAGAAGATGATCACGCCAGTGTCTTGGCACATGGGCGTACGTGTTTTCTCAGCTAGTTCCATATTGTCTAGTATGGCTTTCAGCTGAGTTTTCCCAGCCTCGCTCTCCTCTTCACGATACGCTCTCTGGAGAGCCTCCCTTACGTCTTTGGGCAATTCCGTGACAGCAAGCTGCAAAAGCTTAACAGCGACGTCCTCAACAGTTTTTTCATCTGCCAATCTTCTTCCTCCACGAAGAGGATAGGAATTAAGAATTCATTCTTATACCTTTTACGGAAGCTAGTAGGGCAATGTCCCAGCAATCCTTTCGACCGAGGATCTTCTCGGAAAAATGCTGTTTTTAACATAATTGTGTTGTTGGGCACCAGATATGAATTCTGCCTACGTTGAGAGATGGGGTTTTGAAGCCGGACAGAGCTTCATTCTAGAGGAAAATTCTATTCTGCCCTGCCCAAACTTAAATACGTCCCGTGACAACTTTCTCTCAATCCTCAGCTGAGGCCGTACAATGACTGAAGAAGCTGCCGCAGAAAAGAGGAAATATGATCATCTTAAAGACCTTCCAGGCATCGGACCAGCAACCGCCCAGAAACTGCGCGAACTAGGCTTCCACACGATAGAATCCTTAGCCACTGCCACAGTACGCGAGCTAGAGCCGGCTGGAATCGGCGAAAAGAAAGCAATGGAAATCATCCGCTTGGCACGATCATCTATCTCTCTTTCTTTCATCAGAGCTGACGAGCTGCTGAAGATGCGACAAAACATCTCCCGCCTGACGACTGGAAGCCGAGAGCTGGACGAACTACTGGGGGGAGGACTCGAAACGCAAACCATAACTGAGCTATACGGAGAATATGGAAGCGGCAAAAGCCAGATTTGCCATCAGTTATGCGTGAACGTTCAGCTGCCGCCAGAGCGTGGTGGGCTGGGTGGCGGTGCTCTCTACATTGACACAGAGAACACATTCCGGACTGAGCGTATTGTTCAGATGGCTGAGCATCTGGATTTCGATCCAGAGGAAGTCATTAAGAACATCATCTTTGCTGAGGCATACACATCGGATCATCAGACTTTTCTTGTTGAGAACGCTGATAAGGTGGTTAAGGAGAACAACATTCGCCTGATCATAGTGGATTCCTTGACATCCCACTTCAGAAGTGAGTATCTCGGCAGGGAAATGCTCGCTGAGAGACAGCAAAAGCTTAACAAACACATGCACAAGCTCATTCGTCTAGCTCGAGCTTTTAACGCTGTCGCAGTTGTGACGAATCAGGTAATGTCCAAGCCCGATGTCTTCTTTGGCGACGCTGTCCATCCGGTAGGCGGACACATCGTTGCACATACGAGCCACACCCGCGTTTTTCTAAGGAAATCTGCTAGAGGCCCCGTGAGGATCGCACGTCTCGTCTCGAGTCCGTATCTGCCTGAGGGAGAGATGGTTTTCAAGATAACTGAACACGGAGTAGAGGACGTAAAGGAGGACAAGCCTAGAAGAGGCAGATGATGACATGCCTGTCTCTCGAGTTTTCCTTACACGTTTTCTCCAGCTTGTGGCAGAGAGGCGGTTTACAGAGGCTGAGCGGATGCTTGAAAGGTCGAGGAAGAGAGTCCGGAAGAATGAGTGGAACAAGGGATATTTCCAAGCACTCTCCGGTATACTTCTGGCTCAAAGATCAAATGATGACAGATACCTATTCCTCCCCGGCATAAATCCCACTGATGAGGATGAACTGAAGAATTATCGGCGCGACTTCCTAGAACACACAAAAAATATAACTCATGCAGACTATGACCGAGGCTTCTTCTCAGCTTGGAACGATTACATGAAGGTTCTGTCGAAACTCAGTCATGAAAAGAAAAAGAAGAAAATAGAGGAGAGTCGAGAGAATCAGCCACAACAAACTGCGAAAGTACGGATTAAGTATCAGAAGACGGTACAAACTAAGCTTACATAACAGTTCAGTTTCAGCAGCGTATATGAATGCAGTTCCTTAATCTCTTATCTCTAGATTTTTCGACTCCGAAGCTTTGTAACCTTCACTATCGGTCACTGTCAATGTTACCGTATAGTTTTCAGACAATACATACGTGTGTATTATCAATGGTTCAGTTGTGTTGGCGGTGTTTTCATCTCCAAAGTTCCAAGCATAATTAATGATATGCCCGTTGAGATCATAGCTTCCTGTAGCATCAAAAGTCACTGTTTTGCCAATATCTGAATATGTGAAAACGGCCGTCGGATGCATGAGTGAGAATAAGAGGACCCATGAAACAATTAAGCTCAAGAAGTAAGCGCCTATCCCCATCTTGAATAAGTCTGATGGTTTTTCCACTTTTGCTACAAGCAGTCTTTTCAGAATGTAATAGGTAAGTATGTAAAAAAGTATTCCAAAAGACAGCCCGCTTAAAAATGAGTTGCGCGCAAGCAGAGTGCAAAAGAGACCTGCGGTTATGCCTAAGCCAACTCTACTCCAATAAACAACTGTTAGAGACTTCATGGCGTGTCACTTTCTTGGGACTTTTATCCCATATTAGAGGTCTGAGGTTTTAAGGTTGCCCCTATCAGCCTCGAAAATACTTTTTCCACTTATCAGTTTTTTGAAAAACCGATCTCTGGTAATGCTCGCGCGTAATAAATGCTTAAAGGTTTCGATTTGAAGTCTTTGACGGGGGACGTGTTGAAGGAAGAAATAACAAGTTTTGACCTTGCCGTGCTAATCTCTGAGCTTAATACTAGAATCTTGGGTGCTCGTATTAATAACATCTACCAGATCAAGCCGAAGACCCTGCTCCTCAAACTTCGGAAACCAAGCCAACCTCACATTCACCTGCTTATAGAGGCAGGAAAGTGCCTCAACATAACATCCTACGTACTCGAAAAACCGAAAAGACCTTCCGCATTTTGTATGGCCCTCCGAAAACATCTCAGAAACGGCATCATTGAGAGAATCGAACAGCATGAGTTCGAAAGAATTGTGACCATTCAGGTAAGCACCGGAGAAGGCACGTTTCGGCTAGTATCCGAACTTTTTGGCAACGGAAACATCATCCTAGTGAACCCAGAGAACAAGATTCTACACGCCCTTACATATCGAAGGATGCGAGACAGAAATCTACTCCGTGGCGAAGTCTTTCAACACGCGCCACCAATCGGCAGAAACCCTCTGAAGTTGAGCCGACAAGATTTTGACGAAATAAGGGATCTAGGACGATTGGAAATAGTTAGAGGACTGACGAAATTCCTGAGCATCGGGGGTCAATATGCAGAAGAAATTCTCCTTCGTGCGGGGATAGATAAGAACACGCAGTGTAAAAACCTTACTTCACAGGAGATCGACAGAATCTTCAATCAGCTTCAAGAACTGCTATCCGCGATCACAAATGGAAATGTAGAACCCTGTGTTGTGGTTGATGACGAGGACGAGTGGATCGATGTAACGCCGATCCCGTTGAGGAAATACGCATTCCTCGGACGTAAGACTTATGACACTCTCAACCAGGCGCTTGACGAGTATTACACAAGGAAACAATTGAAAGAAAAGGCTGGTGAGGTCTCTGAAGAGGTTGAACAACAAGTAGCGAAACAGAAAAGGGTTCTTCAACGCCAACAGATAGCCCTGAAGAACTCAGAAGAGGAGATTGGACGAAACAGAAAGATTGGAGACATCATTTACACACACCTCAACGACCTACAATTTCTTCTCCGAAAAGTCATGAGTGAAAAAAGAGAGGGAAGCTCTTGGAAACAGATAATCTCAGACATCAGAAAGGAGAAGGAAGCGGGACTTGCCCCAGCTACGTACTTCGATTCTCTCCAATCTAAAGGTTTGATCCTCAACGTCTCGGTGGAAGACCTAATCTTCCCGCTTAATCTCCGCCACTCCATACAAGAAAACGCGGCGCACTACTACACAAGAGCAAAAAAAGCCGAGAAGAAACTCAAAGGAATAGAAAAGGCGATACGAGAAACAGAGACAAACATAGAACGCCTAAGACAACAAGAGATTGAGCAAGCAAGGGAAAAACCGAGGCGCCCGCCCAAAAGAAGAAAAAAGGCTTGGTACGAGAAGTTCAGGTGGTTTCACTCCTCAGACAGCTTTCTAGTAGTAGGCGGCCGAGATGCAACAACAAACGAGATAATTATCAAAAGACACACGGAGCCACATGACATAGTTTTTCACGCAGACGTCCACGGTGCACCCTTCGTCGTAATCAAGACGGAAGGAAAGAAGCCTCCTGAACAGACGATGAAGGAATCGGCTCAGCTAGCAGCCTCTTATTCCAAGGCTTGGAGAGGAAATTTGAGCTCTGTCAGTGTGTACTGGGTTTCGCCTGAGCAGGTGAGTAAAACTCCTCCCGCGGGCCAATACCTGGGAAAAGGTGCGTTCATGATCAGGGGTTCAAAGAATTATGTTCGAGACGTGCCTTTGCGAGTGGCTATTGGAATAAAAGCGGAAGATGAACACCTGATGGTTATCGGAGGTCCTATAGAAGCTATTGCTAATCAAGCAGAGGCTTATGTTAAGTTGGTTCCTGGAAGGCAGAAGAGCGGTGAGCTTGCCAAGCGCATAAGAGAGATATTGGCCAATAGGGCTCCCGAACACTTGCAAAGACAAATCCTTGAGATTCCTTTGGAGAGAATACAGCGGTTTATACCCCTAGGCAGAGGTGCCTTGAAACGAAATCGATAACACAAGGTGGCCTTTTGACAGATTTTGAACGACAATTATTAATAAACCCTTTAGTGTATTCTCGTATCGAGGATTTAACATGGCGGAGATAGGGATCAGGCCACGGATGCTAGTAAAAGACATTATGAGCAGCCCAGTGTTCACAATCGATGAGGATGCAACCGTTAATGAGGCAGCTCGGCTGATGGATCAGCATGAGCTTGGTTGCATCATCGTAACTGGAAAAGAGGAAAAACCATTAGGTATAATAACCGAGAGGGATCTTGTCAAGCGGGTCTTGGCAAAAAATGCTAAGGCGAGCAAAATGTCTGCCAAGGAAGTGATGACTTCTCCGCTCATCACAGTGGATCCAGATGCCACTCTGAGTGACACTGCCAAGAGAATGAGTGATCTTGACATAAGAAGACTTGGGGTGATGTATAAGGGAAATCTTGTTGGAATAGTTTCCAGCAAGGACGTTCTGGCTATCACACCTGAGCTGATAGAGATTATTCAAGAGAGAGCTAAGATTGGGGCAGAACCCGCAATAGAGGAAGCTTCAGAAGAATACGCTCCTCTGGCGGGGTATTGTGATCGTTGTGGTCTCTGGTCTGATGCCCTTGAGGAGGCTGAAGGAAGTTTTCTCTGTGAGGAATGTCGAACCGAAGTTGAGGATTAACCCTAGAGACTGAATTTTTTGCGTTTAAAGATTAATGAATGAAGGATAACCTTCCGTTTACACGGATGAACTTGCTGCAAAGGTTGATCGATCCTTTAGCAAAGGAGATTTGAACTTGACTATACATCGTAGTGGAAAGCGAGAGACTTTTCATCGAAAATTGAGAGAGGGGGCCCCTTGATCTGAAGGTGCATGCATCTAAGAGGCGGGATGGAGAGATAATGATCATAGCAAAAAGCCCAGTTGTCACGATGGCACCAACAACACCTGTTTACGATGCAATTCAGATCATGGTCACGGAGGGTTTCCGCCGAGTACCAGTCGTTGACCCCAAGACGAGGAAGCTTCAAGGAGTAGTAACCGCCACAGACATCGTTGATTATCTCGGCGGAGGAGAAAAATTCCAAATAATCCAGGAAAAATACGCAGGCAACTTCTTCAAAGCGATAAATGAAGGTGTTAAAAACATTTCAACTCGTAAGGCGGTTTCGATCTCTACTTCTGCGAAAATTAGTGAGGCAATACAACTTATGAAAAAACATGAGGTGGGTGGCCTGCCTGTTGTCGATGAAGAGGGGCATGTGTGGGCCATCGTAACGGAGCGTGACATCGTTTTTCTTTTTAGTCGCAGCATAAGAGGAGCCAAAGTTGCAGACCTGATGTCTAAGGAGGTTGTGACCGCCAAACCTGAAATATCAATTTCAGAAACCGAAAGAACAATGATTAATAATGGCTTCAGAAGGCTACCACTCGTCTCAGATCAAAAACTCGTCGCTATAGTTACTGTTATGGACATACTGCGCTTCTTTGCATCGGGCGAGGTCTTCAAACATCTGCAGTTGGGAACTATAGATCAGGTTCTGCAGATGTCTGTTCTCGAAATAGCGACAAAGGATGTTTCAACAATAGAGCCTGAAGCCGATGTCGGTGAGGCTGCAAAACTAATGCTGGAAAAGAAAATGGGCTCTTTGCCTGTAACTAAAAATGGAAAACTCGTCGGAATAATAACAGAAAGAGACTTCTTCAAGCTGATTTCCTGAAAAAATTTAGCAGTTTATGGATCAAAACGGAGTTATGTTTTCAACTGCTCTACTAGACATGCTATTGTATATGCGGCTATTATGTCAACCATTGTGTTTCAACTCAGATGGATAGAAAAAGACATTTAACAGTTCGATTGCTGTTGAATCTTTGAAGCGAGAGGCTAGAACAGATTTGCCAGTTGACTTGGTGCTTAACAACGCCAAAATCTACACTCGAAAAGGGATCGTTGAGGCGGGCTTAGCTATAGATCAAGGTCGGATATTTAGCATAGCCAAGGAGACAAACCTTCCTGCCGCCTCGGAAAAACTCGATCTGAAAGGACTCTTGCTGCTTCCAGGTGTGATAGATTCGCATGTCCATCTTAGAGATCAACAACTGGCGTATAAAGAGGATTTCTTCAGCGGCACGGCAGCTGCTGCCGCCGGCGGCGTTACATCAGTCATCGACATGCCCAATAACAAACCCGTAACGATGAGTCCAGAGTCTCTTCGAGAGCGAATGGGGATTGCTGAAAAACGAACTATTGTCAATGTCGCTTTCTATTCAGCCTTCCCAAGGGACTTGGGCGAAATTGAATCGATAACTGAGGAAGGGGCTGTAGCTTTCAAATTGTTTCTGTCGCAGATGATTGGGGGATTAGACATCGAAGACGATGATGCCTTGTCGAAAGCTTTCGATAAGGTGAGCAGAACGGAAATTCCTATAGCAGTACACGCAGAAGACAGAGAGACTATTGAAAAAGCCACTGCAGGGTTGCAGAAAACTGGACGAAGAGATGTGCAGGCACGTCTTGAAGCTCGTTCTCCCGAAGCCGAGAGGAAAGCTATACAGCGAACCATTCTTCTTGTTGAAAGAACAGAGGCTCACGTCCACTTCTGTCACCTGAGCTCAGCGATTGGATTGAATGCCTTTTTAGATGCAAAGAAAGATGGGCTTCCCATCACCTGCGAGGTTACGCCGCATCACCTCTTCCTATCATCCGAACACCTGAAACGCCTCAAGACTCTGGCTCTCGTCGATCCTCCGTTAAGAACACAGAAAGATCTCCGTGCTCTTTGGAAGGCCCTCAAGCAAGGATTAATAGATGTTGTATCCACAGATCATGCCCCACATACAATTGAAGAAAAGAAAGCTGACTCCGCCTGGGAGGCCAAGGCGGGGTTCCCGGGGCTAGAGACTATGCTTCCGCTGTTGCTCACTCAGGTAAACCACGATCATCTTTCACTATCCACGTTGGTTAGGGCAACCTCAGAAAAGCCAGCACAGATCTTCAATCTGAAGAATAGAGGATGTTTAGTTGAGGGAAACCATGCTGATCTTGTCGCAGTAGATATGAGTCAAGAATATGAGATTGATGCTTCTGAGTTCTATTCAAAGGCCAAGTATTCTCCGTTTGATGGATGGAAGGTTAAGGGCAAACCCGTCAAGACCCTTGTGGACGGGAAGCTAGTTATGGATGGGGGTGAGATTGTGGCAGAGCCAGGAATTGGGCAAGTTATTCGAAGACCAAAATCTTGATAACTGATGCCAATTTCATCTACCGACAAGAGAGCGCGAAATAGCGAGACAAAACGGATGAGAAGCAGAATGAGAAAAAAGAAGTACACCATTGAAGATTTGTCAAAGTTTCCACAAATATATTTGCCCACCCTTAGCCATTTGGAAGACAAAGTTGCATTCTATTGGGACAAAACGGGCATTTTGGAATTGTATACGCTCAATATCAAAACCCGAGAAGTAAAACAGGTTAGCCATGGGGAGTGCCCTAGGGCGATACGTGCTGGATTCGTCTGGTTGAGAGATGACAAGAATCTTGTCTTTGCCAAAGATGAAGCAGGCGATGAAAACCACAACCTAATCAGAATCAACACTGAAACGGGAGACACAGAACAACTAACCAATACGCCCGAGCATCAAGATTATCCCGTCGATACGAGTCCAGACGGGCAATTTATCCTGATGCCTTCAACGAGAAAGGGACAGCTCAACCTGTTCAAGTTGAACATAGAAACGAAGGATCCAGTCCAACTAACTGATCATAAAAATCCTACCTGGGGAGGATCCTCATGGAATCCCACAAACGATTGGATCGCATATAACGTCAATGAGACCAAGGATCTACAAAACATGGATATCTGGATGACTAAGTCGGATGGAAGTGTAAAGAAGAAAATTGTGTGTATGAACGTGGGTTCGCAGGATGTTGTAGTTGAGTGGAGCGAGGACGGTAGGTTATTAGCTTTTACGACAAACGCGAACGGAATGAATCAACCCGGCGTCTATGATATCCAAACGGGAAATATCAAGCTCTTGGGCGAAGCAAAATACGAAGAAACTGCGACAGCGCTAACAAAAGACGGGAGAAAGTTGGTATGCCTTAGGAACCATGAAGCAACTGTTACTCCAGTTGTGTACGACCTCGAAACCGGCGACTGTAATGTGTTGAAGCTCCCAGTGGGCGTTGTGGAAGGCGCGAAGTTAGCTCTGGATGACAAGTATCTGATTGGTATGTTGAATACTCCCACGAGTCCAAGTTCTTTGTTCGCATACAACTTCGACACAGATAAGATTGAAACTCTGATTGAACCACAATACGGAGACATCAATCCTGACTTCTTCGTTGTTCCCAAATATGTCCAGTACAAGTCCTATGACGACCTGGAAATCGGCGCCGTGTTATACAAACCAAAACACATTAGGAAAGGTGAGAAGCTGCCAGCGCTGGTTATGGTGCACGGCGGTCCAACAGGTCAGTACTTCCAGAATTTCAGCATGTTTGGACAGATACTGGCAAACGAGAGATACGTATTATTACAGCCTAATGTCAGAGGAAGCACTGGGTATGGAAAGGAATTCCAGGACATGAACCTCATGGACTGGGGTGGAGGCGATCTTGAAGATGTTGCAGCTGGTGCAGAATATCTCAAGAAGCTTCCTTATGTTGACAAGAACAGGGTAGGCGTCTTTGGCGGGAGCTACGGCGGATACATGACGTTCCTCCAAGTGACAAAGAAGGCAGAATTGTGGAGGGCTGCAGCTGCATGGATAGGGCTATCACGTCTTAAAACGTTCTATGAAAAGTCAAGACCCCATTTCAAGTATTTCCTGAGAATGAACATGGGCGATCCTGATGAAAACGCTGCACTGTGGGAAGATAGGAGTGCTCTCAACTTTGCAGCGAATCTTCGATGTCCGCTATTGATGGTGCATGGTGTCCACGATCCACGCTGCCCAGTGGAGGAGAGCCGCCAATTCAGGGACAAATTGGTTGAAGTTGGCAGGAGAGAAGGTGAAGATTTCGAGTACGTTGAATTCGGTGATGAGGGACACGGTGCCTATACAGATATGTCCATGCGCACTAG
>Ga0209636_10006545_pt1 | contig 11910 bp, 6 predicted proteins | sample DeeMarSWOR152_54_FD_187464 | JGI IMG/M metagenome (GOLD analysis project Ga0209636, IMG submission 187464) | Marine sediment microbial communities from White Oak River estuary, North Carolina - WOR-1-52-54 (SPAdes) (version 2) | ecosystem: Environmental > Aquatic > Marine > Intertidal zone >...
CAAGAAATTTTCCTCGTGAAAGTCCATTAAAGTTTTCTTTCTTGTATCTGAATGGATATAGATGATATGCCGCTCTGGTTACTCCTTCGTATAGTTTGTGGGGAATAATACCAGGAATTTCTTTGATTCTCGATGTCAGGTAGTTTGCGTTCTCTGCACGTCTTTTGGTCTGCTCTTCAAGACGTTTCATCTGGGCAAGTAATATAGCCGCCTGGTATTCAGCCATTCTGCATTTTGTTCCTAAGCGGACATATCCGCTTAATGTTAGTTCTGTTTCGCCGTATGGCCTTCCAAAGTTGTGGTAGGAGTAGCACTTGTCCATTATTTCATCATTATCTCCAACAATCGCGCCACCTTCGCCGCAGGGCAGATTCTTAGAGTTCTGGAAACTGAAACAGCCCAGGTCCCCCAGGGTGCCGCACTTTTTACCTCTCCATTCTGCCATCCAGGCCTGGCAGGCATCTTCCACAACCAGCAGATTATGCTTTTTGGCGATAGCATTAATTTTATCCATGTTGGCCGGTAGTCCCAGAATATGAACCGGCAAGATCGCTTTGGTGTGTTCGCCGATTTTTTCCTCTATTTTATCCGGATTTATCTGAAATGTTTCCGGGTCGGTATCAACCATAATGGGCAGGGCGCCGGAAAGGAAAATCACATCTATCGTTGCAATAAATGTGTAAGGGGGAACCAAGACCTCATCTCCAATACCTACTTCAAGTACGTGCAGTGAGGTAAGCAGGGCATTGGTACCATTGGTAGTGGCAAGACAGCGCTTGGCCCCCATCAGTTCAGCATATTTTTTTTCAAATTCTGCAACTACTTTAGCCCTCGACCATACTCCACTGCGCAAAACAGATAGAACCAGCTCTTCATCGGCGTTTTCATCCCATATAGGCCAGCCAGGAAAGGCTTTGGTTCGAACCGGCTGACCACCAAGAATTGCCAGTTTACCTGCTTCTTTGCTTAGATTGCCGTAGGCGGGAATTGCCCTTGAGGTAAGCGCGGCGAGGGAACCTGCCGATGCCGCAGCGATAAATTGTCGCCTGGTTATACGGTTCTTATTCATTTTTCACCCCTTTGGATTCCCGCAAGGCGGGGTCCCTTTCATTTGTGAAAAGTCTTCCGCGAAAAAGCTAAATCTCCGCGAAACGACAGCTAACGCCCATAATTTACTTTTTTATCTTTCGAGTTGGTTGTTTTTCTTGTGAATAATTGCAGGGACCCCGCAAGGCGGGAACCCAACAAGAATAAGAGGGCCTCCGCTCCACGGGAACCAAGGTATTTACCCTGCGCATTCTTATATCATTTTGATTATAATGTATAGTTGTTGGTATGCAACTAAAATCTTTCTTAATTTCGGTTGCTCTTCGGTGCCCGCCTCGTTAGAAACCTCCGCTTTTTATACGATATTGGTCATTGTCGAGTTTCTAATGGGGCTCGCACTTTGTTGACTAACTCGTGCACCTTATCCACGACTCGCTTCTCAACCGAAGGTGCAAACGGCCCCGGCAGAGGGGTGTATCGCATGGCACCTCCGCCTTCATAACCACCTTCTTGAAGGACGCGGAGCGAAGGCACGTAGCCAAAAACATCGTTGCAGTAGGCGGCCACCCAGACAGGCGGACCAGCCAGCTCAGCCTTTAAACGAAGCGAATAGTCAACCACCGCCTCGCCGGCCAGCGCCACGATAGTCAGGTCATTACCGAATTGGACAACTTGCTCCAGGTACGGATATGTTGTGCGAATCTTGCCTGTTTGCTCCAGCTCCTTCAGCAGCGCTTCCGCGTGTCGGCGTTCATACTTATTGGTAGATTTCGTTTCCTGTTCGAGCTGCTGGCGAGTGGGCGGCTCAGCAAACTTTAGGGTCACGGTTTCCAAGGCCGCCCGAATTGGTCCCCGGACGGGCCGTGCTCGTGAGACCAGCGCCGCTTCCACTGCATTGGCCAACGCACGGCCGTGCTGCTGTGCCAAAGTCAGCGTGCCACGAGGGTATGGGTTTTGGTCGCCGCCGCAGCCGGTTATGAACATGGCAGTTGCTCCGTCGTGTGCTTCCTCCAGATACTGCTGGGCGAAACCAGCGTAGTCGCCGCAGAACTCATAGAAGCTAAGCGTAGTATTGTGACACGCGTACCCGAACAACACCGCACGCAACTCGCCGTCTGGGCCGTCAATGCGTAAAACGGGGACATCGTGATCGACCGGACCATCAGGATTAGGCCGGATTCGGTAGCCCTGTTCGGTCTTCAATCGGCGGTTCATAGCAAAGCCCGCGCGAGCGTGTGTGTATCCCAGCCGTGCCGGAGCTAAGCTGTCTATCGCCTGACCGACCAATTGCAGCAGCTTTTGTTGCAAAGTTTCAACGTACTGCTGGCTTTTTTGAATGTGCTCCGGTGACAGCCCATAAACGGTATCCCCATAGATGGAATACTTCGTTTCCCTTATAACCGGACCGGAATGCGTGTGGGATGCACTCAATAATAAACCTTCTGGAGGTAGTTTATATTGCTGGCCAACCTCCTTCTCCAGCCATTCACGTAGCGACAGCGTAATCCCGATCAAATCGACGGTAACGATGACCAAACGTGTACGTTGGTCATCTTCCAGCGCCAGCGCCTTGGCGTACAGGTCATGGACCTTTCCCTCCGATGGTTTTGTTCGGGCTGCGTACCCGGCCATCCACATCGACTGCTCCGGCGTAATGACAACCGAGGCGAGGCCGGCTTTCCAGTCCGGGCGCTGCTCATTTGCTCTGGCGCAAGGCAGTTCCACCACCTTTTGGCATATCAAACCAGCGATAGCGATCAGGCACAAAGCCGGTATCCATTTTAACATCGCCAGTTTCCGCTGCTGGGTTTTGACCCCGTTAGAAAACTTCGCTTTTCGCGCCATATTCTTACGGCCTTTGGAATTTCTAACGGGGTTGACGGTTTGTCGATTCATCCTGGTACTCCTCATATTTGGGTTCCCGCGTTGCGGGGGCCCTCCTGTTATCCTGTCCATCAATATCATCTTCTGGTAATAATACTCAAATCGTCAGCCCAATTCTAATCTATTTTATAGAAATTCTACCCATTGTTACCGGCGAAGCCGTAGGGGCTACCTAATATGGTTGCTCTGGGCAGGCACATAGGCCTGCCCCCCTACGCGGCAGGATTTGGGGCGTCTGCCGCATACACAATGCAAAAATAAAAGATTAAAAATCAAAATTGTGGAATCGCCGCAGAGCGGCGATGACTTCCTTCATTTTACATTTTGATATTTGATTTTTAGTATGTTCCTTTTCCACTGCCTCGTAATTTCAGACAGGATTTACAGGATATTTTTCTAAGTATTCAAATTTCCCTTATAATCCTGGTGTCCCGCCTGTATTTTTGAAATTACCTTGGTAATCCTGTTATCCTGTCCTACTTTATTCGTGGCACCTTTGGTCTTGCAGGGTTGTCTCTCGCCCTTTATAATGACCCCGGTAATCGATACAGGAGGTGCTCATATGTTAGGTGTCAAACTTATTGACTGGATGGTCATTATCGCTTACCTGGTAGGTATTACCTTTATCGGCTTGTGGGCGGTAAAAAAGGTCCGCACTGCTGCCAGTTTCTTCATTGGCGACCGCAAGTTTGGAAAAGTGATGATGGCATTCTTCATGTTCGGCTCCGGGACTCATTCCGACCAGGCAGTCAGCGTCGCTGCCAAGACCTATCATGTCGGCGCCTCCGGTATCTGGTACCAGTGGCTCTGGCTTTTTGTAACGCCGTTCTTTTGGCTGATTGCACCGTTTTTTCGCCGAATGCGGGCAGTGACCACTGGAGATTATTTTGAGGTTCGTTATGGACGCAGCGTCAGCGGCCTCTATGCCGCAATGGGGATACTGCAGCTTCTGGTGGCCATCGGGGTTATGTTGAAAGGCTCCGGGGCGATGGTCGAGGCCGTCTCGGGGGGTGCTATAAGCTCAAATCTGGCCATTATAGCGATGACTGTTATGTTTGTCATTTACGGTGTTGCCGGCGGGCTCAGCGCAGCTATCGCAACTAACTTTGTCCAGGGGCTGCTGACCATTGTTTTGTCTTTCCTCATCCTGCCGTTTGCGTTGGTGAAAGTTGGCGGTATGAGCGGTCTGCGGGATACCATCGCTGATCCTGCCATGCTTTCGCTTGTGGCCCCGGGCGAGATTACCTTCTTTTTCATCGCCGTCATTGCCTTTAACGCACTCGTAGGCTGGGTGACTATGCCTGAGACCATGGCAAACTGTGCGGCCGGAAAAACGGAAATGGAGGGAAGATACGGTGTTACTGTAGGGATATTCGGCAAACGGATATGCACTATTGCCTGGATGCTGACGGGCTTGTGCGCAGTCGCAATCTATGCCGATGCAAATCTTGAGAACGTGGACCTCGTTTACGGCCAGATGGCGCGCGACCTTTTACCCAGCATTGTCCCCGGACTTATCGGATTATTTATTGCATCCATGCTCGCTTCTGTTATGAGTACCTGTGATTCGCTTATGGTAGTTGCTTCGGCCTTGTTTACCGAGAATATCTACAGAAAATTTTTAGCTATTGGTAAAACCGATAAGCACTACACCCTCATCGGGCGTGTCGCATCCGCCCTGATAGTGCTTTGTGGTATCCTTTTCGCGTTCAGTCTGGAAAGCGTCGTGCATGGCCTGGAAATCTTCTGGATGGTATCGGCTATGATGGGAATAGCTTTCTGGGTCGGGCTTTTCTGGCGCCGAGGTACGGTAGCCGGCGCTTGGGCCGCGACCCTCACCAGCTTCGGTTTGCTTGTTTTCACTAGTAGAATTGCCTTTGGCGAATATGTGCTCTGGGATTTCAACGCGCACCTGGCCGGCAAGCTGCCGGCCTTTATGCTGTGGGAGGACAGGCTCTATCTGCCCTGGCAGATGATTATTTATTTGAGTGCCGGCTTTGCCGTTCTGGTGGTGGTCAGCTTGTTTACAAGGAGGGTTCCAGCGGAAAATCTGGACCGGTTTTACGGCTGTTTGCGGACGCCTATTGGCCCCGCTGAACCGGAGACCGAGCCATTTACGCTCCCGCCAGGTGTCGAGCCGGGCCCGCGGAAAGTTCTGATAAGTCACCCTGATTTTGAAATACCGAGGCCCAGCGTGGTCGGTCTTGTGGGTTTCCTGGTCGCCTGGGTCGGTGTGGGTCTGCTGATTGGTGCGGTTTATTGGATAATTGGATGATAGCTTGCCCGCAAAAGCAGAAATCAGATGTCAGAAGTCAGATGTCAGATTTTTCTGTCTTCTGTCCTCTAATTCATTTAGAGAAGGGAGTTTGGTTATGGTGCGAAACGCCGTTTTGTTTGTATTGGCCCTTTGCCTATCGGCTGTATTGTTTTCCTGTGCCGAGAAAGAGGAAGGAAAAATGAAGGATGCCCCCATGCTTTCTGCCCGACGCCCCGACTCGCGTCGGGAGACGCGGGGGCTGGCGAAAGCAGAAGTGGGGGGCAAAGTCAAACTTATGATTCTCAATCCGGGACACTATCATGCAGCACTGGTCCAGAAAAGTATGTACGACCAGGTTGCTCCCGTTGTCCACGTTTATGCACCGGCCGGCCCCGAGGTGCAGGAATACCTGAAGCGCATCGCCAGTTTTAACACCCGCGCCGAGAACCCCACCAGTTGGCAGGAAAGGGTGTACACCGCAGATGATTACCTCGAAAAGATGCTGGCCGAAAAACCCGGTAATGCCGTTGTTATATCCGGCAACAACCAGAAAAAAACCCGGTACATCAAGTCCGCCGTTGATGCCGGCCTTAATGTTTTTTCTGACAAGCCGATGTGCATCGATGTGGAGGGTTTCGAGCTTTTGGAGCAGGCCTTTGCCACGGCGGAGAAAAACGGCGTATTGCTTTACGATATTATGACTGAACGTTTCAATATCCTCTGCATCTTGCAGAAAATGTTAGTGCTTAATAAGGAAGTGTTCGGAGAGCTGCAAAAAGGCTCCGTGGATGAGCCGGCGGTCGTGAAAGAAAGTGTGCACCATTTCTTCAAATACGTTTCCGGCATACCTATCAAACGGCCGACCTGGTATTTTGATACTGCCAAGCAGGGCGAGGGGCTGGTGGACGTGACAACGCACCTGATAGACCTGGTGATGTGGACGTGCTTGCCGGACCAGCCAATCGACTACCGAAAGGACATCGTGATGAAAAAGGCCCGGCGTTGGCCGACAATGCTCACGCGACAGCAGTATGAGAAGGTGACAAGAGCGCTGGATTTCCCGGATTTTCTGAAAGGCAAGTTAAATAGCGAAGGAGTTCTTCCCTATTACGCCAACGGAGAAATGATTTATACAATGAAAGGCGTATATGTAAAGCTGGCTGTTAGCTGGAATTTCCAGGCCCCGGAAGGAGTGGGGGATACGCATCATTCGTTGTTCAGGGGCAGCAAAGCGAACGTAATCATCCGCCAGGGCAAAGAGCAGAACTATCGGCCGGAGCTTTACGTGGAGCCGGCCCCGGGCGCCGATGCCGAGGAGCTGGCGGCTTCTCTGAAAAAAGCGGTCGCGGAGCTACAGAGTAAGTACCCGGGCTTAACACTGAAGCAACCCCGCTCCTATCAGGGGCGGGGATGGCAGGTGCTGATACCTGATGAGCATCGAATCGGGCACGAAGCCCATTTCCGAATGGTTACGGAAAGATACATGCAGTACCTAACAGAGGGAAAGCTGCCGGAGTGGGAGGTCCCGAATATGATAGCGAAATATTACATTACCACCAGGGCGCTGCAATTGGCGCAACAGTGAAATCCAAACGAATTAATTGTTTCCCAAAAGGAGAATTGGTCAATATGGTCTCGGAAGGGCAGGCGAAAAATACGTTGGCGCTATTTGCTGGTGAGAAAGCAGTGAAGCTGGAGCAGGGGGACATGTTCAAATGGCCCATTGTTACCGACCGGCATGAAGAGGCGGTCTTGAAGGTGTTGCGGGCCGGCCAAATGTCCGGCTTTGAAGTAACAAAGGAATTTGAGAAAAAGTACGCCCAGAAGCTTGGTAGGAAATTCGGCCTGGCGTATCATAATGGTACCGCCGCCATTTTGGGCGCTATGTATGGCTTGGGTATTGGCGTTGGCCATGAGGTCATCGCACCGAGTCTTACCTATTGGGCCTCAGTCGCGCAGGCCTATAATCTCGGCGCCACACCCGTTTTCGCCGATATAGACCCTGATACCATCTGCATCGACCCTAAGGATATTGAGCACCGAATCACTCCACGAACGAAAGCTATTATAGTGGTGCATTATGCTGGTATGCCGGCTGATATGGATGCCATTATGAATATCGCTGCCAGACACAATCTCAAAATTCTCGAAGACTGTTCCCATGCTCACGGCGCCTTATACAAAGGCAAAGAAATTGGCACATTCGGTGATGTCGCAGCTTTTTCCCTGATGACCGGCAAATCTCTGGCGGTCGGTGAGGGAGGAATATTATTTACTGACGACAGAAAGGTCTATGAACGCGCTCTTTTGTTCGGGCATTATATCCGCCACGATGAGATTACACTAAAAGAGCTTAAACCTTTTACCGGATTACCCTGCGGTGGCTTCAAGCATCGAATGCACCAGTTAAGCTCCGCTTTCGGACTGGTGCAACTGGAACTATATCCGGAGCAGATGGTAGAAATCGACAAAGCGATGAACTATTTTTGTGATCTGCTTGATGACACCCCCGGAATCAGGCCTATGCGGCCTGGCAAAGGCACTAACACGACCAAGGGGGGCTGGTACTACCCTCATTTCAAGTATGTCACGGAGGAGTTAGAAGGTCTTTCATTGTCAAGATTCTGCGAGGCGGTTCGTGCGGAAGGTTCAACCTGCAATCCCGGCTGTAATAAGCCCCTGCATTTGCATCCACTTTTTACGACAATGGATGTTTATGGACACGGCAGACCAACGCGGATTGCTTACCTTGATGAGTCCGTAAAGATTGAGCAGTACGTCGAACCGCTGCCGGTTGCGGAAAATATTAACCGCTGCGTCTTTGAGGTTCCGTGGTTTAAGCACTATCGGCCTGAGATAATTGAAGAACACGCCAATGCTTGCAAGAAGGTCGTAAAGAATTATCGAGCACTGCTGGCTGATGACACTGGTAAGGATGCTGAGACGGGAGGATACAGCAGCTTCTTCAGCAGCTGAAAGAACGCGCAATAAGAGCAAGGTCAAGGGACTCTCCCGCAATCTTTGGGACAGTAATTGGGAGCCCGCTCCGCGGGAACCAGAGGAAATATTAGTGAAGGTACGACAGGAACGATGTTCTGAGAGGGATGATTTGGCCAGAGGATTGCCGATGTTCACTGCATCGGCTCCGGAGGTCCTTGCAAAAGAAAAGGCAGAGCTTGCAGAACTTGAGGGCAAAGGTTTTCTGCAGCGGTGGGGAGGATATTTTACCAAGACAGGCCCTGGCTGGCTTCAGAGTGCTCTGGTGCTCGGCAGCGGGAGTGCCATGGCCTCGCTTTTTGCCGGTGCCTTCCTTCAGTATAAATTGCTTTGGGTTCAGCCGTTGGCAATGGCTCTGGGCATTATTATGTTTGCAGCCATGTCGTATCAAACCTTATCCACGGGAGCCAGGCCGTTTTATGCAATGAAGCGTTACATTCATCCCGCCGTTGCCTGGAGCTGGGCGATTGGGGCGCTATTGGCAACGATAATTTGGCATTTACCCCAATATGCCCTGGCGGCTGGAATGACCGACGACATGATTAAGGCTGTGACGCGCTGGGAACCGTCATCATCTGTGGCACAAACGATGCTGTTGATTGGAATTGGCCTTGTTATCCTTGCTGTATCGACGACCGTCACCTGGTGTTATAGTAGCGGGCACAGAGGCATCAGATTTTATGAACGTACCCTGAAAGGCCTTGTTTGGATGATTATTCTCGCTTTTCTCGTTGTGATAGTACGCAGAGCTTTTGATGGTGGTATGAACTGGGCCGCTCTGTTCAAAGGGTTTCTGCCGCTGTATGTCCCGACGGATGCGCGTGGGGCGTCCATTGTAATGGCGGCATTTAGCGCGGCTACCGGGATAAACGCGACATTCCTTTTTCCTTATACACTGCTGGCCCGCGGCTGGGGCAGGGAACATCGAGGCCTATCGAGATTCGATTTGATTACTGGCATGCTACTGCCGTTTTGTATCGCAACGTCTCTTATGGTGATTGCGACCGGCTGTACCATTTACGACCCTGTGCAATTTGCTTCAGGCTCTACAGCACTTTCACCCATCAAAGCAGCGGCCATGCTTGAATCCGCCGGGCTGAGTATGTTCTTTTCGCGAATTGTTTTTGGTCTGGGGATAATAGGGATGGCCGCCAGCTCCATCACTATGCACATGCTTATTAGCGGCTTTGCCGTGTGTGAAATATTTGGCATCGAGCCGGGTAGCTGGCGTTACCGGCTGGCCTGCCTGATTCCTGCACCTGCTGTAGCTGGTGTAGTACTCTGGAAATATATCGGGCCTTGGGTAGCCATACCTACCTCGGCGATTTGCGGCCTGATGCTACCCATTGCCTTTATTGCTTTTTTTATTTTAAATAACAGTAAAAGGTATCTCGGCGAAAATAAACCGACGGGTATAAAAGCGGTGGTTTGGAACGTCGCCATGCTTATTTCGATCGGAGTTACGGTGGCCAGTATAGTCTATTATCTCGTTTCGATATAACCAAACGTAGTGACTTATTAACAATCTCTTGTGGTTCAATCACGAGTCACCTGTTTCCGAGTGCTTCGGTATTGTTTATGGCAGTTATGAGGAAATGACGAAAATAGTTGCATTTTTGAGGCAGATTTGATATTCTAACCTACTAAAATTTGGTGTTGTTGCCAAACGGAAATATCAGATAAGGAGAAGAACAATTATGAAACGCCTTACACGTCGTACTTTTATGAAAAGTTCGTTGGCCGGGGGTGTCGCTATGACTTTTGCGCCTTGGGCTCGTGTACTTGGTGCCAATGATGATGTTCGCGTTGCCGTAGTGGGTTTTCGCAGCCAGGGGAGCAATCATATCAAATGGTTTGGCAACATCCCCGGCGTCCGGGTGGTAGCTCTGTGTGATGTAGACCGGGAGTTTATAGGCCGGGAAGTCAAGAGATTCGAGGAACGCAATGAAAAGGTTGATACGTACGTTGACGTTCGCAAGCTCCTGGAGGACAAAAACATCGATGCAATTATTACCGCCACACCTAATCACTGGCATTCACTTATTACCGTCTGGGCCTGCCAGGCTGGCAAAGACGTGTATGTCGAAAAGCCGGTGTCGCACAATATCTGGGAAGGCCGCAAGATGGTCGAAGCGGCCCGGAAATACAACCGGATCGTGCAGACAGGCACCCAGCGTCGCTCCGACGAAGGGCTAATGCAGGCGTTTGAGTATATCCGGCAGGGCCATATCGGCAAGGTTCTCAGAGCGCGTTGCTATTACTTCAGTCAACGAGACAGTATTGGCAAGGTCGATGGGCCTCAGCCCATTCCTGAGACGGTTGATTATGACCTGTGGATGGGTCCGGCGCCCATGGTGCCTCTGATGCGCAAGAATCTGCATTACGACTGGCATTGGCAGTGGCCTTACGGTAATGGCGATCTCGGCAACAATGGTATCCATTGTATTGACGTCTGCCGTTGGGCTTTGGGCTACACCGCACTTGCTCCTCGGGTGATGAGTTTCGGCGGCAAGTTTCTCTGGGACGACGACAGGCAGACACCCAACACGCAGGTAGCGTTCTTTGACTACGAGCCGGCCCCAATAATCTTTGAGATGCGCAACCTGCCGCGAAAGAAAGGGGATACGGCCATGGATGCCACCTACCGTAACATTCGCACTATGGTAGTAATTGAATGTGAGGGCGGCTACTACGCCGGTGGCTGGGCTTATGACTATGATGATAAAAAGATCAAACAGTTTAAAGTCACGGGTGGCGGCAGTCACCATGCGAACTTTATCAAGGCGGTACGCAGCCGCAAGGTCAGCGACCTTAATGCCGATATCCTCGAAGGGCATCTTTCTACTGCATTATGTCATATGGGAAATATTTCCTACAGGCTTGGGCAGGCAGCTTCGCGCGATGAAATTGTGCAATCGACCAAATCAAACAAAGAATTGCTGGATGCCTTCGAGCGCTTTCAGGAGCACCTGTTACTTAATGTAGTGGACATACAAGAAACCCCCAGGATTCTTGGGCCTTGGCTGACAATGGATTCCGACACGGAAAGATTCATCGGCGAATTCAGCGAACAAGCCAATGAGCATCTCTCGCGCAGCTACCGAAAACCCTTTGTCGTGCCGGAGCAAGTATAGTCGCTTGCCTTGTTTCAGAGGCTGTGGAGCCGACGTTCTGCCCAAATCCGTCTGTGACTGATAATGGGTGAAACGCCGGCGCGTTTAATAGCCTGGTTAGCCGCTATCCTTTCTCGGGGCCTGAGCTGGCCCATAATGCTTTGATGTCGTCCTTAACTCGCCGGCCGCGGTACATCCTCATAAAATATCGTTGAATTTTTAATCCGCTTGACTCGGCTATTTTCACAGCGTCCGCATTGTCGAGAGGTATGTCAACAAATACCGGCTCTCCCGCACAACGGTTCAAGGCATCAGATAATAAAGCCGGACCGGCATTTGTTGTAGCTATACACGGACCTATTTGGATGGCATTTGCTCCGGGACGCATTGTGGCAAATCCCGTTATTGTGTCACCGTGCTGAAGGATACGTATATATTCCGGAAATTCCTCAAATAACCTGCTAAGCATTTTCGTACGGTCTGTGCCGGTCATCCGATTATCAAACTCAATTATACTTGCAAAGACCTCCGGCGTTACCTTGGTTACGGCTGGTTCTGTTTTGCTCCTGGGTGCTATTCCCTCGAACCGGGCTAATTCGTATTCCGGCAGAA
>Ga0209636_10006546_pt1 | contig 11908 bp, 11 predicted proteins | sample DeeMarSWOR152_54_FD_187464 | JGI IMG/M metagenome (GOLD analysis project Ga0209636, IMG submission 187464) | Marine sediment microbial communities from White Oak River estuary, North Carolina - WOR-1-52-54 (SPAdes) (version 2) | ecosystem: Environmental > Aquatic > Marine > Intertidal zone >...
CTAGAATAACTGGTTCTTTATACAGAGAATGTGTCTGATATTTTTGTGCAGTTTCTTTCAAGAATTGAATAGGTGAAGTTGCTGTGAAATCTACCAAAGCATTTCTTAGATTTGACAATGTTTCCCATGAATAATAATCTCTTTGCGCATCTGCTGTCTTTATTGCACCGTCTAACATTCTGACTGAGTTCTCAAAATAAAGCTGGCACTTCTGCGTCTGCTCATCCTTTACTTTTGGATGCTGCTCAGCAAATATAATAGCTCCTCCTGTCTTATCTATTTGGTCATCAACTAAAGCATACCTTAATACAGCAGCGGATTTAGGATCATATCTCATAAAAGCAGTTCCTTCTCTTTCTGAATGGGTGTTATGTTTGTCTACATATCTGACTAACATTTCTCTTGTGAAATCTGCAGGTTCTAAGTCAGGCCTGTCCCTTAACACAGAGTTTACAAATCTTGATAAATCCCTGAATTTCTCTTCATTATCCGATGCCAGTTCAAAGTCGTATACAAAACATTCGTCAGAAGTTACCCTGCAGTTTCCTGCATGGAGATCTCCATGAATCAAGAATCTTGGATCAAATGCTTTTATAAAAGCAGAATAAGCCTGCACCAGTCTATCTGCCTGAGGACTTATGATTACAGAATTACCTGATACAGGTTCTATGAATCTGCTTTTAAATCTATCAACATAATCTACTGGTTCAAAAACAAGACCATAATCATGATTTAACTCTGGCAAATGCACTGAACCAACAACATGGATTTGAGCCATCTTATCCAAAGCTAAGCTGCATACTCTCAATAATTCTGCTTCAGAAGCCCCTCTTACAACTTTTCTTAATTCTCTTTCTCCAACATGCTGCATATGCAGTCTAGTTTTAATATCAAATACAGAATGTGTTTTAATTCCTAAATCATTCAGGAATGCAGGCAATTTCTCCTCTACTTCATTTGCATCTTTTGCAACAACATGTAGTTGTTTTACTTCACCATTTTCTTCATATTCGAATGCTAGAATATCAACATTGTGCTGTGATTTATCTGCTAAGGTTATCATACCAGCGCATTTAATTCCTGGATGTTCTTGTGCAAGCATTGCAAATAATGGAGCATATTCTACTGGTAATTCTTGAGCAGTTGTTTCTATAGGTCTTGCAGTTACTTCTTGTGTTTGTTGAGGGCTTGTTTGCTTAAGATATCTTTCTAGTTCTTCAGGAGAAATAATTTCAGATTTCTTTTTTCTTTCTTTTTTAGTTACTTCGTAACCTTCTGAGATATAATTACCTAATATACTGTATAAGTCGTCTGGTTCTGATATATATTTGATTTTCTTGTTTTCAAGAATTAAAGAATTAAAATTTTTTATACAGGATTCTTTTATATAAGGTTCTTTTATTATATTAATTAAATTATCGTTTATGATATTATATTCTTTTTCTATTTTAGATTCTAAATTGTTATTTTTATAAATAGGAAGTATAGAATATTCGATTTTTTTAATATGATCATCTTCTAATCTATCTCTAAGTCTTTCATCTTCTTTATCTTTTCCACGAATACCTTCTAACCAACCTCTAAGTCCTTCACTATCTCTTCTGCTATAAATATCTAATACTAAATCTTCTAAACTTTTTACCATAAGCCCTCTGTAAATAGAGTAATTTTATCCTTTATAAATCTTTCGGTATTTACTACTTAGAAGTTACTAAAATAGAAAGATTTAAATACTTGAAAAAATTCTTTTTTTCTATTAAAATTAGGTTATAGAAATGGTATGGTTTAATGATGCAGGAAGGTTTAGGCTTTGTGAAGCTGGTATTAGCGGTTATTTAGATATTCCTATGAGGCCTTGTATAGCTGGATTTAGTGGTTATTTAGATGAGCCTATAAAGGTTTGTTTTAGTGGATTTAGTGGTTATATGCCAAAAGAAAGATAATTAAGAACTTTTTAAACTAAGAATTCTTATTACTTACCATTCTTATATTCTAACATCTTTGATTGTGCAGCATAACCAGCTCTTGCCACAGTATCAACAGCTCTCTTAACAAAACCTACAACACCATTTGTTTCTTCAATGTGAGGAGTTCCATCTGAAGTATTGATAAATCCACTTATAGCGTCTCTCATTCCTTGAGGTCCTAACTCTCTTAATGCTCTTGCCATTTCTGGAACTCCTATTGTTTCAGCTTCTGCAAATTCAGGGAATTTCTCTTTTAATAGATTCCATCCACTATATACATCCTCATGACTATCTACAGAACCATTCATCCTATTTGCTAATTGAGGAATATAAGGTTTAAGTGTTCTTGTTACAACATTTACAAAATAAAACATCTTTCTTTCATTAGCAGTTCCTATATCTGTAGGGCCGCTGACTTGTTTCGCAATTCCCATTTGAATTAATACTTCAGGATTGTCATAACTTAAATCACCTATAAGAATAATACTTTCTACTTGTTTTTTTAAATATTCTAATGCTTCTCTTTGCTTAGGATCTTTAGCTTTTTTAATCCTTTTATTCAGATATTCAAGTCTTATTTCAGCCAATTTCATCTGCTCATCAAAATCTTCATTTACTTCTACTCTCTCTCCAAAATTATATTGCCTGAAATGTTCTGGCATTTTACTTAAATCAATCTCTCCTGAAAATACTCTTTCTCTCAAACTTCTATCATTTTTAAGTTCTTCAGGACTAAAACCCATTTCTCTAAGATAATCTCCTTCTACACCACATTCAAATTCATGGTCATCTAAACTTGCAACAACCATACCTTTAACAAATGCTCTTTCAACTGTTCTTGCAAGATCTTCATGATAATTTCTTGATTTAATTGCATCAGCTTTTTGTTTTAATGCTAAGGCTTTTTCTAAACTATCAACATTCCTAAATGCATCTTCTATTGTTTCAGATTCAAGTTTATGTTCATTATCAGATTGAGATGAAGAATCAACTAATCTCTTTAGCCAACCTTTTTTCTTCTTAGCTTCTTGAGCCTTTTCTTCCTGCTCTTTAACAGCAGCTTCTAAATCAGGAGGCAATGGTTCACCAGTATATTCATACATAAGTCTTTCTTCTCTTATATAAACAGGATTGTTTAAAGACAGCTCTCTTGCTGCTTTCATATTAGATCTGCTAAACATTTGATATTTTTCAGCATCTTCTTCCATGCCTGACAATTTATAAATCTTTGATAATTCAAAATAGATAACTGCTAATTCATGTTCTTGAGAAGCAGTAGGCTCTTCAATATCCTCTAGCTCAGCCATCCTTCTTTCTAAATCCCTTCTTAAAATATTGATATCTAGGTTCATTTTAATAAATAAAATAAGTTCTAGTTTATAAATCTTTCGGTTTTGTTACTACTTATATGTGACAATTATATAAATATTATAGTATGACTAAAATGTCTCACTTTTTAATGTTCTAGTTCAATGTTATTTATAAATTTCTAAAACTTATAGATAATATGCAAACTTAGTTGTCACACTGTGATTAAAATGGCTTATCAAAGTTCAAATTGTGGATACAGCTGCTCAGCAGGCAGCTGCGGATATAGTGGATTAGAGAATGCTGTTGCTTCTTATAATTCAAATAGTTCAAGCTATCAGCAAAATTCTGCTTCAGATTATATGGGAGATGTTTCTTATATGATGGCTGAATTAGCAAATCCACAAACTATCCAGTTTTATGATGGTAGTAATGATAAAAAAGACATCTACCAAAATGCACAGTATCAAATTAGAAAATCTGTAACAAGAACTTATTATAGCACACCTGATAGTTTTTTAGATCCTAACAGGCCTAAAACTGTTTTTGTTGGAGACGCATCAGAAATAAAAGAGTTTGTTGAAGAAGCATTTATGCTTACAACAGAAAAACCATTTCCAGATGATATAAGAATCGCAGTTGTTTCAGAAAAACAGCTTCAAAAAATCCATAAAAAAATTGGAGGTAATTGGGATCCTGCAATCCAAGGTTTTGCAATAAATAGAAAGAAATTTGGTTTAATTAGTGAAATATTTGTTAAAAAAGGAGAGCTTGATAAATTAATGCTCACAATTGGACATGAACTTGGACATGTTTTAACAAAACAATTAGATAATAAAATAAATGAAGAAGCAAAAGCATTTGCATTTAGTTTAGGTTGGATGAAAACAATTAAACAACATAATATTGCAAATTTAGCTACTGCAATAAGGATAGATAGACCTGCTAAGAATGGAGTGCATAATATTGCTCTTGATTTTGTTTTAGATTTAATCAATAAAGGAAGAGAGGCTTTAGATGTTTATTTTGATATAATTGAAGGGATTATAGGGGTGAATTCAAATGCCTAGTGAGACTGAAAGTAGGATTGCAGCTCAAGCGATAGGAGGGATCAATGAGATAACACCACCATATAATCCTAGCAACGCAGAAGGTCTAAATAGTAGATTTAATTATATTAGACGTGAACAAACCCCTTATGAAGGAAAAAGTGCAATTGACAGTGTTGTAAGTGATATAAAATATGCTAGAGAAAAAGCAGTAGCTGGATATGATAGTTTAAATAAATTAAGAGAAGATAATAGATTATATCAAAGAATGATAAGAAATGCTGTTAGTGCAAAACCAGATATGAGTTTATATAATAACTTAATGTTTGGTTATAGCAGGAATTAGACTTAAATTATATTCTTTTATTATTTTAAATAAGTTACCCCAAACCCTTAAAAATTTAATAAGAAAATAGTTAACCAAAGCCTTCTAATAATTAAAATAATTTAATAATTTTACCCCAGAACTCTCCTTGCAAAACCAATCATTAGTCGAGTTCTGGGGACTCTGTGTTTAGCGTGACGCCTTCCTGCTTTCTTTTAGTTGAGTTAGCAGGAAGGCGTCATTTTAACCTAAGGCTCCATTGTTTTGCTCTCTCCTTAGTTCTGTTAGCAAAACAATGGAGTTAATTTAAATTAAAAAATTATAGCAAAATGTTGGAGCAAAAATAAAAGAAAATTTTTAAATCCTAAAGTAATTATTTAATAAATGATTCGTGATTTAGTCAGGATATTTGGAACAAAAACAAAAGCTTTAGAGATTCTTTATTTGTTAGAAGAAGTAAAACCTGTTGTAAGGCATGGTTTTTATGATGGAGAATTAAAACAAGTAGAAGAATTCTGCAGATTAAATAATTTGCACTTAGAAAAAAGTTCTTTTAAAGTTGTAATATTAGATGCAGAAAATGATGAATATAGCAATAAAGGAATGAAAGTAGATATAAATGACCCTAGAAGAGGTATGTTTTTTATTTATATTTCAAAAAATGAAAAATTAGCTGCAGCTGCGAATGCTTATGAATTTAAGAGCGATCATAGAAATTTAGGGTTGGTGCTTGGTTATCCTGAATGTTGTGTTGAATTTTTTGTAAAATATGAACCTGTTCAGTCAAAGCTTACTAATGATTATGTTGATTTAATATTAAGAAAAAGTAAAGGAAGGAAATTCCAGTTTTATACAAATATCTGCAAAAGAGATTTTGATATAACTTTACTTAATCACTTTCCTTGTTCTTTTGGATGCAAAAAATCTATTGAATTGGCTAAAAAACATCTAGATATTTTAAGAAAATATGATACTGAGCTAGCAAAAGAGTTTATTCAGAAATTAAAATGCAGAGTTAAGATTGAAGGAGAAGAGGTTGAATTTTGTTAAAGATTTCCAAAGTTTTTTATATTTTCATTCTGTCCTTATTGTACATGAAACAAGAAAAAGAACTTGAAAAATATGTAATTAAAGAATTTTCAAAGAAAGATGAGCAAAGATTGTATAGAGAAAGGACTCTCCATGAAGGATTGTGGGAAAGTGAAAAAATAATGTTCAGAAAATATTACAAAACAGGTTCAAGTATTTTAGATATTGGGTGTGGTGCTGGAAGAACTACGATTGGTTTGAAAAAAATGGGCTATAAAGTTTGGGGTATAGATTTAACACCAGCTATGATTAAAACTGCAAAACAAATTGCAAGAGAAAAAGAATTAAAAATACCTTATGAAGCTGGAAATGCAACTGATTTAAAGTTTCATAATGAAAGTTTTGATAATGCTTTGTTTTCATTTAATGGATTGTGCCAGATTCCAGGTTATGAAAGAAGACAAAAAGCTTTGAATGAAATTTATAGAGTAATAAAACCAGAAGGATATTTTATTTTTACAACCCATGACAGAAATTTAATTGGAAAATACACATTATTTTGGGCATGGCAGGCAATTAAGATGTATCTACTCAGGCCACTTGGAACTGATGTAAAAGAGATTGATTGGGGAGATAGATTCTTTAAAAGAAAATCACGAGGAATTGTGCAGAGAGGCTACATCCATATACCTTCAAGAAAAGAAGTAAAAGAAATGATTGCAAATGCTGGATTTAAGTTAGTTTATTATGCAAAACGATCTGAAATAAGTAAGAAAGATAATAAATTAGATAGTGGTGATTGTACTTTTTGGGTTTGTAGAAAATAGATTTATCCTAATACAGCTTTACAAATAAGACATTTCTCAGAGCCGTCTTTATCTATATAAGTTGTAACACCACATTCTAAAGGTGTTCTGCAAGAAGGACATAGCTTTTTTTCTTTTTGCATTTTATGTTTTAAATTGACTTGCTTTTTAAAGATTACGAATATGCTGTATATTTAATTTTTATATATGGTTACTGGAACTTGGTCAAACCAAAAAGTTTTTCCTTTTTTCATAAATCTTGGAAGGAATATTTGGTTATAGACAAGTAATTTTGTTTTTTGATTCATATCCTTGATTAATTTATCTTCTAAGCCGTGTTCAAAACCTTTATCAGGGTTAACAAAAATTATATCGTATTTTGATATGTTGTGTTTTAAAAAATCTCCATGGATAAAACCTGCTTTTAGTTTTAATTTGTCTCTAATTTTTTTCGAAGTTTTTATTAAATCTTTGTCAATTTCTATTCCTGTTGCTTTTACTCCAAACAAAGAAGCTATAAGAACAACTTTTCCATCTCCTGAGCCTAGGTCTAGAAAATTTTTATAATTCTGCAATTTAATTTTTTTAAAAAATTCATAGATATGTTCTGTGATAGAAGCTCCCCAAAAACCTTTTGATGTGTCTCCCATTGGAAGCTTTCCTTTTTTTAGAAATGAATTATAGAATTTGTCGTATTTTTGTTTTAATTCTTTGAATTTTTTTATTCGAATGGAATATCCACCCAATAATCTTTATCTATAAAGTCAAGACCTGTTTTTGTAAATTCGTAACTAGCTTTTGTATGAGAATATTCTATTTCAGGATAATTATACATGATATGATAGTTTGTCATTTATTCTAAAGGCACTTGTGTCCATAATGTCCAATCTTGTGAAGGAGAATATGGACCAAAGATATAATAAGGTGGTTTTGTTTGGCCAAAATAACTGTATTGAATATCTGTCCAGCTTTCTTTTGGCCAACCTACTGATCTAGCGACTGGGCCATGTGCTCCATAGATAGGACTGCCAAAAAGCCTCCATGTTTTCATTAATCCCCAAAAGTCTCCTAAGTCAGTAGATGCATCTGCTCCTGGCTCAACTGTTAAAGCGCCTGTATAGCCATGCTTTCTAAGTATTGCTACTATTTCTTTGACAGGTGTTGTGCCCATGCCTGGAGCTAGATGATCATCTTGATAGCCATAATTATCAGCAAGATGAACATTCCCAACTATCTGTGCTTCTGCTAGTTCTTCTGTTTTCTGTAACAGCCATTTTTTAAAATTATCATCATTTTCTTTCAGTGATTTACTAGGATCATTTTGCCAGTATTTCCTCCATACATTAAGATGGCCTGTATCTAATGTTGCTTTAATATGTGTTTCTGCAAATTTTTTTGCTTCTTCTTTTGGAATGTTTCTTTCTTCGTGAAGCATTTCTGCCATTTTTTCTCGACTTCTCAAAATAAGATTTTTTAACTCGTCTGGATGAGCACCATAGCTTTCTGGAAAGATATTTTCCATTGTAACAAAAACAGGTTTTTCAAGAGCTTTTGATCTTGTTATATCCATTGCATGAATACCTGCTTCTGCATAAGATCTAAAAGATTCTTGCAAAGCATATTTTCTTGCACTAACTACGTGCTGCTGGGTTTCTAATGAATCTTCTGCTTGCTGCTGCTGAGAAACAGATGCTTGATGTTCAAACTCCATTCTTCTTCTAACACTTTTCATAGCATCTTCCAAAATTTCTGTAGGTTTTTTATATTCAGAAGGAACTAAACCAGGAGCATATCTAGAAGCTATGCCGCCTGCTTCTCTCATTATCTTCCATCTTTCTTCTGGAGAAACTACTTCTTCAACTTTTTTATAATATTCTAATGCTTTCTTTAATTTTCCAAGTGCATCTTTTTCTTCGTCAAATCCCTGCGCATACTGCAATGCCCAACCACGGCTGTGTCCTTCATTTGTTTCTAGAGTTGCTTTTAGAAAAGCTTCTTCTGGCAGCATTCTTTCATGCTCAGGAAGCTGTTGAACAGGAATTCCTAATTCTTCAGCTCTAATATTATTCCTTTCTTCTGCTTCTTTAACAAAATCGTCCCAAGTGTATAAATCAACTTTAAATCTGCCTGTTGTTGGATCATATTCAGGAACCCTATTTTTTATATCAACTACATTTCCTTCATAATCCATATATTCTCCTTTTTCATTTTTTAGCCATCTTGGTCTTGCAACTTTCTGGTTTTTTCTAACCTGCTGAATGACTTGTCCTGTTCTATTATCAACTACTCTAATTATTGCTCTTTCTGGTTCTTCTTTATGACCTAAAAATTGAAAAGTTCCATCTGGTTTTTTTGCCCAAGGCTCTTCTGAAATAGGTCTTTGGAATTCTCCTGTATGAACTACAACAGAGCCACCTTGAGCTGTATCTGCTGCAAACTCTACTGCTCTTCTTATTTCATCCACAGCTAGCTTTCTTTGCTCTTTTGAGAAATTGCCTTGTTGGTCCATTCCAGCAAGACCCATTATACCCATACTAGAGTGGGTTGTGAGATTGATTTCATTTATTTTAGCTAATTCTCTCAAAGCTTCTCGCTGATCTTCACCATACATTCCAGGGGTATGGGCTTGTCTTGTTCCTCTAACAGCTCCTGGAAATTGTATTTCTAGTGCATTTGCACCTTGCCTAAGTTTTGCTGCAATGCCTTGGACATTTACTGCAGAAATACCCATAGGAATTGACATCCCTATGTCTCCAACTCCTACTCCTGCGTCGTTTGTAGAAATATCATCTGGTGCAGGTTTTCCATAATCTCTTTCCATAGGAGTGGTATATGAGCTGAATACAACCATTTTTATTATTAAACTTTTTATTTATTTAAAACTTTTTATTATGCTGCTTTATACATGCTTTGCGCCCACTCTTTCATTCTTTGAGTTAAGACCATTCTACGCGCTGTTTCTTGTGTAGGTGAATATTCTCCTGTTCTTGCAGCATCGAATTTTCTTATGTTAGCATATCCAAGATTGTTTATTTCTTCCATTTGTCTAGGAGAAACATATCCTGTTGATTTAGCTTCACTGTAAATTTCCTTCATTCTACTGTATATTTTATCTTCTGGCTGCTGACTTAATTGTGTTAAATACTGAGCATGAGCTCTTTCTTCTTCTGCTTTAAGAACTTGTGCTTCTGCTGCTACTTCTTCTAATGGTCTTTCTTCTGGTTTTGGAGGTGGTGTTGGTTTTTCTTCTGGTTTCCTTACTTCTGCGAATCTTTTTGCTTTGAATAATTCTTTTTCTTCTGATGTGAAAAGACTATCTATATCAACAGCTTTTAATTGAGGAATAGGCATTTTTTTTACTTCTTCTTCTCTTGAAATATCTTCTTCACTTTCCAGAATTAGTTTTTGAGCGTCTTCAATCTCTTCTCTATCTTTTTTCTGAAGTTCTTTTAGTTTTTTTATTCTTTCTTGTGGAGAAAGCTTCTTTAACTCATCTAAATCAGTTTTTTCTGGCATACTTAGTATAAATGGAAGTTCTTTATAAAACTTATTAGTTGTGGTAAAATAACATCGATGTCGGGTGGGACAGTCAATTTAGTTGTGTGCAAATAATCTTCTTCGTCGGGGTGGGCCATCGATTAGTTCTGTGCTAGTGGGGAGGAAGTAAATCCACGCAGTGGATTTACCACATTATCATTCTGTGGCCTTTTTTATAATTTTTAAAAACATAAAACATAGTTCCTTTAACTGTCTTTACTGCAAAACTTTTCTCTGCTTCTAATTTTACTCTCTCTTTGCCTTTTATTTTTGGTTTTTTAGGCTTTTTTTCTTTTGGAGGACCTAAAAATTCTGCTCTAAATCTTTTTAAAAATCCAGGTTTAGTGGGTTTTTCTTCTGGTTTTGGAGGGGCTCCTTCTGTTGTGATTTCTTCGCCTGCTTCTGCTAAATATTTTTCTAGTTCTCCTCCTAGTGCTGTCATTGCTGCTTTTACTGAACCAGAAATTGATTTCATTAATTCAAAGTCTTCTTGCTTTTTCATCTTAACATAGCTATCGATTTCTTCTTTTTTCCATACATATGCTCTTAAATTTATTTCTAATTTACCTACGTGTATTGGCCCTCTCTGATAGCCTTCTTGTTGATAGGACATGCTTGGTCTTGTTCTATAAAGGAAATGTGCTAAAATGCAAGAATGATATACTTTATTTTGTACTTGGGTTTTATCATTTACTGGAAGTTTATGTGCTAGAAATTCAACTTCAACCATGCTCCCTTCAAAAGCAGAAACCATTTCAGGTGTGAGGACTTTTTCCTCATCTAAAGTCAATCTTCTGATGTGCCTTAAATAAGGCCTGACCCATGTCATATACATCTTTATTATATCATAATGCTGTCTTAGGTATTTTATAGTGAATGCTCTTCTGGTCTTCAGCTCTTTATATGTTCTTTCTTTCCATACTAAGAATGTTTTAAGTTTTCTTTTAAGAGCATTTCTAACAGATTTATTAAAACCTGCTCTTTGAGTGTCTACAACCTTATCTACTTCTTCAGAAGTTAATGGATGTGTTGAGAAGAATAGGTCTGGCAATGATGTAAATTGAACTTCTCTAGCCATTCCAAAAACAGATGCTGGATTTTTGGCTCCTCCTTCTACTAAATCTATCCAATATCCCTTTAAAGTAATTTCAGAACTTTCTACACCTTTAAAGCTCTCTTCATAATAAGTTAGTCTTTCATCGATTATTCTCAGCTCTCTTACTAGCTGGAACAGTTCTTTAACCATTTTACCAATAGTTGCAAGGAATTGACTTACTTTATCTTGCTGCAAACCAATTCTTTGTTGAGAAACTCCAAAAAAAGCTGAATTTTCAGCTGCTGCAAAAACATCTATTGTTTTAATAACGTGTGGAAAACCCCAATCTTGCTGAATATATCTAAGAATCCAATAATAGCTTTCTTCCATTGACATATTATAAATTTCCCAGACAATTCTATAGCGCTTTATAGGCTGAGGAAAAGAAGTAGGTAGGTATATGTCTTTAGCTTCTTCAGCAATTTCCTGCTTAAAACCAAATTTTTTTAAGAGTTCTTCTGACGTCACTCGAGCACCTCTTTTAGAAAATACTAGTTAGATTTATTTATATATTTTTCCTAAACCCATGGTATTTTCATAACTTTTAAAAATCTATAGATTTTTAGAGTTTGAAAAAGATGGGATCTTTTTCATAACCTTTATAAATATTGATTTAATTCTGTATATAAAATTTATGCGGAGGGAATATTATGGCTGAATTCAAACTTACTATTGCTGATCCTAAAACAGGAAAATGTTATCAAAGAACAGTTGGAGAACCTAGCGCTAAGAATCTTATAGGTATGAAAATAGGTGATGCATTAAAAGGAGAAGGTATAGATTTGCCAGGA
>Ga0209636_10006547_pt1 | contig 11908 bp, 8 predicted proteins | sample DeeMarSWOR152_54_FD_187464 | JGI IMG/M metagenome (GOLD analysis project Ga0209636, IMG submission 187464) | Marine sediment microbial communities from White Oak River estuary, North Carolina - WOR-1-52-54 (SPAdes) (version 2) | ecosystem: Environmental > Aquatic > Marine > Intertidal zone >...
CAAGCTTGTCTTGCAAATGGGACTTGGCGAAACCGGGATCTTGACCTCGGCAAGTGATTATCATATATTTCTTAAGCTGCGAAAGACCCGCCCACAGGCGATGAACGCATATCTTGAAATTGCCAGGGCCGCCCTTGATAACGGAGTTATTCCACGCTGTCACTTTGAGGATATAACACGAGCTGATTACGAAGGTTTTGTATTGCCCTTTGCCGCTGAATTAATGAAGCTGGCCGCCGAATATGACAGGCCCGTCAAGGTTCGCCTTTGTGATACGCTCGGATTTGGTCTGCCCTGGGCCGGCGCTGCGCTTCCTCGCAGTGTTCCGAAACTTATTCACGGCCTTAGAAAAATTGGCGTCCCCCCCGAGTGGCTCGAATGGCACGGCCACAACGACCTCCACAAAGTCCAGGTAAACGCTGCAACAGCGTGGTTATATGGCTGTTCGGCTGTAAATACGTCCATCTTTGGAACGGGCGAGCGAACGGGCAACTCTCCGCTGGAGGCAATGGTCGTCGAGCACGCTCAATTAAAAGGAATGGTCGAAGGTGTTAACTATCCTGCAATAAGCGCCCTTGCCGAATACGCAGAAAAAGAGCTCGGTTTTGATTTTCCTTCGAACTATCCTCTCGTGGGCGGGGAATTCAATGTTACCCGGGCCGGTATCCACGCAGACGGGCTGCTGAAAGATGAGGAGATATATAACTGCTTTGATACGACGAAGCTGCTGAATCGGCCTGTTATGGTAGCCATCACGGACAAGAGCGGACTGGCGGGCATCAAGCACTGGATAGAGGCAAGGTATCAGATTGAAATCCCAAAGCACGATGCACGGATAGTCAAAATAAACAATAAAATAGATGCCGAGTATTCAGCCGACCGTGTATCAGCAATATCTGATGAGGAGATGTTTGATTGGATGGCGGAAGCCTTTGGAGATGATTTACCGCCGTTAAGAAAATAAAAGATAGGAACCAGTGGAAACGCTAATTATGCCGGATAGTGAAAAAATGCCAAGTAAAAAAATCAAAGCGGTATTGTTCGACCTTGGTGAAACCCTGGTGAACTTCGGCAAAGTAAACACGACCGAGCTTTTTCGTGAAGGCGCTAGATTATCGTATGATTTTCTCAAGAGTTTAGGCCAGCCGGTCGGAAATTTCAAATACTACTGCTGGCGAAATCTAATAAACCTGCGAATACGACACTGGCTTTCAAATATAACCAGAAATGATTTTAATTCGCTGGTTCTGTTGAGGGGGATTGGCACAAAAAAAGGTATCAAGCTCGACAGGAAACAATGGCAGCATTTTGCGTGGCTTTGGTATGAGCCTTTGAGTAAAGTTGCCCAGGCTGAATCTGATATTATAGAAACTTTAACCGCCCTTAAAGAATCGGGTATCAAACTTGGCATAGTTTCCAATACTTTTGTAACCAGTAGCTCCCTGGAGAAACATTTAGAACAGATAGGTCTTCTGGATTTTTTTCCGGTTCGAGTATATTCATACGAATTTGCCTTTCGCAAGCCTGACGTTCGGATATTCAAGGCCGCAGCCGAGAAGATTGGCGAAAAGCTGGAAAATATTTTGTTCGTAGGAGACCGCATTGAGACGGATATTAAACCCGCGATGAAAGCCGGTATGCAGGCTGTTTTGAAAAAGGCTTATACCAATGCCAGAAAGAAAATCCCTAAAGGAGTATGGAAGATAAACGGTCTTTCTGAACTGCCGAGCTTGATAAATAAAATCAACGCTGAATCAAAGCAAACTACAAACCAAACTCTATATCAAAAGCTTATTTGACTGTCTATAATCACAGCAAAATCGAGAAGGAGTTTATAAGTGGATACACCTAAACATTCAGATGCAGCTTATCAGAAGTGTATAAATCCGGATTGTGGGGCGGAGTTTGACTGCGGGCAATCATTATTTAAGTGCCCCCGGTGTGGTGAATTGTTAGATGCGCAATACAACTGGGACAGAATTGAGGTTCCCGATAAGTTAAGCGACTTCGCCAGGCGCTGGGCAAACAGGGATAAGAAGCTGGATTTTTCGGGGGTTTGGCGATTTCGCGAGCTTTTGAACTTTTGTGAAGATAAATTCAAGGTAACCATAGGCGAAGGTCAGACAATCCTGCAACAAAATGATGCGGTTGCTAAATACCTCGGCGCAAAACCCGGATGTCTATATCTGCAATATGAAGGACTAAATCCTTCCGGTTCATTCAAGGATAACGGAATGGCGGCGGCATTCAGCCATGCAAGAATGGTCGCAGCGAAGTCCTGCGCCTGCGCATCGACGGGTAACACTTCGGCATCGGTGGCTTTGTATGCACACAGTTGCGGACTGAAATGTATAGTCTTTATCGGTTCAGGCAGAATCGCTTTCGGCAAACTCAGCCAGTCGATGGATTACGGTGCGCAAACCATTCAAATACACGGCGACTTCGACGACTGTATGCACCAAGTTCAGGATGTGTGCACAAAATTGGGCCTGTATCTGCTCAATTCATTAAATCCGTTCCGCCTCGAAGGGCAAAAGACGATAATGTATCGCATCATCGAGCAGTTGGGCTGGGAGGTCCCGGACTGGATAGTGGTTCCCGGCGGAAATCTGGGCAATTCCAGTGCATTCGGCAAGGCCTTTTACGAACTGAAGCAGCTTGGGCTGATTGAACGAATACCCCGGATGGCAATTATAAACGCAACTGGTGCCGACACTCTAACCAAGCTGGTCAATAACAAGAAACTTCTCTGGAACAACGGCAGAGTCGAACAGAAAATTATAGATGAATATTATGCAGATTTGAAAGCTCGCAATTTTTCGCCTTATACCTGTGCCTCGGCGATAGAGATTTCGCGTCCCGTTAATCTAAAGAAATGTCTGCGGGCAATTGATATATGTAATGGTGTTGTGCGTGCGGTAACAGACGAAGAGATTTGCGATGCAAAGGCGATTATAGGTAAATACGGGTTAGGCTGTGAACCCGCCTCTGCGGCTACGATAGCAGGTTTGAAACACCTGCTGGCTGAAGGAATTATCGGCACAGATGAACGCGTTGTCTGCGTGTTGACAGGCCACCCGCTAAAGGACCCCAATGTAACGGTCAACTACCATAGTAAAAAGCAGGGCGAGTTCAGCAATCCGCCTATAGAAGCACCGAACGACCTTGATGAAATCATCAAGCTGATAAAATAGATAGTTTATTGTTCATAGTTTGTAGCGATTTTTCTGCCCTTACAGAAGGCTTAATGAGGAATGATAAGGGCGTAAGCAATAAAGCCGGCGGTAAGAGCGAGAGTGCCGACAAAGTGCAGGAGAATCGTGGTTTGGCTGGTTCGATACCGGCCTGGCTTGGCTAAATCATCTTTATTTGCAGACATTATAGCTATAATCATTATCGGCAGTGTAAATAGATAAAACAATCCTGCGAAAACAAACGGGCGGTAAACCAGCATTGCTGCTGCAACAATAAAACTTGCGATGAGCACAACTTTATAAATCCAGACAGAAACAGCAATGCCAAAACGAACTACAAGTGTTCTTTTATTCACGGCGGCATCAGCGGCGGCATCCGGAAATTCGTTTGCCAAAATTACTAAGAAAATCAATATGCCGACTATACAGCCGGGCAGAAGCGGGGCAGCATCGAGCGTTTCTGTCTGTAGGTAATATGAGCCATATACCGGAAGCAGGCCAAACAATAGCGCAATTACGAATTCGCCTATCGACCGGTAGCCAAGCTGAACAGGCGGCGCCGTGTAAAAGAAACCGCCGAGCAGGCCGATAAGGCCGAGGATTAAAATAAAGATACTCTTTGTCAGCAGGAAAATCACAATACCAATTGCTGAACCAACTGCAAGAAAGACCAACGCTCCAAGCAGCACAGCTTTAGGTGAGAGAATACCCTGCTGGATGTATCGGCTTCCTCCCGAAAAGGGCGTCGGGTTGCGATTAACCCAGTCGTTGCCGGAAAGATGGTCGAAGTAATCGTTGGCCATATTAGCACCGGCGTGCAGTGCCATTATTGCCAATAGCGCCAGGATAAAAAGTAAAGGCTGGAAAACGCCAGCCATTGCATAACCGACAGCAGAGCCGACCAAAACAGGAGCTATACTTGCAACAAGAAACTTTGGCCGTGAAGCAAGGAAGAGAATACCTGATTTTGAATGTTGGAGAGGAGATTTCATAGGTTCAATTTTAACCGCAGACGCCGCCGATTGCACGGATTTTTGGGATTGGCCTGGCTTCGTTGTGGAACTTCGCCGAGGCGGGTGGCGAAGGGATACCTAAGACACTTAGGTATTCTCTCTACAAATCCCGGGTTTGAAAATGCATGGTTTTTTGGCGGCGAAAAGCGGGATTTTTATCCGTAAAATCACAAGAAAAGCGAGGAAAATTAAAAATTTTTAGAAATTTCCGAGAAAAAGTGTAACAAACAGCCAATTTGGGGGACTGAGTAATATGAAGACAGCACAACAGGGAATTGATGTTTTTTAGGCCTGTTTTTGGCCTTAGGGAGTAAAAAAAGACAATTCCCTGACAGGGCTATTAAAAACATATAAAGGAGAGGCATTAGCGTAAAAGATATCGAGAGCAAAATGGATGGATGATTAAAATGACGAAAAGAGCAAATCTTTTATTGGCGAGCGCGGTATTTCTTTTCGTAATCCAGTTCGGGATGGGGCTGGAAGTCCAGGCTGGTTCGATAGTCAGTTGGGGTATACAACGTACACCAACCTCAGAACTGGCTGACATTTCTGCTATCTCCGCAGGGGGTTATCACAGTCTTGCCCTGAAGGCAGACGGCAGCATTGAAGGATGGGGGTGGAATGGCTATGGTCAGGCAACGCCACCAGAGGGAAATGACTTCGTAGATATCGCCGCAGGGGGCCATCATAGTCTTGCCCTCAAGGCCGACGGCAGCATTGCAGGATGGGGGCATAATTATGAAGGAGGTCAGGCAACGCCGCCAGAGGGAAATGACTTTGTGGCTATCGCCGCAGGGGGTTATCACAGCCTCGCCCTGAAGGCCGACGGCAGCATCATAGGATGGGGACTTAATTCTTATGGTCAGGCAACGCCACCAGAGGGAAATGACTTTGTGGCTATCTCCGCAAGGGGGGGGACCAGTCTTGCCCTGAAGGCCGACGGCAGCATCATAGGATGGGGGAGTGGTTCTTCTGGTCGGGCACCTCCAGAGGGAAATGACTTCGTGGCTATTGCTGCAGGGGGGTGGCTTCATAGTTACGCCCTGAAGGCCGACGGCAGCATCGTAGGATGGGGGGATAAACGGTATGCAACACCACCAGAGGGAAATGACTTCGTGGCTATCGCCGCAGGGAATTATCACAGTCTTGCCCTTAGGTCAGATGGCAGTATTGTGGGCTGGGGCTACAATGGGTCTGGTCAGGCAACGCCACCAGAGGGAAATGACTTTGTAGCTATCGCCGCAGGTGATTATCACAGTCTTGCCCTCAAGGCTGACGACAGCATCGTAGAATGGGGGGATAAATATACGCCACCAGAGGGAAATGACTTTGCAGCTATCGCCGGGGGGGTGAATTTTGGGTGGCACAGTCTTGCCCTGAAGGCCGACGGCAGCATCGTAGGATGGGGGCTTAATGATTATGGTCAGGCAACGCCGCCAGAGGGAAATGACTTTGTGGCTATCGCCTCAGGGGGTTATCACAGCCTCGCCCTGAAGGCCGACGGGAGTATCGTAGGATGGGGGCATAGTGCCTATGGTGTGGCAACGCCACCAGAGGGAAATGACTTCGTGGCTATTGCAGCAGGGATGCTTCACAGTCTTGCCCTGAAGACCGACGGTAGCATTGTGGGCTGGGGCTACAACAGTTTTGGCCAGGCAATGCCACCAGAGGGAAATGACTTCGTGGCTATCGCCGCAGGGAATTATCACAGTCTTGCCCTGAAGGCCGACGGCTCCATCGTAGGATGGGGGAATAACGATGATGGTCAGGCAACGCCGCCAGAGGGAAATGACTTTGCAGTTGTCTCCGCAGGGAGGTTTCACAGTCTTGCCCTGAAGACCGACGGTAGCATTGTGGGCTGGGGCTACAACAGTTTTGGCCAGGCAACACCACCAGAGGGAAATGACTTTAAAGCTATCGCCGCAGGGGGTTATCACAGTCTTGCCCTGAAGGCCGACGGCAGCATCATAGGATGGGGGAATAATTATATGGGTTCGGCAACACCACCGGAGGGAAATGACTTTATGGCTATCGCAGCAGGGTGGTTTTACAGTCTTGCCATAAAGCAAGTTGGTCCCCCACCAGTCGAAGCAGCAATCAAACTCACCCCGGATACGCTCAACCTGCAAAGCAAAGGCAGGTGGATAAGTTGCTGTATATTGCTTCCTGAAGGCTACAATGCTGCTGAGATAGAACCTAATAGCATTCTGCTCGAAGAAGAAATTGCGGCAGATAGGGTGGTATTAGAGGGGCAAGCTGCTATGGCCAAGTTCGACCGGTCGGCAGTTCAGGAAATGCTTGCTGAGTTGCAAACACCTGCTGAGGTGGAACTACTTGTGACCGGGGAACTTACTAACGGGACTATATTTGAGGGCACGGATACGATTAGAGTGATTGACAAAACAAATAAGTAAATCGGGACAGTGTTTTTGACCGTCCTCTGTGTTCTCCTCGGCAAAAAACCCGTGGTTAATGTTTCCACGAACTATGAACTACTCCGCCGGTCGGCGGAGGAAATTTCAATCAAAACCGTAGCTACCTCCATACCAAAAACGGCTAATTTGAAAATTTTTTTATCGTAGCAAAGCGAAGACCTCGGCGAAGCCGTAGGCGAAGATGGGTCAATCAAATCTGTTGGTAGCTTTCCGAATTTTGCCAGAATTTTGAAAAATTTTTAATTCTTACACCGCAACGACTTGGCCAAAACCTCACCTACGAAACACCCAGAATTTTCGCATCAATCGCGCAAGTCCACCTTAAGGTGAGACCTCGCCGTAGCCTTGGCGAAGGCGGGTCTGCCCTATTAAGGGGGACGTCTTTTTTCGAAACGGAAATCCCCCGTAGGTGAATAACCAATGACCATTTACCAATTACTATTCAACCAATTAACATTGCTTATAATTCATTTCTCTGTATCATCTGTGTTCTCTGTGGCTGAAACTCAATCAATCAAAATAAACAAATTATGCAAAACAAACCCAATTTTCAAGCTCGGCGGCCAGCCGAGCGCAGACCCCGCACCTATTTTGAAAATAGGCCATCGGAGAATGTCCGATGTGCCGTTTATAAACCGACACATAGTCGCTGGAAGACCGTCAACGCTCAAAATAGGTGCGGGGACCCGAACTCTACCCAACAGGCGGAAACAATGAACCCTGCCCTGAGCAAAGTCGAAGGGTCCGATCAATCAAAAATAATAAATTATGCGAAACAAACCCAATTTGCGAAAAAGTCAAATGTTTATAACCTTAGTAAAAACAATGAATTACAACGAAAAATGAACAATGGACACTTGGTCAAAACAAACCCAATTCAAACCCAATTTCCCAAACACCAAATTGACTATAACCGCAGTTATGACAATGACTAATAACAAAAAACGATGAACAATGAACTATCAAAAACAAACCCAATTCTAAGCCAATTTTACCCCAATCAAACCCAACCTGTGGTGAGCAAAGTCGAACCATCAAACCCAATTTTACCCGCTGCTTCGTTTGGCGGGCTTGCCCGCCACTCCGTTTGGAGGGTTTATCCACCTCCGGCGGGTTCAGAAGGCAAAAAAATCCTGCTCTACACAGCGTTGCCAAGCAACTGTCAATGTTCGTGGGTGGGTTTTGCGGAGTAAGCGTTCTGGAAATCGGCCAGCAGCGTTTTTAACTTTTCGACATTGGCGAGGTCGGTTGACTGCTTGGCCTTCATAGAGTAGATGAGCATTTCGTGGAGCAGGGTCAGCTTTTTTACATACTGGTCGTATTCCTCGGCAGCGGTTTTTTCGGCGGGTTTTATTCTCTGGGCGAGGAAATAGTAGGTTACTATGTGGCTTATATCATCAGCGTGCTTTTCCTTGTTTTCGACCCATCGGACAATCTGGTTCAGGTTCGGTTTTTCTTCGTTTGAGAGCTCCGTTATCAGCTTCATTGATTTTTCGATGGTGGTGATGTTTTCAGCAATTATGTCGAAACGGGTCTGGTCGTTGTAGATGCCGCAGGGGATTTGACAGTGAGAATAAGCTATCGAGGCCAAAGCTGCTATTGAAAGACAGAGCGTCCATAAAACCAAATTTTTTCTGATAATGTTTTTCATTTTTATTCTCCTTTTTTCGATATTTTATTATTCAGGACGAATTCATCGAGATATTCAGGGACGGCTATTTTCCAGCCGGTTTTTTTTCTGAGGTAGTTGCCGAAGCTTCTGGCGCTGTCGTTTTCACCGTGGACAACGAAGACGGATTTAGGCGGGGTTTTGAGCCCTTTGAGCCAATTGAGCAGCTCGATTTTGTCTGCGTGAGCGGAGAAGCCGTTTATGCGCACGACTTTTGCTCTCACCTGATAGTGTTGTCCGAGTATTCTGACTTTTTTAGCACCGTCGACGATTTGTCTGCCGAGCGTTCCGACGGCCTGGTAACCGACGAACATTATAGTGTTTTGTGGCTTTGAGATATTGTTGACGAGGTGGTATTTTACTCTACCGCCGGTGCACATACCAGAGCCTGCGATGACCATAACTGATTCTTTGATATTGTCGATGGCTTTAGATTCGTCGGCATTACCAGCCATTTCGAGCAGCGGCAGGTCGAATGGCGATTTGTGCCTTTTTATGAATTCGGCCATTTTTTTGTCGAAGAGTTCCGGGTGATGCCGAAAGACTTCGGTGATTCTGGAGGCCATTGGGCTATCGAGGAAGATTTTGATGGGTTGGATTTTTTTCTCAAGAAGCAGCTCGTTTATGTAGTAGAGGACTTCCTGAGAGCGTTCGAGTGCGAAGCTCGGGACGATGATGTTGCCGCCTGCTTTTCTTGTGGAGTTTATGACATCGGCAATCATTTGCTTTACATCTTTTGTTTGCTCGTGGGTTCTGTTGCCGTAGGTAGACTCGATGAGGACGTAGTCGGCGTAATCGAAGACGGTTGGGTCGCAGACGATGGGTCTGTGTGGTCTTCCGATATCGCCTGAGAACATAATAATTCTTTCGCTGCCATTTTGTCGGACCTTAGCTCTTATAATCGATGAGCCGAGGACGTGTCCTGCGTCGTAGAAGGTAGCTTCGAGGTTATTTCCCAAGTCAACAGCCTCTCTGTATTCGACGTTTGAGAATAGGGGAAAGCAGGCCTCGGCGTCGGCGGTAGTATAAAGGGGGATTTCCGGATAAGGTCCTTTTCTACCTTCTTTTTGGTGTCTTTTTCGTTTGTGCTCAGCGTCTTCCTGTTGTAATTTTGCGGCGTCGAGGAGGATGATTTTGGTGATTTCAGCGGTGGCTTGCGTGCAGTAGATTTTCCCTTTGAAGCCTTCGCGGACGAGCTTTGGCAATAAGCCACAATGGTCGAGATGGGCATGAGTCAATAGGACGGCGTCGATGGAGCTTGGTGGGATTGGGAAGGGGTCCCAGTTTCTTTCTCTGAAGTGGCGTTCCTGGTATAGGCCGCAATCTATGAGGATGTTGGCGCCGTTAGCCTGCAGGAGATGTCGGGAGCCTGTTACGTTCTGGGCGGCGCCGAGAAACTTTAATTTTATTTGCATACCTGACCTCGTTGTGATAAACGGCGGCTTTCGGTTAGGGATTCTACGACATAGTGGGGACAGAGTCAAGCAGCAAAACCGTGGCTGGGTTTGGACGGATTAGTTGCCCTGCAGCCACTGATCGGCAACAATGGCGAGGTCCAGGAAGTCGACCACGGCGTCACTGCCTTCGAGGGCTTGCATAGAAGCCCTTAGTGTGATAAATAGCAGTTGGTTAGGCCCTACGTTTTGTTTTTAGCATCACCACGTCAAGCCAGACGGTATGAGCATAGAAGGTTCGCCAACTGAGGCTGCCTTCGGTGATTGCTTGAGGATGTTGATGAGGCACATCTGTTCTTTAATAATATCATCGATTTTATCTCCGGCGGCTTGGTCCCTTGCAAAGCAATCCTTCAAACCATGAAAGAAAACGATGATGTCCAATTCGTTCTTGATAGCTTTTTTAAGTATCTCTTGTTTACTTTTGTGGCCGCTCAGCTGGCGTGGTGGAAATGGTTTAATAGCAAATACAGTAAGGCCAGCCATCGCCCGTACATTAGGCAACGTATCATACTCAAATTCAGAAGCCGTATTTTCTTGGCCCTCCTCGGAAAGCTGCTTTCTCATATCAGCGAAGACATCTTCATATTTGGTTTCCCAGTCGGCCAATTCAAGAAGCGTATTGCGAATCTCAAGGTCAGTGAATAATTCCACTGCCTTCTTATAGTAAAACTTGGCAGCATTAGATTTGATTTGTTCAGCTATTTCAAGAACCTCAAAGGCGTTAAATCTGACCTGCCTTGTTGTCGACAATTGCGCTGTACTTAACATGGTCGCTCTCCTTTTTCAGGCGGCCTCTACAAAATAAAACCCTGCAGAGAACAACCATCACCCCCCCTCGCCGAGTCAGTCTACTAACGAATCCTCCAAATTTTAATGCACCAGATGATCAGTCTTTTGTGAACTACACTTATCACCACCCCCATTGGCAATGCCTCTTCAAGCTTGATTCCCCGTTACTTGTTTGTAAATTATAGCCTTTTTGACTACCCCCGCAACACTTTCCCCACATTTTTTTCTCTTCGCAACACCCAATACCTTATACGTTGCGACCGAGGCGCTCGGAGGAAGTAAGCATATTGGACTTGGCTTGTCGGCTTACAAACCTAAAGGCGGGCAGGAAAAACACTTAGAGGCTTAGGTAGGCTCTCGTGGCGGGTTCGGTAATCAAGGAAGGAACAAGTGAAAGATGTGGTTTCCCCGTTTGAAATTCTTTATATTTTATTGTTTTTTGGCTCCAAAGGCAGTGTTTGGGGGGGGAGATATGTAATTTATTTCTTTGCAGTTACGATTTTAGTTTTGCATTTTGGTATGGCGTTGAGGAATCTTTGGCCATAAGATTTGTTTATGATTCTGCTGTCGAGGACGACGACGATTCCGGTATCGGTTTTGTTGCGAATCAATCGTCCGAAGCCCTGCCTGAATTTGATAATAGCGGAGGGGAGCTGATAATCGAGGAAGGGTTCTCCGCCTTTTTGTTTTATCTGCTGGAGACGACCGGCGAGCAGAGGTTGGTCGGGGACGGCGAAAGGCAGTCGGACGATAATGACATTGCTGAGGGTCTGTCCGGGAACGTCGACACCCTGCCAGAAGCTGTCTGTGCCGAATAGGACTGAGTTTTTCTCGGATTTGAATTTTTTCAGGAGATTTGTTCTGTCGAGTTCTACACCCTGCCGGAGCGGGACGATATTATTTTCGGCGAGCCAGTCGGCGAGGGTATTGGTGACGGCGTCGAGCATTTCGTAGCTTGTAAAGAGGACGAAGGCTCTGCCGGCGGTTTTCAGGACGTATTTTTTTATAGCCTTTGCTGCAACATCAATAAAGGCAGGGTCGTTCGGACTGGGCAGGTCTTTTTCAATGTAGAGTGTAACCTGTCTTTGGTAGTTGAAGGGTGAGCCGAGTTTGAGGGCGTGGAAGTCGTCGAGTCCGATTCTGCCAGCAAAGAAATCAAAGCCTTTTTTGTCTGAGGCCTGGCCTGTGCTTAAAGTTGCGCTTGTTAGTATCACCGACTGGTATTTATCGAAGAGGCAGTTTTTTACATCGGGGCCGACATTAAGGGGTGCGCTTCTCAATGAGATATTAGCTTTGGTGTTGGCGGGGGGCTCGACCCAGTAGAGATAGTCGGGTTTCTGCTGGTTCAGAA
>Ga0209636_10006549_pt1 | contig 11908 bp, 8 predicted proteins | sample DeeMarSWOR152_54_FD_187464 | JGI IMG/M metagenome (GOLD analysis project Ga0209636, IMG submission 187464) | Marine sediment microbial communities from White Oak River estuary, North Carolina - WOR-1-52-54 (SPAdes) (version 2) | ecosystem: Environmental > Aquatic > Marine > Intertidal zone >...
CTCTGGTGGAGATATCAGATTCACCGTGACAGAAAGGCGCTGGATTTGTTGCTGGAATACAACAAGGAAGACGTGGTTAATCTGATGACATTGAGGGGGAAGCTAGAAAGGTTCGGATGTAGGAGCCGCTGAGGAAAGCGGTTAAAACAGATTTTGCTATCTCGCTTTGCTTAATCTTCATCCCTCCCATGGAAAAGATTCATCATAGTAATAGAGGTCGTTAAAGGCCGCGGTAATTTCATATTCGTATAGTTCAGAATCAGGGTGTGCCTTGGGAGACCCGAACCAGGAATGCCAGGAAGAGAGTTGAGTAGGCGATTGGGACTCTATCCTCCGCCACTCCCCGTCGTGATACCAATCCTCTATCAGGAAGGCGTGTCCATATTCCTCATCATCAACACCCAGGGCGACATATACCCGCTCTGCACCAATGCCATAGGCTCTAAGGAGGGAGCATAATAAAACAGAAAAGTCCTCGCAATCCCCACTGCTGTAGGACAGGGTTTCTTCTGGAGTTTGCCAGTAGTCCTCACCCCATCGGTCTTCATCAGGCATATAATCTATAGCAATAGCGACCCAGTCTCGGATATCATCAAAGCCAACTTGAGAAGGTTCGTATGGGGGGTCACCGAGGATACCTTGCAAAGTTCCCTGAACCCATGGGCATTCGGGCGTGATGTATGACTTAAATTCAGACTCCGTCGTCGGAAGCCCATGACCAGTAGAGCTATCGTCGTAAATGACGCAGCTAATGCAACTCAACCCAGACACGATGAGCAAGCCAAGCGCGGTCCCCAAAGCTAAGGGAACTAAAAAGCGCTTTTTCAACACAAGCTCCCGGTCATGTTGAATAATAATTTAGTTTCACAATTTTTAGCTTATAGTATATCACCTCAAGCATTTGTTCCGTCAACCGCGGCTGGAAGCGGGTTTACTGCGATTTTTCCTGCCTTCGTGCTATGATTTAAGGCATATTTGTGGGAAGAGAGACCGGAAATTCATGATGGCATTCGAGGCGCGATGCAGCACTACTGCTATGGGGATAATGCCTCATAGAGATGTTGACCGGGCGCTGGAGCTTGCCTTGAGCTTGGATATCCCATTCTGGCCCCAGCTCCCCAAAGTGAGCTTGTATGAGGATATGTATGTTCAAGCATCGCAGAATTTCCCGGGCATAGCTATTGACTTTGACAAGGAAAGGCTCGTCTTCAACACGGCACGATTTGAACAAGAACTCGACGAGTATTTCGTGAAAATGGATAGCCCGGAGGCTTTTGCCCTCACCGACGAGTATTCCAAGGTATTCCACAAGTTTCTCTCTTCTAAGGAGCTTCAACTTTATAAAGCTATCAGGGGACAAGTCACAGGTCCGGTGAGTTTTGGCTTGAAAGTATTGGATGAAGACCTGAAGCCCATAATCTATAACGAAGAGGCGAGGACTATTTTGTTTGATTTCATTCAGAGAAAGGTCAACATCCAGTATCAAGAACTAAGGAAGAGGAATCCTAACGCCTTTGTCTGGGTGGATGAACCGGGGCTGGGCTACGTGTTCAGCGGTTTTTCCGGGTACAACGAGCAACATGCTAGAGAAGACTATCATAAGTTCGTTGAAGGCTTAGAAGGCCCCAAGGGGCTGCATCTCTGTGCTGAGGTGAATTTGCCCTATCTGTTAGAGCTGGGGGTGGAAATTCTGTCCTTCGACGCCTATCAAATTGGGTTTATGCCCAGGGAATATGCTGGTAGCGTGGCTGAATTTATCAAGAATGGTGGGGTTATTTCCTGGGGCATTATCCCCACTGAATCCGCAGTTCTGGCGACGCAGACACCAGAAACACTGGCTGTGATTCTCTCAAACTATTGGGAGGTAATCTCGGAAAACGCAGGTTTGTCCTTGAACCAAATTGCAAAGCAGGCATTGGTGGCTCCAGCCAGATGCTGCCTTAGCGATTTAGGCCAAGTCAACAAAGACGGTAAGACAGTAAGCGAATGCCAGGTCTCAAGCATTGAGGAAGGGCTTGTTGAGAAAGCATTTGCCTTCTTGCCTGAGCTCTCGCAGATGCTGAAAGACAAGTATGGTGTATAAAGAATGGGATTTAATTCTTGCTCAGGGCTCTGTCCTGGGTCTCAGCCCGAAGGGCTTATGCCCAATTCTAGTCGGGACGCTATAATTATGAGAAGGAGAGCGATATGAAAGTATTAGGCATTATGGGCAGTCCCAGAAGGCAAAGCAATACTGAGATTCTTCTTGATAAGGCGCTGGAAGGTGCCAGAGAGGCAGGAGCCGAGGTCGAAAAGGTACTGGTCTCAAAACTCAAAATCTCACCATGCCTGGAAATATATGCCTGTCTCAAGGATGGCAACTGTGCCATTAAAGACGATATGCAATTGCTCTATAAAAAGCTTCTGGAAGCAGACCATATCATTTTTGCTTCACCGATGTTCTTCTATGGTATTACCAGCCAGGCGAAGGCAATGATAGACAGATGCCAGGCGCTTTGGGTAAGAAGACATGTGCTGGGCATGGGCAAGGAGGACAATAGGCTGCGCAGAGGGGTGTTCATTTCAGTCGGCGCCACTAAGGGCAAAAAGCTCTTTGATGGCGCAGTACTCACGGTGAAGTATTTTTTTGATGCTATAGGCGTGAAATATTCTGGTGATTTATTAGTCAGGGGAATTGATACCAAAGGCCAGATTGAGGAGCATCCTGCGGCTCTCGAGGATGCATTTCGCCTTGGCCAAGAGCTTGTCCTTGGGAAATAGAGACGGATGAAGGCAATAAGAGCTGACAATCTAACCAAGGTGTTTGGTCATCTTGTTGCGGTAGACCATATCTCCTTTGAAGTCGAAGAGGGGGAGATTTTTGGTTTTCTTGGCGCTAACGGAGCCGGCAAGACCAGCACCATCATGATGCTGGCTACAGCGCTAAATCCCAGCTCTGGGATGGCCACTGTATGTGGGTATGATATCATCAGAGAGCGGGACAAAGTCAGAGAATCAATAGGCATAGTCTTTGAAGAGCTGAGCTTGGATACCAATCTAACGGCGAGAGAGAACCTGGACTTCCATGCCAGATTGTATCATCTTCCCAAAAAACTGAGGGATGAGCGGATATCTCAAGCCCTGGACCTAGTAGGGTTAAAAAATAGACAAAATATATTGGTAAAATACTACTCCGGCGGCATGCAGCGCAGATTGGAGATAGCCAGGGGAATGCTAAATTCTCCCAAAGTCCTGTTCTTAGATGAGCCCACTCTAGGTTTGGACGTACAAACGAGAAGACTATTGTGGGATTATGCTAAGAGGTTGAACAAAGAAGAAGGGACTACTATATTGCTAAACACTCATTATGTTGAGGAAGCGGACTACCTCTGCAATAGAGTAGCTATCTTAGAGTATGGAAAGATTGCGGTGGTGGATACCCCCAAAGCATTAAAAGATTCGTTGGGCAGCAGCGTTCTTTCCATTAGGTTTCCCCAAGGGGTCCTGGCCAATGAGTTTGCAGCTTTGCTAAACGGAATGAGCTGGATCAAGAAGATTCACCAGCATGACGCTCAACTGGAGTTAAGCGTGGGAAACGAGGGGATGAAGATACCCGAGGTAGTGAGATTGGCACGGAAGCACGGATTCGTTATTTCCTCGATCGGCGAACATAAGCCAAGCCTGGAGGATGTTTTCCTACACTATGTTGGGAAAAAGTTGCCAGATGAGGAACATGAATAGCGTAATAGAAATTGAAAACCTGACCAAAGAATTCGACGGCTTGGTAGCCGTAGACCATATTACCTTGAACGTTGGGGGGGGAGAGATATTTGGCTTCCTTGGCCCTAATGGAGCCGGGAAGACAACAGCCGTAAAGATGCTCTGCACTATACTGAACCCCACTTCAGGCTCGGCTAAGGTTTGCGGGTATGATATCGTGCGGCAAAGAGATAAAGTCAGAGAGTGCATAGGAATTGTGTTTCAAGATCGAGCCATTGATACATTCTTAACCGGTAAGGAGAACCTGGATTTTCATGCCCGAATGTATCATCTGGACAGGAGAACCAGGCAGAAAAGGGTCGCGGAGGTACTAGACCTGATGGATTTGAGGGGGAGGGAGAACATGAGGATTAGTGAATGCTCCGGCGGCACCCAGCGTAGGTTTGAGGTTGCCCGGGGATTTCTAAACCATCCCAAAGTCTTGTTTTTGGACGAGCCGACTTTAGGTCTGGATGTCCAAGCAAGAAGGAATCTCTGGGATTACATCAAGCTGCTAAATGAGAAAGAGGGTATAATCATAATCCTGACTACTCACTATATGGAAGAGGCGGATTATCTCTGTCATAGGGTGGCCATTATAGACCAGGGCCGTATAGTAGCCATGGATACGCCGGAGAAACTCAAACTGGCAGTGGGTTTAAATTTGATTTCACTGCAAATAGCTCAGGATAGCAGTGGCAGCCTTGTTGATTCACTAAAGCAGCTTAACTGGATAAAGAAGATTGAAGCACGTGATGGCTCACTGGAGCTAAGCATCGATGGCGGCGAAGAAAGAATACCTGAGCTTATTGATTTTGCCGATAATCGCGGACTTGTTATATCATCCATCAAGTTGTATAAGCCGAGTTTGGAGGATACTTTTTTACATTATACCGGGAAGACTATAAGGGAGGTAGAAGGAAGCATGAAGGACTTGTGGAAAGCATGGATGAGGAGTAGAGGCAGGAGATAGCATGCGAGCAATTGAGGTCCGGCGAATCATAGACCCGCTGCCGATTTATACCATGTGGCTGCGGGAGATGAAAAGATTTTTAAGAGTAAAGGCCAGGGTAGTTGGTTCACTATTGATGCCTATCTTTTTTCTGGCTTTTCTGGGATTGCCTATGAGCTTCGCCAGTCAAATACCGGTGCCAGAAGGCGTAGGTTACCTTGACTTTCTCGCTCCTGGAATAGTGGGCATGACCTTATTATTTGCTGGTACCATGTCCGGGGCATCGGTTATCTGGGACAAGGAATTTGGCTTTCTAAAAGAGGTCTTGGTGGCTCCGGTTAATCGTTTTTCCGTCATCTTGGGCAGAAGTCTCGGCGGCATGACCACAGCCATTATTCAGGCCCTCATTATAGTGGGAATAGCCGTGGCCATGGGAGTCGAATTATCCAGTGTACCAGGATTCTTTTTGGCCATACTAGTTATGATTCTTACCTGCGCCACATTCACGGGATTCGGCTTAATTATTGCCACCAAGTTAGGCAATCTGGAAGGCTTCATGGCTATAATGAACTTGATAGTATTCCCCATATTCCTCCTCTCAGGTGCCTTGTTCCCTATACAGTCTATGCCGTCCTGGCTGAGATACATAATGTACATTGATCCCTTGACCTATGGCGTGGATGGGTTGAGGGGAACTCTTATTGGCATTTCTGCCTTTCCACTCTGGCTCGATTTCACAGTTCTTATTATATTGTGTTTAGCTTTAGCAACATTAGGTTCTTACTTCTTCTCAAGGATGGAAGCTGATTGAAGAAGCGAGGAAACTAAACTCTTACAAAAGGTGAACCTTTCATAGGCACGAAAGATGTCTCAGTTTTCGGATGAAGGATAATCGGAGTGGCAATGAAAAATAGAAAAATCCTCTTACCATCTCTCTTCTCTATCGTTCTGGTCTTCAGCCTGATGCTTCCTGCGTGGGTGGCGGGAGCTTCAGCAACCATGCCTCGGACAGATGACCGTTCTATTAGTCATTCTGCGGTAGATAGCTGGAGCCTTGCTTCAGCAATGGCCCTGAATGCGCCTCAAGGAAACGTAACGCCCATGGTCGCCGCAGGCTTTGTTCACACGGTGGGGCTTAGGTCCGACGGTACCGTGGTCGCCGTGGGAGACAACTGGAACGGGGAGTGCGAGGTTGGCGACTGGACTGACATTATCCAGGTCGCCGCAGGCGGCTGGCACACAGTGGGGCTTAAGTCCGACGGTACCGTGGTCGCCGTGGGATGGAGCGACTTCGGGCAGTGCGAAGTCGGCGGCTGGACAGACATCGTCCAGGTCGCCGCAGGCTGGGGTCACACGGTGGGGCTTAAGTCTGATGGCACTGTGGTCGCCGTGGGAGATAACTCTGGCGGGCAGTGCGATGTCGGCGGCTGGACGGACATCACCCAGGTCGCTGCAGGCGTCTCTCACACGGTGGGGCTTAAGTCCGACGGCACCGTGGTCGCCGTGGGAGCCAACCAGTACAGGCAGTGCAATGTGGGTAGATGGACAGGCGTCGTCCAGGTGGCAGCAAACCTCGCTCATACCCTGGGGCTTAAGTCGGATGGCACCGTGGTCGCCGTGGGATATAACCAAGCCAGGCAGTGCAATGTCGGCAACTGGACAGATATTAGCCGGATCGCCGCAGGCGGCGTTCACACGGTGGGGGTTAAGGACGACGGCACCGTGGTCGCCGTGGGAGATAACTCCGGCGGGCAATGCGATGTCGGCGACTGGACGGACATCATTCAGGTCGCCGCAGGTGCCAGTCATACGGTAGGGCTTAAATCCGACGGCACCGTGGTTGCCGTGGGAGCCAACTACTATGGGCAGTGCAATGTCGGCGGCTGGATGGACATCATCCAGATCACCACAGGTGACTCTCACACGGTAGGACTTAAGTCCGACGGCGTAGTGTTCGCTGCGGGAGACAACTCTGAGGGGCAGTGCGATGTCGGTGGCTGGACGGGCATCACAGAGGTCGCCGCGGGCAGCTCTCACACGGTAGGGCTTAAGGACGACGGCACCGTGGTCGCTGTGGGAGATAACGAATATGGGCAGTGCGATGTTGGCAACTGGACGGACATCATCCAGGTTGCTGCAGGCAGCTCTCACACGGTAGGACTTAAGTCCAACGGCACCGCGGTCGCCGTGGGAAATAACGGCTCCGGTCAGTGCGAGGTCAGCGGCTGGACGGGCATCACAGAGGTCGTAGCGGGATGGAGTCACACGGTGGGGCTTAAGGCCAGCGGCACCGTGGTCACCGCGGGATCGAACGACGGGGGGCAGCGTGAGGTCGGCGGCTGGACGGGCATCACAGAGGTCGCAGCAGGATGGCTGCACACGGTGGGGCTTAAAGTAGACGGCACTGTAGTCGCCGTGGGATACAACGGTGACGGACAGTGTGATGTCAGCGGCTGGACGGGCATCAACCAGACCACCGCAGGCGAGGAGCACACGGTGGGGCTTAAGTCCGATAGTACCGTGGTCGCCGTGGGAGACAATTACTCCGGGCAGTGCGATGTCGGCAGCTGGACGGACATCGTCCAGGTCGCCGCAGGTGGCTCTCACACAGTGGGGCTTAAGGGCGATAACACCGTGGTCGCCGCAGGCCCTGAGATCGAGCTTACCAAATGGAATCTGGGAGTTATCGAGTATACCCTTACCATCTCCAGCGCCGCCGGCGGTTCCGTAGCCACTCCTAGCGAGGGGATGTTCACATATAATGCCGGGGTGATGGTCCGTGTGGTTGCCGAGCCCGAGGCGGGCTACCGCTTTGTCAACTGGACTGGTGATGTGGACACCATCGCCAATATGAACGCCGCCATAACCGTCATAACCATGCAAGGCGACTATTCCGTAACAGCCACCTTTGAGGAGAAACCACCAATCAACTGGCCGCTAATTGGCGGGATTATAGCGGCGGTGGTAGCAGTAGGACTGGGGATTTTCTTCGTTCGTAGAAAGAGAGCTGCCCGGACCAGAGAAGGCTGAACTGAACTTTTTCCTGTACCTTCGCCCTTAAGAGCGAACGTCCAGATAAGTTTGAAGAGGTAACCTTTTGGCTAAATGTGACGTGTAAAACTATGCTTCACACATACAGAATCAACGGTGAAGAGATAGACTCGCTAGAACTGAAGATTTTGCTTATTACCAAAGGCATAAATATCCCATCTGACGAGGTCTACGAGCGGTTTAGCAATACCCATCGGCTATCTTCTTTTATGGACCCGGGAGCATGCAACTGCCTCCTCCTGCCGGATAATACTGTTGTCCACATCTGGAACGCTGGCCCTCGGTCTCCGTTCACTATAGGTATTGCCGAAAGTGGTAATGTCTGTCTGGCTTATGATGGTCGCTTTGTAACGGAGGTGGACTTTCCTCCGAAGACACAATTCTACGAGCAATACACTTCAAAGGGCCTACCCTTCAGTATGATTGCCGTCTTGCAAGGTCTGGATGTCTTATCCTTTCCCTACCTGTGGCCCTGTGAGTATGCACAAAGGGGATTTTCGTGTCAGTTCTGTTACACAGGGGCTTACACGGAGGAGCTTGCCCATGAGGGGAAATCAGAGCTCTTTTTCCCTACACCGCAGGATGTGGCAGAGGTTGTTAACTACGCGGTAAATACCGAAAAACTGGCATCATACATCCAGATAACCGGTGGTTCAACAATGAACCCCCGTGCGGAGTGTCATCTCGTAGCTGACATGCTGCGGGCAATTGATGACTTGGCGGGCCTCAATAGTGTTTCAGGGGAAGTTTTGGTATACACGTCACCTCCCCCTGACCCTAGGATTGTCAACGAAGTTTTTCTGGCGGGAGCAGATAGGGTTGCCTGCGACATGGAGATATGGGATGAAGAGCTGTTCAAACGCATATGTCCTGGTAAGGCGCGCTTTGCGGGACGTGAGCGGCAACTCGATACTCTGCTCCACATAGCCGAAAGACATGGCCGTAATAAGGCCTGTAGTGCATTTGTCATCGGGCTTGAACCTGTAGAAAGCTTCCTATCTGGCGCTGAATACCTCGCCAGCCGCGGCATCGTCCCACTACCATCCATATGGATGCCGCAGGGAAGGGTGGTCTTGGGAGTAACCGAAGCTCCTGGACTGCCCTACTACCGGCAAGTTCGAGACGGCCTCGCCGAGATTTATGAGAGATACCAGTGCGAACCACCGGGAAGTACTGGATTCAACATCTGCCTGTGCCGGGATACCTGGAACAACCGAAACGAAATACTACGAAGAAAGAAATACTGCACTGAAGGTACTTAGAGCCTGGTATTTCTTTTTGAGGCCAGGTTGCATCAGTGGTAAAATAGGTCTCAAAGGATAGCACAAAATCGGTCTGGTACCATGTAAAAGGGAATTGGCGCATGAGCTTTGTTAGACCTAATATTATTCGACCTCCCAGCGAGTGGAAAAGCTATTTTCTCCCTCTAACCAGTGGGTGCTCCACCAACACCTGCACTTTCTGTATGTATTATGGCTTAAAGCTTCAGATGCGGGATGTCGATGATGTCAAGAATGAAATAGATGCTCTAGCCTTGTTCACTCGAAAAGGCATGCGGATACCTGGTGTTCCTGAGGTAGTATATGACATAGCTCAAGGTTGGGACGGCAAAAGGGTGTTTCTTCAGGACGGCGATGCCCTTGTTTACCCCTTTCCCAAATTGAAGGAAGTCCTCCAGTACCTGAATGAAAAACTACCCTCTGTCGAAAGGATTGGCACATATGCTACGCCACAGGATATCCTGCGCAGGAGTGTGGATGAGCTTAAGGAGTTAAGACAGCTCAAGGTAGGTATTTTTTATACCGGGCTTGAGACCGGTGATGATGAACTGCTCCAGAAGATAGGTAAAGGGGTAACTTCGGACGAGATGATCGAGGCGGGAAAGAAAGTAAAGGAGGCAGGGATAACCTTTTCTGTGACGATAATTTTAGGACTTGGCGGTGTCGAGGGAAGCCAGAAACACGCGCTTGAGACAGCCAGAGTTCTCACGGAGATTGACCCGGAGTATGCCGGAGCTTTAACTTTGACCTTCGTCCCCGGTACCCCGCTCTATGAGCAGCGGGAACGAAATGAATTCCATCCTCTTTCTCCTTTTCAATCCCTGGAGGAACTGAAGTTAATCATAGAGAATTCCAACTTTACCGATTGCTTCTTTAGCTCGATGCATGCCTCAAATTATCTTTCCGTCCGAGGAAGATTGCCGCGAGACAAAGAGAAGATGCTTAGAGAACTAAACAAGGTTCTGGCAGCAAGAAATCCTTCTCTGCTCAGGCCGGAGTTTCTCAGGGGCCTATGACAAGGGCAGGTAATATGTTATCCACGCAATCTGGCTGATTGTTACCCGATGACTCTGAGGCAAGGACTTATGCCGTGAGAATCTCCTTGTGTTTGAGGGCGCGCTCCAGTGACGGCTGCATCTTCATCTCGCGGAACTCGTTGATGGCGAAATCCAGGTGCTCCAGGGCCTCTGACTTTTCATCCGGGTAGTGCTCAAGCAATAGCTCGGCAAGCTGGAGCCGGGTGAGGGCTAGCTCCGGGCGGAACGGCATCTCAGTACAGACCTTGATTGCCTCCTGGTAGTATTTGCGGGCTTCATCAGGCCTGCCCAGAAAGGCTGCGGCAGCGCCAAGATGACGGGTGGTGCACGTTAATGTGCCAAAACTGACGAAAGGGGAGAAGCTACCCGCGAACCGGTCCAGCAGCAACCCGGCGGCTTTCCGATGCTCAGCCAGCACCGCTGCTTCTAGATACATAATGTCCTCAGCCGCCCAGATCTCATCCTCGGCCGAGCCGATACCGGGACGGGCAACGACGAATCGCTCCAGGATGCCCGCTGCCTCGGTGTCTCGTCCCAGGTGGGCCAGGCAGAGAGCCTCAGCGGAATGTAACGGGAGGCGTGTCGTGACGAACTGGAGGGCTTCCTCGGCCTTCCCGAGAAGCAGCCAGGGCCGGTAGCCAGCGGCGTATGCGCAGAAGGTAGCAACTTCAGTGAGTCTCACTTCCTCACCGAGGGCCAGAATACGCTGGGTGGTCTCCACGGCCTCCTCAAGTCGCCCGTCCACGGCTGCCAGGACGCCGTCGTACATCGGCGATAATAACAGGAGGATCACATGGCCACTTCGCTCCGCCAGCTTTTGCACCTTGTGCCAGATCTCTTCGGCTCGCTGGCGCTTTCCCCAGTCAAGAAATGCAGGACCTGCAAAAGTCCCCCCATAGGCAAGAGGCCTCAAGCTTAACCCGGCACGTGACGATGCTACCATTTCCTCGGCCAGGTGCAGCCGCTCCCCGGCACGCTGCGGCGCCGCGGCGTAGTAAAGCATCATGCCAGCGACGTAACAGAATACTTCAGGGTCGCCGAGGCCACGAGCCAGGTCGAGCCCCCGGCTCATCAGGGCGACGCCTTGGCTCAGTTCGCCCGTACTGAATCTCACGAGCCCCAGATACAGGTCGGCCCAGACGCGCTCGACCGTGCCCGGCTCGGCGTAGCGGTCGGCCCTCTCCGTCCACTCGGCCGCCTCAGGTGAAGACCATACCTGTGGCATGAGGCCCCCCTCTAGTTCCAGCGCCACCGACGCCAGAAAGCAGGCACGTGCGGCACGTGCACTGTCGCCGATGGCCTCGGCCAGGGAAAACGCCTCCGGCAACGCCACATCGAGAGCGCGCCGCAGCTGCCCCACTTCGCGCAAGAAATCGCCCAGGGGCAGGAGCAGATCGCACATCTTCTCCCTGTCCCCCGGGTCAAGCACCCTCTGCACCTTGAGCGCCTGTTCCAGCAGCCTCACCGCTTCTCCATACGCGTACACCGATACTGCTCTGTCGGCCGCCATCTCTCCGTAAGCAACTGCCTTTTTCAGGTCGGCAGGGTCGGTGGACTGGGAGAAGTGCTCGGCTAGCTCGGCAGCGTGCCCCTCGAGGCGTTTGGCGTACTGCTTCTCCAGGGAACGCGCCACCTGCTGGTGCAGTTGCAGGCGCTGCGGGGCAATCATTTCCTCATAAAGCGTCTGGCGGAAGAAGGCGTGGGTGAAGCGGTAACGTACCAAGCTGACCTGCGAGCGCTCCTCCAGCACGGATAGCTTCACGGCCTCCTTTATGGCGTTGACAAAAATATTCTCTTTGAGATTAGCGACACTCCTCAGCGTCTCCAAAGCAAACTCCCTTCCGATAACG
>Ga0209636_10006550_pt1 | contig 11907 bp, 13 predicted proteins | sample DeeMarSWOR152_54_FD_187464 | JGI IMG/M metagenome (GOLD analysis project Ga0209636, IMG submission 187464) | Marine sediment microbial communities from White Oak River estuary, North Carolina - WOR-1-52-54 (SPAdes) (version 2) | ecosystem: Environmental > Aquatic > Marine > Intertidal zone >...
CGTCTCCTCACCCACCGGCACTTGAATAGGACCGTCCAGATCAATGACCTTCATCCCCCGAGCAAGCCCATCTGTGGGGTGCATGGACACGCACCGGACCTTGTCTTCGCCCAGATGCTGTTCTGCTTCCACGATAATGTCCACAGGAGCTGGGGTATCAAATCCTTCACTGGTGATTCGCAGTGCATTGTAAATTTCTGGGAGTTCAATCCCTCTGAATTCCACATCCACGACCGGTCCGATCACTTGCACAACTCGTCCCACCTTTTCTGATTTCTTTGTCTTTATTTTAGATTCCTTCTGTTTTTTTGCCATTCTCTGCTCCAAGAATATTATTTTTCCGCCAGCGCATCAACAGCAGTCATGATTTCTAAAAGCTCTTTGGTGATGGACGCTTGTCTTATCTTATTCAAATCAAGAGTCAAATCTTCAATCAAATCTTCAGCATTTTTTGTCGCATTCTCCATGGCCATCATCCGAGCTGCATGTTCTGCAGCTATGGACTCGGAGAAGAAATGTTTAATCTGTGTTTCGACATACTTGGGAATAAGCACATTGAGGAGGAACGCCCTCAGAGGCTCCCAGTCTGGCGGAAGACCATAATGGACCTCTTCAGCTGCTTGAACAGGCTTTTTTTCCTTTTTATGGATTTCCACTGGCAGAAGCTTGATGAGAGTGATATGGGGAGCAAGGATGGACCGGAACTCGTTATAGAGCACATAAACGGCATCGGTCTTGGAGTATATATATTCCTGCATCAAAAAGAGGGCCAGCTCTCTGAGATCTTCATCACCAAGCTTATGAATTTGTTCCTTATAAGCCCTCTGTACAAGATAGGATTGCCTTCTGAAAAAAGTGACTGCCTTTTTACCTATTAATACCAACTTTAGATCACAGACCTGTGATTTTTCTTTACAGTATTCCAAAGCTTTGGTTAAGAGGTTGGAATTGAATGCTCCGCACAGGCCTTTATCCGAAGTGATGATCACCAGAGTCACTCTTCCTTCATCTCTTTCCACAAGGAGAGGATGTCGGTCAAGGGTATCCCATAACAGAGCTCTATGGATAAAAGAAGGAAAAGTGTGCCAAAAAGGCCTTGCCTGGAGCACTTGCCGCTGAGCTTTCTTGAACTTTGCTGTAGAGACTGTTTTCATGGCCTGAGTGATTTGCTGGGTGTTCCGTACACTTTTGATCCTCCGTCTCAGGTCGATAAGGGCTGGCATTTTATCCGCTTTCTCCTTCTCTTTCTTCCTTGAACTTCTGTCCAAAGGCTTTGATCGCTTCACTGATCGCGCTGTCCAATTCTGCGCTGATCTCTTTTTTCTCTGCAATTTGCTTTAACACCTCAGGATGTTCATTCTCGAAATGCTCGAAGAGCGCATTTTCATATTCTTTGACTTGGTCGATTTTGAATTTATCCAAGAATCCACGATTTCCAGCATAGATGATCAAGATCTGCTTCTCCACTGCAAGTGGTTCATACTGCCCTTGTTTGAGGACTTCAGTCAGACGCTCTCCGCGCTCGAGCTGGGCTTTGCTGGCTTTATCCAGCTCTGTACCGAACTGGGCAAAAGTGACCAGCTCTCGGTACTGCGCCAGGTCGAGGCGGAGCTGTCCCGCAACCTGCTTCATAGCTTTGATCTGGGCATTCCCTCCGACTCGAGACACAGAAATACCTACGTTGATCGCTGGACGTATGCCCGCATTGAAAAGCTCAGGCTCAAGATAGATCTGACCATCTGTAATGGAAATAACATTGGTGGGGATGTATCCGGAGACATCTCCGGCTTGAGTTTCGATGATGGGGAGGGCAGTCAGAGAGCCTTCGCCGTTTTCTTTGTTGAGCTTGGCTGCTCTTTCCAACAGTCTGGAATGAAGATAAAAAACATCACCTGGAAAGGCCTCTCGACCAGGGGGACGCCGCAGCAATAGTGCGATTTCCCGATAAGCTGCCGCGTGTTTAGACAGGTCATCATAGATTAAAAGGGAGTGCTGTTTGTTATCGCGGAAGTACTCTCCCATGGCACAACCGCTGTAAGGAGCCAGATACTGAAGAGGGGAGGGATCTGAGGCCGAAGCCGCCACTACGATAGAATAATCCATGGCACCATGATCTTCCAAGACCTTGATGGTGTAAGCGATGGTGGAATTTTTCTGCCCGATCGCCACATAGATGCAGATCACATCTTTTCCTTTCTGGTTGATGATGGTATCGATGGCGATGGCTGTCTTTCCTGTCTGCCGGTCACCGATGATCAATTCTCTCTGCCCTCGGCCGATGGGAATCATGGCATCGATGGCTTTGATCCCAGTCTGCAGGGGTTCCTTGACCGGCACCCGCTCCACTACACCTGGAGCCAGACGCTCAACCTTCATGGTGGAGTCCGTCTTGACCGGACCTTTACCATCCAACGGGATACCCAAAGGATTGACCACTCTCCCGATCAAGTCCGGACCTGAAGGAACCTGCATGATTCGGTGGGTGCGTTTGACCAGATCGCCTTCTTTGACCAGATGGCTCTCCCCTAAAAGCACCGAGCCTACACTGTCTTCTTCAAGATTGAGGGCCAGGCCGTACACATCATTAGGAAACTCCAGAAGTTCATTGTACATCACCCGATCCAATCCATAGATGCGGGCTATGCCGTCTCCAACCGAAGTCACTGTTCCGACTTCTCTGATATCGACTTCTGTCTCATATCCCTCGATCTGCCGCTGAATGACTTTGCTGATTTCGTCTGCCTTTATTTCCATACTGACACTACCCTTCAGATATTTTTTGTTTCAGCCTTTCCAGATCTCCTTGTATTGAAACGTCATACACAATATTTTTTTTCCTGATGGAAAGCCCTCCGATTAGAGATGGCTCGATCTTATATGAAAGATAAACATTCCTTTTTTCCATCCTCTCGAGTCGTTCTTTAAGCCGCCTTTTTTGTGCCTCATCTAAGGGAACCACTGAACTCACCACAAAGGTCGCAATTCCATGTTCATCATTCCATATCTCCGGTGATTGATCGAGAATATCATGTATCAAGGAGAGACGGTTGTTCTCCACGAGGAGAAGAAGAAAACGTTTGGCCTTCTCTCCAAGAGAAGTCTTAGCCAAGATCTGTGCAGTTATTTCTTTTTTCTTTGTTGATGGAAGGAAAGGGCTTTTGAGGACAGCCTCGAGATTCTTCTGAGTGGAGAGGAGATCATAAAACTCGCGAATCTGATGGAGAAGAGATTGAAACTCCTTCTCATCTTCGGTTGAATTAATGAGTCCTTGAATGTATCTCTTGATCAGGACTTGATTTCTCATAGATTTTTTCCAACCTTTCGATAGACCGATCTATCAACAGGGATTGATCTTCTTCTTTGATTTTACTCTGGATTCTCTCTTGAGCCAGCGCTATTGCCAGTTCGGCTGCGTACTGCTTTATCTCCTGAATCCCAGCCTGAGTGAGCAACTCGATTTCCAGACGGGAGAGGAGTTTCAATCGATTGGCTTCGGCTTTTGCTTCCCGGAGGATGCGCTCCTGAACTTTCTGTCCTTCTGTTACTGCCTCCTTCCGAATGTGTTCCATCTCCCGGCCGATTTTTTTGAGACGATTTTCGACTTCTTGCTGCTTTTTCTCTGCCTCTACACGAGAATCCTCTGCATCCCTGAGAGCATGATCCAGGTCTTTGGTTCTCCCCTCAAGAAAGTTCCCCAGAGGGCTGCGCAGGAGATAGATCAAGCCTCCAAGAAGTAGAATAAAATTGATGACCTTGCCTAGAAAATCCAATTTTTATCCTTTTTTTGCATCAGTGCAGAATTTTCTTCTCGATTCTCTCAGCCAGATGTTTGCTTTGGGGCTCTAATTCCTTTTTCAAACTTCTTGCTTTCTCCTGCAGCTCCTTTTTGGCTTTTGCGACCTGGGAACGACATTCTTGAGTTATCTCCTGAAGCATGCGTTCTTTTTCTTTCAACGCTTCTTTCTCCAATCTTTCCCTAGTGGAGCGAGCCTCAGCCTTGGCCGATTTCATATCCTCTTCTATTTTCTGGAGGGCACTCTCGGTTTTGCCCAAGGCATCCTGGCTTGCTCTTTTGTTTTCCTCAATTTCCGCATCACGTTTGTTCATAATCTTTCTCACTGGATTATAATACACCTTCGAGAGAACGCCGACTAGAATCCAGACGATCACGAAAATGACAATAAGACTCGCATCGATTGAAAGCATGGCTATAAAAAGACGATAAAATGAGGCAAAAATTTAACATGACTGGCATAAAAAAGCAAGATGTCGCCAAGGCATGGGAATATCTTTATCTCCATACTAATAGGTCAGGCAAGCTGGTTCGCCAGCCCGTGAATTTTCTCCTGCTTCATATGGGAGGAGAAACAGCTCCCTTGACCTTCCAGTAAAGCTTGCTGTCATACCCGCTCGCCTCCGGATGCAGCTTGCCTGACTTCCAGAAAAATCGTCACGGAAATGAGGATTCTTGTTCTTATTGTAAGCCAACTCGCAATTCTCAACAAAAATAAAGATTACTTATACCAGAAGTATCATTTCTTACGCAGAAGCTTTTCTTAGGACTTTTTTGATCTCTCCCACCAAAAAGAGAGAGCCAGCAACCAGAACCGTGCCCTCTGGCCCGGCCATTTTTAAGGCCAACTTATAGGCCTGCTCGATATCAGGCTCCAAGATGAGGCGGTGTTTGTGACGAAGCGCTTTTTCCTTCAATTCTTCAGTGGTGGCCGCTCTAAAATAAGGAAATCGAGTCAAGATGACTTTTTCAGATATAGGAAAAAGGATATCGGCGATTTTTTCGATATTTTTATCCCGCATGGCTGCAAAAACGAGAACAAGTGGAGGAGCAAGGAAATCTTCGACAAACTTTCGCAGGGCTGCCACTCCCTCCTCATTGTGCGCACCATCCAAGAGAACTAGAGGGCGATGAGAAATCGTCTCCAGCCTTCCTTCCCACCGGGCTGTACGGATGCCCTGGAGGATCTTGTTTTTTTCCAAGGGTTTCCATCTTTGACTGAGCGTAAGGGCTGTCGCAATGGCAATGGCCGCATTCTGTCCCTGATGTTCTCCCAGCAGGGAAGGCATATAGGTGAAGGTTTCTCCATCCTTTGTGAACCGAAAAACGTATCCTTTCTTTGTTTTCTTCTGGGAAAAAATTCCTTCACGGCCAAAGATGTTTTGAAAAGGAGCTTCGAGCTCTTCTGACCTTTTCTTAATGACTTGAAGGGCTTCCCCATCCTTCACACCACAGATGACTGGGATGTGAGGTTTGATGATGCCCGCTTTTTCTGACGCGATCTGACCCAGGCTTTCTCCCAAAAATTTCTGGTGCTCAGCCGATATGGTTGTGATCACACAGGCAAGGGGATGGACGATGTTTGTGGCATCAAACCTGCCTCCCATTCCCACTTCTAAAAGAGCCACATCCACGTTTTGATGCTCGAAATAAAGAAAAGCCAAGCAGCAGATGTGCTCAAAATAAGTGGGTGGATTCAGTAGCTTTTTCTCATCGATGAGCCTGTCGATTTTTTCGCGGAGTTTTGTCAAGAGCCGACAGAAAGTGCTCTTTGAGATGAGATCATCGTTGATGCGGATTCGTTCCTCCACCTCCACAAGATGGGGAGAGCTAAAGAGCCCTGCACGCAGTCCATGGAGTGCAAGGATTCGAGAGAGCATGGCGCAGACAGAGCCTTTTCCGTTCGACCCGGCGACAAGAACTGAGGGATACTTCAGGTGAGGGCTATGAAAAGCTGAAAGGACTTCTCGCACATTGTCCAGACCAAATTTGATTCCCAGATTCTGAATTTTTTCCAGATACTCCAAACACTCCCGGTGGTTCATTCTGAAAGAGCTTGGTTGCAAAGGAGGCGAAGAGCGCGGATAAGATAGGCACGGAGACTCCGTCTTTCGACCACCGCGTCCAGCATGCCGTGATGAAGGAGAAATTCCGAACGCTGAAAACCCCTGGGAAGTTTTTCTTTGATGGTTTGTTCGATGACCCGAGGACCGGCAAAACCGATAAGGGAGTTGGGTTCAGCGATGTTGAGATCTCCCAGCATGGCAAAACTTGCTGTCACACCTCCTGTTGTTGGATCGGTCATGACAGAGATGTAGGGCAGTCCTGCCTCATCCAGTCGGGCGATGGCTGAGCTCGTTTTCATCAACTGCATCAGAGAAAAAATCCCTTCCTGCATGCGAGCTCCACCTGAGCTGGAGATCACGATAATCGGAACACCCAGTTCAAGTGCCTTCTCAAAAGCACGGGTAATCTTCTCTCCCACCACCGATCCCATGCTTCCACCCATAAAGGCAAAATCCATAGCGCATATGATGACTCTGAGACCTCCGATTCTTCCCATGGCACTCAGCACAGCATCTGGGAGACCTGTTTTTTTCCTGCTTTCTATCAACCGGGACGAGTAACGCTTTGTGTCCCTGAAAGAAAGAGGGTCATGGGGATAGAATTCTTGATCGAACAGTTCGTATTGGCCAAGATCAAAGAGCATATTGAGTCGGTCAATGGCTGAAAGACGAAAATGAAAATTGCATTCAGGACAAATAAAAAGATTATCCAGAATGTCCTGTCTGTAGAGGATGCGCCGGCAGTTGTTGCATCGTGTCCAAATACTTTCCATCATTGATTTTTTGGAATTCTTTGATATTTTGAAGGAATTCAGAGTTCGCAGTTACTCTCCTTCTTCTTCAAGAAGCTTTATCACCTCATCTGGATCAGGAAGTTCCTCATCAAAGTCCATTTCGTCATGGAGAAGTTTCAGGACAGACTCGACCAGCTTATCTGTGTCGATCGGTTTCTCAAAATAAGCAGCTGCGCCGAAAGAACGTATCGCCTCATTCTTGTATTGTCTTCCCTTGTATAAACCAGTGACAATGACGACTGGAACGCCTCCTTTGGTTTCTTTGAAGATTTTTTGGGTGAGATCAAAACCATGAAGTTTGGGAAGCATGGCTTCGATAAGGAGGAGGTCAGGCTTTTCGGATTTATACATTTCATATGCCATCTCTCCATCGGTTGCTGTGATGATTTCGAGGTTTTGTCCAGAGAAAAGTTCGCTCATATCTTCCAGATTTCTTGAATCATAATCGACGATCAAAATTTTTTTATCCGACATCGCTAGTTTTTCAATTCTAGAATATAACCTCCCCGGTTGTCAATCAAAGCGCAACCCCCTTTTTTCCTTTTTTTTTTTGTGATATATTGGCGGGGATGACAACCGAGGAGAAGACTGACCTTTCTCTTGTTATCCCGGTTTACAATGAGGCAGAAAACCTTCCCGAACTCTACCGAGAAATCACCCTTTCCTGCGAGAAGCTGGAAAAGACCTGTGAGATTATATTCGTGGATGACGGAAGTCGGGATGAATCTTTAGCTGTACTCAAAAGGCTCTTGATACAGGATTCCCGGATTAAAATTATACGTCTCCGCAAGAACTTCGGTCAGACGGCGGCCTTATCAGCTGGATTCGACCATGCGCGGGGAAGTATCATCATCACTCTTGACGCAGACCTGCAAAACGATCCCAATGACTTTGCCCTGCTCCTCGACAAGATCGAAGAAGGATATGATATCGTCAACGGCTGGAGGATTAAAAGGAAAGATAAATTCTTCTCCCGACGCCTCCCTTCAGCCATTGCGAATCGGCTGATATCCCTCATCACGAGAGTGAGGCTCCATGACTACGGTTGCACTCTGAAAGCCTTCCGACAAGAGGTTATTAAACAGATCAAGCTCTATGGAGAACTGCATCGGTTTATTCCGGCTATTGCCACCAACATCGGTGTCTCCATAGCTGAAGTCAAGGTTAACCACCGCAAGCGGCGCCATGGAAAATCAAAGTACCGGGTATGGAGGTTTACCAAAGTCATTCTTGACACTCTGACGGTTAAATTTCTTTTAAGCTATTCCACACGTCCCTTGCAGATTTTTGGTGTCTTTGGTTTGATCTGCGGGACTATAGGCGGAGCCCTGCTGCTTTGGCTGGCCTATGTGCGCCTTATCTTGATGGAGGGAATCAGCGGCCGTCCTCTGCTCCTGCTTTCGATCCTTCTCATTGTCATCGGTGTTCAGTTCATCACCCTCGGACTCTTGGCTGAAATCTTGGTCCGCGCCTATCACGAATCCGCAGAAAAAAGAATCTACGTCATACGGGAAATCATCCAGGCTGACACCGGAAAACACGGGCAAAACCATTGAGCCCATGAAAATTTTGATGCTCGCCCCTGAACCCTTTTTCCAGCCACGGGGAACGCCCATCAGCATTTACTTCCGAATCAGAGCCCTGTCGGACCTAGGCCATGAAGTCGATCTCGTGACCTATCATCTGGGCGAGGAGAAAAGCTTTAAAAACTTAAGAATCCACAGGATCCCCCGGCTTTTTTTCATCAAAAAAATCAAGGTTGGTCCCTCTTTTTCCAAGATCCCGCTGGATTTCCTGCTTTTTTGCACAGCCATCTGGATGCTGCTGTCCCGGTCCTATGATCTCATCTTCTCTCACGAAGAAGCCGCATGGTTTGGCACCGGGCTGGCGAGAATGTGGAAGATTCCTCATATCTACGATATGCACTCCAGCCTTCCCCAGCAATTGGAAAATTTTGGATTCTCTCGCTCCCTGTTTCTTAAAAAAATTTTTACTTCCTTGGAACGCTATGTTCTCCGCAACTCGCAAAGCATTATTGTGATTTGCTTGGATTTGTTGAGGAGGCTCCAACGGGAAGGAGTCGCTCATAAAGGAATTCTTGTGGAAAATTTCCTGGATTTCAGGTCTTCTGCATATTCTCGACTGCGGATACAGCAGGATCGGAAAAAGTTTGCTCCAAAAGGGGAAAAGATCGTTCTGTATGCGGGAAATTTCGAGCCCTACCAGGGAATCCCTTTGTTGCTTCAGGCAGGAGCTGAACTGAAGAAGATGCCCATTGTGCTGCTTCTGGTAGGAGGCAAGCACGCTCATGTGGAGGCCATGAAGAGAAAAGCAGGGGAGCTCGGACTTGGGAAGAGGGCGCATTTTATCGGACAGGTGACCCCATCTGAAGTTTCCCGCTATCTCTCGGTGGCAGATGCAATGGTTTCCCCCCGCATCTCGGGAACAAATACTCCTCTCAAAATCTATTCATTCCTCAAATCCGGAAAGCCCCTAGTGGCCACGAATCTCTGGACCCATACCCAGATCCTCAACGATAAAATAGCTGTTCTCTGCGAGCCCGATCCCCAGAGCCTTGCCCGGGGATTGATGTTTGCTCTGTTTGATAAAAATGCGTCTTTGCGGGCCCAAAATGCCAAAATGTTCGCTGATAAAGAATTCACTTTCGTCAACTACAAAAGAAAAATCACCCAGGTCCTTGAGGCAGCTCTAGCAAACTATCGAACAGGACATCCGAGTTCATGAAAGCCTTTGTCACAGGAGCATCAGGATTCATAGGCACGCATCTGGTTTCCGAACTTCTCCAGCAGAACTGGGAAGTGGGCATCCTTGTCCACAATCGGCCTTTTAGCGGACAAGAAAAGGTGCGCGTTTTTCGTGGCGACATCAGAGATTCGTCTGTCTTGAAAGAAACGCTCCTGGAAACAGATGTTCTCTTCCACTTGGCTGCTGCACTCGGTGCCTCACTCATCAACAGAAAAGAGTTTTTCAAAGTGAATGCAGAAGGGACAGAGAATGTCCTGAGAGCTGCCAGAGATGCCGGTGTAAAAAGGGTTGTTCATTTCAGCTCAGCCGGAGTGCTAGGCTCGGTAAGGGAAAATCTACCAGTTGGAGAGGACTACCCCTCCCATCCTATTGATATTTACGACAAGACCAAGCTGGAGGGAGAAAAGGCTGCCCTGCGTTATGCTCGAGGAGGAATGGATGCAGTTGTGGTGAGGCCTGGCTGGGCTTACGGACCAGGAGATAGACGGACATTCAAGCTCATAAAAGCCATAGCTAAAAAAAGGTTCATTCTTGTGACAAAAGGAAAAACCAGGCACACGCCTGTGTATATCCATGACCTCATCAAAGGTGTGCTGCTCTGTGCCGCAAAGGCACGAGCAGGAGAGATCTATCATTTGGCTGGGGAAGAGGTCTTGTCAGTAAGGGATATGGTCTCCACGATTGCAGAAGCGACTCATTCGAAGATTCCTCCTTTTTTTCTGCCTCCCTTGCCTGTACGATTTGCGGCATGGAAAATGGAAAAGGCCTTTCATCTTTTCAAACATGAAGCCCCTTTATCCAGGGGAAAGCTAGGCTTCTTCATCCATCCAAAGCCTCTTTCCATTAAAAAGGCAAAGAAAGAGCTGGGCTACTCCCCTCAGACTGATTTTCAGACAGGGATGTGCACAACCATCTCCTGGTATCAAGATCATGGCTGGCTTCCTGGCTTGGTTTCTTGACATCTAAAAAATGTCACAGAAGTGAGAAATCTTTTACCAGAGGGATTGAAGTTGACGATCGGTTGATATGCCCCCCAGCTTGCCTTGGGTAACAGATTGTCGAGGGGATCCAAGGCGGTATCCTACTCAGCCGTAGCGGTTGGATTCATTCCCTGCCCGAGCCGCAGAGACAGGGAGCTTGGACAAAGTTCGGGCAAACATGAAATCAAGTTTTACTGTCAGGTCTGGGGAGCGGTTCCCCCAAAGTTGACTTCAGGAGCGCTAAAGGGATATCATGGTTGGTCGCTGTTGAGTACGTGGAAATGAGTATCAAATGAATCTCTGGAACTACTGGACTCGTTTAGCCAGGATGTTTCTCCACTACCAGAGGAAGTCAAATCTGCTCCCTTATCTTCCCGTGCGGCTCTGGGTAGAACTGACCAGCAACTGCAATTACAGATGCATCATGTGTCCCAACAAGGATTTGAGCAAAGGAGAGAGAGGATTCATGGATTGGGATCTGTATAAAAAAATCCTTGATGAGATGCAAGCATTTGTTTTCGATATCAATCTGGCTCACCGAGGGGAGTCCCTGTTGCACCCCCATCTCGTCGAGGCTATCGAGTATGCCAGAAAAAAGAAGATTTTCACCCGGCTTCACACCAATGGGTCACTGCTTTCAGAGAATCTGTCCAAAAAAATCATTCAATCGGGATTGGACCGAATCTCCTTTTCCTTTGATGGATTTGACAAGGAAACCTACGAAAGAATCCGTAAAGGTGGGAACTTTGATCAAACAGTTGCAAATATCGTACGATTCCTGGAGATAAAGAAAGAGGCTCGTTCCAAAAAGCCGATCACCAACATCGAGGTCATTGATTTTGACGGCCAGAACAAACAAGACTTTCCTGAGGCAAAGGATCGATTCCTCCACCAATTTAGAGATCTGCCCTTAAACAGTTTTGTCCTGAAGGAGATGCACAATTGGGCCGGCCGGATCAAAAAAGAAAAGCGTGGGAAAAAATATTCGATCTGTCCTTTTCCATGGAATGCACTGATCATCTATTGGAATGGGGAGGTTCTTCCCTGCACCCAGGATTTTTTTGGTGAATTCATCGTAGGAAACGTCAACAGAACTTCTTTAACAGAAATTTGGAACGGAGAGAAAATGCGCTTTCTTCGAAAAAAACTCTCTGAAGGGAGCATCAAAGAGCTCAAGACCTGTGCTCGATGTGACAGGGTGTGGAGGGAAGGATTACTCGGCGTTCCCAAAGAATATCTCTGGAAATTCATCACCAAGAGAATGCCCTGAATATTCTCATTTTTCCTAGGATGCAAAACAGATGGTGTCAGAGAAAAAGCTGAAGGTTGGTCTGATAGGATTCGGGAAAAGAGGACTTCTGCACGCTTCGTTTGTGAACATCCATCCCCGAGCAGATTTGATGGCCGTTTGTGATATGGACGAACAGCTGCTGGTGATCATGAAAAATTTCTATCCAAATATTCCCTTTTTTTTTGACCTTGATGAAATGCTTGAGCAGGTCGACATA
>Ga0209636_10006551_pt1 | contig 11907 bp, 15 predicted proteins | sample DeeMarSWOR152_54_FD_187464 | JGI IMG/M metagenome (GOLD analysis project Ga0209636, IMG submission 187464) | Marine sediment microbial communities from White Oak River estuary, North Carolina - WOR-1-52-54 (SPAdes) (version 2) | ecosystem: Environmental > Aquatic > Marine > Intertidal zone >...
TTCAGTAAAAATCCTTTCTCATCCACAAACGCCAGTAAGGGATGATAGGATTTCAATCCTTTTTCCTTCGGATTGTACCCCTTATCCGCTCCTTCCTGATTCCCATATACAGGGGTCACCGTGGTGTCTAAGTCCATTGGTATCATCCTCATCCCTGTTACCAGCTTCTTCACTATCCGACAAAAGCTCCTACTAAGTTTATACACATGAACCCTTCGTAACTTCTTCAATGTCCTCGAAAAGGTTGTCGATACCCCATCAAATAATTCCACCTATGATACCGTACTCTTTTACATACTTCTCTATCATCTCCTTTGAATCTTTATATCGATTCTCAGTTTCATCCTTCCAGGTTCTTCATGATCTATTGCCATCAAAAATCTCTCTTTATGGGTCACCGAATGTTCCCTTAATTGTTTTTATCCATCGACATGTCGTTTTCATGAAAGATTAGTATAGAGTAACTAGGAACTTTGCTAAAAAATTATAATACACTAAAACCGCACAGTAAAACCCAATGAGATAGTAGAATGAATCGATATTCCCCTGTGCAAATAAGACATGTTGTCGAAGGACGCACCCTCCTACAAACGTTGATAGAATCCCCATCAACCAACCGCCGCATAGCGATATGATCAGAAAATTATTCAGGAGAGACGAGATTCCAGGACCATCTCCGAATAACTTTGTATGTTTAACATTCAAGCCGTTCATTGCTATCTCAACCTGACTTCTTACCACAATATCACCATATTCTGGGATGCCCTTTTTCAAAATGTTCATAGAGTATAGTATAGAGGTTAGCATCCAGATCGTAACGAGAAAGGTGAATAATCCAAGGAGCAATTCCTTATCCCTTACGAGAAGGTAATCTCTGAACCCTGCAACAAAGCACATCCTTGATCTCTGCGCGAGAAATCCAACAATGATTCCAATCACTCCAAGAACAATTGAGATATATATCTTCATAGCCATTTCTCAATCTGAAAATTTTGCCTTTGATAGGAGCTTGAGCATTGTTGTCCCATTAAGAATTCCGATAAATATCCCAGTCAACGCTACAATACCGTATACATCACCATACCCTGAACGAATAACAATTCTTGTTGGACAACCAAAGATAATGATTCCAGTGATCATAATGATAAACCCTGTTAAAAAAAAGAGGATGGGGTGAGTGCTCCTCTTAAATCTAAACTCATTGAATATACGAGCAGCAATGAATGCGCCCGCCATGACACATAATGATGTTGTCATCAATACCCTGCGAGCCAGAAACGTTATCTGGTAGTTTGTTTTGAACAGCAGATTTACAATTGTGTTTATAAAATCTCTCGCATGGCAGGTAAGACAAAATGTATAAGCAGTAGGAGGATATAGATTGAATATGACCTCAGCAAAAACAAACATACAGCCAGCAATTATTCCAAAAAGCCACGGCTTGAGATACCATCTACGCATCTAATGTTCGCTCTATAATTATCCTAATTTACAGGATAGTAATGGATATCTACATAATGGACGAAGAACTCATCAAGTATAGCCTTCTGCTTGGAAAATACTCCCCAGCTGAAGCGTATAGTGCCATAAGGGAAGATGCCGATCGTTTTATGCGCCTGAGGAGCGCAATGAAGACCGACTCTTGTTAGTATATCATATTTCCTATGAATGCTAGTAAATCCACATTGATCCTTTCAAGGTCAATTGGCACGACCCCTACTGTCTATACAGCATCAACAAGAACCCTTATATTTCTATTCTTACAAAAGTTTCCGATTGTCTCTATATCGTTTATTTTTCCTGGTACATTCGATGCATGGGTTACAGCAATCAGCTTTGTACTATCTTTTAACGCTCTTTCAATTGCGCTTACCACCGTCCTTCCCTTTGAGTCCATCTTTGCGATACTTATTTTTACACAACAATCTTCAAGATGTCTCAGCTGTCTCATAACCGAGTTATGCTACATGCTTGTTGTAACAACATGATCTCCCTCATTCAAGCTCCCCAAAAGTGCAATATTCAGTGCTTAAGTTGCATTTTTTGTAAATACTATTCTTGAGGGATCTTTTATGTTAAATAGAGAAGCTCGCAGCTGTCTTGTATTCAGTACTGTTCTTCCCGCCTCTGTTGCCTTCATATACCCAGATCTTCCTGGATTACCACCTCCATAGAAAAGATACCTCTGCATCGCCTTAATAACAGCCCGAGGCTTTGGCCATGAGGTTGCAGCATTGTCAAAGTAGTACATTTTCACGGGCTTGATCCCTTCAGATCCCTAATGCGTGAAATATTTAAAAACCACGATTGATAAAAGAACGAGTTCTTATTCTTTGTACCATCCAATAGCACCTTATAATTACCGTTTATATTAAACACTACTAAATCTTTTTCCCACTTAAATATCGAGCATGCCCCGAGCAGTTGACCACTCGTTCTAACTGAATATGCTTCATCGAAGTCCATTCTACTATATTGATTCTTAATTCGAGTCACTTCATCTATGCGAAGCTTGCCTGTTTCATGGGTTTCAATACTGTTTAATGTAATTCCCTGTCCCCTCTCACCCAAACTTTGTATAAGGCGCGCCACGAATTTATCCTTCTCTGTCCATCCCGAGAATGCCCCCGAATCCTCACTTACCTCATCTCTGTAGGCAACTGTAATTCGATCACTACCCCAAACAGGCTCAAGAGAGATCTCCCACGCCCTCTCATACTCACCGGTATCTATGAATATATAGAAAGATTTTACTACTGCTTCAGGGGTCTTTACCCCGGCAGGCCTATCTTTTTTCCCTGCTGAATATATCAATGCGGAGTGTAAGATGCTGGTACCACTGAGTACCCTAACGAGGGCACCTACCAAAAAAATGCACAAAAGAAGAAGACAAATTTTATTATATGCACTATTCATGCCTTTTCTTAAGCTCATCAATTGCAACAGCCATTATAATAATAGAACCAGTAATAACAAGTTGCCACATTGTATATACATTCATCATCCCAAGACCATTCTGAATGATGCCTATAATAAAGACTCCGATGAATGCGCCAAGTAGTGTGCCGATTCCACCAGAGAGACTCACCCCGCCTAAAATAACAGCAGCTACCACCTGAAACTCAAATCCCTGTCCTGCAAGATGATTGGCTGATCCTAAACGAGATGCTAAAAGAATAGCACTAAGTGAGGCCAACGTTGAACACAAAATGAATGCACTGAACTTGATCTTCTCGACATTGATACCCATGACTCTGGCTACCTCTGCATTTCCTCCAACTGCATAAATCCTTCGTCCATAGGTGGTACTCTTCATGATGTATATGAAGAGTAAAAGTATTATGAACATGAGAATCGAGGAATAGGGTAAAAAATGATATAGCTTGCCATTGCCGATTAAAAAGAAAATTTCACTCCCCGAATCATCTGCGATCGCTACTTTTTTCGTAATCAGATAAACTGTTCCTCTCAATGTGTAGTACATACCGAGTGTGGTTATGAGAGAGTTAATCTTGAGTTTTGTAACTAAAAGCCCATTAATTATGCCAACTGTAGCTCCTAGGAGGAGTGCAGCAAAAGCGCCGAGAAGAAAGCTGCCTGATGCATTCATGATAACGAGGAGAGGTAGGGCGACAACAGCTTGAAGTGAACCTATAGAGATATCGACCTCTCCACTGATTAACAGGATCGAGAAACCAACTGCTGCAATCAGTGGCAGTGATATCTGACCCAGGATGTTTGATATATTCCTTACTGTAAAAAAGTACTTCGAGCTGATGCTGAAAAACGCAAATATAACTACGAGAGAAACAAGGAGTCCAAATTCACTTACACCAAATATTCTTCTGAAAATATTGATACGATTAGTTTCTATCTTCTGTTCCATTTAAAATCATTCACTATGCAATAGCTGCTGCTAATATGCTTTCCTGTGTTGCACTGCTCTTCTCAAACTCCCCTGTGATCCTGCCATTACTCATAACAACAATATGGTCGCTCACACCTAAAAGTTCAGGCATTTCTGATGTCATGACGATTACCGCCAAACCAGCCTTAGCAAGCTCATCGATCAGTCGATGTATCTCTGCTTTTGCACCGACATCAATCCCCCGTGTTGGCTCGTCGAGAATGATTACCTTTAGCTTTTTCATCAACCAGCGAGCGAGAAGGACCTTCTGTTGATTTCCTCCACTTAAGAACATGACCTTTTGACGCAAGGAAGGGGTCTTTATTCTGAGCTTCTGTACAAACTCATTTGAACGTTTTGCTTCTAGTTTTCTTTTGATAACTCCAAAAGATGAAAACTCTCGAATGGATGGGAGAGTGATGTTCTGTGCCACGGACATCTGCAGCACTAGCCCCTCCTCTTTCCTATCCTCTGTAAGAAACCCCAGTCCCATCTTTGTCGAGTGAGAAGTAGAACCAACCTTTAACTCTTGACCGTCGATCAATATCTTCCCACCAGTAATGGTATCAAGACCGAAAATCGCCTTTGCAAGTTCGGTTCTCCCAGCACCCAAAAGGCCAAAGATCCCGAAAACCTCACCTGCGTGCACCTTAAGAGTAACATCCTTCAACTTCTTCTCAGTTGAAAGATTTTCAACTGATAAAACAACCTTACCCTTTCCAGCATGGGTTCTTGGAAATAAAGTTTTTATAGAACGACCTACCATATCCTTTACAACTTCATCAGTATTAGTTTCTTTAATATTATTAGATGATATGAGTTTCCCATCACGGAGAACAGTAACTTTATCGCATAATTCAAATACCTCTTCGAGCTTATGTGTTACATAGAGAATACCTATATCCAGGGTTTTCAATTTTCTTATGACATCAAATAAGAACTTTATTTCCTTTGGTGTGAGTGCGGATGTTGGCTCGTCCATTACAATAAGTTTGGCCTCATGAGACAATGCCCGTGCTATTTCCACCATCTGCTGCTGGGATACTGTAAGCTTATAAATCATATCTTTTGGACTTATGGACAATCCTATGGATAGGAGTATCTCGGCTGTCTTTTTTGACATCGTCTCCCAATCAATGGCCTTATTCTTTTTGAGAGGAAAGGACTCGAGAAACACATTCTCAGCAACTGTCATATGCGGTATCAGGGCAAGTTCTTGAAAAACCACCTTTATTCCAAGGCTAAGAGAGTCAGCTGGAGAATGGATTATAACCGGATGGCCTTCAAAAATGATCTCTCCTGCATCCCTTTTGTAGACTCCTGCTAATATCTTTATCAGTGTTGACTTACCGGCGCCGTTTTCACCGACGAGTGCATGAACCATACCTTTTTTTATGGTAAGATCAACATTGTAAAGGGCCTTTACACCTGGAAACTCCTTGGATACACCTTTTATCTTAAGAAGAACATCATCTTCCATGCTTGTAACACCATCCCTAATAGATTCTATGTAGTGATTATCTTAGTACGGGCTACCTTTCTCTTGCTATCTATAAAAACTGCAATAATAATTACTATTCCACTTATAACAATCTGGAGGTCCTGATTCCATCTTAAAATAATTATGCCATTATTAATAATCCTAAGAATCAATACCCCTATGAGCGTTCCAATCAATGTTCCTTCACCTCCACCTAGGCTCGTTCCTCCAAGTATTACTCCTGCTATGACTGATAACTCAAATCCCACTCCAGCATTGGGTTGTCCGGAATTCATTCTTGAGACCAGAATGATTCCACTAATCGAAGCGAGAATAGAGTTCATCATAAAGGTCAACAGCTTGAGATTATCCACTTTTATTCCTGATATTTTTGCAGCTATATAGTTTCCACCAGTTGCGTAGAGACGCCTCCCCATAACAGATCTTGTTACAATAAATAGAAACACGAAATAGAGTATAAGCATAATTAATATGGGTATTGGCATAAATCCGACATAGCCATTACCAATTTCATAAAAAGCTCTCAATTGATGGTAGTTCTGAATTGCTGCAATACTGTAGATATAAACCATACCCCGCAAGATCATCATCATAGCAATGGTCCCGATCAATGAGTTAACTTTAAGCTTTGTACGTACAATTCCATTTACCAATCCAGCGACAGCACCAAGACCTATACCTGCAAGAACTCCCAAAGCCACGTTCATTGTTTTGTTAATTATATCCATTGTAACCACACCCACAAAGGCGACGAGTGACCCAATAGAGAGGTCAACCTCTCCTGTGATAAGGAGCATCGTCATACCTATTCCAGCTATGATGGCCATAGAGCTGTCTCGCAGGATATTCAATATATTGGTCGTACTGTAGAACTTCGGAGTGCCAATAGATATGGCGGTCGAAATGATAATGAGCACAGCAACAAGTATGATCTCATTAAAAAGGACTAGCTTTCCAAATATCTTCTCTCTCTTGATCTGACCGAGAATACCCAACACCCTCTCCTTTTATACTATTCCCCCCTTTTTTATCAAAAGGGGAGAATATATTCCTAATCTTTCACATAAATGCTATCAATATTTCGCGCACTGATCTTCAGTAGGTATTGCATTCACTGTAGTCCAATTGATGGCCCTTACTTCGCCTTCAAGAGTATAGTAATCATCCCAAGTATCCTGTGTTAGAGCCATTGTAGGTGTTACATAATGTTCAGGCACTTCCTCGTTATTGTAGAGCTTAACAGCCATATCTATACACTCATATCCAACCTTCTCTGGAAACATGGCCGCTTCAACCTTATAAGGTCCTCCCTCCTGCATTGCATGAATGAATGCATTACCTTCTCCTCCTGTTCCACAGACCACAAGTTTGCTCTCATCAAGTCCAGCTGCTCTGTAAGCCTGAAGTGCTCCTAATGCTGAATCATCATTACATCCATAGATAACATTAACATTAGGATCAGCTGTAAGTGCATCGGTAGATACCTGTAAAGCATGGTCTTTTAATCCCTGCCCATCTATACGATGGACAACTTCAGCATCAGGTATTATCGTTCTGATACCATCTTCGAAACCATCACAACGTAAAATACATGGTCTTAGCATTGGCAGGTCTATTGATAGGATTCGTGCCTTCCCACCGAGATATTTCTTCACATATTTACCAGTCTCAACACCCCCTTTGAAGCCACAATCATAATCGCAGATAGCAACTAGAGTTGTCATACCTTCTACAGGGCTTGCCTCAATAACAACAGGAATTCCCTCTGCATCGGCTTTTTTTAGTATTGGCTCTGCGCCTTTCTGTTCAACAGGTGTTATGATAAGCACATCAACTCCTTTGGCTACTAAATCTTCTGCAGCAGAAACTTCCTTTGCCATATCCAGGTTTGCATCGATTATTTCAAGTTCGATACCCAACATTGCTGCTCTTTCCCGCATTCCTTTCATTACATTCTGATACCATTCATGCATTGCATAGTTTGTCACATAGCCAACTCTTTTTGGTATCTTGCCAGCAGGTTTTTCAATCTCTTTCTCCGCACCAGCCATTGCAAGAGTTGCGAAAGTAAATACAATAAGAATAGCAACAACAATCATGAAAGCTTTCTTTTCTTTCATTTGAAACCTCCTCAATAAATTATATATACGAACTGTTCAACGAACAGCATTTTAAGAGATGCCCTTTAAAATTTTAAAGGATAAGTTCCGTATTTTTTCGCAGCTTCTATGTATGCATAAATATTTTCAAGAGGGATATCGTCATGCAAACTGTGATCAGTTGCAAGGATATATCCACCTCCAGGAGCTGCGATTTTTAAACATTCAATAGCCTCTCTCTCAACATCACCTGGTGTCCCGGATACCATTGTTGTCTTATTATTGATATTTCCAATCGGGCAGAGCTTCCCCCTATATTTTTCCTTTACTTTTGAGAGATCCATACTTGCAGCTTTCTCCACAGGGTGATAAGCATTAATACCTGTAGCTACGAGGTCATTGAGGATATCCCATATATTACCATCATTATGCATCGCAACCGGTAGATTGAATTTATGCATTCCTTTAACAATGTCTCCAAAGGGAGCCACAAAGAACTGCCTAAGGTGTTTTGGTGACATGAGCAAACTTGTCGTTCCACCCCAGTCGTCCGCTATCATGAAAACATCAATCCCACCAACATCATAGGCTATCTTGACTGCCTTAAGGACCCATTTAGTATATGCATCACAAATCTCAGTTATAAGTTGGGGATCATCATAGATGGTGAGCGAAAGGGTTGTCAGGTCCATAAAGTACCAGTACATCATGGTAAAGGGGCCTAGAAAACCAACAATTAGAGCAAGATCGTCCTCATTTGCCTTTACAGCATCCTTAATCATCCTTGTCCTGCGAGGCGCATCTGGATTTGGGAGTTTATAGTTTCGCCAATCCTCCCTATTCTTGATAGGGACGTCAATCTGTACCATTACAGGCCAGCCACTCTTTATATAGGTAATTCCCCATTCATCTTCATATTTGCTTCCCTCTTCATGAACTTCATCCTCAAACCCACAGTACCCACCAATGGGAATAAAGATTCCATCTAGTCCCAGCTTGCTGGCAAGTCTCACCTGACTCTCACCATCATAGAGCTCTGTTGAATATCCCAATAAATCTTTTTGTAACTTAGGGCTAAATAGGAAATCGTAGACAGGAACTCTATCAGGTATACCACAATTGAGAGCAGTTATAAACCTTTCTCTAGGTTTCATAACTCTCTCCTCCTTTAGATAATCTATTAAAAACCCCTTTAAAATTAGAAAATAATTCTTCAGAATATCTTCTTTAAATGATATACTCAACTACGATAATCATTAAATGCTCTAAACATTGCTAATAGGTTTCTTACTGGAACATCCAGCTGAATAGTATGAACAGTGTTAACAACATAAACACCACCCGGAGCAAAATCATCTATTCTTCTCTTTACCTCATCTTTAACCTCCTGAGTGCTCCCAAGAGGAAGACAATACTGCGTATCGATCCCTACCCAGAAAACAAGATCATTTCCAAACTCCCTTTTCAACCTTTTAGAATCCATATCTTTCGCTTTCACCTGAACAGGGTTAAGAATGTGCACTCCAACCTCTATAAGATCAGGAATGAGCTCGTAGACTAAACCACAACTGTGCATAAATACCTTTGCATTAGATCCCATCGCTTCAATAATGCCTCAAGGCTTACCTCCAACATATACCCTGCTAGATCTTGATTAACAATAAGATCAACTGTAAAAGTATCCCACCCTCTCAGGGTATTTACAAGGGGTACCATCAGACATTGTTCTTTCTCGCAAATCGGATAATTTGTCCGGGATAATGCTTATTGTATCTATACCCAATTTCTCTCTTACTTCATCCTCTACAAGAGCTAGTTGCTGTATGACATCATATACATAAATATCTCCACTCCTGACTTCTAATACGTCCTTTAGTTTTTTGTAAATCACTGCCTGAATTCCTGCTACTATAATACTGCCAATATCTAATGGTATCTTGTCGGGCTCCCTATGGTTGATTGAAGCTATCAGACGTTCTCTTGAGTTCATCTTGCTACTCTTTACATAATTCGTTTCAATCGAATTTAATACCTATAATTTATGAATGTATCATACATTGCTTTAATATTTTGTAATGGGATATCCGGACCTATCTCACCACATGCAATGATCCCACCTCTTTCAGTACCAAGATGTTCAAACACATCTATTATATGTTCCCTTACCTCTCGCGATGTGCCAAATGGCATAATCTTTTGACGATCGAGGTCTGTTCGAAAACACACCTTCCCGGCAAAATTTCTTTGCAACACATCAAGACCCATAACTGGTGCTTGGCAGTTAAGTACCTTTACACCGATATCTATGAGGTCGGGAATAATATCTACTATGTATCCATCTGAATGGAAATGAACATCTACTCCCGTGTCTGTAACCTTATCAAACATTGCTTTATAGGCCGGTTTAAAAAACTCCCTCCAGAAATCAGGGTCAATCAAAAGACTTTTCTGAGAACCCCAGTCATCGGCAAAATGTAAGCCGTCATACTCATATTGTAACCACTTCTCGATCCATCTCAGATTGAACTCTAAAAGGTCATCTTTTAGCCTATAAACCTCCTTTGATTTATACGCAAGATCCATGAGGAGGTTTTCCATACCTCTCAACTGCTGCATCTCTTCAAAAAATGTGATCCATGCACCTCTTGCATAATAATCTTCATTTTTGCCTACCATGTGCCCGCTATAGAGTCGTGCATTTGGCGGACCAGCATCAAATTCGGGCCACTTGAAATCTTTATAATTATCCCAATTATCAAGGGGCCATTCAACAGGGATTCCACATACCCCCTCATGAGAAACCTCCCATAAAGTGCCAAAATCATCGTAATTTCTGCCTCCTTTGTAAAGGGGAGGGAGGTCTCCTCTTTTAATATCAGGCAGATAATCCCATCCAAAATCTTCATGCACAGATTGAAGAATATCTTTAAGTGCCTCACCATACTTAATCTGTGCTGCGGGTAATATACCATGCGATATCGGGGCTCTATCTGGATAATTAAAATTGATTGCCCGAAAAACTCGCTCTCTACTTTTCATGGGTGTATTCTTTGCACGATTTTCGGATGATTAATTTCGGTTTCACTAAAAATTGTCTTGCAATACCCTCTTCCATTCGCTCTATCTTATCAATCAGTTGTGGAGCTGTAGTCTCTCCCATCTTGAACTTTGATTGTTGTATAGTAGTTTATGGTACCCTTACCAGTGTTGAAATATTAATATCATCAAACCCAACAATTGATACATCATCAGAAACAGATATACTATTTTCAAGAAGTGCTTCTATTGCTCCGATTGCTACAGCGTTATTCACTGTAACCATAGCGGAAGGCAAATTCTTTTTCCCATTTTGCTTAATAAAGTTCAATATTACCCAGATTCTGCACTGAAAGAAAAGAAAAATAAGTAAATATTAAAATAAATACTTTCCAGGCAACCATTTATATAATATCTGTTCTGTAGCACACACGGAAAGGAGGCCACCTGGAAAGTGAATAAAATTATACACCTTTTTAAAAAAACAGACAATCGATTTTCTAAAGTTTCTCTTAGATTTGACAAACGGAACATGACGTCGCGTGGAGGATTATTTGTATTTGCGAAGTTCCTTGATCGTATTGGGCTCCATAGGATATTATAAAAGGATCTCTCAATAAGTATTCGAAAGGGTGGGACACATACGAAGCAGCCGATTATCAGCAGGAACAAAACCATTATGCGTCTCAGGGAGCGCTCCATATATCAAGCTGCTAATATTACTCGCTCTGGTAGAAGTCATGCAATTCATTTTGAAAAGCATTCACCATTACAGAAGGTAAATGCTCTGCTTGAAGCGAGCTAAAAACAGATCAATGGTTGTTTTTTAAGAAGGGAGTGGTTTGCACTCGCAGGAGAATTTTCAAATTTTTTGGTTAAAATTATTCATATGATACTAATACTCACAGGGTAAAATTTAAAAAATCGTCTGATTCTAGTTAGTTTGTTGGTTACAAACTGTATAAAACGTGGAAGTCATTATTACGAACATCGATTTTGCATGGAAATAACTTTTCATTCTCCTTGTCATTTAAAAAAATCAGTTCTCCCGAGTCCTGTTAACTCCTCACTGATCCTCCACAGCCTTTCCGAAACTACTTCGGTATAACCAGGTGGCTTATACTCAACAACTCTCGAATCTATAAAATATTTCCCGCTTATTCTATCAACATTCGGTGACGATGCAAGATATATGCAGGTTGGACACTCTTTTTTCAGAAAGGGTTTTATCATGCTGTACACAAACCGTCCATACCAGGGAAGATTCCTAGGAAGATTCGATCTTACCCTCTTTGGATCAAATGTGTTGGCAGTCACCTTAGTGCCCTCAAGCCTTTTTGCAAGCTCACAGGTAAAAATAAAAC
>Ga0209636_10006555_pt1 | contig 11903 bp, 12 predicted proteins | sample DeeMarSWOR152_54_FD_187464 | JGI IMG/M metagenome (GOLD analysis project Ga0209636, IMG submission 187464) | Marine sediment microbial communities from White Oak River estuary, North Carolina - WOR-1-52-54 (SPAdes) (version 2) | ecosystem: Environmental > Aquatic > Marine > Intertidal zone >...
TAAGCTTTTTTATCCGCTTGACTCCCTTCCCTTCCCAGACTCTGGGTCTCACTGAATATCGCATGAAACAGCGCTGTGGCGATGTCCCTGGGAACAGGGATATTCAATGCTTTGTAATATTCGTAAATAATGGTCGAGCAAGCGCCGTAATCAGGCCGGATGTCCCGGTAAGGAACTTGAGATGCTTTTCTGGATCGTGGATGATGGTCGATAGCCGCAACTGGAGTCGCTCCTTCTGGTAGAAAGACATTCCCTGTATATGGCTGGCAATCCACTAAAATGAACTGTCGTCCCTTTATTGCAGACACATTTTTGGTCATGGATAAAGGGATCTTTAATATCCGGATCATAGCCTGATTTTCCGCCCGGCCCACTAATCCGTCGTAGTAGATTCTGACTTTTCTGTATCCCAGTTTTTTCAGGAGATACTTCAGCGCCATTGCAGAAGCCAGGGAATCAGGATCTGGATTGTTGTGAACAATGATGAATGAAGGCTTGTCTTTATCAAGAATTCCTATTAGTTTATCCATGGATCGAATTGTACTACAACTTTTGATTATAAACCAAAATCTCAGCTATATTCTATTTAGGCAAAAACTCAGATTCTTTATTGATCACTCGTCTCCCATGAATATGGGGACTGCAGTGATCCAGACGGCACCTGTTCTGGAGGACATTTTGATCCGGAAGATATGCTTCAGTGCGGCTTAACAGATCCAGAGAGGCAGGTGTAGGATTTGGTTCAACTTGACGCCGATTCTGAAGGCAAAGCCCATTAGGAACAGAGCAACAGCCTTATCTCTTTTTCTGGCACAAACCAATCATAGGCTTCGCAGTTATCATCCATACAGTAGAAGATGATTTCACGTTACAGTCTACAGGAGATGTTGGTCTCAGGTTAGCTTATGAAATAATCAGCATTCACAAGTTTCAAAAGCCAAGAATGGAAGCCTAAGAATAGTTGAGTGTAAGACGATTAAGGTGGTAAACTGGTACGACAGCGATTGATTTTGTGTAAACCAAATGATCAGAGAAGCTTTGAGAATGGTTGGATAGTGGCAGCAAGATTATGTTTAAAGATCGAGAAGAGGCAGGAAAACAGCTAGCCGAATCCCTGGAAAATTATAGGAGCCAGGGGGTTTTGGTCCTTGCCATTCCCCGAGGAGGGGTAGAAGTCGGGTTTCAAGTGGCCAGGCATTTGCGTGCAGATTTCTCGATTCTGATATCCAGAAAACTCCCCTATCCCGATAATCCTGAAGCAGGATTTGGAGCCCTGGCTGAAGACGGAAGCGCCGTCATTCTACAAGAAGCATCCCTGTGGGTGCCAGAAGAAAAAATCCAGAAAATCATCTCGGAGCAAACCGAAGAGATCAAAAGAAGAGTCAAAGTACTCAGAAAGGGAAAGCCCTTGCCTGAAATCTCAGGGAGAACGGTTATTCTGGTAGACGATGGCTTGGCCATGGGTTCGACCATGAGAGCCGCTATAGAACTCTGCCGGAAGAAGTACGCCAAAAAAATAGTGGTTGCTGTTCCTGTTGCAGGCAGGCGTGTCGCCCGTGAAATCGATAAGCTGGTGGATGAGACGATCATTCTAGAAGTCCCCGAGTTCTTCCAGGCAGTGGCGCAGGTTTATTTAAACTGGTATGATGTTCCGGATGAAGAAGTGATTGAAATCTTGAGAAAATGGGAAAAAATAGATCAACCGAGGAATAAAACATGAAAGTGAAAGCCATAAAAACAGGAGGTTAAGAATGGCGGAATTTAAAGAACTGTTTCAATCCGCGGACTGGAAACAGGAAAAACATGTGCCTGTCATCGAGGTTCCGGAAAAGGTGAAAAAGGGAGAATTTTTCGATGTTAAAGTCACTATCGGAAAAGAGGTGGCTCATCCCAACAAGACCGAGCACCACATCCGATGGATCGCTGTCTATTTTCTGCCTAAAGAAGGGAAATTCCCCTATCAAATCGGAAAAGCAGATTTCACCGCCCATGGAGAATCTGTCGAGGGTCCGGATACAAGTGCTGTTTACACCCATCATCAGGCTGTGCTCAGCTTCAAAACAGATAAACCTGGGACCATTTATGCCTCGAGCTACTGCAACATCCACGGGGTTTGGGAGAATTCAAAAGAGATCAAAGTGGAATGAAAAGGTTCTGGCGATGCGCGGTTTGACACCACGACGTCATTTCCCTATAGTGGCTATCTAGATTTAGGTTTTCATACGGACGCAGAAAAGATGTTCGTCTATGCAGGAATTGATGAAGCTGGATACGGTCCTTTGTTTGGACCTCTGGTGATAGCAAGAAGCGTTTTTGTGTTGGATCAACACGAACCCACTCTTGAACCCCCTTCCTTGTGGAGATTGTTGAGATCCTCAGTCTGCAAGAAACCCGGTGACAAGAAGAAACGTTTGGCAATCAATGATTCTAAAAGACTTTACAAGCCTGCTTGGTCCTTGGAATATATTGAACAGGGAGTGCTCTCTTTTTTATGCACTTCCGGAATTGATCCAAAAAATCTTAACGATCTTCTCGAACAGCTAGCTTATGACCAACTTTCCTTCCAAATTCAGCATGACTGGTACCAATCCCCCGATCAAGGCCCTTCTGTTCCTTCACTCCTTTCTCCATCCCAACTGGAGAAGTCGAAAAGGAGATTGGATCGGGCTATGCTGCACAACTCCATTCATCTCGCCGATATCAAGGCAGCAGTGGTTTTCGAGGACCGGTTCAATCAAATGGTTCACATCAAGGGCTCCAAAGCAAGCTGTGCCTGGAATTTTGTGTCTGGTCATCTTGAATCTATATGGTCTCGGTATGGTGAGCATCAACCGCTAGTGGTTGTGGATCGCCAGGGAGGAAGAAGAAGCTATCAGAAACTCCTGGAATCGATTTTCTACCCGGCAGAAGTGAGCACTCTTTATGAGAATCCTCTGAAAAGCTTCTACAGGATTAATCAAGGTCTGCGGCAAATGCATATCCTTGTGCAGGTTGAGAGCGAACGCCAGCATTTTCCAGTGGCCTTGGCTTCCATGGTGGCTAAATATCTGCGAGAGCTTCTGATGATAAGGTTTCAAAGCTTCTGGTCCGCTCATGCTCCCAACATCAAACCCACATGTGGATATTTTAGAGATGGCAGGCGGTTTCTCAATGAAATCCAGCCCCTCATCGATCAGTTGAACATCGATCCCGAAAGCCTTATCCGCTGCTGCTGAACTGAGCGTTTTCTGCTGACTTGTTAAAAAATCTGAAACTTAAGAAGGAGGGAATGATGCCAGAATTACCTGATGTGGAAGTTTTTAGACAGTATATGAATGCGACTTCTCTGCATCAAAAAATATCCAGAATCGAAGTGGAGCATCAAAGAGTCCTGCAGAATATATCCCCCTCTGGATTGGGCAAAAAGCTCAAAGGCCGACAGTTTGAAAGAACCAAACGCCATGGAAAACACATGTTTGCCTGTGTGGATGGAGAATTCTGGTGGCATTTTTCTTGCCGTTTGAATAATGAGGATGCACGTCAAATCTAAGAAATAAAGGAGACAAAAAAATTGAGCAAATGGATGACCGGAGCCACAGAAGCAGGAGAAGATGCAGATTAAAATACTAGGGACTCGAGGCGAAGTGGATCATTCTGTGCCCTACCATTCCCATCACTCTGGCGTTTTGATCGACCATGCTCTATTGATCGACCTCGGAGAACCGGAATATCTCAACCTCAGACCAGAAGCGATTCTGATCACCCATCTGCACCCGGACCATGCTTATTTTGTCCGGAACAAAAAGGAAAAGCCCCCTGAGGGAATCCCTATCTTTGCTCCGGAGAAATGCGAAAATTTAGACATCAAAATCCTCCACAAGACAAAGACCATCGCCGGATACACCGTCCATCCCATACCCACGCACCACAGTCTCAAGGTCAGATCACAGGCCTACCGCATCGCCAAGAATTCCCGCACTATCCTCTACACTGGAGATATGATCTGGATCAACAAAAAATATCATCCTCTTTTTGAACGGCTGGATTTGGTTATTACCGAAGCCAGCTACTTCCGCAAAGGAGGCCTGGTTAGAAAAGACAAGAAAACGGGTAAGATCTATGGACATGCCGGCATTCCGGATCTGGTCCATCTGTTCAAAGATTATTGCGGCCACATCGTGCTGATGCACTTCGGTTCTTGGTTTTACAAGGATACTGGCCAAGCACGAAAACAAATAAAAGATCTAGCAAAAAAAAATGATATAACCATCACCACAGGATACGACAACATGAAGATTGTCAAGTAGCATTACTCTCGCTTTTTGGGATTGAGAAGGGATAAAGACCCTCAAAAAGTCAAAAAGGAGGAAACACAGTTATGGCTGAAAACACAATACAGATGGGCAAGTATTCGATTGAGCTTTCCCATCTGGAAAAAAGATGTATCCCCAGGCTAGGATAACCAAGGAAGACGTCATTGATTACTACAAACGTATTGCCCCTATCCTGCTCCCGCACATAAAGGGAAGATCTCTGGTGATGCATCGTTTTCCGGATGGGATCCAGGGAGAGGATTTCTATCAAAAGTCTGTTCCAGCAGGTTTTCAAGGAAATCCGTAATCTATCTGAAAGATTGAAAAAACCTCTCGCTGTTCTCCAGGATTTAGCCGGACCCAAAATCAGAATCGGCCAGGTCGAAGGAGACCACATCACCTTAGAAACCGGAAGCACTTTCACTTTGACCCACCGGAAAGTGCAAGGCAACGCACATCGGGTTTCCCATTCTCATCCGGGTTTAGCCCAGGAACTCCGATAGGAGTCAAAGGGACCACCAGTCTTATCCAAGCAGAAACATTGGACCAGGATCTCTAATTCCTTCAGGGCAATAAAAACCGCTGAAAAATTTCTCTTTCAAAATCAATCCTTGATCTGCACCAGTCTGGAAATGCGGATAAAAAGAGGCGGGTCAGCAATGAACTCCAGATCCTTTTCCAAGAGGCTCCATTATCCGGCGCCAATCTGGACTCGGCTGTCAGAGCTCGGGATTTACATGATCTCGGTCTCGCTGGTTCTTATCGCTTTCTGTAATTCGTCAGCAAGGATTGGGGGCAGTCCTTCGATATCAACTCTGAGAAACCCCCTGACAATGGCAGCTGTCGCTTCCTCCCGGGTCAATCCGCGTGCCATCAGGTATTCCACTTCTTCCTCGGCGATCTTTCCCACAGCAGCCTCGTGGGTTAAGTCGACCCCTGCCAAGGATCCTCTAAGCTCGGGGATAGCATGAATGAGCCCATCGGTCAAGATGAGCCCGTGGCATTCCAGGTGGCCCTTGACATCGGGCGCATTGCCCTCTATACGCCCCCTGGCAATCACGTTTCCGCCCATGGCTAAAGCACGAGATATGATCTCGGTTCTGGAACCGTTGTTGTTGAGTTTGACCACAGAGCCAACATCCATTGCCGCTCCCTCTCTAGCTACCATGATGGTGTTAAACCTCACTGTCGCATTCTTTCCTTGGCAGGTAGCCACCGGATAGGTCTGTACAGAGTTGACCGGCTGCATAATCACATAGTTGCTCAGGAAGATTCCCTCATCCTCGACAATGATTCCTGTTCGGGGTCGGACAGCTATATCCGGGGCCCAGCTGTGTATCATGGTGAAACTAATCTTGGCTCCCTTTTTCACGTAGAATTCAGAGACCCCCAAATGCAACCCCAGGTCTTTTTCAGTGGCAGTTGTGCAACCTGTAATAATGTGGAGTTCCGAGTTTTCTTCTGCAATGATAATATTGTGAACCTTTTGGATTTGTCTACTCTTGGCAAGATAGAGGCATGCTTGAACCGGGAACTCAGTTTTGCTCCCGGGAAGAGTCCTTATGAAGTACCCATCGCTCTCGGACAATTCTACTTGTGCAGTATATTTATCCGTATCAACCGATACAGCTCTCCACAAGTAATCTGTAAGCCAGTCATATTTTTGAAGGGCATCGCTGGTGGCCATCACTTCCACGCCTTGTTGAGTGATGGATGCGTGAACCGGAGTGTTATCCATCTGGATGAATGTTCCGGCTCTTTGGCTGACATCGTCGAGACTGACCCCTGCTTTCAGCATCCTTTCTTTCGCTTGGGACGGAAGAGCTGCAGGATCACTCTGATATCTTTGTTCTTCGGATGGACCAGAGTACTGGTTAAGGTCAAGGTCTTCACCTATAGCTGATGGCTTGTTTGCTGCTTCTAGGGCTTTCTCCCGTATTGTTTTGGATGATTTGACTCTGCCCATCTTACGCTCTCCTAACCATGCATCTGATGCACTCTTCATACCCCTTTTCCTTCACGGTTTTGAGAATTTCTCGGGGATCGCCTTCGCAGCCAATTTTTCCATCACACATGACGTAACCTGTCCGCGCATTCACATAGTCAAGAATATGGCCGGTGTGGGTGATAATGAGGCCGCTGCACTTTCGGTCAATGATCGGGCAGTCTTTCTCTAGCAGTTCATCTATGAGTTTACCGATCAAAGCGACATTGACCAGGTCAACGCCCGACTCTGGCTCGTCCAGCAGCACCAGTTGGGGCTTCTGCGCCAACAACTGCATGAGTTCAGAACGCTTGATCTCCCCTCCTGAAAAGCCGTAGTTTATTTTTCTATCCAGAAAATCCACCAGGTCGGCTTTCTCCGCCAGTTCTGTAATAATTCTATCAGCTTCGCCCTGTCTGTCTCTAAGGGATGCTGCGACCATGTCCCTTGTCTTGACTCCCTTGACCACAGGTGGCCTTTGGAATGACATGCCTATTCCTAAACGCGCTCTCTCATCCAGTGTTAAATTTGAGATATCCTTGTCTCTGAATAGGATTGTTCCTTTGGTCACTCGATATTTGGGAAAACCCATTATGGCCATCAGGAGGGTTGTTTTTCCACTGCCATTAGGACCGAACAGCGCATGCGTCTCGCCGGTTTTAATGGTTAGATTGATATTGTGAACAATTTCTTTCTCTTCAATGGCAACGCTCAGATCTCGAAGTTGCAACATCTATTCGCCTCCTTCATCGATTTTATCTCATCTCTGAAATATATTTATTTTATAATTAAAAAGCAAAAAATATGCCAAACTCCTCTGGAGCGACAGGAGTCTGCGGATTGAGGACAAAAAAGCCCCGTAGCTGCACAAACTTCGATGACCTATCCAAAAAAGCACAAACCGCTCACTCTTCTCTTGCCTGAAAGATCGAAACCTTGATTCCTACTTGGGTAAAGAGTTCCCTTTTTCTTTGATGTTTTTCGCAGCCAGCATTCCGGTCACAGCGGAATAAACGATTCCTCTGGCATATCCTGATGCATCTCCTGCTACATAGAAATTTTTGACATTGGTTTCCATATAAGGACTGATTTCATATTTTGTATCATAGAATTTGATTTCAGGAGCATAGATCAAAGTGTTTTCAGAATTGATTCCAGGAAAAAGATTGTTGATCTTTTCTATAGCTTCCAAAATGTTGGTGACAATTCTTTTGGGTAATGCCATGGAGATATCTCCTGGCGTAGCATTTTTTAAAGTAGGAGTGATAGAGGAATGAGAGAGTCTTTCCCATGTGGATCTTCGACCGATTTTGAGGTCTTTGAGTCTCTGTAACAAGGGCTTCCCTCCTCCGATCGTGTTGGCCAGTTGAGCTATCGCCCTTCCGTAGGTGGTGGTGTCTTCCACAGGGTCTGTTAGCTCGATTCTAGAGAGAAGGGCAAGGTTGGTGTTCTGGCTTTTCTTTTTTTTGGCTGCGTGGCCATTCACAAGAATAAAATCGCCGTAATTTTCTACAGAGACAAACCCGCCAGGATTGGCGCAAAATGTCCTTACCAGATCATCATGAGTTGGGGAGAACATTCTGAACTTTGCATCGTACATAATTCTTTGTATGTCCTGATAGATTTCTGCTGGGAACTCCAGCCTAACGCCCACATCGATGGGTCCATATCTGTATTTTATCCCCAGTTCCTCAGCTTCTTTTCGGAGCCAATAAGCACCCGGCCTACCTGGAGCCGCGATGATATACCTGGCTGTGATATCTTTTTGGGAGTTTTTTAAAACGAACTCCTTTCCTTTTCTTAATATTTTTCTTATTTCCGTATTCAGGGCAAACGTGACATCATTCAGCTCAATCTCTCTGTAGAGCTTGTCCATCAAAGAGGGCAAATGGTCAGAGCCTATATGCCTCTGCTTGCCAGCCACAAACTCAATTCCATAATTGGCTGCCTTCTTCTTTAATGCCAAGATATCCTGTTTGTTAATCCCGGAATATTCTTCTCGGGCTCCTAATTTAGTAAAAACTTTATCGATTTCATCAATGATTTCTTGGACATCTTTATCTGTTCTCTTAAAGCTTTCTGAAGAGCCGCCTATTCTTGGAGTCAGATTCAATTTGCCGTCAGAGTAGGCTCCTGCTCCTCCTACGCCAAACAAAAGAGAATCTCTTTTCAAAGGTTCTTCACCCTTATCGATCACCAACACTTTCAGGTTCGAACCGATGAGCTCATAAGCCGCAAACAATCCAGCCGGGCCTGCCCCTAAAATGACCACATCATAAGAAACATCCATCTCTTGATTCCCTTCCATTTCTATCCATGATCCATCCGATATCAATTCGTTTTGAGCATTTTTTTTGACATTGCATCAAACTTATAAGTTCTACACATCCACACCCAAGAACTTTCTCACCACAAAACCTATGCCGAATGATACAGCTGCAATACCAAGGCTCAGCAGCGCCATCTCAGAAAATCTCTTCCAAAAAGACAGGTCTTTTGCTACCGATATATAAAAATTAAATATTATGATCACCGCTAGGGCATCAAATATCATTATTCCCAACGAAACATAAATATTGGCAAACACCAAGTAAGGGAATAGCAGAAAGAGAACAGTGAAAATATAGGCTGTTCCCGTATACACGGCAGATTTAAGCGGAGTTTGGCTACTTTCCTCAGATTTGCTTGCCAAATACTCCGTAGCTCCCATGGATAATGAGGCTGCTATTCCTGTGATCAGTCCTGCCATGGCAATCAGACGGCTCTTCTGGAGTGCGAGTGTGAATCCGGCAAGAGCGCCTGTGAGTTCCACCAGTGCATCGTTTAATCCCCGTATCATAGAACCGACGTAATTCAGCCGTTCTTCGTCAATCATCTGAATAAGTTCTTCTTCGTGTTCATCTTCTTCACGAGCAATATCCTTAGCCTGCGGCAGAGTATCAGATAGATCGTGGTAAACAGACTGTGCCTCTTCCTCTCCACGTTCCATCAGTTTGATCCCGAAAGTCAGGCCGACTATCCTGGAGATGAGGTAATAGAACCATACCATTATCCAGTTTGGCCTCTCTTCCTTTTTGGTGTAATCTTTCCATAGATCGTAGTGCCTCATTTCATCATTCGAAATTCTCAGCAGCACCTTCCTATTATGCTCGTCTTTTGTAGACCGGGACAGCTTTTTATAGATGATGTGCTCTGTTATTTCGCGCCTCTGCGCTGCTTTGACTCTTTTGTCTGTTCGTGTGCGATTCATTTTTTTCTGTGTCATCCGTTGTCTATCGCTTTCGCTGCCCCACGCGAAATTATTTTATGCGAGATTCGTGCTAATTTGTGCAGTTGACCTCATTTCATGAAGTATAACATCGAAAGTCAACATTTGGGAACATAAAAATAGACATGAACGATTAGCAGTTTTATAGTCCATTTTTCGAATGGGGGCAATGGTCGGAGCTATTGCCGGAATCCTGGATGCCCTCAAATCAGGTATAAAAACACAGGAAACCATGAGAAGATATTATTCCGAGATGAAAGACAATATCCAGGAAAATATGGGAGAAATCAAGGACATCACAAGAGAAACCTACGAAAATGTGGTCGATTCAGTGGTGGCAGCCTATGAACAATCGAAAATCATAACTTCCAGGGAAGCCTCTCGAATCAAAGAAGAATTGAAATCCGGATACGAACGGATGAAAGAACTGCTGGCTGTATCCCGGCTGGCAAGGGGATGACAGACAACGATCGATAGCAAGGAATATTTCGATCGACGCTCGAGTGAAATAATCGAAAAATCAGGAGATGAACTGGAAATCCTATGGAACTTATTGTATCCTGTTCGGATGGCATTTCCTGTTCTGCGGTGTATGAATGACATCCAGAATGAATAAAATTACTATGCTGAGGCGAAAATTCCAGCGTGAGCATCAAGAAGAGAGACAGAGACAAACAATAGGAAAAGGAGTCCCAATGGAATACTGTAGAGAAGAACAAGGAAACGTGACCCTTTTATCCTCCCGCATCCAGGCAGGCATATTCGACCTTGACGGCGTGATCACCCAAACCGCCAAAGTTCATGCCTTGGCCTGGAAGGAGATGTTCGATGAATACTTGAAGGCTCATCAAGGCGAACAGGAAACGATAAAGCCTTTTGACATCGACAGTGATTACAGCCAATATGTGGATGGCAAGCCTCGTTATGACGGAGTGAAGAGCTTTCTTGAATCCAGGGGAATCAAACTTCCTTTCGGCTCTCCTGAGGATTCTACGAATAAGGAGACAATCTGCGGACTAGGAAACAGGAAAAACCATTTGTTCCGCCAGAAAATTAGAGAACAAGGAGCAGAAACATATCCTGCGGCTGTCAAATTTATCCACAGTCTTAGGGAAAAAGGGATCAAGACATGTGTGGTGTCCTCCAGTAAGAACTGTGGGGATATTTTGGAAGCAGCAGGGCTTACCGCGCTCTTCGATTCTAAAGTCGATGGCAAGGATCTCGAAAAGCACAATCTTAAAGGGAAGCCTGACCCAGATATCTTCTTGGAAGCAACAAAAAGATTGAACGTCAAGCCAGAACAGTCAGTGGTCTTCGAGGATGCCATTTCCGGCATCCAGGCTGGAAAGCAGGGTGGATTCGGCTGTGTGGTCGGTGTGGCAAGGAGAGATAATTCTTCATCTCTAAAAAAGGCCGGTGCTGATACGGTGATTCAAGATTTCTCTCAAATCGTCCTGAATCCCGGAGCAAGAGAAGAACAGACAAAAGTCAAACATCTTCCCTTGGCTCTTGAAAGCATCCCAGAAATCAAGGTCCGGCTGAAGAACAGGCGTGTGGCTCTTTTTCTTGATTATGACGGGACGTTGACTCCCATTGTCCGTCGGCCTGAGATGGCCATACTTTCTGGAGAAATGAGGGAAACGGTGAGGAGGGCGGCAGAAAAATTCTTTGTGGCCGTTGTCAGCGGAAGGGATCTTGAAGATGTAAGAAATCTCGTCGGAATCCCTTCTTTGTGCTACGCCGGAAGTCATGGATTCGACATCTCAGGACCCAAGGGAAAGCATCTGGAATACCAAAAAGGAGGCGATATTCAGCCAGAGCTCAAAAAAGCAGAAAAGGAAATAGAAACTCGGGTGAAAACCGTCCGTGGAGCGCACGTGGAGAGTAAAAAATTTTCCTTTGCCGTCCATTTCCGGGAAGTCTCGCCAGAAGAGGAACCCAAAATCGAAAATATCATAGATGAGATATTGTCAAATTTTCATGACCTCCGCAAGTCCCATGGAAAAAAGGTCTTTGAGATCCAACCAGACCTGGATTGGAACAAAGGAAAGGCCCTGCTCTGGCTTCTGGAGGCATTTCACCTGGATATCCCAGATGTCCTCCCTATCTACATCGGCGACGATGTGACTGACGAGGATGCCTTTCATGTCCTTGAAGATAAGGGTATCGGGATCGTGGTGGGAGAAAACAACCGCATTTCTGCGGCCCAATACCGCCTGAACGATCCGATGGAGGTCTGTCGCTTTCTCCTGGAGCTCAGATCTATGACAAAAGGAGAAATGTAATGGATTCCTGGCTGTTCGTTTACGAGGGATTTAATCCCGACGAGGAAGGATTACGGGAAGCCCTTTGCACCCTA
>Ga0209636_10006557_pt1 | contig 11903 bp, 6 predicted proteins | sample DeeMarSWOR152_54_FD_187464 | JGI IMG/M metagenome (GOLD analysis project Ga0209636, IMG submission 187464) | Marine sediment microbial communities from White Oak River estuary, North Carolina - WOR-1-52-54 (SPAdes) (version 2) | ecosystem: Environmental > Aquatic > Marine > Intertidal zone >...
TACAACAAATTATTTTAGTGAGTGTGCAAGACATATCTACTAAAGGAGAAAGGAGGAGAATAGATGAGAGTGAGAGAATTAAAGTGGCTATCTTTGATCATACCGCTTCTGCTCAGCTTCGCTCTTATAGACGTTTCATCAAATCCGGGAACAATAGTCTATGTGGATCCCCCAAGTGTGATAGATGATTCCCTGCAGGCGCCTTCCACCTTCACCGTTAGCCTAGATGTCTCTGATGTCTCGAACCTCTTCAGCTGGCAAGCTAACATGAGCTGGGATCCTTCAGTATTGCAGGTAAACAGTTGGCTTTTCGGCGACTTTCTTAAGGGAAACCCAGATGAAGCAAAGGAGGTCGTTCCCTACGACGACTTGACGGAACCCGCATTTGCGCAGACTAAGAGCCCAACCACGAACACCCCTGGCGCAGGAGGCGGGTGGACAAATCCTCTATTTGCTTACTCAAACAACATATTCTACGCGACCTGTAACACGCCAGATGCAGATCATGTGTATGGTGGGTACGCCTTTTCGACGGGCTCACTCACGGAGGTCACCAGCCTAGAAGTTGGAACAAAGTCGTATTGCCCTGAGACAGAGCTCAGTGAGAGAGACAGGATTGACCTTGAGGTTTCAAATGATGGTGGGACCACTTGGGGGCCAACGCATGAGATTCCCAGTTCGGAAACTGAACTCCTTATTTGGACTGACGTGACCAGTGACTTCTCATGGACTCCAGCGATGCTTACAAATTTCAAGGCTAGAGTGAGATACAAACAAGTTGGGGCCACTGCGACAACGGTCTATCTCAACTGGATTCCCGCGAGGGTGCTTGACACGCTTTACGTGGACAATCCAGTTCTCAGCCACGATAGCAACCCAGATTCCTACGCGTCTTTCCAATATAGTCAGCGGGATGCAAGCTTTGTGATCGGAAACGGTACGGGAGACCCGTACTATGATTCTACAATATTGCGGGTCGACCTGAAGGTGAGATATGAGGCGACCGCCTCCGCTCTGAGTGACGCATACAGAATCTTGTACTACGGTGACAGCTTCTACAACCCAACGCCGCCCGCAAAATACACGCTCGTAGATTGGACGTCCGCAGCATCCCCTCTTGCAACACATGTCTGGACTTCAGGCGTCAACCTCACCAACCCCTTTGGCGGCTCATGGAAATGGACGCACGTAAAGAAAATGCAGATCGAGTTTCAAACAGATAAACAAGGCGGCGACCCAGCCGCAGTCTTCGATTTGTATGAAGCCTGGTTAACAGTGACCTATATACGCCCCACCTATACGACGTACTACTTAGACAACACCGCGGGCTACATTTTCCTCATGGCATCCACTCAGGGAACCTATCCCCTCGGGATCTATGGAAGCGGCTGGCTGGCTAACGTCACCTTCCAAGTCTTGGCATACGGCTACACTGCAATAGATATCGATGATCCCATGACGACGCTGTACAACCCGGCGTATGGTGCCATACCATTCACACCCCAGAACGGCTACTTTAGGAATCTGTATCCCGGTGATATTACTCCCGACAAGTATGTTGGTTCCGGTGACGCTAGCATTCTCAACGGAGCCTATGGGACTTGGCGGGGAGACCCCCTCTACGTGCGAGAAGCCGACTTCGACGACGACACCTATATCGGTTCTGGCGACGCGGCTGTACTCAACGGCGCCTACGGCACAACCTATCCGTAGCTGCAATCCTCTTCCTTTTTTTTAGTGATTCTAATGCATATCGAAACATAGAAAGGACCCAAGAGACTGCAATCCAAGAGAGTGAGAGCCAAGCTCGTGACAGGGGCTCTGCTCTCACCGCTAACCCGATCTCTTATTATAAGGCACGCTCCTTTTAACACTGAATAATCTCCGACACCCACCGTTTCTTTGGGGGCTCCTCGTCAATTGCAGGTGAGGCATTGCAGGTTAGCAGTCGCCTTATTCTAGAGCAAATGCTTCAGATGCTGATGATTTTCTGCTTGATAGTCAACACGAGTTGGACCGTTCATATTTGATGTTACAAGGATTACTGCGCACAGTGAAGTGTGAAGCGGGGCTTCAAAAGGTTTTGGAAAACGGATTCTCATAACGTTACGTTTCGCCTATTTGTTCTCTAGCTTGTGTGATCAATTCTTCTAGACCATGCTTTTCACAAGTGTCCGTGTGTGAGTAGGTGAAACAATTGTATAGAGGACAATCACAGAAAGCTAAAATATGGGTTAATGCTAACAGATATTGTGCTCTGGTGAACAAGAGATGCGAGGAAGGAGAGTTTTAGGTTCAGCGGTTTTATTGACGGTGTTGGTGAGCGTTTCGTTAGTCTTCGGTCTTGGCGTTGTTGACATCTCAAGGCTGGTGGGAACACCTGCAGCGCCTGCTTCTGGACCCACTACGGTTTTCGTGGATCCATCGGCGGTAATAGACGACACTAAGCAAGCTGGTAGCTACGTTGAAATTCACATTAATATTTCCGATGTCACAGATTTGTACGCTTGGCAGGTCAATATAACTTGGGACCCCGATGTATTGAACTTCACCAGGATCGTTTCTTATGGCGATTTCCTTGCGCGAAGCAGTTCTCCCGATGGCACCTCTCGCGTCTATGATTTCGTGCATGCGAGCAATGACACGGGATATGCAGCGATTGCTGAGTCCATTCTAGGCGACTATGCAGGGATCTCTGGTAATGGTCGACTCGTAACGATTGAGTTTAATGTTGTGGGGTATGGCGCTACTGACTTGACTATCAGTGTTGGCGGGATTCTCCCAACTACACTACTTGACAGCACTATGGGAAGCATAACAACAGAGGCAACAGCAGACGGCTACTTTAGGAATCTGTATCCCGGTGATATTACTCCCGACAAGTATGTTGGTTCCGGTGACGCTGGCGTACTGAACGGAGCTTATGGGACGTGGCGGGGAGACCCCCTCTACGTGCGCGAAGCGGACCTTGACGACGACACCTATATCGGCTCGGCCGACGCAGCAGTCCTCAACGGCGCCTACGGGACGACTTATCCGTAGTCCATGAGATCCGCAAATATTGCGCAGCGCCTCCGTGCGCGAGAAGCCTCATGCCTCAACTCGACCTCTTTTCGAGGGTGTGAGAAGGAGAAAAAGACAGAGGATACCACACGAACTAAGTTCCATAACTCTTAAATCCAATAAGTGAATAGAATACGTTGGTTAATAAAAGAGAGAGATAAAGGAGAGGATAATTTGCAGAGGAAATACTCTATATTGCTACTAGCGACTACAATGATGTTAGGCGCATTAACCGCAGCTATTACCCCGGTGAACGCGCAAGAGACCGTTCGCTTCTATGTGTCCCCGGAAACGCCGATAGCGGCTGTGACACCTGGTGGTTATGTCAACTATGAGGTTTGGGTGGAGAGTCCACCTGAATGGGACGACACGGCAAGTGGTATTGCTGGATGGGCCCTCAGCGTGCGCGGCGATCCCCGCGCCCTCGAACCTTTCGGTGCTGGAAAAATCGGTGGGATGGGTGGATTTCTGGAGAACTTCCTAGTGACGTACGGCTACGACTGGGATTACGTTACGAGCTTCTATACGGGCGAATCAAGCGCGGAGACGTGCACGTTCTTTGACATCTCAGAACAGATCGCAGGTTATGGAACACTGGGCAAGGGCGCAGGCGGCAGCGGTAGACTGTTTAGGGGGCGCTTCAAGTCGAGGAGCGACGTGCTTCCCTCGGTGATCGATATATTTGGTCCCCCAAGGCCGCCGATCGTGGAGATCCACGCGCAGTATCTGACGACCGACGGCGTGTGGCATGACGTGGACGTTGAGGACGACGGCGCTTACATAGCCCAGACACCCGCAACGTACTACTTCGACGCGCTTGGTGTTGGGTTCGATCCGTCAAGCCCGATGTATACGGATTGGCATGAACTGTGGCCAGCAATGAGCAATGAGTGGAGTTTGGAGAGCTGGGTGGACAATGGTGACACGGTGCTCAGCGAGTCGGATCAGATCGACTTGGTGCAGACTGTTGGCCCGCATCCTGGAGTCGTTGTGTGGGGCCACGTCGAGTGGGTGAACCCGGCGCCGATTGCAGGTGATGGTCAAGCCGATGTGATCATGAACGCCAAGGTTCCAGAGTTTCCACTTGGTGTAGCACCGATTCTGGCGTTGGTACTAGCGGTACCCGTGGTGTATCTCTGGCGTCGCAAGGAGGAGAAATAAATGAAGAAAACAGGCAAGACGATCCTCGTCTCAGCGATCATCTTTGGACTACTACTAGCAGGAGTTATCATCTTAAGCGCGAGCACCGACACCCTCATAGCTGAACAGGTAAAGATCACACCAAAACCATTTGACCTCGAAAACGGAGACGACGTAATAGTGCAGGTAAAACTCAAAATAGACGACGTACCCGTAGTAGACCAAATTGACCCATCCACCGTTCTGCTAGAAGGCTACATTGAACCAATGGGCACGTGGACAACAGGGGCACCACCAAACTTCATGGCTCAATTCGCGGGAGCGCAAGTGACTACTTGCGTTATCAACAAAATCATCCACATGGGGATCACAAGACCAGTCCCATGGGCTCCCCTCAAAGTAGATCTAGAGATAACGGGATCTCTATACGATGGCACTCCATGGGAAGGCACCGGCCAAATCAAGGTATATATCCCCGACGTCGCAGCACAACCTAATCCGCCACCAGCATAAATTCCTGTTTCCCTTTTTTTTGGGGGGGACGTAGCAAATCGATTCTGTCTCAGTAGTGGTGTTTATGCATGTCTAAGCAGATTGTTGTCTCGCTTCTATCATGGGTGCTAATGTCCTTCACCATACTCATAATGGTTTTTTGCATCGTCCCCGTTTCTGCCAAAACACTTAGCGTTCCGCAAGATTACCCCACCATCCAAGCCGCCATTGACGCAGCAAAAAGAGGAGACATAATTCAAGTGTCAGCTGGAATCTATTACGAAAACGTGGTCATAAACGAAGAAATCGAGTTGATGGGCGCAAACAAGGTCACAACAATTATCGATGGCAGAGGCTCAGGAAACGTTGTTTATGTGGAAACAAGCGGCATCACAATAACGGGATTTACCATCCGTAATGGAAACAACGGAATCAGAGTAGCGGGCCTAATCGGTAGCATCAACGTTACAGGCAACATAATACGAAACAACCGTTACGGCGTCAGTTTTATCGGAGACGACATAACGCGAACAACAGACAATATAGTTGTTGGCAACACTTTTCAAAACAACAGCAACGTCAGCGTCTCCATCAGGTGTGGTGCCAGCAATATAATATCTCTAAATGACATATCGGGAAGTGCCTACGGCATGAAGTTATCTATAACCGACACAACCACAATCTCAGACAATCTCTTGACAAGCACCTCCTACAGCATTTACCTAAGCTACGGCACAGGCAACAACGTGCTCAATAACGTAGGAATCGATAACTCGTTTGGCATATACGCAGTGTACTCAGATAATATTCTTATCCAAGATAACCGGGTAAGCGGAAGCACCTACGGCATTGAGCTATACGGGTCATCCAGCAGCACTATTCTCCACAACAACGTGTCCGACAACCCCTCCTACAGCATCTACCTCGCATATTCCAACACTACCAGCGTCACAAACAACACAATCTCCCGAAACGACTGGGGCCTCACACTCTACGGCTCCTCTTTAAACACTATCGAAGGCAATGCCATCTCGTACAACGCATTTGGCATAACAATCAGTTATTCCGAAAGCAACACAATCTACCACAACAACTTCATAAACAACGTCGATCAAATCACACGAGATCTCTCAAGTGGAAACATGTGGTCTGAATATGGGGAAGGCAACTACTGGAGCGACTATCTGGGCGAAGACGACGGAAGCGGCGGCAGAGTTGCAGGCGACGGCATAGGAGACACCCTTATACCCCACTTAGCCGTGGACTACTACCCACTTATGAATCCTTGGCCAGAAGCAAAACCAGACATAGCAATACTTGGTGTCTACGAGGCCATCAATATAGCCTACGTCGGACAAATTGTAGATTTCGAAGTGATTGTCAAAAACGAAGGACCCTTCGCAGAAACATTCAACGTCACCCTCCAAACCAACGTCACGATCATCGAAAAAAGAACCGTAACAGATCTAGCCCCCTACACAAATACAACCCTAATATTCAACTGGAACACATCAACGGTTCTCCCAGGTTATTATCTAATATCTGCAACCGCAGAACCCCTCCCAGACGAAACCGACATATTCGACAACACCTATGTCGATGGTAATGTTCGTGTTAAAATGCTAGGAGATATTGATGGTGACAATTACGTTGGTTCTGCTGATGCTAGCGTTCTCAACGGAGCTTACGGAACCTACGATGGAGACCCCCTCTATGTACGAGAGGCCGACTTTGATGATGACGGATATATAGGTTCTACTGATGCTAGCTTCCTCAACGGGAACTACGGGCAAACGTGCTAGACGTATCGAACCCCGCGCAGGACACACTCCTACTACCTTCTCGCGGATCAGGATGGAGGCGCGTTGCGGAAGTAAGAGGGTCATCTGGCTTTGGACCAACTGCTTATTAATGTTTACAGCGGATCTAAATTAAGAGTAAGCGAACATGACTTCTGCAGAAAAGGAAGCCTTCACTCTTTCAACAGCATTATTACTTTCCTATCTTGCCATAACAATCCCGATTGAGGTTTTGGCTCAACAAGAAATGACACCTGAGTGGGTAATAGAAAACGGAGAACACTTTGTTAAGCTAGCAACCTCTGCCGACGGAAAGTACATAGCCGCTACGAGCAACAACACGAACCTGCTACACATGTTTCATGGGAGCGAATTACAGTGGGCCTCTTCAGTAGGCCATGTTCACTCCCTCGTGATGTCTGCCAACGGAAGGTACGTCGCAGTCGGAACGAAGGGCAACTTCTACCTTTTCGACCGACAGAACCCAACTCCACAAGTAGAATATCCGCTGGATTGCGAAAACTCGCTGGTTGCAATCTCTGCCGACGGAAACGTCACGTCCGTTGGAGCAACGCCACAAACTCCAAACAACGATAGAAACAGCAGACTGTACCTTCTCGAAAAGGAAAGACCTGACCCAACGTGGAATATCACTCTTCTAGGTACCTTGGAGAGTCTCTCAATATCCGGCGACGGAAACTACATCGTCGCGAGCACAACTCAGCCAGGTGTCCTGTACTTGTTCACCAAAGAAGAAGCGACACCCTTGTGGACCTACAATTTTGGAGAGCACTGTGGGGGCTCAAGAATATCGAACAACGGGGACTACATAGTCGCTGTGGGTGGAAACCAAACTGCCGAGAAAGACCTGCGGATCTATAGATTCCGTAGACAGATTCAGACTCCCAATTACATGAAAGTAATCTCTGAATTACCATCCATCTCGGGGCTATCGGTCTCTGCAGATGGCTCAATCTTTGCGATGAGTTATACTCGCAGTAGCCGTCTCATCCTGTTTAACCTAGAACTGCCTCCCTACGGATATGGCCCTGGCAGCGTCTTAAACGTGTCTCTGCCCAGTCGCAGCGTTTCAATGTCTATGTCATCTGATGGCAGAGTCATCATAGTCGGAGCAGTTGAGGGCCTCTTCGTGTATGAATACTCAATCCCTCAACTTAATCTCGTAAGGCAATATGCAGCCGGCAAGCCCCGCGTCGTTGATGTAGCCTCGTCCGCAAACGGCCAACTAGTGATCGCTGCAATAGCAACGGATCAAAACGACGAACGCTCAGCGATCTATCTCTTCGACTACTCAAAAGAGCCACAAGCCATCATCGCCGAACCTTGGGTTCGAATAGGTCTCCTGTTAGTTGCCATGTTAGTCGCGTTGGCCACAATCCTATACGTCTTCCGCAAAAGATGTGGGCCTGCGACCACTGCTGACGACCGAACCACCCACTCTCTCCGTACCAAGAAAAACATAGCGCGCAGAGCTGATCTCCGAAGGCTGTGGCGCAGTGATGGTTCGCTAGCGACTCATCTAATTCGGAAAGCTCCCTAGGAGGCAGATTCAATGCGTCTACCGGTCTGGTTCTAGTCTTTTCTGGTTTGATTTGTTGCTTTTGAAACATGAAATCTCAAGCGTAGTTTCATATAGAATTATGATGCATAAATATTATTAACGCGCCTGCGCGCATATGACATATACTGAGAGACCAGAAGAGAACGCGCACAGACGATTGGGAGAGAAGGGAAACGCATCTGAAGCGTGGGTCAATAGTAGTTACTCTTATCGAGGTTTTCGTGATGTCACTTGTAGTTGGCGCGTGGTCTCCTAATGGATGTGCGGCACACAATGACGCGGGCACAATGCCATTTAGTGATATTACGGCGCTTACGTCTGATGAGGATCTTGACTTCGATCCGCTTGATCTTGAGGTTGGTCCTAAGCTTGAATTCGCACCAAGCGAGGTTCTCGTAAATTTCGCTGGGGGCATATCTGTTCGCCTAGAAGACGGTAGATGGACCACGGGTATCAGGTCCATAGATGCGCTAATTGGACGATTTGAAGTGCGCGCGATAACAAGGACTTTCCTGAACGTTCACAAACTCACCCTAGGGGAGGGGTTTGACGTCTTCTACGCGGCGAGAGAATTCAAGGGACGCGCGAGTCAATTCGTCGAGTACGCTGAACCAAATGGCATCGCGCGTACTCTTCTGGTGCCAAATGACGCCAACTACACGCAGCAATGGGCACATCAGATGATTGAATCAGAATATGCTTGGAACGTTACAACAGGAGACCCCAATGTTGTCATTGCTGTAGTCGATACTGGAGTTGACTACAATCATCCCGATCTAGCTGCGAACATATGGATCAACACAGATGAGATCCCAGACAATGGCGTAGATGATGACAATAACGGATTTGTCGACGACGTCAGGGGTTGGGACTTCGTTGACTCCTTGATGCCTGCCCTTCCCGGAGAAGACGCCGCAGAACCCGACAACGACCCCATGGACTTTCTCGGTCATGGAACCGTTTGCGCCGGAATCGTGGCTGCTACCACAAACAACACAGCAGGCATCGCAGGGACGACTTGGAACAGCAAAATTATGGCTGTGAGATCGGGCTTTGCAACGAGCGGAGGAGGCATCTTGCTTTACGACCAAATCGCTGCAGGGATACGGTACGCCGTGGACAATACCGCTGACATAATAAACTTGAGTTTTGGAGGGTATCTCAGGAGCCAAGTGGTTTACGACGCTGTAAAGTACGCGTATGACAATGGTGCTCTATTGGTTGGAGCGGCAGGAAACGACTTTGTGAGAATCAAGATTTATCCCGCCGCCTACGAAGAAGTTGTCGCAGTGACGGCGACCGACCAGAATGACGATCCAGCTTATTTCACCAACTTTGGGAATTGGGTTGAGGTCGCAGCCCCTGGTGTTGACATCTTGTCAACGGTCTGTCCGAATGCCTACTTGGGTCCATACGAGTTTGAATACCCTTATGACTACGCAGGTGGTACATCAACGGCGGCTCCTTATGTTGCGGGGGTTGCAGCCCTCATTTTGAGTCAGTTTCCGTACATGACGCGTGATCAAGTGCGAGTTCAGCTGCGACGCACCGCAGTTGATCTTTCACCCGAAGGCTTTGACTCCTACTACGGATACGGAAGAATCAGCCCACGTGGAGCGATCGAAGAAGTCCCGGCCGAACATGATCTCCTGGTCTTGAGTTGGAAGCTACCTCTCGTTTCGGAGCCCGGCGATACGGTGACCGTCAACACCATTGTACTCAACTTCGGCGACAACGTGGAGAACAAAATAGACGTAAAACTGTTGGTCAATGGTACAGAGGAGGACTCTACGCGGATTAACCGGCTTGGAGGCGGTGAGTCGGCAGCAGTTAGTTCCTCTTGGACTGTGGCGGGTGAAGGAATCTACAACGTCACAACTTACGTGGTGCCGATGAAGTTTGAGCCAAGCACCGCCACCGAGGACAACGCTCAGTCTGCATACTCTTGGGCAAAATACGGTAAAACCGTTAAGGTTCCTCAAGACTTTCCAACAATACAGGAAGCAGTTGAGACAACAAATCATGCAATCTATGGTGGAGACGTAGCTATCCGAGTGTCTAATGGTACATACTATGAATATGATCTGCTCATGCAAAACATGTTGACATCGTTAACGCTTGTTGGCGAAAGCAGCTCCGGCACTATAATCTTTGGTGATCCAAACTTTGACGGCGTGTACGCCAATTTAGACAATGTCACAGTGAGCGGACTTACGATTCAAGACTGTTACGCAGGTATCAAGTTCTGGGGTGACAATTGCGTCGCTAGTAGCAACAACCTAGCGTATAACACCCATGGCATTTTCATGAGTGGATGCTACAACTGTACTGTCGCGGACAACACGATGTCAGGAAACGGTGGATCCGGCGTAGAAGTACGCTCGTCCAGTGGCAACACCATAACCAACAACACGTCGTCAAGCAATAGGTACGGACTCTACCTGAGAGCAGCCAACACTACTTTGGCAAGCGACAACACCTTCGTAGACAATCAGTATGGCGTCTGGATTATGCTCTCATGCTACGACGTCCTCACCAACAACAACTTGACGGGGAATACCTACGGCTTCGGCGTTCAAGGTGACACTCTCCCAACGTTCCTCCATGACATAGACACCACGAATACGGTGGATGGAAAGCCCATCTATTATCTGATCAATCAGACGGATCTAGTTATAGACCCTTCAAGCTTCACAAACGTAGGTTATTTGGGACTCGTGAACTCGACTGGCGTTACTGTGAGAGATCTGAACTTGGCGAAGAATCTCCAAGGCGTAATGTTTGGACACACCAAAGACTCTACGATACAGAACGTCACCTCGTCAAGCAACACTTACGGCATCTGCTTCTACGGGACCAACAATACTTTCATTATCAACAGCACCATATCAAGCAATTACTACGGCATCTACACATTGGCTTGTGCCAACAACACCGTGAGCGACAACACTCTGTCAAGCGTCAATTATGGTATCTACCTGTCAAAGTCTAATAGTAGCGATATTCGGGGCAACACCCTAACAGGCACTAGCAGAGGTATTAACATATATGCTTCTGAAGACAACACCTTCGAAGACAACAGTGTCGTGGGCGGTCTCTACTGCTTCTACGTGTATTCCTCGGGTGGGAACACCTTTCAAGGCAACACGGTCACGAGCGGCACCTATGGCATGTATCTGCTTTCCTCGGGTGGGAACACCTTTCAAGGCAACACGGTCATGAGCGGCACCTATGGACTATATCTTTCTAGCTGTGAGAGCAGCGTCTTCACCAGCAACAACCTGACGGGAAACAACTACAACTTCTTCGTCTACGGCTCCTCCCTCGCGGAATACTTTCACTACGCGAACACCTCTAACAAAGTGAACGGAAAGCCAATGTATTACCTACTCAACCAAACAGATTTGGTTGTAGAGCCTTCCACGTTCCCAGACGTGGGATATCTCGGACTGGTCAACTCAACGAACATCACAGTGGAAAACGTAAGCCTCCCAACAAACAACGGACAGGGTTTACTGTTCGCGTACGTCACAGACTCTGCTATACGAAACGTCAGCGCGTCATCCAATTATCATGGCTTCCACCTGTTTAATTCTAACGAAACCGCGCTCAGCGGCAACACGCTGTCGAGCAACGTTTATGGTCTGATCATGAGGAACTCCCACAACAACACGGTTGACGGCGACTTCATCGCAGAGATCGACCGGGATGGCCTCTCCTTAACCAGTTCCAGTAGAAACACTATTTCTGGCACCACGGTAGCAAACTGCAGTCGTGTTGGATCCTACAACGGCGTCATCCTCTCAGACTCCGGCAACAACACAATC
>Ga0209636_10006558_pt1 | contig 11902 bp, 10 predicted proteins | sample DeeMarSWOR152_54_FD_187464 | JGI IMG/M metagenome (GOLD analysis project Ga0209636, IMG submission 187464) | Marine sediment microbial communities from White Oak River estuary, North Carolina - WOR-1-52-54 (SPAdes) (version 2) | ecosystem: Environmental > Aquatic > Marine > Intertidal zone >...
TTCGAGGCTTTTAGAAGCATCCCTATTTTCGGCTTTCTGCAAACGCAATTTACCCTATATCTTTCAATAATTCCTTCTAAATGATGTGGACAGTAATATATAGCATCAATATGTGCACCATCTTTCTTTAATAAATCTTTCATTTTTTTATGGACAGTATTTACAGTTTCCTCAGTGTATAATCCTTTTGCAATACCTCCTTGATTTGTTACAATAATAACTTTTACTCCTAATTTATTAAAATTTATTATTGCTTCTGATGAAAACTCGTATACCGAAAATTTTTCAATATTATCAATATAACCAACCTCTTCTGAGATTGTACCATCCCTATCAAGAAATATACCAATTCCCCCTTTATTGACTGTCAAATTCGACTCCTCCTAACTGGTTTGCTTTTTATATATTATACTATTTAGATAAAAGTTTCAAAATAAAAAAAAGTCAGGTTAATTATTTACCTGACAGGATTGTTTATTACAAAAATCCCAAAACTTAAACTATTTCTGATTTCTCAAAGCTGAAGAATATATTTTTAAAAATTTTTTTGCAGTATTTTTCCATAAAAACTCTTCTTTCATACCGTTTTTCTGAATTATTCTCCATGTCTTTTCTCTATTAAAGAGTTTAATGACATTTTTAAATTGCATTAAAATTTCAGTCGAAGAATATTCTTTAATTAACAGACTATTACCAGAGTTATTCTGTGAATTAAATTCAATTATAATATCAGAAAACTCTCCTATATTTCTGACAATTGGAACAGTCCCATACTTTAAACAATTAAGAGGATTTATTTCACTCGGGTAATATATGAAAGGTAGTAAAATTACATCACAGCCCCCAATAATAACATGCATTAATTTTTCATTATCAGAGGAATAGAAACTAAAATTTTCAGGATAAAGATTTTTATATTTTGTTAACCTTGACAACAATTTTTTTTCAATTTTCCCTACAATAACAATTTGAGTTTTCAAGTCATTTAATTCTTTAGTAATATTTTCAAGAACCTTAAAAATTTCCGAATCGGTTTTACTGTAAACCCAGCCAATAAGTGGAACGTCAGACTTAAAGGGAAGTTTTACTTTTCTTAAAAGAAATTTCTTATTTTCATTTTTATTAGAAATTGTTTTAAAATTATACCAAGTGTTAATGGCTTTATCAATTTCTGGATTCCACACCAAATAATCGACACCCCTTAATATGCCGAATAGTCTATCCTTACGTTTTTTTAAAACTTCAATTAATCCAATTGGTAATTCGGAAATGTTTTGAGGCTTTTTTATATAATTTTCACTGCTTATACTCAAATAATCAGAAGATGTTATTCCTGCTTTAAGAAAACTGAATTTTCCATTAAATTCAGTATATTTTTCGTTATAATTCTTATTATCAGCAAGACCAGTTTTTTTTTCAGCACCTTTCTCAAAACACCCAGCTTCATTAATATTGTGAATTGTAAAAACTGTGGAAGTCTTTTTAAAAAATCTGTCCTCTTTATAAATAGTTTTGATATATAATGGTACTAATCCTGTCTGCCAGTCATTACAATGAATAATATCAGGCTGCCAGAAAAGAAGTTTTAGAGTTTCGAGAACACCTCTCGAAAATAATATAAATCTACCATCATTATCCGTATATTCTTTTTTTCGTCTTTCATCGAAATACAGTCCATCCCGATTAAAATAGGGTTTATAGTCTATAAAATATATCTGAACCTTTGAATTTGGTATAAAGGCAGATTTCACATTAATTATCTTTACTTCATCTCCAACAGGGATTCCAATATCTTTTAATCTAATTACCTCGCGAAGCACATATTTTCTTTCATTTATTATTTTATACTTTGGCATCATAACCCGAACTTCATGACCGAGGTCTTTTAAGATTAAAGGAAGTCGGTATGAAAAATCGGCTAATGTGCTTTCTTTAGTAAATGGGGATATTTCTGAAGACAAAAAAAGTATCTTATACCTTTTCAAGTCGTCTCCGTTTATTATTCATAAGTTCAATACTTTAAACAATATAAAGATTTTTTTTATTATAGTCAATTAAAAAATAATTCTATTGAGCTTAAATAAAAGTGAAAAAAAATTAAATATCCGAATAATTCATAAAATTCTTCATTTTAGTAACAAAATTACTGTTTTTATAAAAATTGTAACATTACTATTTTCGAAAAAAATTCCATTGACATTCTTACTGTCATTTTTTGAATAGATCCTGAAACAAGTTCATGATGACAGTAATACAGCCTGTCATTCCGAACTTGTTTCGGAATCTTCAAACAACATTATTTGTTAAAGTTCATGGTGAAAAAGGGTTATGGATAAAACAGTATATAAGTTATTATTTTTAACCTTTAGTGTTATCTTTAAATTGATATAAATAATTATAATAATAAAAAAAATATTGGACTTGTTTTCGAAGTTACAAATGAATTTGTGTGAGCACAACAACCTATTAACACACGATTAGAATAAATATTATTATTTTATTTTTTGAATCTTTCGCTTAACGTTTTGCGAATAAAAGAAGATACCTGTAAGGCAATTCAAAAATTTCGTCTAACTTTTTCTAAGTCAACTATCTGTATCTTATAGTATAATTTAATGTTTCTTCAGAAGATGGCTTTAGTTTTAATTTAAATTCAATATTTCTAACATCCTTTTTTATATATTCATGAGTACTTTCTATTATATTCCAATCTCCAGTAGGGTGTTCAACAACGGTAACTTCTTCCTGGGTATCTTTAGAATTCATAACAGTAATTTGATAAATCTCTTCTCTCTCTCTGCTGCTAATTCTTTTGATTTCCTTTTGTATCCTCTCTCCGGTAATATCAAAAACAATGCCTGCCTGAATATTTACTTCTTTACCCACTGGAGCAGAACCTATGGGATATTCACCCAAAAGGACAAGAAAATTATCCTTTTCCACTTTAAAAATTTTCATTTCACCAGAAGGAATAGGAGAACCAAATCCATCTGATTTTGTATTTTTAAATATAAAATTGACTATAACACTTTCTCCATTTCTTGCTCCATCGTAAATATAATTTTTAGTAACACTTACTTCCTTCTGGGGAATCAGTAAAAACTCTTTAATAGAGTTATCAAAAAGGTCAATCTCTTTATTTAGAGTATAGGAGTAGTATTCAAAAACACCTTTTTCCTCAAATTGCGGCACTTGAACAGTCTCTTTTGATAATACTCCTAATGCCCTAGGCCTTAATAATGGAGGTTGAGTTATTCTGCTTATTTCACCAGAGATTAATTTTATCTCTGCATCTTTATAGTTTATTCCTGCTCTATTATTGATAACTGCAAAAGGATATATTTCCATTACATTTTCGTTATCTTGTAAAAAAGATAAATATTTTGCTTTCCAACTAATATTTTCCGTTAAATACGAAATCTCAAATTCCACTTCTCGTTCGATTTTACTATTCACAAAAAAGTCTATAACAGGCTTAGAAAGTAAACTTTCATCCTCAGAAGAAAGATTTATGTTTATAATTTTATCCCTATATATTAATAATAAATTATCAGATTGGTCTTTTATAATTATCTCTTTTTCGGAGGTTTTTACTAATCTGCCTCTAAAAACTATATCCCCTTGAATTAAAACATTTATATCTTTTCCGATATTTTTCTCCAAAAAATTTCTCGGTTCTATTATATTATAATTATATTGTTTTTCGATTAATTCAATATCATTTGAAGGTTCAACAGGTTTAATTATAATCGAAGAAGGATCAATTTTTTCTGGGATATTATCAATTCTTAATTTATTTAATCCTTTTTCTACACCGAATTTTCTTATTTCTTTAATAACAGCCAAATTGTCTTTATAAATTGTTAATAATAATTTAGAATTTTCTTCGGAAAGTATTACTGCAGGTAAACTAACTGTTACCAAAAAAATAATATTGAATAATTTAATAAACCTGTTTAATAATATCATCTCATTCACACATAAGTATATTAAGATTGTTTTTTATCTTATTAAATGTCAATTCATAATGAGCCTTTTTATTCTTTTCTCTTTCAATAACTTCAGCAGGTGCCTTCTTGATAAAAGCGGAATTGGATAATTTTTTATTCACACTTTCAATTAGTTCTTGAAATCTATTCAATTCTTTTTTAAGGCGATTTTTTTCTTTTTCAATATCTATAAGTTCCTCAAGAGGAAGATAAATCTCAACATCTTTAATAAGTCCCGAAGCGGCGATACCAGAGTGACAATATGATTTCACAAACTCGATTTTCGCTGTTTTCCCAAGGCGATAAAAATATCTCTCATATCTCTTAAAAATGCTTTGTTTTTTTTCATCATCTGTGACAATAATTACATCAGCCCTTTTATCAGGCGGGACATTCATCTCCCCTCTTATGTTTCTTATAATTGTGATTATATCCTGTATTAACTTCATTGATTTCTCGGCTTCTTCATCAATTTCACCTTTGAATGTTTCACTTTCAATAGTCCTCATAATACTTTTTCTTTTTCCATTCACTGCAAGATTCTGCCATATCTCCTCTGTAATAAAGGGCATAAAAGAATGAAGCAGAAATATTGATTTTTCGAAGACAGGAATTGCAATCTTATTTAGCAACAGCGTACTATTTTCCTTATCATCAGAAGAAATCTTATCTTTGATTATTTCAATATACCAGTCGCAGTATTCGTGCCATATAAAATTGTAAATGGAATACAGCGCTTCATTCAATTTATATACCTTAAAATATTTTTCTATATCTGAAGTTGTTTTTTCCAGACGCGATAAAATCCACCTGTCGGATAGGTCTTTTTCGGGATTTTTGCCTTCAGGAATTTCAGTATCGAGCTCTTTTCTTTTAGTCATCAAGAACCTGAAAGCATTCCAGATTTTATTGGAAAAATTCCTGCCCATTTCGAATTTGGTTTTCGACAATTTAATATCCTGTCCTTCGGTAGAGAGTGCAACAAGTGAATATCTCACAGAATCTGCACCATACTTGTCAATCATTTCAATAGGGTCGATGCCATTTCCAAGTGATTTACTCATCCATCTCCCCAGTTCATCCTTAATCATCCCTGTTATATAAACGTGAGTATAAGGTTTTTTGCAGGTGAATTCATATCCTGCTATAATCATACGTGCAATCCAGAAAAATAAAATATCGTATCCTGATACCAGAACTGTAGTTGGATAAAAGTAACCAAGTTCGGGAGTTTCATTTGGCCATCCCATCGTAGAAAATGGCCAGAGCCAGGATGAAAACCATGTATCAAGCACATCTTCATCTTGCCTAAGATTACTGCTTGAGCATTTGTCGCAATATCGCGGTACTTCTCTCTTTACCAAAACTGCTCCACAATCTTTACAATACCAAACCGGTATCCTGTGCCCCCACCAAAGCTGCCTTGATATGCACCAGTCGCGTATATTCTCCATCCAGTTAAAGTAATCATCTTCCCATTTTTTCGGGAAGAATTTAATTTCTCCGGTTCTGACCCCTTCAATCGCCTTTTCAGCCAACGGCTTCATCTTGACAAACCACTGCGTTGAAAGGCTTGGCTCAATTATAGTGTTACACCTCGAGCACTTTCCAACTGAATGAGTATAATTTTCAGTCTTTTCAAGCAATCCCCTATTCTCTAAATCTTTAATTACCTTTTTTCTGCATTTAAACCTATCCATTCCTTCATAATTCTTACCAGCATCTTCTGTCATAACTCCGTGTTCATCCATTATCACTATGCGTTCGAGATTGTGCCTGTTGCCTATTTCAAAGTCATTTGGGTCATGAGCAGGTGTAACTTTAACTATACCCGTCCCAAACTCCTTGTCAACAAATTCATCCTCTATTATCTCTATCTCTCTATCTACAAGGGGCAAAATCACCTTTCCCCCAATTAATTGTTTATACTTTTCATCATTTGGATTCACAGCAACAGCGGTGTCCCCAAGCATAGTTTCGGGTCTTGTAGTGGCAACTGTGATAAAACCACTCTTATTTTTTAAAGGATATTTTATATACCATAAATGTCCTTGAATTTCGCATTTATCGACTTCCTGGTCAGAAATTGCAGTAATACATCTTGGACACCAGTTTACAATATATTTTCCTCTGTAAATCAAGCCTTTTTCGTAAAGTCTAACAAAAACCTCTTTCACCGCTTTTGAGAGTCCATCATCAAGGGTAAACCTTTCTCTCTCCCAGTCACAAGAACACCCCAATTTTTCCCATTGAGAACGTATAATATTTCCATGCTTTTCTTTCCATTCCCACATCTCTTTAAGAAATTTTTCTCTTCCAAGTTTTTCCTTTTTTATTCCTTTTTTTAACAATTCCTTTTCAACTACATTCTGAGTAGCAATTCCAGCATGGTCAGTTCCAGGCATCCACAATGCCTCGTAATTGTGAATTCTATGATATCTTGTTAATGTGTCCTGCAGGGTACCCTGAAGTGCATGCCCCATATGGAGTATCCCTGTAATATTTGGTGGAGGAATAACTATTGTAAAAGGCTTCCTATCTGGATGCGATTCTGCATGAAAATAGTTCCCTTCCAGCCAGTATTTATACAATTTTTCTTCTACCTTTTTCGGATTATAGACTTTATCAACATCTTTCATTTCCACTTGAACTCCATTATTTTTTTTAAAGTACAATAGACCGACTGAATTCTAGTAAATTTTTTTCGTTTATATAAACGTTACCTCTTTTAAAAAAACCACGGATTTTAAAATAAGTATTTTAATGAATATTTTTTATAATTCGTTAACTCTCTGAAAAAGATGACTATTTAATTTATTTTATATTTATTTCTTAATCCACGAAATCAGTGTAATCCGTGGTTCTACTATTTGACTTTTGCTAAAGTTCTATCATTAAAATAAATTTATATCAGTTATCAGAGATTTCCATTTGATTTTTAAGCATCTCGATTAACATTTTAGCATTTTTCACTGCATGACCTTGATGACAGTTGTTAAAGAAGAGATATGTTTTTTTAGTATTTTTTCTCATTTCTCTAATTTTTTCAATCCACTCAGAGAGTTCTTCCTCTTTGTAAAGATAATCATATCTATCTCCTTTGCTAGAATCCCACCACGCTTTACTGTTCCTCCCATGAAACCTGACATACCCTATATCCGTAGTAGAGATGCTCTGGGGTGGAATCAATCCCTTGAGATTAGGCTCGTCAACACAGCAGTAACCTATTTCATTTTCTTTTATAAACTCATATGTTTCTTCATTTACCCAATCTATATTTCTGAATTCGATGAAAATCGGAATATCATCGCATTTCTCTTTAATTGAAATTAAATATTTTTTGGCATTAGCATTATTTTTAAATGACCAAGGAAACTGAGCCAAAAATCCCTTGAGTTTTCCTGATTCTATAATTGGAGCAACAGATTCTTTGATATCTTCCACTGCTTTTATTCCATTTTCTATCTTATGTGTCGTTTGTTGATTCAGTTTCACAATAAACTCAAAATCATCGAGCGTTTTGTTTGAAAGATGATAAAAAACCGAACGGTTAGGAATCCGGTAGTATGTAGAATTTATTTCAACAGTATCGAAAAATTTACTATAGTAATCAAGCATTTTGCCTTTTTGAATGCCCTCAGGATAAAAATTTCCGATCCAGTCATCAAAACTATAGCCCGATGTCCCTATTTTCAATATATTTTTCATCAAATATTTTCGTTATTTTTACTCTCTGAATTATAAAAATATTGTAAAACAAAATAAAAACCGAGAACTCTCCCGGTTTTTTGAACACAAAGTCATGAATTGAAAATCGCAATCTTATAATAAATCAAGTAAAATAGATGCTTCTCTGACATATATAGACGAAGGATATTTTTCAATAACTTCCTTATATCCTTTTTCTGCTTCATTCTTCATACCAGCAAGTTCATAACATCTTCCCATATCAATTAAATTTCTGGGAGCAGTAAAACTATTCGGAAATTTCTCAGCAGCACGCATGTAATATTCAGCGGCTTGTAAATACTCTCTCTTTTCCTCTAAACAGGCAGCGATTCCAGAAATAGCCGAACTGGTTAAAATATCGTTATCCCCATAATCATCCAAATACTTCTGAAAATATTTTTTTGCTTCATCAAATTCATTCAACTTATAATAATAATCTCCGATGTAGTAAGTTGATATTCCTGCCCCTTTTGTTCCATTATATTTGCTTAAAATATCTTCAAAAGCATCCTTTGCAACTGTGATGTCGCCAGATTCGTATATTAACTGTGCAATCCCAACTTCTGAAATCGCATTGCTTTCCGAGCGTTTTTTCGATAGATACATTACAGATATAACAAATATAAAGAAAACTAATATTAACGTAATATAACCAATCTTTTTTGCATTCTTTCTTATATATGCATTTAACTTAAAGGTATAAGTGACAAGTTTATCTTCTTTTAAAACCTGTTTAGTTATTCTTTTTCTGGGCTTAAGCATAACAATGTTGTTAGAATTGAATTTTTGATTAATTACTTATCTTTTACAACTTTTGAAAACATGCTTTAAGGACTTAAAGAAACTCCTATTTATAATATAAAGAAATATTCTATAAAAAACAACCGATTATTAATAATCATTAAATCTGACCAATAAGGTCAGCCATCTCTATAGCGCCCATAGCAGCTTCAAACCCTCTGTTTCCTTCTTTTGTACCTGCTCGTTCAATAGCCTGTTCGAGGGTATCCGCATTAATTATCCCAAAGGCAACGGGTACACCGGTATCTAAACCCACCTTTGCTATACCTTTTGTAACTTCAGAAGATACATAATGATTATGCATAGTATCTCCTTTCAATATCGCTCCAAGGCATATAACTGCGTTGTATTTTTTACCCTCTGCCAATTTTTTAGCAATAATCGGTATCTCAAACGAGCCCGGAACCCAGAAAGTATCAATATCTTTTTCACTGCATTTATGCCTCATAAGACAGTCAATTGCACCGCTCAAAAGTTTCGAGGAAATAAATTCATTGAATCTACTTACTATTATCGCAAATCTTCTGCCTTCTGCTGAAAGTATTCCGTTATATACCATAATTCACTCCTAAATTGTTAGTTAATAAATCAATCCGCATTTTTTGTGCAGATATAATTTTTTATTTTTAATTAAAAGTTGCGTGCAAAATTCTTTTATAAATTTTCTGTAAACTCTTCAACACTCAACTTTGCCTGTCTCAAAATACCACGCAAAGTGCCGATGGCTAATTCTTTATGCAAAGGAACAACACAACCAATTTCTCCTTCAGATATTTGTTTTTTCAGCACAATATGACTGCCGCGCTGACGAACCCTTTTAAATCCAATCTTTTCCAATCTTCGAATTGTTTCTTCTCCAGAGATTCTTTTTAGTTTAAGCATTAACAGTTACCTCGAATGTAGTCATCAGTGGTTTGGAAATCTCTTCTAAAGGAAACTCTTCAAGATATAATTCTGTAGCTTCTTTTAGATTTGTAATCGCTTCTTCAATCGTATAACCTTGACTTACAGTGCCAACCTCTGGACATTCTGCAACATAAAGATCATCTTCTTTGTGAAGAACGGCTGTAAAAGTTCTCATAGACATTTCAAAACCTCTCTATTAATATAGTTATAATTATTCTTATTTTGATAGTTAGATTTCTTAATTTTACTTCCATAAATTAAATCGCTTATAAAACTTCTGCTCTCTGTTGGCATTGTCACCAACAGAGTAAATCAAAGTGAGCGAGCAGTCAGGTCTATCTATTACCTTTCCCAATGTTGCATTCACAACATAAGGTTTGTAAGTTGCTAATTTCTGTTTTTTCTCCCTTTGAAAAAGGTATTTTGTGGTCAATATGTAAAATTACATCTCCTTGGATTGCAGGACTTCTTCCACAGAATACACATTTAAAGTTATCTCTATTAAATACTTCATATCTTAATTTATACGATATATCTCGCCTATCTTCAGGTTTAAACCCACTTGTAATATTTTTAGAATATTCATTTTGGTCTTGTTTATCATCAAGAATTATCACTTTTCCCATTTTATATTCAATAAATTTAAAACAAGCATTTTTCCAGCCATCAAATCTTTGTTTATAATATTGATAACTAATTTTTGGTTCAGAAAAATTCCATTCAGTACGGGATGGACGATGTCCAAGTTCTTTCCATATTTTTTCCATTTCATCAAACAATTCTTTATCAGAATAAATTCGGTTGGGAGAAACTTTTCTAGGAGATAAATCTATATTCTTTCTTTTAAGATGTTCTCTTAAAGATTCTAACGCTTTCCTCCAACTACCAAATTCTTTTTTTACTGGACTTGCACTGATATTGGCTACTTTATTAAAATCTCTCCAACCAAACTCCGTATAATTATAAATTTTTGAAGCTTTCTCTAATTCTTCTAATATTTTTTCTCTTGAGAACTTGTCAATCCTATGTCTTTGAAATTTGAATTCCATCATAATTGGTTATTAAAAACATCTATGTAAATTATTGGGAAAATTTTAGCTCGACATCTCATTGGTTTATTTTGCAAAATACTTCTATATATGTATAGTTTTATCATATTACATTATTTTTATTTATCCTTCAATATTAAATGACCGAGTTTATCCCTTTTGGTCTTTAGATATTCTTTGTTGATTTCATTTGGTGGAATTTCAATCTGGATTCTTTCAACTATTTCCATACCATATCCAGAGAGCCCCACTATCTTTTTAGGATTATTTGTAAGAAGAGCAATCTTTCTTACCCCCAAGTCAGCAAGAATCTGAGCTCCAATACCATAATCTCTTAAATCTGCTTTAAATCCAAGAGCGTGGTTAGCCTCGACCGTATCTTTACCCTCATCCTGCAATTTGTATGCAAGTATTTTATTCCTAAGTCCTATACCCCTTCCCTCCTGATGCATATATAAAAAAACTCCTCTTCCCTCTTTTTCAATTATTTTTAGAGACTTATCAAGTTGTTCTCCACAGTCACAGCGAAACGACCCAAGTGTGTCCCCTGTCAAACACTCAGAATGTACTCTAACAAGAATCTTCTCATCTTGTTCGATTTTTCCTTTCACCAGTGCAATATGGTGACTATCATCTATATCACATCTGTATAAATAAAGATCAAAATACCCGTATTGGCTTGGAAATTTCACTTTTGCAATATTTTTCACATGGATTTCATTTATCCTTCTATATTCAATCAAATCGCGAATAGTCACAATCTTCAGGTTAAATTTTTTTGCTAATTCCATAAGTTTTGGAACCCTTGCCATATTTCCGTCATCGTCCATAATTTCACACAAAACACCAGCATGCGTCATTCCAGCAAGCCTTGCCAAATCAACAGATGCTTCAGTATGTCCCGCCCTTCTTAAAACCCCACCATTCATAGATTTTAAAGGGAAAATATGTCCCGGTTTTGCAAGGTCATCCGGTTTTGTTTTCGGGTCAATTGCTGTGAGTATAGTCTGTGCCCTATCATATGCTGAAATGCCAGTGGTAGTATTTTCTTTCGCATCTATAGTAACTGTAAACAACGTTCCATGGAGAGCAGTATTCCTATCTACCATCATGTCAAGCCCTAACTGTTCAGTTCTCTCCTCAGTCAAAGATAAGCAGATGATTCCCCTTCCATACCTTGACATAAAATTTATAATTTCTGGTGTTATACTTTCAGCAGCGGCTATAAAATCACCCTCATTCTCCCTATCCTCATCATCCACAACTATAAGAACTTTCCCATTCTTATAATCCTCAATCGCCTCTTTAATAGTGTTAAATTTATACATTTATCCTCCGTTATTATCAGTAAAAATTGATTAATTATAAAAATCCAACACTCTTCAGCCATTCTGGCGTAATCTTTTCAATTTTCTCTCTCTTCTCTAA
>Ga0209636_10006559_pt1 | contig 11902 bp, 7 predicted proteins | sample DeeMarSWOR152_54_FD_187464 | JGI IMG/M metagenome (GOLD analysis project Ga0209636, IMG submission 187464) | Marine sediment microbial communities from White Oak River estuary, North Carolina - WOR-1-52-54 (SPAdes) (version 2) | ecosystem: Environmental > Aquatic > Marine > Intertidal zone >...
GAGCCCCCGCAAGTCTTCAGCTTACGGCCGACAAAAGCACAATTGCAGCTGATGGAAGTGACCTCTGTTACGTTACGGCCGAATTGCTTGACAGCTCGGGAAATGCTGTGTATGACCCCAACGAGGATAAACTGATTAGTTTTGATATCAACGGGCCGGGAAAGCTTGCCGGCGTCGGCAACGCCAATCCCTACGGTACGGAAAGCTTCCAGAGGCCGCAGCGCACGACTTTCAGGGGTCGATGTGTAGCGGTGGTTAAATCAACCTTAAGAACAGGCACTATCACTCTTACAGCTTCTTCAAGCGGATTGACGTCAGACTCGGTGGTTATACAGACAACCGGAGGCGTAACAAGTAATACCGCTCCTGTAGCCAGTGATGACAGTTATTCGGTTTACAGTGTTGAAACTCTTGATGTTTGGCTGTATGGCGTTACTTCTAATGACATGGATGCTGAATTAGACCCGCTCTCTGCAGTATTGGTATCCGATGTTTCAAACGGCACCTTGACGCTGAATTCGGATGGGACTTTTGAATACGACCCGAATGACACATTCACGGGCACGGACAGCTTTACCTACAAGGCCAACGACGGCGATGGAAACAGCAATGTCGCCGCGGTTACCATAGACGTCAAACCCAGCACACCGGTGGCTAATGACGACCATTACAATGTTGTTCAGGACACCATTCTCAGCGTTGCTGCCGATTCGGGCGTATTGGCCAACGACATTACTTATGGCGGTGCCCTGACGGCCATACTTGTTTCACAACCGAATAATGGTTCGCTTACTCTGGATTCGAATGGTGCGTTCGATTACGACCCATGTGCGGGCTTCATTGGAATAGATACCTTCACCTACAAGGCCAACGATGGCACGTATGACAGCAACATCGCAGCGGTCTTCGTAGACGTGCTGGACGCTCATCCGATAGCGTATGACGACGGCTACAGCGTGGTCCAGAACACTGTGCTGGTGGTCGACGCCAACTTGGGTGTTTTGGCCAACGATTATTCGCCGTCAGGCGGACCGCTGAGCGCCACCGTCGTTTCGGGGCCTGACAACGGCTCGCTTATTTTAAATTCTAATGGTTCGTTCCAGTACGACCCAAATAACACGTTCGCGGGAACCGACAGCTTCACGTACTATGCCAGTGCCGGAGGTTACGACAGCAGCGCTGCAACGGTAAGCATAAGCGTACTGGCGCCGCTTACCGTGATTAACCCCAGCTTTGAGCTGGACGGTAACGGCAACTATATAACATGCCACACGAGTGTAGGAATCGGCTGGACAACCGTCAATAACTGGGTGGGTGTCGACATTTACTGTGGTGCACCGGGGGCGTGCGTAAATTGTCGCTCGCCTGTTCCGCCGGATGGCAACTGCTACTCGTTCATGCAGACCAACAACACCTATCTCTACCAGGTGCTTGCGGACAGAATCATCGAGGGCGGCCAGTACACGTTTACTTTCGACGCTCAGACCGGCAACAGCGGTGCCGACATTGTCCCATCGATGTTTTACGTCAACGACAGTAACAGTCACGTTCAAATCACAAGCAGCACAATACCTTTGTCGACCGGCGCGTGGAATAACGACCTTTCGGTGTCATTTACCGCTGCAGCAGGTCAGGCGTATCATGGAAAGAAACTCGGCATTAAGTTGCATGCTCCGGTACCCGGTGATATGGATACCAATAAGTGGATTTTCCTCGATAACGTTCGGCTGGACCTGTGGTTCGCCGCGGACTTCAATGGTGACTATGTGGTAAACTTCCTCGACTATGCAGAATTAGCGGATGCCTGGCAGAGCAGTTTAGGACAGCCTGCCTTTAACGATATTTATGACTTAGCCGACAACAACATCATTGATATGGCTGACTTTAGACTTTTCTCGGACGATTGGCTCTGGGGACTACGACCTTAGAGATGAATTTGAAGAAGTTTACCAACAATACTATGTTTTTTTATAAAGAAACCGGCCTTCTAAATCCTTGAGAAGACCGGTTAGGAATGTGAAATCAGCAGATTTGCCCTTCGCAGGGTATAATTGGCCAAATCCACCTAAGAAAAGCCCATAATTTGTCTAGGCCAATTAGCACTCGGACACTCAGTACAGTTTCAAACGTATGTTCAATACGATGACTGTCTGTTCTGCCAATCGATTCAAGATTTATAGATTTGACATTCTACTTATGAGGGAACATGTCATTCTTTAGCCGTTGAGGTCACGTTTTGAGAAGATGGCCAGGCCCGCTGCAAATGTTACAAAACAGTAAATGAGTGATACGATAATCATTTTCCAGATTTCAGGTAACCATTGATAGTCCACACCCTGAGCAATGTGGTGAAATATTCCCCAGGAAAATCCTCGGTACGTTGTAAATACGTAAGGCCCAATGTCGATAAAATGTTTTGCTGTTTCAATCAGGATAATTGTTCCTATCACAACAGCAATGGCTTGGCCGGACTTTCTTGCGATAGCCGAAATAAAAACGCCGTACATAACAAGAGCAGCCATCGGCATCATATCGAGAGAAAAAGCCAGAAGAAAATTTCCAATCACTTCTTTTACTCCATAGATGAGCCCCACCGAATCAGTGATATTACCAAATTGAAATTTCAGCGAACCCAGAAAAATCGAGAGTACCAAAGAAGTGACGAACATTACCAGCATGTAAAGCAGACCCATCAAGACTTTTGCCAGATACAATTCCCAGCGAAGAACGGGAGAAGACAGGACCAGCCGGGCGGTGCCAAAACCGGTTTCTTCTGCGATGAGCATTGCGGAAAATATTGCAATAAATATAAGACCAACATCAGCAAATACCGACTGCATTGATAGGCCGACATATCCCCATGCGTTGAAAGTTTCGCCACTGCCTACCTCCCCAGCTACAGCGAAAACAAGAAGGCAGACTAAAGACGCCCCGAAAAGACCGAAGTAGGGCAATTTCGTACGCGTAACTTTGGTAATTTCATTATGCAGAAGAGGCAGTACTATATTAGGCATCTTCTTCTCCTATTATCGAAAGGAAAAACTCCTTCAATGTCCTTTGCTTGCCGGCAAGGGCTGAAACTTTATAGCCCCTGCTCAAGAGCATGTTATTGAGCCAAACGGAATCTCGATTGGACAGCGTAATCTCAAGTGATTCATTCGATAAACTTTCCACAGATTCTATTCCTTCTTCATTTACGAGCTTAGGGCAATCAGGAACCGTGCCACTAAAAGTAACATGAACTACCTTATCATGCGAGGCTATGATTTCTTTTACTTTCCCCGAAGCGATGAGACTGCCATGATTAATCACAAAAACCTTGTCACAATACTCTTCGACTTCATAAAGAAGGTGGCTGGAAATAAATACGGTCAGACCATCGTCTTTGACCTTTTCCTGCAGGAAGCTCAGAATTTCCCGGGTTCCCTCCGGGTCCATGCCGCTTGTCGGCTCGTCAAGAACCAACAACCTGGGCTTGCCGATTAACGCCATCCCAAGACCCAGCCGTTGTTTCATACCGTGCGAATATGTAGCCACCTTGTCATTTCGTCTTTCATAAAGCCCTATCCTTTCAAGAATCTCATCGATTTGGTTATCGCTGGTATCTTCGTGCAATCGGCTCATTAGTTTGAGGTTTCTCCGTGCGGAAAGGTACTCATAAAATGAAGGAGTCTCTACCATAGTACCCACATGTCGAATAGCATCTTTGAAGTTATCCCATACGTCGTGACCGAATATTTCAATCTTTCCCCCTGAAGGCCAGACGAGCCTGCAGGTCATGTAAAGTGTCGTACTTTTGCCGGCTCCATTAGGGCCGAGGAAACCAGCCATTTCTCCGGGATAAACCTGCAGAGACAGATGTTCTACCGCCCGAATTTTACCAAAAGACTTGCTAAGGTCATCCAAACGAAGAGCTGCATCATCGGAACTCACTGTAAAGCTCCTTTTTTACTCAGAGATTTGGATAAAAATACGGTAATCCGGCCTTTTTCATAATTTATCAGATAAACGTCAGATATGCCATCGCCATTTAAATCTTCAACAGATGTCCGGCCTTCTGCCGGCATCTCAAATTGTAGTTTTGGTTCCGGTTCGAAAAAACCGTTACTTAAAGAACTGAAGTAAATGTCGCTTTGAGTGGGGGAACGCTTTATCATCAGGTCTTTTCGGCCGTCGGCATTGAAATCTCCTTCAAGATTTATCAAATCTGCAAAGTTTTCGAAGAAGGGCAGCATACCTTTAAAATCCATCTTAAAATCTGTTCGATCTGAAAATCCTTTTCCTTCTTTATAAAGCCTTATCGTTAATGTCCAATCCATTCCTTTGGAAACTAATATTTCAAAAAAAGCGCTAACCGATGTTGGTATGGTTTTCAGCTCCATAAAAACAATATCCAAAAAGCCATCGTTATTGATATCAAAGAATGGATTACAAAAATGGGGTCCTGGATAGTCCCCTATAATGGGTATACCGCGACATCTTAGAATCTGGTCGGGCTTCTCAGACAATTTGCCATCTTCTTGCCTCTTGAATATGATAACGTTTGTTTTAACATCTATGCCCTGTTGCAAATGCAATAGGATAACGTCTTCATTACCATCGTTGTTTATGTCGTGCTTTTCAATGAGACAGCCCTGTGAGCGCTTTCCTTTTGTTTCTTTGAGCATTTTTTTAATGTACTCATTTTCTTCCGTCGAATCTTTTTCTTCGTGGTCTTCTGATTTTTCCTCAGCTATTATTCTTATACGAATTTGGTCGGATTTCTTCGAGTCTATACTCCAGCTATTCCAATTAAATTTATCCATTGTTTTTTTGAATTTATGTTCAACGGTTCGGAGAGCTTCCAATCTATAGCTTTCATCAATTTTGTATATAACCGTATAATCAGCGAATACAATTGGGATCGTATTTTTCAAATCTTCTGACCATTTATCTGGATAAATAGCAATTTGAGGGTGTTCACTTACAAAAACCTGCTCGGCTTCAATCAGTTTTTCAGGTTTCATTTCAAAGATACCGTTATTTTGGCGATAGAAAAACAGTCCCTTATTTGTCGAAATGAGCAGCTCATCATCGGGATGTTTGCTGACATCATATAACGTAAACCATGCAGTACCTTTGGGAAACTTGATGCTTTGGCTTGGAGAAGCGGGGAACCCTGAATTCTTCTGATTGTAGATATAGAGTATGCCTTCCTCCTGGCCAAGTGCCAATAAGTCTATAAGACCATCGTCGTCGAGGTCCTTCCAATAGGGCCACAGCCCGAACAAGTGACCCACTGGAACCTCAATTGTTTGTTGTTTAAAAGCAGGTGTATCTTCGGCATAAACAATACCAGCAAGTAAGAACAGAACAAGAGTGGTTGTCCAATGTTTCATCATTTATTCTCTTTTACTTAGAAAAACTTTGAACGAATCTTCACTGTGCCCCAAAACTACCAGGTCACTGATTCCATCTTGGTTAAGGTCGTCCGTAATAAATCTTTCTACACGTTTTATACTGAAGCGCATATTAGCTTTTTTGCTAAAGCCTTTCTTTCTGCTAAGAAAAAAATATACTGACGCCTTATCTTGCCTGTCTTTTACAAGAAGGTCTTTATCTCCGTCGCCGTCAAAATCGCCGTCAAGACATATCTGTGTTTCCAAATACCTTCTTTGACTCCAGTTAAAATGCAGGCCTCGCTGATAAAGATGAATAATCAGGGCTTTTTGGCAATCAGGCTCTTCGTTAAAACCACCATTATCATAAAAATGAATCCTAAGGCTATGGTCGAGTTTTTTTGAAGCCAAAGTTTTTCTGATTTTTTCACTGTCCACAAATCGATTGTATCCCAATACTAAATCCTTAAAGCCGTCTCCATCGACATCAACAATTGGCATTGAAGATATCCAGTCATTCTTTCGGAAGGTAAACGTCGGTTTAACCGGAACATTGCCGTCCGCATCTGACATGAAAATTTGTACCAGAACTTTGCCCGAATATGTACCTGGGAGAAACCAAGGCTCTTGGAGCCAGGTGTTCTTAATAAAATCGACCTTGCCATCTTTGTTAATATCCTGCAAACATACCCATGTTCGCCAATGCCATTCACCTTCAAAAGCCTGAGATGGGTTTAGCGGGAAAGAGCCTTCTTTTGTTTGAGGATAAATGTTAAAAAAAGTCTTCCCATTGCTCTCTTCGCATATAACTAGGTCGTCCAATCCATCTTCGTTTAAATCGCCAATATTCAGGTTAAGCCAGTACACTTTAGTATATCCGACTCCTTTACGCGGCCCCCAAATCCGAGTGACAGGTATGTCTTGCAACGAATACGCTTGATGCCATTCTTTATCGTACTTCCAGATTTCTATCTCATCTTCAGTAGGAACAAATATGCGGGGGAGAGCTTGCGAAGTATTAGCCGACAATGTGAAAAAAATAACCGGCGAACCCTCACACTTTTCAGGTATTATCGTCTGTCGGCTGATAATTTTCTTCTTTGCAGGCGGTGTAGTTTTAGCAACATAAGTGAGTGTCGATACGCCGTCATCGGTCATCACGAGGATATTCTGACCGGGCTTATCACCAAGCTTTGCAGGCCAAATAACTGACGGCTTGTTGGCAAGTGAATAAACCAGGTTCGGGCTTTTCGTGAAACCATCCTTGGGGTCTTGAAAGAAAAAAACAAGGTTTGGCTCGTCAGTTGCGATAATATCATCAAGACCATCGCCATCAAAATCAAAAAACTGTATCTCTCCATACTCTGATTTAAGTTCATACGAGCTGAATGTTGGCTTAGCTCCAACGGCTTCCAACGAGAATCCGCCGGTTACAAGAAAACATATATCTAAAACTATGAGGTTTACCCTGACCTTGTTTTTACAGACCGATTTCACTAGACTTCCTTTTGTTCATACAGTCTTTCTTTCGGCAGTACTAATTCTATATGTTTTGTCCCTAAAGTCAAATGTCATTAATCAACAACTGTTAGGCGGCCAATACCCATTAACGCATATGCGTTGAGTTTCTGGACCGGGGAGGTACGGGGGTTGAAGCAGCGTTATAACCTTCCATTGGTTGACATTTTTATACAATCGTAGGCAGTATTCCTTTTCTCCCAATCTAGGCTTCTTTTTATCGGGTCTTGTGTGTTCGGGCGGGATATAGATTTTGATTTCTATGCTGATATTTGACTTTGGATAAAGCAGGTGCCAGGCTGAAAATTGTTATAGGAACCTAAAACAGCACAACGTTATTTGAGATGTTGTATTTGCCATTATTTCCTTGACATTTGCATGATAAAATGTTATTATAAAATAAATTGGGGCAGGGTGTAAATATCATTATTTTGTATAGCCTTCTTGCCGAAAAAGCCCAAAGATAACTGCCGTAGGGGCTTTATTTATTATATTTTGCTTCATTGGTAGATTCTTGAAAGTAAACGTGCAGCAAAATTACATTTAAAAGAAAGAGGCGGGGTGACAGAAATTGGACCAAAGAGTAAAGTTGTGTGTCTTATGAAAGAATGATAAATTTTTGGAGGATAGGATAATGAAAAAGATCACATCGATTATCGTCTTAACATGCTTACTGTTAGCTGTTCCTTGTGTGGGGGCAACAATTACCGTGGATAGCAACGGCACGGGAGATTTTAATAACATCAAGGCAGCTATTAACGATTCTAATGACGGTGACATTATAGTGGTTAACCCGGGAACCTATACTGGACTGAATAATCGCAACTTAGACTTTTTGGGCAAGGCTATTACGCTGATGAGTACAGACCCTAATGACCCAGATATAGTTGCAGCGACAATTATCGACTGTGAGGCATTAGGACGCGGGTTTTTGTTCCTCAGTGGCGAAGATGCTAATTCAATTGTGGACGGCTTCATTATAACAAACGGTAAAGGTGACCTTGGGGGCGGGATATACTGCGAGCAGAGCAGCCCGACAGTTAGAAACTGTATATTCAGCGGAAACAACAGCAAATACGTTGGCGGCGGAATTTACTGTGACCAGAGCAGTCCGACAGTTAGAAATTGCATATTCAGCGAAAACAGCAGCACTCTATATGATGGTGGGGGGATGGCTAACTTTTTCGCAGCGTCTCCGAATGTAAGCAACTGCACTTTCATCAATAACTCGGCTCGCGATGGTGGCGGGATGTGTAATCGAAAAGTTTCAACAAGCCCGAAGGTAACCAACTGCACCTTCATCAATAACTCCGCCACGCGCTTTGGTGGTGGGATTTTTAACAGCGAATCCGCAAGCACGAATGTAACAAACTGCACCATCGTCAGCAACTCAGCCAGTAGTGTTGGCGGGGGTATATATAACTACTTTAACAGCACCCCGACGATTGTTAACTGTATTATCTGGGACAACAATCCTAGCGAGATAGATGGATACAACTCCAACTTTACCGTCAGTTACTGCGATGTTAAAGGGGGATACAGCGGCCCAGGCAGCGGCGAGGGTAATATCAACATCAATCCCTTGTTTGTGGACCCGAATGCAGGTGACTACCATCTTCTGCCGGCTTCACCTTGTATTGACGCAGGAGATCCATGTCACGCTTACGCCGGGCAGACTGATATCGATGGCGAGCTGCGTGTGTTTAGCGGTCGTGTGGATATAGGCAGCGACGAGGCCTGTCCGGATGTTGAGGTAACTCCTGTTGGTCATGACTTCGGAGATGTGGAAGTAGGGACATCAGCTACGACTATTGCTACAATCTCCAATTTGGGCAGGGCCAACCTTACTGTAAGTAGTATGGGCTTTACAACTGGCAGCAACAGTGATTTTTCTATTACCTCAGGGCCGAACTTGCCGGCAGCTATTGAACCAAATGTGTTCGTAGATGTGGAAATTAGCTATAGTCCATCAGTCGAAGGATATGCCACGGCGATCCTTGAGATTACCACTGACGACCCGGATGAGTCTGTAGAAGAAGTGGCTCTTGGTGGCGCTGGTGTAATAATTGAGGTTCCACCCTCACAGCAGGTAGTAGATATTCTGCTTTTCATTGAAGCATCTGTCAATGTGCAGACGCTTGTTGGCTCTGGCCCGGGCAATTCAGCTGAAGGCAGATTAGGTGCCCTTATAAACATGATCGAAGCAACGGGTGACTTGATTGAAGCTGAGTTGTTTGAGGAAGGATGCCAACAGTTGCGAGATGCTTATAGGCGAATCGATGGTGAACCGAGACCTCCGGATTTTGCCTCAGGAGAAGCATCTGCAGAGCTGGCAGGAATGATTGAAAATCTTAGGCTGAGCTTGGGATGCGAATGACGGACTTTATGAATTTTAACTAAGCTTCAACAGCTAAAAAATAAAGGCAGGGCTACTATCAGGACTGCCTTTTTCTTTTTCTTCGCTCTTTAGGGGTTATGTGTTGAGTTTCTGGACTAGTGAGGTCGTCCTGCAACAAAAACCTGCCGGATACATCAACTTAAAACTCCCTTCTGTTTTGGCCGATATTACGAAAAACAGCCATAATACTGGACAAGCAGCCGATTATATTGTAGATTGCTTGCCTTACGAAGCATCATAGAATTGGTTTGCGTTTATGTACAAAAAACTTTTTTAGTAACTCTGCTGTTAAAATGTAAAATTAAGGGAACAGAAAGATGCTTTAGCGCATCTTATATAAGATATAGTAAAATTCTGGCAGACTGTTAAATTTATTGTTGTTGGTAATATGGCTAAAGATATACTTTACATTGGCGGTTTTACCATAATCAAACGCATCGGAACAGGTGCTCGCAGCACAATCTATTCGGCAACCGACGAAACAGACCACTTTAATGTTGCTCTAAAACGGGTTATCTTTGAAAGACCGGAAGACTCAAGAATCTTCGAGCAGGTCCAGACCGAATACAAAGTGGGCCGGCGGATAGACCACCCCTACGTCCGCAAGTGCTACAAGCTTAAGAAAAGACGCAGTATGTTCAAAGTAAAAGAGCTGCTGCTTTCCATGGAACTATTTGACGGCCAGTCTCTTGAAGACAGCCCCACTTTGAGTTTAGTCGATGTATTGCTCGTATTCAGAATGGTCGCAGATGGTCTTAATGCCATGCACAGAGAAGGGTTTGTTCACTGCGATATAAAGCCCAACAATATTCTTATGAATAAAGCCGGCTCGATTAAAATTATAGACCTCGGTCAGAGCTGCAAAATCGGAACAACGAAACGCCGCATTCAGGGCACGCCGGATTACATTGCACCTGAACAGGTTAGGCGCAAGCCGCTCGGCCCAAAAACCGATGTTTTTAATCTGGGTGCGACAATGTACTGGGCCCTTACCGGAAAAAACGTCCCGACTTTGATACCCAAAAAGGATAGTCTCGGCCTGCCCATACCGCAACCCCGGCGTGCGCCTCACGAACTGAGAAAACAACTACCGATAGGAATCTCAAAATTCGTAATGGACTGCGTAGAAGACAATCCTGCTGACCGCCCGCCTAATATGATGACGGTTATATCGAGGCTGGACCTGCTGATCCACAGTATTTTAGCCCGAAAAATAAAAACAAATAAAAATGCCTCAAACAATAATTGATCTGCTAAAAAACGGTGTAGAAGCCAACAACGCAGATAAATTCCGACGGGGTAATCTGATTTATCTGCCCGCTGACACCCAGCTAATTATAACCGGCGATATTCACGGACATCGGCGAAATTTCGAAAGAATACTTGCTTTTGCCGATTTGGCCAATAACCCCAGCAGACATATCATTATGCAGGAAATTATACACGGCGGCCCGGAAGATTCTGAAGGAGGTTGTTTATCATACAAACTTCTGTTCGATGCCGTCCGTTATAAATTAAGCTTCCCTGACCGCGTCCATATTATTATGGGAAACCACGATACCTCATTTATCAATAACAGCAGAGTGATGAAAAACGGTAAGGAAATGAACCGTTCAATGCGCCTGGCTCTGGAGCGAGAATTCCAAGAGGCAAGCAGTGATATCAGACTGGCGATAAGGCAGTTCTTACTTTCACAAGCATTAGCGGTCAGATGCGAAAATAGAATATGGCTGTCACATTCGCTTCCGAATGACCGTTTCGCAGATAAATTCGACCCACAGGTTTTGGACAGGCAAATAACTGCCGAAGACATCGTCAAACCAGGTTCAGCTTACCTTTTAACCTGGGGAAGAAACATGAGTCAACGAACGCTTGACAAAATGGCCAAGCTCTTTGACGTTGATATTTTTGTTCTCGGCCATCAACCTCAGCAACAAGGATGGAGCCAAGCCGGTGAGAATCTTATAATTATCGCCTCCGACCACAATCATGGCTGTCTGCTCTCGATCGACTTGGCAAAAACTTACACAGTTGAGACATTAATCGAATCGATAGTACCATTGGCTTCTATATCTTAATAAGCGTATTTTTTTAGTCGTGAAGCGTGTCTCGAACGAGATACGAGATGCGAAAACATGGATTGGTATTACTATATAGCCCCGGCATTAATTCTGTCGCAATTACTTCTTTCGGTTCTGGTATATCGCAACTACCGCTACGCACTGAGCAAATACAGAAAGAATCGCTCATGGTATCGGCCGCGGACGGTTTTGATTGTACCGTGTAAGGGTTTGGATTCGGCCTTTGAGAAAAATATCACATCACTTTTTAATCAGGACTACGAGAATTATCTACTGTGGTTTGTGGTCGCCGACACGTCGGACCCAGCCTATGATGAATTGTGTAAATTGAAAAACCAACTAAGCCAAAGCTCAAAGGCCCTCAACGTGCAAGTGTTGGCAGCAGGTAAAGGGCAATCATGCAGTCAAAAACTTCATAATCTGGTTTACTGCTATGAGAGAATTGGCGACGATGTTGAAGTGATGGCCTTTGCCGATTCCGATGCTTGTGTTCGCAGCGATTGGCTAAGCCACATAGTTTACCCGCT
>Ga0209636_10006560_pt1 | contig 11902 bp, 10 predicted proteins | sample DeeMarSWOR152_54_FD_187464 | JGI IMG/M metagenome (GOLD analysis project Ga0209636, IMG submission 187464) | Marine sediment microbial communities from White Oak River estuary, North Carolina - WOR-1-52-54 (SPAdes) (version 2) | ecosystem: Environmental > Aquatic > Marine > Intertidal zone >...
TTCGCATCCGGCTCTGGCTCTTCTCCATTTCCTCCGACGCCGATGCCATTAGGGTCATAGCCGCCGAGTGCGGCAATATTGGCATCCGACATCGCTTCGCTGATAAACGCAAAGTTACCTAACTTGCATCCGCCATATACAGTAGCGTCGGAGTCGGAAAGAATTGTAAACTGACCGGCATCTTGATGGCCATTTGTATATAACGATAAATTACCATCTGTTGCTTCGGGATTCCAGCCACTTGCTTTCAATGAGCCATCAGCGAAGATTTTTCGGTACCACGTACCGCTATCAAGATAACGAGTCACAACAAGACGGGTCCAGGTGCTTTGAGGGACCACACCGGCAGCAGTGTAAACTCCGCTATATCCCACTGCACCGTCATCTCTTATCCAAAGTTCTGCTGCATTGTAGTTATCGTAACCGGTATTATATAAGGGCAGCCAATCGGGATTATCAACATTAACATCAAAAATCAGAGTGTACTCGTTTACGTAACCACCGCCGCCATTAGGCTGAAGGTCGTCAATATCCAATCTGAGATAATCACCGGGACCGGTCTGGGTGCACGTTAATATGCCATCGGATATGCTAAATGCTGAAGTGCCGGCTGAAAGACGCATCAGGCTGTCGGCATCTGAAGAACTTTCAGCGATAATCTCGTCTATATCGAAGTCGGAACTGAAGTTCCATTCGGCCCACTCAACTCCATAAGCTGCAGCTGATACCAAAGAGGTAAATATCAAGGTTAAGCAAAGCAGGTTCCTTTTCATGCTCCTCCTGTCTAAAAAAACGTCACTACTAAAACAATCGACTCATTTTTCACCTTAGCTGCCTCATATGTATTATACTGATCATAAAAGCATGTGTCAACCGTTTTATATACTGTACCCTTTGGTCAGCATCGCACCCTGATTTCAACGGCACTAGCGTGATTTTTGACGTCAAACTTGATAAAATCATCGATATCACCGATGATATCGGCCAATTTCTTGCTAGCTGCCGGCACAGTTTTTTATAAGTTGCACACAAACCGACAAAATTCAGCCTAGCAGGGACATAATTGTTAATTGTTACTTGATGCCTGTACGAACGTTGTTGATATGAAATAAAAACTCGTAGTAGATGGATAAGCAGGAAATGGAGTTTAGTAATTTACAGAATCTTCAGGGAATGATATTGACAGATTTGTAAGACCTGAGTATGTTGGCTTGTTTGGATTGATAGGAGGCGGAATACAAGTAGAGAAGGCAGACAGCCAATGTGCTCGGCAAAGAAAAGTTGAAGGGAGTAAGAGGTGTCGATAGTAAATGCAAAAGAAATACTTTTGAAGGCTACAGAAGAAAAATATTCTGTTGGAGCATTTAATGTAACCAATATCATTCAAATGGAGGCAGTCGTAGAAGCGGCAGTCGAAAGAAAAGCCCCTCTTATAATTCAGGCGTCTGTAACACCGTCTAAAGATATCGGTCCCAAGGTTATCAGCTCTGTTTACCGCGTTTTGGCAGAATCAGCTCCTGTTCCTATTTGTTTGCATCTGGACCATTGTACAGATGTTGCGTTCTGCAAGGAATGTGCTGATGCCGGTTACACGAATATTATGATAGACGCATCAAAGCAGCTTTTCGAAGAAAACGTAAAACAAACAAAAGAGGTTTGCGATTACGCTCACCAGCTGGGTGATATTACCGTAGAAGGAGAATTGGGCACTGTCTCCGGTGTTGAGGACCAGGTCAAGATCGCCGAGGACGAGACATGTCTTTGTGACCCGAACAAGGCCGAGGAGTTCGTTGAAAAAACTGGGGTGGATTTATTAGCGCCGGCCATCGGAACCGCACATGGAATCTACAAAACTGACAACCCTAAATTAGACTTTCATAGACTTAAAGTCATATTTGACATATTTAACAAAAAGCAAGCAAAGGTTCCCCTGGTTATTCATGGCGGAACCGGGCTACAGCCCGATGTTGTCAAAAAGCTGGTCGCGCTGGGCGGTTGTAAGTTCAATGTCTCCACCGACCTTAAACATGCACTGCTCGACGCAACATACGAATATATTTCTGAGCACCGAGATGAATATAATCCCGGTAAGGTTGACAAATATGTCAAGGCAGCAATTTGCAATAAAATTAATTACTGGATTGACATGTTAGGTTGTGCCGGCAAAGCATAATTTGCTCTTGGAGGGTCATGTTTAGTTCGCCTGCTACACAAACAGAAAAGATTTAATGATAAATACTTTTTAACATAGGAGTGTTTTTTATGAAGAGTATCGAGCAATACTATGTTCCGTGGATAAAAGGGCAAAAGCCTTATGTTTCCGAATACTGCGAACGCGCTTGGCAGGATATGAGTTTGCACAGGATGATGCATAATGAAAATCCACTTACGCCGTCTAGAAAAGTCCTTGAGGCAACAAACAAGTATGCCAAATTAGCAAACAGATATCCAGATAGCGGCACTGCGGTCAGGCAAAAAATAGCTGAAATAAATAGCCTTGATGGTCCTGAAAACGTACTCATCGGAAACGGCTCCTGCGAGGTTGTCGACATGATTTTCAGATGCTTTGTCCAGCCCGGAGAAGAGGTCATTCAGCATACACCCTGTTTTGGTATTTACAAATTAAGATGTAATGTTCTTGGTGGAAAACTTGTTTCAGTACCGATGATTTATAAAGACCAGCTTGAATACGACCCTGATGGGATTATTAATGCAATTACAGATAAGACAAGAGTAATAGTTATCTGTAATCCTAACAACCCAACGGGCAATTTTATGGATGAAAAGGAATTCGTCAGGATAGCACAAACAGGTGTCCCTTTCATAATTGATGAGGCATATGTTGAATTTGCAGGCCTTGAAAAGTCAATGGTCAGTCTAATCAAACAATACAAAAATGTTATGATTCTAAGAACTCTTTCCAAAGCGTACGGTCTGGCAGGACTTAGATTCGGGTATATGCTTGGGGATAAAGATGTCGTGGGTCAGATTTCCGCCTCTATACTTCCCTGGAACGTGGGAACAATAACTATGTGGGCAGCTCTTGCATCCCTCGAAGATACAAAAGCCCTTCAGGAAAGAATTGATTTTGTTAACAGCGAAGTGCAATTTATTGAAGAATCACTTAAAGATATCCCTGGCTTAACCATTTTCCATTCACATGCCAACTATATTTTGTTTGATGGTGAAAAGGCCGGCAAGAAAGGTAAAGATATGGTGGCCTTTGCACTTAGAAAGGGCGTTCTTTTTAAGGATCCGGGGCGGATGTACGACAGGGACGGATTCTTCAGACTTACTATTGGTTTAAAAGAAGAGAATAGAATGGCTGTTGAGATTATAAAGGAATTTTTTTCAAGTTAGAATTTAAAGAGGGACAAGTAAATGGCTGAAATTAAGGCTATTATCTTCGACCAGGATGGCGTTATTATTGATACAGAAAGGGACGGCCACCGGGTTGCATTTAACGAAACATTCAAAGAGTTCGGCTTCGATGTCGAGTGGGACGTGGACAAATACCACGAGCTTCTTCAGATTGCCGGCGGCAAGGAAAGGATGAAGCACCATTTGCAGACTGAAGGCTTCGGTGTGGAAGTGAAACCAGAGGAGGTGGACGCTCTTATTAAAAAACTCCATAAACGCAAGACCGAGGTCTTCATTGGACTCATCGAGAGCGGGAAACTGCCCTTAAGGCCTGGTGTGAAAAGACTCATGACCGAAGCCATGGACAAGGGCTTGATTTTAGGTGTTTGCACCACCTCTAATGAAAAAGCGGCCCATACCGTTGCATATCAAATCCTTAAGGACATCAAGTTCGATTTTATCCTCGCCGGCGATATCGTCAGTAAGAAAAAACCTGACCCCGAAATCTACTTGCTGGCACTTGAAAAGGCTGGATTAAAACCCGAGCAGTGCATTGTAATCGAAGATTCCCGAAACGGAGTTCTCGCTGCCAAGTCGGCCAAGATGCACGTTGTCGCTACCACAAATGTCTATACGGAAAAAGAAGACCTCAGCCAAGCGGACATCATAGTGACCTGCCTAGGTGATCCGGAAGGTGCAAAAGGGACACTGAAACAGGCCGACCAAGGCCTTGATTTTGATGGAGTTCTTCATGTTAATCAGTTGATCAGGTATTTCTCTAAGCATAATGCTGAGGATTAAAGGCAATTCCATTGCAGATGTTCAATAAAACAGAAACATTTTTTGCGGCAGGTTATATGATTTCAGAACAGATCTGATCTAGAGGTAATGGCCAGCATGGTCGATTTCGTCAAGTTTGACATCGTGATTCATGCCAGGGCTGTTGAAATCATGGAGTAATGTATCCTGACCCTGACCAGCATGCCGATTAAGTAAGTTCGATACGGTCACACGAGCAGAGTCATAACGGTCCTATGCCTGCGTTCGGTGTCCTATTTCTGAATGGGGATGGCAAGCAGGCCGGATACCAAACTGACAACGGCCATAAGCATAACTCCCGCGACCAAACCATAGGTGTCCAGCCACCAACCTAAGAAAAGGCCGGCGAACGCTGCGCCAACATACATCCAACCGTCCATGATTCCAACCCCCGTGCCCCCCATTTCCTTACCAAGGATATCGCCCGGCAGGTCGAAAAGAGGTGATTGGATTCCCTGAATCAATCCGCCGGAAATAAACATCGCAACGCCGAGCAAAAATAACCCCATTGGATAATCCAGGATTACCGGCCCCTTAGCGATATAGAACAGCGGCAGCGCCCCCAGAATAAAGCCTATCATTATGGTTTGCCACCTGGAGCCTTTAAACACCCGGTCGGTTATTGCGCCTAATATGATTGAGAAGAACGCGCCTCCCCAGTGCGCAAGCGAGGTTATCACACTGGCGGCAAACACAGACAACCCAAAGCCTCCTTTGTCAACCGATTCAGCCAAGATACCTACCATCCAGATTATTATGCCCCAACGAACGAAATTGGCGCCGAATCCCGACAAGTAGGCAAGGTTCATCTTCAGGTTGGTAAAGGCAATCCAGTATTCCCTGGCACCAGTTCGTCTTTTAGGCTTTTCCGGCTTTTTCTGCTCCCATTGGGGTTCCAGCCCGGCATCTTGGGGTGAATTTTTCCCCAAGAATAAGAATACAATAGTCATCACAAGCAGAAAAGCCGGCGCAACGAAGAAAGCCGCCCTCCATCCCCAGAGTACAATCGCAAAGCCGACAATTGGTAAAACCAAGGCCCCCCCCGTATAACAAAGCGCGTTGTAAATACCCATCCACGTGCCCCAGCGGTTCTCCGGAAACCAGTTGTACATGATTCGCGAGCCGGGCGCCCAACCACAGGAGGAAAAATAGGCGTTTATCGCCCAGAATACGACGAAAAAGGTAAGCGTTCCTGACAGCCCGAAACAAACATTTGCCGCAACGCCGCCAAGACCTCCTATAATCATAATGAGTTTCGGCCCATACCTGTCGCCCAAGAAACCATTGATAAACTGTCCACCGGCATATGTTAAAGTAAACATAGTGATTATCCTGCCAATGGTAGCTCTTTCAAATCCAAACTCTTCTCGTATTCCCGACTCGGCTACCCCGAGATTATATTTGCAGAAATAATAGAAAAGGTAAAAAATCCCCATGCTGAAAAAGGCTCGTAACTGCCAAATGCTTACTCCTGTGGCTTTGAGGACTTTGTTCTGAACGGCTTCTTTCATAATATTTCCTTATAAAGACATAGCACAATTAACAAGATTTTTCTCCATCAGGAATTTTGTTGGACGGAATTGATTTTTCCAGTGCTATTGCATGCTCTTGACAAGGTTTCTTAATTCTTTACTGACAGCTTTATCCAAGGGGACTGGTTGGTGCTCAGCTATGAGCTTTTTAATGCGGTCTTTGGCTACAGCGTTGATATCTTTAGAGCCTGCTTTTTCCCAGTTTTCACGGGAGAGTCTGTTTAAAATCTTCGGCTCATAGTAATCGGTTCTGAGATACTTGATAGTGGTTTCATCGGTCATAAAGTTTCCGCCGAAGCCCACCCGTTTGATGGCATCGACGGAAAGTCTGTCATCATCAGCCGGTATTCCTTCTATCGCTTTTAAGGTAAATCCAACGAGTTCCTCGTCGATGCCGAGCTGGATGGGACAAAAGGCCATACCTTCCTGAACATCACCAAAACCGGCAATGCTGGCTGCTCCGCTGAGAGCTGGAAACAGCGTCTGGAAAGTTCTTTCAATGGCCGACTGCGAATCAGCGATATGGGTGTCCGACCAAGGACCGTGCACATCAACCGGCATATTGAAGATGTCATTAGCTACCTGAATGCTCCCGGCGGTCATCATGGTCGATTCAATGGAGGCGCTAAGGCCCAGCCCAGTCCGCCAATCCATCGTCATTGCAAGAGGATGCAAAAGCATCGGGGCACCGGGATTGGCGGTCTGACAGATAATGACGCTAGCGAGCAGTTCGGTATGAAGCAACTGTACCATGCCGGCCAGTGTGAAAGGCCCGGTGGCGCCGGCAATTGGCAGGTTTGCCATATAAAGGGGAATTCCATACTTTCCGGCGGTCATGAAAACATCAACGGTCAGTTCGGGGAACTTTAATGGGCTCAGTGGAGAATCGAACAAACTGAAAACGGGTTTTTTCCTGAAGTTTTCTCGACCACCTGCGACGATTTCGCCCATCTTTACAATGACATCAAGGTTTTTCTTGCTGAAGGTTCGGATGTTAACATGTTTAGATGTGTTCTGAAACAATGTTTCAAGGACGATGAGGTCTCTGGTTTTTTCAGATACATCCTGAGCATAAAGTGGTGAAACGACGTTGATAAAATCAAGCGCATCTAAAGCACGGTACAGTTTAGTAATGTCGGACAGCAACATGTCCCGGAACTGCCCTGTATCGATATCAATGATTTTGTCAACGCCGCCGCCGTTTCTAAAGATTGGAAATTGCAGATGGGTTTCTACAACGACGTCTTTTGAGGCATCTCTGGCTCCCAGAAGGAACCGGCTTACAGTGGAGTTCATACATTTTTCAACTATGTCTGGTTTGACTTTGACAACCTGTTTTTCAAAGTCGACCTCAGCACCGCTGTCCCTGAGCATTTCAAGGGCGCCGTGGTGTTCGACCATGAAGCCGTGACTTTCCAAAAGCTCCACCGCGTTGGCGTGTATCTTTTTGACCTGGTCATCAGAAAAATATCTAATTTGCAATCCACTGTTTTTTACATTCATTTTGAGCGAACTCCATCTGCCTTTTCTATGTTTTTGAGAAAAAGAACTTCATTAAGCATTTCAAATTTGTTTTTTGTGATAAGATATCGACACACATGGGTATAATAATACGGGCTGCGCAATTCGAAATCAAGCTTGAAACGCGGGGAATTTCAATATCTCCAGCGTCGTATAGTTGTGTATCCCGCGTTTCTTGTGGTGCTGTGGGACCAAAAAAGTATAAAGTGGCCACATACGTTTCGTATACAATACACGTTTGGTGTTTACAAATCGTTGTGGTAACCCAAAATCTTTCTTTGATTCTTCGATAACAACAAATTATAATTAATGTTTTTGAATTGGAAATTGTAAAGACGAGATGGGTACAGACTTCTTTGTTTTTGATGTAATACCTGCCAAGGTCGATGTGGAAAAGGTTCTGATGCAGTTAGGATATCCGCCAGAGGCATGTCTATCCCCAAGATCGCGGGAGAACATCGAGGTTCAAATGGCTGAGACGTTGCGGTTGGTGGACCCGAAGGGAGCCTATCTGCTGCTGGAAGGAACCGGGCAAAAGGGATTTGACCTGTTTTCGGAAGCGGAAGGCATCGTTTTGGCATTGTCGACGATAGGGCCGGCGGTTGAGCAGAGGGCCAGGGAATTGATTAATACGGAGCACGGGGCTGCGGGCTTGATTGTCGATGCAATAGGTAGCGTAGCAGCAGAGCAAACCGCCGATTTTTTAGAGCGTAAGATTCGCCAAGATTGTACCGGTTGGGGATGGAAGGTCAGTCGCCGGTACTCACCAGGATATTGCGGCTGGCAGATAGAGGGACAAAGGGAAATATTTAAGCGATTTCCCGATACTCTGGGGATTAAGCTGACAAACAGCTGCCTGATGATACCTGAAAAATCTCTGTCGTTTGCGTGCCTTTTAAGTACTAATGGGAATTTCGGTAAGGTCAAGTTAAGTGGCTGCAAGAAGTGCAAGAAGAAGGACTGTCCAGACAGATTAGAACCTTTTATAGTATAGGAGAAACTGGTGTATGGAAGATAATGAACTTTTTAGAAGACTTAGAGAGGCCATCATCGAAGGCGATAGTGAGAAACTTACACTTTTGGTGCAGGGTTCCATCGACAAGATAGACGCACTGGAAATGGTTGAGAAAGGTATGATGCCGGGAATGACAGAGATCGGCAACAAGTTCAGCGAGGGCCAGGTGTATCTGCCGGAATTACTGATGGCCGCTGATGCTTGGGAAGAGGCAATGAAAATTCTTAAGCCCAAGCTGATGGCATCCGGCGCAAGTATAAAAAAACAAGGAACTGTCGTAATCGGTACGGTACAGACAGATGTACATGACATTGGCAAGAACATCGTAGCCAATTTACTTACCTCTGCTGGATTTGATGTGCATGATGTCGGCTCTGATGCACCTGCTACCGAATTCTTCAACAAAGCAGAGGAAGTGGGAGCTGATATTATTGCCGCTTCTGCGATTATGTCCACTACGGTGCCCTATCAAAAAGACATCATTGATTTACTCGAGTCCAAAGGCCTGCGTGATAAGTACATCGTAATGGTTGGTGGCGGCGTAGTAACCCGGGAATGGGCTGATAAAATTGGAGCCGATGGATATGGAGAGTTAGCTTCAGATGCGGTGGACGTAGCGAAAAAACTGGTGGCAAAAAAGAAAGGAGCATGATAGCAGATGATAAGTTTTTTGGAAGTACTGGAAAGGGCTACCACAGCCCCGATGATGTCGGCTAAAGAATACGATATGAAGGTCTTCATTCCTGCCGTGCGGGAAGTAGTCAAGAAATATAAGATAAAATTTGACCTTGATAAGCCCTGTCCGTCCGATGATGACCTTGCGGACCGTATTTATCAGGCGGGTCTGGAACTCTACTCAAAAGTCGGAACATATTGTACCAGCACGGAGCGAATAATCCATTTCACTAAGGAGGAGATAGAAGAAGCCGTTTATGAGTGTCCGAAGGTGGTATATTTCGGCGAGGGTCCGGACCGTGTCCAGTGGCACGGGCGTATGCCCGATGACAATACGCTGCCGCACTGTCACGTAGGCTCCGGTACTAATACAACCGAAGATGTGGCGCTGAAAATGGTCGAAGCCTACGGCCGAATCACCAAGGCCAAAACCACCAGTATCCCGTCATTAACCACCGTTAGCACATTAAACGCCTCATCGGCTTCACCTATGGAAACACTGGCCGGTATCAACATGATGCGTATTGCCAGAGAAGGTCTCCGCCGGGCAGGCCGGCCAGGGATGGCAATCATAGACCTGCATCCATCCTGTGCATCGGGAATTGCGACCATCGCATCGAGTAATCCCGAGTTTGGTGCCCGCAAGTCTGACGGATGGATAGTAGCGCCGCGTGCCGAGCTGAAGATAAGTTATGATTCCCTTAACCAAGTGGCGTATTTGAGCAGTTGGGGGGCGAATATTGGGCAGGAAGCAGGGCCAATAATGGGCGGCTATGCCGGAGGCCCGGAAGGGACAGCAATAGTTACACTGGCATATGCGTTCCACGGCATCCTTGTGGTGCGGGCGACTTACCACCTGACTTATCCGATACAGATGCTGAATGTCTGCTCCACCACGCCTGAGATGATTTATGTAATCAGCACCAGCAGCCAGGCCTTTGCTCGTAATATAGGTGCGCCTTATTACGCGTTAGGGTACGCTTCGGCAGGACCGGCTACCAAGCAATATTTCTACGAAGCGGCTGCCTATCTGCTGGCTATTCAGGCATCGGGTATAGGCATTGAAGATGTGCATCCAAACAAGGCGGTAGGAACAAATCAAGCTCTGCCGCTTGATAGTGAGTTCACCTGCTCCTTTGGGCACGGTAACGTGGGTATCACGCGTAAGGAAGCTAACTCAATCATCAAAAAACTAATGGAAAAATATATGCCAAGCATCAAGAATCCGCCAAAGGGCAGAAACCTGTATGAGTGCTATGATTTAGAGACGATGAAACCCGATGAAGAATTGTGCAAGCTCTATGATGAGGTAATTAAGGAACTCAAAGGTTACGGGATTAACTTTAAGTAAGGAAAGTTATGATAATCATTGGGGAGAAGATTAATTCCACGCGTAAGATGGTCCGGGAAGCAATCGCCAAAAAGGATACATCTTTCCTGCAGAAGCTGGCGGTGGACCAGGCAAGAGCCGGTGCGGATTATTTGGATGTTAATACTGGGGCCTTTCACGAGCAGGAAGCCGAGTTGATGAAGTGGCTGGTACAGGTGGTGCAGGAAGTGGTTGAGGTGCCGCTGTCCTTGGATAGTGCCAATCCCGCAGCGTTGGAAGCAGGGTTGAAAGTGCACAGCAACGGCAGTCCTATCATCAACTCTATCACCGCTGAAGAAGCCAAATTCAAGAAAGTTGTGCCATTGATATTACAATATCAAGCTCCCGTCCTGGCACTGTCAATGGATGACAGCGGAATTACCAAAAGCGTCGAAGAACGTTTTATGGTGGCGAAAAAACTAATCGAGGCTCTTTGTGCCGAAGGAATAGCTCAGGGTCAGATATATCTCGACCCTTTGATTCAGCCAATCAGTGTGCAAAACGATTTCGGCCTGATAGCCATTGAGGTAATCCGACGAGTGAAACAGGAGTTTCCCAAGGTCAATACCACTTGTGGTCTGAGTAATATTTCATTTGGTTTGCCGCAGCGTGCGAAGCTGAACCGCTGTTTTCTAACGATGGCCATGGTCGCCGGGCTGGATTCTGCAATTCTTGACCCTCTGGACCAAGAAATGATGGACGCTATCAGAGCATCGGAGGCTTTATTGGGAAAGGACCATTTCTGTAAGAATTATATCAAAGCGTTTCGGGAAAGTAAGCTCAAGTAATCAGGACATTATATAAGTGAATTGCTTCATTTTCTTAGGATGTATGTTGGTAAGGCCCAGAATAACTTAGGAAGGGCTTTTGCGCGACAGGAGAACTTCGATCGGGCCATCGTCCACTATAACAAGGCGTTGGAAATAGACCCTGATTTTGCCAACGTATACTACAATCTCGGTAATGTTTTTTTAAGGCGGGGCGAACTTAACGAAGCCATAAAACACTATATTAAGGCATTAGACTTGGCCCCTGACCTGCCTGAGGCACATCTGAACCTTGGTAATGCCCTCCTTAAACAGGGAAAAATCGAAGAAGCCATTGCATACTATAATAAGGCGATTAAATTGAGACCTAACTACCGTGAAGCCCTGCAGAATCTTCAAGTTGCACAGTCCCTCAAAAGTCAAGTCGAAACCCAGCCCTGACCTGCCAAAAGTATATCAGACAAAAAACAACCGGGGCCTCCCCTTAGGGGAGGCCCCGGATTGATGCAATCTCAACCGGCTAAATACTTAGCCCTGTAGCAGCGCAGATTACTGCGGCCACAGTGTTGGTCCCTCAAGCCAGTGGTCTGCCAGGATAACAAAATCTTTGAAGTTAACCTTCCTGGAGAACTTCGCCTCTGGGTCGGTTATATTAGCGAGTGATGGTACAGGCTGATAATACTCGGTACCTGGGGGAACAAGCTCAGTGAGTATCGCAATCTCGCCCTGCGACAAGGCATAGTCATAGTAGCGGACCTCGTCGATGGTACCGTCAACGTGTAAACTGTAACCTACGTCTTCCCACGAGCCGATGGTGAAGTTCTCGGGGTAGTTACCGCTATCT
>Ga0209636_10006561_pt1 | contig 11901 bp, 8 predicted proteins | sample DeeMarSWOR152_54_FD_187464 | JGI IMG/M metagenome (GOLD analysis project Ga0209636, IMG submission 187464) | Marine sediment microbial communities from White Oak River estuary, North Carolina - WOR-1-52-54 (SPAdes) (version 2) | ecosystem: Environmental > Aquatic > Marine > Intertidal zone >...
TAAGATTAAGCAGCTCGGTCATCAGGGCAACAATATAGGGCTGGGAAATGGTTTGTTCGTATCCTATTGGCAGTGGATGATCATTATAGGCATAATCGATCAGGTCGTCGGGTACAAATAGATGCCTGGGAGTATTTTTCATTGCTTTAATAACACGCTGGTCCGTAACACCCCTTGCCACAATCTGGTGTGAGACCATTTGTTCGGCCGCCTGTCTCCACCATTCTTCCTGAAATTCAGGTAACGAAGAAATTTTTTGTTGTTTTGAACTGCATGAAAAGATAATGATAGCCGCAATGCATAAACACCACAGCATGTGTCTGAAGTACAAACGAATTGTTTTTATGATCCTGTTCAGGAATATCATCGGGATATTTCAGGCAACCTGAACAAATTTAACTGGAAATTATGAACTGGTCAAATGCTGAAGGTGGGAAAATCATTTATAATCACCCGGGCCCCTTCCTCCACCGCGTTGTTCCCTGATCTTTTCTATCAGATGATGCCTGAATTGAATTTCGGCAAGATGAAGTTTCATAACCTTGGAGGGTGAAAGAACCTCTTTGAGTTTATCGTTATATTGAATCAAAAGTTCATTTTCAGTTTTAAAGGAACTAATATAGTCATCCAATACCTTTGAGACCTCGGATTCCGACATCGTTTCAGAATTTTTTCTGAAATTTTCAGCTAATTTTCTCCTGTCATCACGGATTTTGTTTCTCTTGTTTTCAAAATCGTTATATATTGGCCAGAAAATTTCTGCTTCAGAAGGAGTAAGACTGAGCTGTTCAGTAATATATGCGATCTTAATGGATTTGTATTTCTCATATTGTTCGTCCTGGGCAAGTGTACCGATACATCTGATGAAAAGAAAAAAAACAATAACCAAAAAAGTGAATGGAATACGTTTCCTTTTCATGATATTATTTATTAATGTTTAAATTCAAAAGTTTTTATTCTCTTTATTTAACCACAAAGGGACACAAAGTACAACACAAAGGACTCAAAGGTTCAATAAAAGACTCCTTTTTGTTCCTTTGTGGAATCCTTTATGTTCCATAGTGGTTAAAAATTTTATTTAATTATGATTATTAATAATGCTTTGTGCGATTGAAAGAACTAATAATTGAATCATAGATTTTTTTGTAGAGCCCCGAGTTCTCAGGGCACGGCTCTACAAATTCCTAATTATCAATGTCGTCGATTCAATCGCAAAACACATTATTTGTAATAACCTTTAATAAATATCAATTAACTCAACGTAATCAATATTGTTTTCTTCTGACAGATAATCCAGGATATCCTCAGTTTCCAGCTTGGTGTTTACCCAGTCAACACCTTCTTCTTCAGTAAGTGTTGATATCAACATATCGTCATCAAAATCATAAATATAAAAATCTATCACATCTGTTATTTCTACAATGGTTTCGGTTGAACCATTTTCATTAAGGATTAGTCTCGCGGTTGTATATCCAATGACAATAAAAGCGGCAATAGCGGCGGCAAGAGCCAGTTGCGGTCTTATCATCTGGTAGGTTTTTCTAAATACACCAGGCTTGCTTTCAACCTGCATGCGGTTCTGGAGCCGGCCATAGAAAGTATCAAAATAATTTTCAGGAACAGAAAATGGCAATTCCTTGTTCAGGCTGTCCAATCTGGTTTTATTTTTTTGATTTTTCCCCATTATATAATAAAATTAACGGGTTATGCGATAGGTAAATACAATAATTGGGAAACAGATTGTTTTTGCAGTATCATATTGGGACCCACAAAAAATAAATACTGATTTTTTCGATTCAATCGCATAATTCGTATAACAATACTTACCTATTAGAAGTAAAAAATATTAAAAGGTTTAATTTCCCTCAAGATATTTTTCAATTTTTTTTACAGCATGATGATAAGAAGCTTTCAGGGCACCGACGGTTGTATCAAGAATTTCTGCCATCTCATCATATTTCATCTCATCAAAATATTTCATATTGAAAACAAGGCGCTGCTTTTCAGGAAGTGTCAGAATAGCTTTTTGTAATTTCATCCGGATGTCTTCTCCATCGATGTAATCATCGGCTTCAAGGTTTTTTCCAAGATGGGACTGAACATCGCCTAAAGGTAGAAAAAATCTGCGTTTTTTCTTTTTCAGTGCAGTGAGTGCCTCGTTCGTTGCGATCCGGTAAAGCCAGGTGAATAATGATGCATCCTCCCTGAAATGCTCAAGACCATGGAAAGCATTGATAAATGTATTCTGTAGCACATCATCAGTATCCTCGTGTGAAATGAGCATTTTCCGGATATGCCAATATAATTTTTCCTGATATTTTTTTACAATCAGGTTAAATGCATAATTTCTGGAGTCCTCAGCCCGAAATAACTGAACCAGTTCTTTATCCGTTGAAGCTCTCAAAGTGATAACAAGTGATTATTGTTTTCTTGTTTTACATTTCAGTACTCACAGACATTTGACTTTCTATAGGCCTGAAAGTTTAACAAACCTGTAATATTAATTCAGCTCAATTGCAATGGAAGATCCTGATGAAATTGAAAACTTTTTGACAACAGTTGTCAGAGTACTGGTTGAATTTTTTGATCGGAAAACCACGATATAATTTCCCGGAAGAATAACGAGCGATTGGTTCTTTTCATCCATATCAAGGTTAGCAATCCATTCCATATCATGCTCATTATCAATATAAAGGCTCCCATAACCAGAAATTACAGAAAGAAATGTTACAATTCCTGGTCTCGGTATTTCAATTGTTGTTGTATGACTTTGCAGTACTTCAATATCTTCAAGAAGGATTTTTGGGAGTGTCGGGATCTCAATATCATACTTTCCAACAATGTATTTATCTTTTTTATTCATTTTCTGATAATTAAGTGTATTCATTTTTCCATCCTCTCTTATAATTACCTGTAAATCACGATATTCAATCTTTCCCGGGCTTTTCAGTTCAATATATCCCTGTGGTGCATCAGTTCCGATAATCGTATGTTTTCCTGCGGTAACGATAACTGTATCAATAGTTATCGGGGGCAATGTATGGATGACAAGCTTATAGGAGAGCAAAGGATCGAGGAACAGGATATCGGGATTTCCCTTTTGGTTGATGGTATGAACGAAATTATATTTTACCTTACCCGACATCAGGTCATAGAAGGTCATATTGACATCAGTTTCAGTTGGATTCCCATCCAGATCCAGGAGGTTAACCTGTGCAGAGGTGGCATTTAATACTTGCGTTATAACGATTTCAAGAACTTCCCTGAATTTCTCCTCGTTTGCTGCATTATAATAATATCCTACACAATCAAAGGTTTTTTTAAATTCCGGGTCCATACCTATTCCGATAATAAATGGTTTCAGGGTGATTCCCATCTGTTGTAATTTTCTTGATACTTCACAGGGATCTCCTTCACAGGCCTCAATACCATCGGTAATCAGGATGATGATATTCCGGCAATCATCGCATGGCGGAAAATCCTCTGCAGCTCTTTCAAGCGAGTATGCAATGGGTGTGGTTCCTTTTGGACTCAGATACTTAAGTTTTTGCCTGATCTGGTGTGCATTATTAACATCAAACGGAACTTCCAGCTTACTGTCTCTGCAGTCCTGCGGAGGTACCGGGCTTTGGTGACCATACACCCTCAATGCCATCTGGACATTCTTCAGGTTTTCAAGGCTATCGATCACACCAGTCAGGAAATTCCTGGCAATATTGATTTTCTGATCACTCTCCCAATATCCGGCCATGCTCTGGGAAGCATCAAAGACAAACAATATCCGTGTATTGAAAAATCCCCCCATTAATTTGCCAATTTGCTGGCTATGTAATTTGGAAAACAAGATCAGAAGAAAAAGAAGAACGGACACTGTTTTTATTATTCGTCGGAGGTATATTAAATGATCAGTCATTTTGGTCTGACATAAATAAAATCATCATTTTGCAAAAGTTAGAACGAATTTATCTGATTTTGGTGGAAAATAAATGAAAGTTTATTAAGATTCGGCGATTTTGGTGTTAATAAAATGACAGAGATAATAGCCCAGGTCTTTACCAAATTGTAAATGAAGACTAATTAACCTGAGTTGCTAATTACAAGTCACAGGTTGCAAGTTAATATGTTATAAATTAGAGCATTAATTAAATTATAATTGATTTACACCATTATTTGTAATTAATATGTTTAATTACAACACATTAATATTTAATAACTTGTAACTTGAAATCTGCAACTAGCAACTTGAGTTAATTAGACCATTCCTTTGAATTCCTCAAGATACTCCAGGGCTTTATGATATACATTTTCCGGTGTGAATCCCAGTTTTTCATCAAGCACCTTATATGGAGCTGAGAAACCGAAGGTTTTCATACCTATAATGAATCCTTTTTGTCCCACCAGTCCCCTGAGTGTTGAAGGAATCCCGGCGGTTAGTCCAAGAATAGGTAATCCCGGGGGCAGTACTTTTTCCTGGTAGGCTTTATCCTGCTTCCTGAAAAGTCCTTCTGAAATGGCCGAGACAACTTGTACATTCAGATGATTACGTTGTTTCAGCAATCCGGCACCTGCTATGAGTGTTGAAACTTCTGATCCGTTGCCTACCAGCACAATATCGGGAGTGCCCTCTGCCGGGATGATGACATAAGCACCTTTCTCAGCCATGAGGGCATCAATAGTCCTGTTTAAGCCTTCTGTAGCTGGCAGATCCTGGATATTTTGTCTTGAAAGAAGCAATGCGGTTGGTGAATGAATGTTTTCAACTGCCATTTTCCAGGCTATTGTTGTCTCTGCTGCGTCGGCAGGTCGAAGGACAAGACAGCTATTATTCCCTGAATGGTTCTGTAGCTGCTCCATGAGCCTGATCTGTGCTTCCTGTTCGACGGGCTGGTGAGTGGGACCGTCCTCTCCAACACGGAATGCATCATGTGTCCAGACGTACTTAACCGGAAGTTCCATGAGTGCAGCAAGCCTTACTGCTGGTTTCATGTAATCGGAAAAGACAAGAAATGTTCCGCAAACCGGGATCACTCCGCCATGAAGGGCCATTCCATTTGCCGCTGCGGCCATGGTCAGCTCCGAAACACCCACCTGTAAAAATGCCCCGGAGAAATCATTTTTGGTAAAAGGTTTAGAGTTTTTAAGGAATCCGTCTGTTTTATCACTATTAGAGAGATCAGCAGAGGCAACAATCATATTTTCAATCTTTTGAGCGAAAAAAGCCAGCACATTGCCTGACGCAGCACGGGTTGAGATCCCTTCTTTTTGTATGATCCCTGAAAAGTCTATTTTGGGAGCTTTACCACTTAGAAAAAATTCCAGCTTCCGTGCCATTTCAGGATGATGTTGTGCCCATTTCTCCTGTTCTTCTTTCTTTTTCCCAGCCTCCCTGATCTTCTGTTTAATTACCCGGTCATAACAATCCCTCACTTCAGGAAAAGTCTTAAAGGGATCAGCAGGATCACCACCAAGATTATGAAGGGTTTTTTCGAATGAAGCGCCTGCACTGCTCAGAGGCATGCCATGCGTAGAGACCTGCCGTTCAAAGCTTTCTCCTGAATCTGTAAGTGCACCTTTACCCATGATTGTTTTTCCAATGATCAGGAAAGGTTTTTCATGCTCATTGATGGCTTCAGTGAGTGCCTGACGAATTTGTCCTATATCATGGCCATCAATGGTCATAACCCTCCACCCCCAGGATTCATATTTTTTTGCGGTATTTTCAGACGTAACAGCACTGGTTGGAGTTGAGAGCTGTATGTCATTTGAATCAAAGAACATGATAAGGTTATGAAGTCCCAGGAAACCGGCCAGCCTTCCTGCTCCCTGGGATATTTCTTCCTGAATGGCTCCATCCGAGACATAGGTATAAATATTATGTGACATCCACTCTCCAAAGCGTGCACAAAGAAACCGTTCAGCAATGGCTGCCCCGACAGCTATGGCATGCCCCTGTCCCAGCGGTCCCGAAGTATTTTCAATGCCACGGCTGATATCCAGTTCAGGGTGACCGGGGGTGGGACTCTGCCATTGCCTGAAATTCATCAGGTCATCCACTGAGAATATATTGAATAAATGGAGAATGGAATATAACATTGGTGACATATGGCCGGGATCAAGAAAAAAACGGTCACGGCATGACCATGCCAGATCTTCCGGATCAAACCGGAGATACTCTGAAAACAGGACTGTAATAAAATCAGCTCCTCCCATTGCTCCACCCGGATGCCCTGACTTTGCCTGCTCGACCATGGCAGATGATAAAATACGAATGTTATCAGCAGTTCTATGAATAATCTGATCGTTCATGGATGAATTGATTTTCTAATAATTTGGACTTTAAAAATAGCTTTTTTCGTAGTTAGAATGGAGGCAAATGAGAAGAAAATTTGATTTTAACAACCGGACTTTACTGTTATTCTCCACGTTTTTGGAATGTGGGGGTGTGTCACAACTACTTTTTAACGCAATGAAATTGGAGATTGTACAAAATGTTGTTTCTAACTTCACCCCATCCCCTAACCCCTCCCCTGAAGTTAGAAGGGGAACAGGTTGAAAGTAAGATCCAAGCCTCTCCCTTTTAGTGGGGAGGTTTGCCTGCCTGTCGGAACGACAGTGCAGGCAGGGAGGGGGGTGAGTCCGAAATACATACATTCTCTCTACATTAATCACAAATATTTCTATTGATAGCTGGCCTGTTATTTTTTTTGTCTGTTAAAAAATAAAAACCTGTATAATCCCCGTTCAACACATAATAATGTAATTTTAACCTAAAATACCTCTGAAATGTCATTGAAATGTGGTATCATAGGGATTGCAAATGTCGGAAAGACAACCCTTTTTAATTGTTTATCCAATACCCGTGCTGAATCAAGCAGGTTTGCTTTTACCTCCATCAAATCAAATGTTGGATTGATCGTTGTTCCTGATAAACGGTTATATCAGCTTGCGGAGCTTGTCAGACAGGAGAATGTCACACCTGCAACTGTAGAAATCGTTGATATTCCGGGATTAACAAAGGGTTCCAGCCGTGGTGAAGGAGTGGGTAACAAATTTCTGACTGACATCAGAAATACTGATGCGCTGATCCATGTCTTAAGGTGTTTTGACGATGATTCACTTCCGCATATCGATGGAACGGTTGATCCTGTAAGGGATATGGAAACAATCCAGCTTGAACTTTTGATCAGGGATATGGAATCGGTAGAAAAAAAGATAGAAAAAGTTGAAAAGATCGCAAAGGCAGGTGAGAAAAAAGCAAAGTATGATCTGGAGATACTCCTGAGATATAAGGAACACCTCGAATCTTTTAAACCAGCCAGGGACATATCCATGAGTGAACAAGACAGGCCGGTAGTGGATGACCTGTTTTTGTTAACAGCCAAACCGGTATTATATGTATGCAATGTGGATGAGGCATCAGCTAGCCTGGGTAACAAATATGTTGAACAGGTAAAGGAAGTACTTAAGGACGAAAATGTTGAAGTTCTCGTCATTGCAGCACGATTGGAGGCTGAGATTGCTGAGCTTGAAGATCCTGAAGACCGGCGGGCATTCCTGGAAGATGCAGGACTTTCAGAACCGGGAGTGGATCGCCTTGTACGATCTGCATACCGCATGCTGAACCTGATATCGTTTTTTACTTCCGGCCCGAAAGAAGTCAGAGCCTGGACTCTTCAGAAAGGCCTGAATGTTCAGCGTGCTGCAGGGATTATCCATAGTGATATGGAACGGGGATTTATTCGCGCAGAAGTAATAAAATTTGAAGATTACCATAAGCTGGGATCTGAACATGCATGTAAAGAAGCCGGCAAATTTTTCGTTGAGGGGAAAAATTATATCGTGGAGGATGGAGATGTCATATATATCCGGTTCAATGTATAAAGGTGCGGATCCCATTTTATTCAACCATATCTTCCGGCTGATCATCTTCATGTTTATTTTGTCATCCGGGCAGACCGGTATTATGGCCCAGGAAAAAGTTCTGGATGAATATCAAAAAGCCCTTGAATACATTGACTCAAGGGGGGAGGTATACCTCCGTATCCCTTTAACATTTACAGCTCAGGTGCAAGATCTATCAACTTTTCTGTCGGTTGATCATATTTCAGCCGGGACTGTATTTGCTTATGCAAACAGGAATGGATTTCAGGAACTGGATAACCGTCACATCACTTATCAGGTTGAGATACCTCCTTCCCTTACAAGGGTAGTTAGGATGGAAGAAGGGGAATTCCCCGCTCCTGGCTGGGATTCATATCCCGGATTTAATCAATATTCAGAACTTATGCACAGTTATGCCGATTCTTTTCCGGGGATCTGTCGTCTCGATACCATAGGATTCAGCGTGAATAATCGTGAGATCCTTGTTGTCAAAATCTCAGATTATGCTGGTATTGATGAACGGGAACCCGATTTTCTCTATACATCAACCATGCATGGTGATGAATTAACCGGTTATATATTAATGATCAGGATAATGGATTATTTGCTGAACTATTACGGTAAAGATGAAAAAGTGACAAACCTGGTCGATCATCTGCAGATCTGGATCAATCCGCTTGCCAATCCTGATGGGACCTATCGTCTGGGAGATGATAACATTTTTGGTGCTACAAGGTTTAATGCAAATTTCACAGACCTGAACAGGAATTATCCCGATCCAAAGGAAGGCCCGCATCCTGATGGCCGTAACTATCAGCCTGAAAATGTGGATATGATGGCGTTTATGAAATCCCTTCACCTGGTCATGTCGGCAAATCTCCATGCGGGCGCAGAGCTGGTTAATTACCCCTGGGATACATGGCCGGAGCTACATCCTGATGATGACTGGTACCGTTTCGTGAGCAGACAATATGCTGATACGGCACATCTGTACAATGATCAGTATATGACCCAGCTTGACAACGGGATCTCCAATGGCTATGCCTGGTATACCATATCAGGTGGAAGGCAGGATTATGTTAATTATTTTCTGAATGGGAGGGAGGTCACACTAGAGTTATCGGCCGATAAAATTCCTCCGGCCGATACCCTTCCTTATTTATGGGAATACAATTACAGGTCATTGTTAAATTATATGGAGCAATGCTTATATGGCATCAGGGGACAGGTTACTGATGGGGAGACCGGTATGCCATTGAGATCAAAGATTGAAGTAGAAGATCATGATGAAAGGAACTCTCATGTCTGGTCAGACAGTATGACAGGCAGCTATTACAGGCTGATCAGGGGAGGTATATATAATCTGCAGGTATCAGCCGATGGCTATAAAGATACATTGATAACCAATATCCATATTCAAGATTTACAATCATCAGAATTGAATATTATTTTGTTTCCATTCTTTCCGGAAGATGCCACAGATTCAATAATTATCAGTCCCAATCCGTTTATAAACCAGTTAACAATTCATATATTGTCCGAACTGCCGGGAGAAGTCAGAATCAGCCTGTTTGATCCGGTTGGAAGAAAAATTATTCCTGAGCACAGGATGTCACTCGTCGTGGGTTATAATAATTTTATTCTTGATGGTTCTGGTCTGAATTCCGGATTATATATTCTGAATATCAAACAATCTTCCGGAACAAGACAAATAAAGATATTAAAGGTTGAGTAGCATGAGGATTTTTATTCAGAACCTGTTTTTCAGAAAAAATATAAGGTTATATTTGCAGCTTAATGAAAAATGGACTTTTTTAAACGCGTAGAGGAGGGAGAGGGGTGTGTCGTAACTGGATCTAATGTAATGTTAATGTCATCCTGAACTTGCATGACCTGATGAATATCAGGTTTTCAGGATCTTCTATGACGCAGAGAAAGTGGTACTTAAGAAGATCCTGAAACAGGTTCAGGATGACATAGATTCTGATTATGATATACCCCTTTCCAAAGAAATAAATTATTTATCTCAGGTAAGATGAAAATATTGCAGATAATATTTATCCCGGCATTTTTATTCATTTCGGCTATAACTTCTAATGCTCAGAATCACACAAAGATACCATCTGAGAAACCGGCTTTGATTATCGGGATTGTTATAGACCAGATGAGATATGACTATATATACAGGTTTTGGGAGAAATATGGTGATGGAGGGTTGAAAATGATGGTTCAGGGAGGCACCTTTTGCAAAAATGCAAGTTATAATTTTTTGATTAATGAAACTGCAGTGGGGCATGCGACCATATCTACCGGCGCATTGCCGTCGCATCACGGAATTATTTCGAATAACTGGTACGTAAGTCTTCAGGATAAGATTATAAATTGTGTTGAAGATGATAAGGTGAATACTGTGGTGGGCAGTTATGAATCCGGAAGATATTCTCCCCGGAAACTCCTGGCCTCTACTATTGGGGATGAATTGAAGCTTGCAAATAATTTCAGGACGAAGGTAATCGGTATCGCACTGGATAATTATGCAGCTATCTTATCTGCCGGACATACAGCAGATTACGCATTCTGGTTTGATAGTGAGACAGGTAACTGGGTGACCAGCAGCTATTATGTGGATTCTTTGCCTGACTGGGTAGTGGAGTTCAATGAAAAGAGACTGGCAAATGTTTACCTGGAGAGAACCTGGGAGACACTTCTTCCCCTGGCTGAATATACCGAAAGTGTCTCAGACACCAATAAACTTGAAACCGGAATTAAGGGCAGGTATGTATTTCCATATGACCTGAAAAAAATAAGTTCCCCCCGCAGAAACGAAACAGATTATGATATCATTAAATATACTCCATTCGGAAATGCTCTTACCAAAGACCTGGCAATTGCTGCAATTATGAATGAGGAACTGGGTAAGGATGAATATACGGATATCCTGACCATCGGCTTCTCAGTCAACGAATACATCGGTAAGGTTTTTGGTTCAAATTCGGTGGAGATGGAGGATGCCCTGCTTCGGCTTGATCGTAACCTGGAACATTTTTTTGATTTTATTGATGAGTATGTTGGAAAGGAAAGGACGCTGATTTACCTTACAGCTGATCATGGTCTTGCATACAATCCTGCCTATCTTGAAGGACACCGGATACCTTCAGGAGAATTTAACCCGAATGCAGCCCTTTCCTTGCTGGGCAGTTACCTGAATATTATTTATGGCAGGGGCGACTGGATAAAATATTATTATGCACAGCAGCTGTACCTTAATCATGAACTCATTGAAGATGCCCGGATACCACTAGAAGAATTTCAGGAAAAAGTTGTTTTGTTCCTCCTCCAGTTTGAAGGTGTCTCCAATGCTGTTTCTGCCCATACTTTGCAAACAACCAATTTTTCTGACGGGATTTTCAGGAATATACAAAATGGTTATCACCAGAAAAGATCAGGTGATGTAATCATCAACCTGGCACCGGGATGGACGGAGAAAAGTTATAATAATTCTTCTTATCATTCCTCCTATATCGGTGATAATCATGTACCCTTACTATGGTATGGATGGAAAATAAGCCGTGCAACAATAAACCGGTCTGTTAATCTTGTGGATATTGTTCCAACACTTGCCTATTTTCTCGATATCTCAAGGCCCAATGCTGCAATGGGGGAAATTATTCTGGAGCTGGTAGAGTAGTTTCCAGGGCGTTGCCCTGTGCTGTAATATTTTCCCCCTTCAGGGGAAATCATATCATAATGTCCCCAGGTTTATTTTCTTCTGATATTATTGTCTTTCAGGGAGAATCATAACGAGATGTCCAGGAATTTTCCGAAGCTAAGAATTATCACCCTTCCTTATAAGACGCAGCTGCTTCAGCCAGGATCTTCAGGTTATTTATATCATTTTCAAAGGCTGTTCCCACAACAATAATATCTGCCCCAGCATGATAAAGGGCCCTGATCTGATCAGGGTGTTGTATACCTCCTCCAACGATCAGGGGTATGCTGATGTTTTTCTTTACCTCGGTT
>Ga0209636_10006563_pt1 | contig 11901 bp, 9 predicted proteins | sample DeeMarSWOR152_54_FD_187464 | JGI IMG/M metagenome (GOLD analysis project Ga0209636, IMG submission 187464) | Marine sediment microbial communities from White Oak River estuary, North Carolina - WOR-1-52-54 (SPAdes) (version 2) | ecosystem: Environmental > Aquatic > Marine > Intertidal zone >...
TTCAGCAGCATCAGGCAGTTCCCCAATCCCCACGCCGTCCAATACGATCACTATTGCCCTCTTCATCAGAGAAATTATATATAGAATTCTCTATTTGTAAAGGCAGATATCTGCAGAGTTTATATATGCTTTTATTGATGGGACTATTCACTCTGATTCCTGTAGAGGAATATTTTTAGACGGTTTTTGTACCTATAAGTAGAAAGGAGGAAACATGAAAGACCACAAGGTTATGTACGGGATATATCTACGTGCTGGAATGTTCTCCAGTGTCTTTATTTTTATAATGCTCTTTCTTTTCGTCCCCTATGCAGAGCCTCAGCCATACACACTAAGGCACGATATTGTGACGATAGTTGAAGAAATCTCGGCTCAGATCGAGAAGTATGAGGAGCCGCCAGCAGTTGAACGACCTAAGGTTGCGGTCGAGGGCACAAATGAGCTTGTTGATGAGGTAGTCGAGACGATTGCCCCTACTGATTTGGTGGAGAATATAATAAGTATTGAGCCAAAGGGTCCAGAGATTGAGATTGTGGAGTACTATAAGGTACAGATAAAACCAACACTGATACACATTCCGAAACCACGCTATCCCGAGTTGGCACTTGGTGCCGGGATCGAGGGTAATAGTGTTATCAAGGCATTGGTTGACACCGATGGCAGTGTCATGGAGGTGAAAATTCTCAAGTCGAGCGGCAGTGATATGCTTGATCAGGCAGCACTTGCAGCGGGAATGAAGGCACGATTTACGCCGGCAAGACAACGGGACAGGTTCGTCCGTGTATGGGTTTCAATACCCATAAAATTCCAATTAATCGGCGGCTGATACAGTACAATTTTATCACGTGACAAACTTCCGATCATGTAACTATGCATTAGCAGTACGGAGAAATATGCCTATTATGTTGAGAATAAGAGCATAAAAAAACCGCCCCGCACCTTAAAGGTGCGGGGCGAGTAACAATGAGCCGTGGGAATATTATCTGACGACTATCAGTTTTTGTGTTGCGGCTTTCCCTTCAGCCTCGAGTTTCAGGAAATAGACACCGTTTGGCATATTTTTGATATTCCAGTTAGCAGTCTTGACACCTGCTGGTTCTGTTGAATTGACGAGTGTTTCGACAAGTTTACCAACACTATCATAGACCTTGAGCGAAACCTTGCCTGCCGTGGTCGTAGCATAGGGAATTGCCGAACGATTGCGGACTGGATTAGCCATGTTAGGCGCAAAGCCAAATACGAGCGGTGTTCCCACAGTCGGCTGCTCTTCAACACCTACGTCGTCTCTTACATAGAGACCATAGATATGGCTTGGCTGGATTATTGCAAAGAGGACATCCATATCCCTGAAACCTTCATAGAAGCAGAGACCACCAGCTATGCCACCCGACACTGAATGCGGAATATCAAGAGTGACTCCTGTAAACGTCATATCACTTGGATTCATTTGCGTAAGGTGAGCCGAATATGGACCGGTCTGACCGTGCCACCAGATATAATGACCTTCGAGATCATCAGTGTCATAGGCACTACCATATAATGATCCGGGTCCAGCAACAGGTCCCTGGATAACAGTGCCGTCCTTCTGGAATTTGTAAAGAGGATCCCAGTTTGCGGTGAAGAACCATCCATCATCGTCATCCCAACCAAGAGCCCGGCATGGAAGTACCCCAGGAGGATTTGTAAAGGGTGTGTAAACATCCATTGTTCCGCTTGCTAAATCGATCCCGAATTGATATGTACCCACATCATCACTGGCATAAAGTGTATCAATCCGATCTGGACCTGCATAAACGCCATCCCAGGCAAGATCACGCATGCCCCAAGGGGTAGAAGTACCCTGAGGTATTGACCATAACAAGTTGCCTAGTGTATCAATCACATGTATAACATTTGATGGAGTAACACTGGTAACATAGAAGTAGGCGCCATCGAATTCGACACCGAGATGACTTGAATAACCGGTTATTGCTGCAACATCCATTTCAAATACAATATCACCCAAAGCCATTGTTGTCTGTGAATAGACTGAAGCAGTATCATCAGACGGATCTTCGTCACCAGCGAGCAGGGTGTAGATTTCAGTATAGAAATAGCTGTCGTCCGCAAAATTTACCATACCAAAATTCACAAGAGAATCACCACCTGATGGAAAGTCAGTAAGGGTCACAGTCTGATTAAATATATTGGTCCATGCACCACCGGTGGTATCATAGACATCGGCTGTGACATCAAAGGTCTCAGTCTCGGTTCCATAGTTTCGAACTCTACCGATAACATCATAATCACCTGCTGCAACTGTACCCTCTGGTGGGCTAGTAACTTCCTGAACGCCAACATTGTGTACCACTACACCACCTGTGTCTTCAAGTACGAGTCTGATTCCATAGGCGCGATCATACTGTGGATAACCCATGGCACCAAATGTCTGCCATTGACCAGCGGTACCAGATAGGTTTCCAAAAGTATGCTCATCCACTACAGCACCGCAATAAGCTAGATACCAATCTGCAGGTGAGGTATTGAGAAAATTATAACAGACGCTAACCCATGTAGTTTCAGGAATGATAATATTATATGATGAAACATCATATGATTGCCAGGTACCGGATGGCGGTAGTGGAGCAGTCATATCAGAATACAGGTGTGTACCGTGGCTATTAGGCTGAAGTGTGCCCGCGATATTGTCCCAGATATATACTCTAAAATCTGATCCATAGACTGGACCCGTACGAATCATTATTTGACCAGCTTTTCGGGTTCCCTGAGTAATACCAAAGTCACTAAGTATGAAGTAGGTTGCAAAGCCATATGTCTCGTCAGGTGCGGGTGTGCCCGGAGAGCCCGACGTGGTGATTCCTAGTGAACCAGTGAAGTTACCGTCATCATATGCGAGCGTTTCTCCGCGCGCAACAACTTGAGGAACCGGCATTATATCAGACACTTCAGACACAGGCTCTTCTACAAGACTAACCTGTCCAGCAATGAGCGGGATGACAATCCCGAATAATAATAGATACCGTACTTTCATCAATTCCTCCTTTTATAGTTTACTGTGTAGTTTCCCGCCATACGAAAGACTATTGTTTTTTCTATCACCCCCTTTCATAGACATACTATGATATTAAATCTTTTCCTCACTTCCGCATACAGAGAACATATACTTCCAGAAGGAAATATCATGACTTTGCGATATTATATTTGTTTTTACAAATTTGTCAATAGTTAATATAATCGCTATGATCGATTTATCATATTCGAGATTACACGGTGCAATACCGGATGTATGGCTTGTCAGAATAGATAGCCACATCTGCAGATTATTGTAATAGTAATCAAAAAAGTATGGTCTTCTATAGGATGAATAAAAAATGTTGCAATGTCAACATTTTTACACTATAATTATAAAATGGGTCTGCTATGGTTCATTTCTTGGATTTTTACTTTTCCTCTCCTGAAGATAATCACGGGCATTGAGATTTGTGGTTCGCTGCCGAAAAAGGGTCCCTGTATTGTGGCATGCAATCACGTGTCCTTCTTAGACCCACCGGTGGTAGGCATAACGGCATGCCGTGAGGTCTATTTTCTTGCAAAGATTGGCTTGTTTCGCGTTTCAAGGTTTTTTACGTGGCTTATTAGCAGCTATCATGCAATACCCATAAGTGGAACCCTAGGTCTGAGAACAGCAGCGAGATTGTTGAGAAGGGGAAATGTCATAGTGATGTTCCCTGAGGGGACAAGGTCAAGAGAGGGGTATATGCTTCCGTTCAATCCAGGAGTCGGCTATCTTTCAATACATCTCTCTGTTCCGGTTGTACCGGCTTTTATATCAAATTCAAATAAGAGATTCATATCCCTTGCATTACGCATTCATAAACTAAAGATAAAATATGGTCGACCTCTTTATCCTGCGGGTTACAAAAAAAGACGCGAAGATTTTGAGAGCTTTGCAGAGAAGATAAAGGAGGAGGTTATTAGACTGAGATGAAGATCTATCGTGCACGCTATGGGGGCGTCTGTTTCGGTGTAAAGCGCGCAATGAAGGTTGCCCTCGAAGCCGCAGAAAAGTGGAATCGCGTTTATTCATTAGGACCATTGATACATAATCGCATCGCCGTTGAAGATTTAAGGAAAAAGGGTGTGATAACAGTAAATGATATAGAAGAGATTAAGAACAAAAAGGTCGTTATTCGCTCGCATGGCATACATCCTGCGTTGCTGAGAAAGCTGCAAAGGAGCAAATTTGAAATTATTGATGCAACCTGCCCACGCGTGCGAAGGGCACAGCGTTACGTCGAAAAATTAATAAACGAGGGTTACTATGTCATCATTGTGGGCGAGCGAGAACATCCTGAAGTGAGAGGTCTCTTGGGTTACGGAGGCGACAAGGCAGAAATATATTCACGTGATCTGAAACTGAGAGAAAGAAGAATCGGTGTCGTACCGCAAACAACACTCGACCTAGAGTATTTTATTGATGCAGTTGCGCATTTAATAAGAGATGTTTTGGAACTAAAGATCTATAATACTATATGCAAGGCAACAACTCTAAGGATCAAAGATGCTATGAGAATGGTGAAGAAGGCTGATGTAATGCTTATTGTTGGTGGCAAAAACAGCGCCAACACTACACGACTATACCAGATGTGTAAGAAATATAAACCATCGTATCATATTGAATCAGTAGATGAGATATCTTTGGGCTGGTTTAAAAATGCACAGAGCATAGGAGTCACTGCCGGTGCATCGACGCCTAAAGAGCAGGTTGATGACGTGATACGATTCTTGAAGAAGAAATTTCCTCATTAAATATTGAATTACTACATTATTATCAAGTTCAATAAGGAAAAGGTGCTTACTTGTTAGAAATCTCTTTTCTTCAATGACCTTAAACCGAAGCGGAGAGGTGCAATAATGGTGACGGCATTGAAAATGAGAAAAAGTATACATGCCAAGCAAATGATAAAGATGTCAACAGGACGGTCGTAATATTTGTGAGCGAGATAATTATATGCTGGCGTGGATAAAATTATCATCGCTACTGCAACGTAGGTGATACTTGCGAGCGCGGCAATTATACCGCCGCTACCAGCTGCAATCTTCGAAGGATTATCTTCGTTAAATTGAGGGAATCTACTGCCAAAGCCTAAATTAATCGACACCAGAGAGGCAGCAAAGAACAAAGCAATGATTGGCATTACGAGATACACTCGCTGATCAGTTTTTATGAAGATATTCGAAAAGATTAATAAACCTTCCAAAATTATAATCGCCGTTACCAGATTAGTGAAATACTTTATTTTGATAATTTTCGTAAATGAAAATGGTGAAGAACCAAGAAACCATATGCCGTGCTGTTCTAAGCTGACTGTCGGAAATATGAATCTCACACCGAGGGTTGCGAGGACAAAACTAATGTAAGCAAAATTGGCGAATGATACAATTGTACGCCATAGTGGAAAGGTAAAATAGATCGGTGACCTCCTTAATGAAAAGATGTAGACTACTAAAAGAATCACAAATATTGATAATTGTATCCATTGTGTTGGTTCACGAATAAAGGCAAGGATATCTTTAAAAAGAAAATTCTTTGAAGGACCATGGTGATATGGAGAGAGTAATGATCTTCTTTTTCCTCTCTTGGATTCGTATTCACCAATGAGTAACCAAGATTGAGCGTAAAGAACTTTTGCCACAAAGAATGCAATGATGATCGTACTGAAACTAATAAACAAAAGGTGCTGGAAGTAAAACAACCCTTGGGTCACATTTGTTTCCAATCCTCTTAAGATATTGCTTAACCACGTTGATGGAACATAAATACCGCCCACTGTGGTGAGGTTGGCCGCAAACCTGAGAAGGTCTCGCTCATTTTCTGTCTCGAAGATTTTCAGGAGACCAGGATTATTGATTTTTATATATAAAAAAGTTAGGCCTATAATGATTGCGAGGGACAATATGATAACATCCCTTGATTTTAGTTTCGGGAAGAGTCGGAAAATAGTAAATATTAACATCGATGCAAGGGTTGCTGGTATTATAAGATAGATGAGGATACTCACAATAGAAATCGGATAGTATAGAAATCGTGAACTGGTTGTGATTCCATAGGCTACAATCAGAGGAAGTGCGATAGCCACAGTTGCCCAAGATGCATAAATACAATTTTCAATAAGTTTAGCAAGATATATTGAAGTTGGTCGCACAGGTAATGAAAAAAGGAAATTCAACTCTTTGGTATTGTAGAATGTCGAAAAAGAAGTAATCACATTGCTGAATAAAAGCATAATAAAAAAGACAAAAAATGCCATTTCGACAATCTTGTCCATGAGTGCAGGTCCTATTATTTCAATACTCAATAAGTAACTGAAGATTCTAAAGAATATGTAGAATGAACCAACAAAGAAGCAGCCAATAACAAATAGAAATGTCGCAAATCTAATCGCATTCATCGAAGTGATGTGTGAAGCCAGAGTCTTTATGCGTGAGAAAAATATTATGCGGAAGTCTTTCATTTTTTAGAAAAGTATCTATCCTAACCGAGAATTGCCTAACCCTTCAGAGAGTTTCAGATATATCTCCTCAATATCTTTTGCGCCGGAGACCTTGGATAGTTCCTCGAGATTGCCGACAAATTTCAATTCACCCGTGCTGATTATTCCAATTCGTGATGCGATTTCCTTTGCAAATGATAGTGTGTGGGTACAGATGAAAAGGGTCTTTCCTTGCTCTTTTAGTTCAAAAAATATTTCACGGATGATCTTACTACTCTTTGGGTCTAAGCCGACGAGTGGCTCATCAATCAGTACGAGATCAGGATTATGTAAAAAGAGCTGGCACATGATTACCTTCTGTTTCATTCCATGAGAATAAGTTTCGGAAAATTCATCAATCCAGTCACCAATCTCAAGTTTTTTGAATAGCTCGTCTGTTCTTCTCTCATAATCTTCTTTCTTCATATTGTATATGCCAGCAACAAAGTTTATGAACTCACGACCAGTCAATTTGTTGTAGATAAATGGTTCATCCGGGACGTAACCAATGAGTGACTTCGCTTTTATGGGATCTTTTTCGACATCAATTCCTTCGATCTTGATTTCTCCACTTGTTGGATGGAGCAGACCGGTTATTAATTTCAAAGTTGTTGTCTTGCCTGCGCCATTTGGACCGAGAAGAACAAAGATTTCACCGGATGTTAATTCTAGATTGAAATCCTTGACTGCCCATACCTTGTTGAAGCTTTTTCTTAAACCTTTTATGACTAATCTCTTCACAAACCGCTTTTTATTTGAGCGAATCTTCTTTGTATTCGAGTGTCTTTATATGCAATTTGCCGACAACCTTTAATACCTGTGCTTGTTCAGCTATTTCACCTTCTTTCAATTTCAGATGTCCAACGTCAGCCGGAAATTGGTTCAACGTGGGATCTACTGGCACCCATTTGCCAAGCCAGACAGCACACCAGGCATGGTAGTAATAGGCAGATCCTTGAAGATTCACCAGACCAACATGTATCTTGGTTGGGATGCCCTTGGCACGAGCAAGCGCAGTAAACAAAATTGAATGTTCATTGCAATCTCCCTCTTTTGTTCTGAGAACATCAATTGCAGACGGCAGGGAAGCTGTGGGATTCTTTTCAAGGAGATTATAGACGCCTGCTACTAATGTGGCGACTACCTTCTTTGCATCTTTCTCATTACCCGCTAATTCATCTGCCTTTGAAACGATTTCTGGATTTTCACATTGAATATAGACTGAAGGTGCAAGAAATTCTTTCTGCTGACTTATTGGAATGGAGAGATTAGAGAGATCATCAAGATCAGGCCGATATGTTTCGATGATAATTGGTTCTTTTTGAATCAGATTCTGATAGTCATCTGCGAGGTCAAGACCCTCAGTGGTAATATCTTTTAATTCTAATCTTAGATACGATAATGTTCGCGGATCAGGAATTGGGTTTTCAAGTTTTACTGCAAAGAAGGACAGGAGGTCGAACGACTCGGTCGGGTCGATTTCAGCGAGTGCTTCTTCTCGAGAGAGAGGAAGCATTTCCAGGGCCATTGCCGGCGATGCTTCTTTTATTAATTTGTAATTATCATCGAGCCACAAAATTGAGTTTATACCCATATAGTCAATCTCTATTCTCATCCCGATCATTTCTTTATCGCGTACATTGACCTTTTCTCTATCAAAGACCCTTATTCTCGCCACGCTGGAAGATTGTGTTGTTGGATCAAAATAGGGTATGTCTATCTCATCACCTGGCTTTAGGTTTTTTATCTTTATCACTTCTTCTATTGCATCAGGGAAATATGGTTTCTCTTTTAGTATAACAGTCTGAGTATGAGGCATATTCTGAGAATAGGACGTCAATGTAAGCTCGGTTCCTTCTATTACACCCTCAATTCTTGTCGGATGTCCTGGTGTCCTTATCTCCATGATGAAATCATTGAGAGTGAAGTCACTATCTGTGTGGGCAAAAAGATGGGTGGTGAGCGTTCGCCGTTCATGCATCATGAGAAGTGTCATCATAGAACGATTTTCGACAGTCATTCCAGTGTCGGCTCTTGAGATTCTTGTAAAGGAATATCCAACACGTTGGCCTTGCAAAAAGATGCCGAGCCATTCTTCTGAATCGCCTGATGTTATGAGGGGCTCTTCTCTCATGATAGGTATCTTTTTTTGTCTTGGAAGGTGAAGTATCAAATAGATACTCACCGCAAATACCGCTATGATAACAACGATTCCCAAAATTTTTTTCATTTCTTGACTCCTTATGTTTTATTAAAAAGATTATACTCATAGTAGCTAATTTAGTCAAGGGTGAGTTGAGGATATCTACTACTGATGGCTGTATAGAGTAGTTTCTAGCTGAGATATATTTCGAAGAATTCGTAGATCAGCTGTTCTCTAATCATTTCATAGGAAATCTGAACCGCTATGATTTTTTGAACATACCTATATTTAAATAATACGAAAGAACCTTTTCGAGAACGCGGAACATGAAATAGATAGTCCGTCTGTCAAATTTCAGTATCTTTTGGAAGAATCTTAGCCAGTAGCGTGGTCTCACATAAAAGCCTTTGAATGCCCGGTAACAGAGTGAATCAAGTTGCGAAGAAGAAAGTGGTGACAGATTGTGTTCACAGCCCGCTGGTACCGTATGCTCAGAACCATCTATCATTCCTTTTTCCTTTGCTTCTTTCCACAACGGTGCGCCATATGTATATTCCAAAGCCCAGAAAGTAACCGCATCTAATCTGAGAGAATATACATCTTTTATCATCTTATTGATGAGTGCTTCATCCTCAAACGGAGCGCCGATGATAAAGTGTGCTATTGAGAAGATACCGTATCTATAAGTTAGTTGTGAAGCCTTTCTATTCAGTTCCACGGTAGTTCTCTTTTGGTAAAAATCGAGCACATCCTGATTCATCGATTCCATTCCATAGACAACGCCGGCTACGCCTGCCTTCCGCATAAGAGTGTACAGCTCGGGGTCTTTGGCAGAATCGACCCTTCCTTCAACGATTATGATGAACTCGTATCTTCGATCAATGATGCCTTTGAGGATTCCCTTCACCAACTCTCTGTTTACTATCGAGAGAAAATTATCGTCTGCAAAACCGAGTATTGAATATCCTTCTCTATGTAGGTTTTCTATTTCCTCGAGGCAATTGTTGACGCTTCTTTTCCGGTACTTCTGAGACGTTACTGCATTATGTGCGCAAAACCTACATTGGAATGGACAACCACGTGTCACGATGATGGTGGCAATTGTTGTTTTGTACCTATCACCGAAGAGATTGTAGCCTTGGGACTTATCGTCCGCTCTTAACAGCCCTCTCGCTGGAAACTTTATTGAATCAAGGTCTGCTTCATAGTAGGGCTCTTTGCCATGGAGAATTTTTTTACTCAGAGGAGTTTTATAGATTGCACCATGTAGATTAGAGAAATCTCGACCGCGAATGAGCGCATCAAAAATTTCTGGTGCAGTTTTCTCTGCTTCACCGGTTATTGATAAATCTGCCCCTTCAATAAGCCTGGGATGGAGTGTGATATCTGGTCCACCTGTTATGATTTTCACTTCCGGCTTCGATTTCTTTATTTCTTTAATAAGCGCTGCTACATTTTCCCGATTAAATGAACTGGTAGTAATTCCAACTGCATCCTTTTCAGCTAATAGTTTACGTAATGTACTTTCGGTATAGGGCGTGGAATTGAAATCTACTGCCTCAACTCCATAGCCTGCATCTAATAGTGCCCTACCGACATAGAGAATGCCAAGAGGCGGAACAAACCCAAACGGCTTTCTTAAAACTCCTAATCCTGACGAACTGGCAAATATAGGAAAAGGCGATTGAGGAAAAATGAGCAGAACTTGTGGCATAGTAGGTTCTTGCGACTTTACTATTTTAGAAAAGAAACTCGAAAAGTCAAGCATCATTTTTATTCCTTACATTCAGAAAATTTCTGATCCGAGAACTCTCAGATACTCCACACTTGTTAGCGCTTGACTTTTTCATTATTTTGACTATAGTAATTGTCATGTTTCATCAAAAGGAATACGATGTTAGAGATTTTACCTGAACTCTTAAGCAAGAGTGAAAATAGAATAATACTCATAGTGCTCGATGGCCTTGGTGACCTGCCTCATCCAGAAAAGAGTGCACTCGAGCTTGCCAAGACACCGGCACTAGATAAACTAGCAAAAAAGAGCAGTTTTGGCACGACAATTCCGGTAGCTCCTGGTATTACACCGGGCAGTGGTCCTGCACATCTTGCACTGTTTGGCTATGACCCTGTTAAGAATCAGATAGGGAGAGGTGTGCTTGAAGCACTGGGTATTGGATTGGATGTTTCAGAAAGAGACCTTGCAGTGAGGGTCAATTTTGCTACAATAAAGAAAGGTATTATTACCGACCGTAGGGCTGGTAGGATATCAACTGAGGAATGCACGAGACTGTGTAAGAAATTGCATGGATCAATTAAAGATATCGAGAATGTGTCTGTTGTCATCAAGCCAGCAAAGGAACATAGGTTTGTAGTGAAATTTTTAGATGCTAACCTCTCAGAAGATGTGACCGATGCTGATCCACAAAAAGATAATTTGCCCCCAGTTCTTGCCCAACCTAAAAATAGTGAGGCAAAGCAAACAGCCGAAATTATCAATGCCTTTATTAAAAAGGCAGCGGATGTATTAAAGGATGAACAGAAGGCAAATTACGTTCTCATGAGGGGATATGCCAGAAATCCTAATCTTCAGCCAATGTCAGAAAGGTTTGGTATCAACCCTGCTGCCATTGCTGCATATCCTATGTACCGCGGTCTTGCAAAATTAGTAGGTATGAATGTTTTGAAGACAGGTGACACGATAAATGACGAAGTAGTTACCCTTAAAGAAAATTATCTCAGGTTTGATTTTTTCTTTGTTCATATAAAGGGAACAGACAAAGCTGGTGAGGATGGTGATAAGAAACAAAAAATAAAGTATATTGAGGAATTTGACAAAATCCTTCCCGAGATTCTAAAACTGAAACCTGAGGTTTTTTGCATTACGAGCGATCATTCTACACCAACTGTTCTTCATTCACATTCATGGCATCCGAATCCTCTCTTGCTCCATTCGAAATACATCTTTCCGGAAGAGAAAAGATTTACTGAAAGACATTGTATGTCAGGGACATTAGGTAGAATACATTCTATGGATGTTATGCCATTACTCCTTGCTCACGCGCTGAAACTAAAAAAGTACGGAGCATAATTATGGAAAGAATCGAAGGTCAGACTCAACGATTTGATGAAGTATCCGTTGAAGAAAAGGTTCTTATATCAGTTGCTAACAAAGAGGGAATTATCGAATTTGCAGGGGCATTAAAGGATTTGCAGTTCGACATCATT
>Ga0209636_10006564_pt1 | contig 11900 bp, 9 predicted proteins | sample DeeMarSWOR152_54_FD_187464 | JGI IMG/M metagenome (GOLD analysis project Ga0209636, IMG submission 187464) | Marine sediment microbial communities from White Oak River estuary, North Carolina - WOR-1-52-54 (SPAdes) (version 2) | ecosystem: Environmental > Aquatic > Marine > Intertidal zone >...
CTTATGGAAGCAAATACTCCACACTGTGTAATCTCTTGTATTTTCCTAGTGTTCTCGTATTCAATGAATGGTCTATTGTTGTGTTTGTTGTAGTCTCTGATTTCTCTTCTGCATTTCATTGTAGAGGTTTTCGAACCACTCAAGTGTTCTTGGTTCATTGAATTGATTCCTCCAACCTTCTACTACAGGCTTCATTTTTTCCCATATCATTTTGATTGATATGGGACTGAAGAGATCATCGATTAGACTAATGTCTATGAGTTTTCGGTGTAGGAGAACACCTATTCCCTCAAAGAACATGCAGACTTCACTGACTGCTTCAAACCGACCAAACCGACCATACTTCTTCACATAATCGCTGTAATCTTCAAACTTCAAATCCATCACTTTTCTCCTTGCTTCCAGAAATTCCTTGCTACCGAAAGTTGAATAGAGTCTCATGACGAGGTCTGTTTGTCTCTGTTTGGCTAGCGTTCTAACCTCTAGATAGGCGAGGGTAACACCTACTGTTACACCTATAGCTGCTACTACTGCTGATATAGATGGTATATCCAACATTTATCACCTAAAAGAGAAGATTAAGTATGTTAGCTTAAAAACTAACAGACTGTGACTCCTTCGTTCTATAATCTGGTAGAGCGAGAAAAGAAGGAATAGTTGATGTATAGGATCCTAGCTACCGTGTGTGTACGAATTTGTCCTTTTGCTCGGGAGCGTCTCACAAGTCTCTTTAGATCCTCCAAAGAATGCGTTCTCTTCGTTTCGTAGCGTTTCCAATAAGCCTGCTCCAGTAGAGAGAAGAAAAGGCCTAGAACATATTCTTGATCGAAATGTTGGAAGTTTATCCTATACCGCAATTCGTCACAGGCCTCTGCCATACCCTTGACAACGACTGATCTGTACTCAGAATCATTCATGAAATGTCGAACTTCACTGAGCTTTTTGCTGTGGTTTAGAAGCCTAAAGAGTGCTTTGTCCAGCTCTGCATATTCTAGATGATCATTCACAATCAAATAGGCCATGCCCTTGACGTTTACGTCCCATCTCTGAGGCAGCCTTTTGTCTGGTGATCCATTCTTTCTCACAACTTCTTCAGATATCCGCGTGATCATCTCATATTCTTCAAGCTTGCATGCATGCACTGAAGCTTTATGCAGAAGGCGGCAGAAGAAAATTCAATAACCCAAGGTTTTACGAATGGTTTGAATATTTCGCTAATGAGACGCAGAAGAGAGAACAAAGGCTTCAAACTCAACAATAAACCATTCATTGAATACGAGAACACTAGGAAAATACAAGAGATTACACAGTGTGGAGTATTTGCTTCCATAAGTCATAAGAACTGAAGCTATATATATAATCAATGATGCATACGATGAAACTGAAATATTTGATTGCAGCAACTCTTGCACTGGTAATTTTTGGAATTTCAATATTTGTTGGAGCTGCGGAAGATGAAGACTCAAACCGAGTTAGTACGAAAACGATGCAAGCGGGGAAGCCGATGCCCCAAGGGATGGGTCCGATAGCCATAGCAATTACCGAAGACGGGAACTATGCCTTCATCGGTCTTTCTCTCCCGCAGGCTATCTTCAAGGCACATCTGGGAGACCTAACCATCGAAGCGATGGCTGATCTATCCGAATATTTCCCATTGGAGTGTGAGGACATTGCCCTGGACGCTAGCGAAGAGAAGCTCTTTGTCTACGCTGACGTGTGGCGGAAAATGCTCGTCCTCGATACCCAAACGATGAATGTGATCCACACTATTGACGACATCGGAGGAATATCTGGCCGAGTAATGATCAGATCACAGTATGGCCCGTTCCTTATCATTTGGGACGGCGGGAACACTGTGAAATTTGTTGACACCGAGACATATGAGGTGACAGAAGTTACACATGGTGAGATAGCCTTCATGATGATCCAGGAAAGCAAATACGATCAGGGTCAATGGTATGTCGTTAGTGGAGGCGACAGTGTAGGCATCTATGATTATGAAGATAAGGCGTGGAACTACGCGGTCTCCATTCCACTACAGGAGGAAAGTGAAGTCGTCTGTGACCTCAAAGTCTTGCCCAATGAGCAGAAGCTCTATGTAGCCACTTTTGGTGGTTGGTATCCAGAGTATCACGCCTATGGGTGGCTCTATTCCATTGACTTAGAGGGAGAAGGAGTTAAGGTTGTTCCTATAGATGGCGGTGCAATGTGTTTGGAGGCGAGTCCTGACAGCCAGTCGCTGTACGTGGGTACAGGCTGGCCCATACCAAACAACAACACCCTCCTGGTAGTCGATACCCAGTCTGATGAAATAGTGGGTCCGATCTACTTGGGTAAGAACAAGTATGGCTGCCCTCACTCCCCCGATAGGATGCAGATCGATCCTGCAAATCCCCATCTTCTATATGCTACCTGTGGCGACGCCAATTCCTTCATCAAGGTAGACCTTGATAACCTCACCCTTGCAGACGTGATAGTCCTAAACGAGCAAAGCTTCGCGCCACACTTCTTCGTCAAGCGACCAATGCAAGCTACTGGCTACATCCTCATTCGTCAAAGTGCAAACGCATTTGAGCTCGACCTTGACCAAGGGACCATACAGAATGTGGTCGAATTCCCTATGATTCGAGAAGATGTCCACAGGTATAATGTGGCGATCGATGACACTGGAAGACTGTTTATAGCTCAAGGTGAAACAGTACTAGAGATTGATGTGGAAAACATGGGTCTCCTCGAAACTCATCCGCTTCCCCCAGACATCGCAGGACTGTGGGATTTTGTCCTTTCTAATGATCAAACGAAGCTATACTCAGTCTGGCATGACCCGTGCGAAGAGGGGTGGTACCCAGACACCTTCCTAGCAATAAATACTATGGACTTCCAGGTGGAGGCACGTATCAGGCTTGAGGGAGGAGTCTTCGCAGATAAACCCTACGAACTACCGGAGGACTCAAAACTATATGCCCTAGGTGGACAGCAAAACGGCCCAGTGGTTATTCATGTAATTGAAACGAACAACTACACCATTCAAAAGACAATCACCTTCGACGAGCCTGGGCTGATAGGCATATCGGCCGGGTCTTCCCATCCATTTGCCTACGATTCCAGCTCGCATACGCTTTTTGTGGGAGCTACGCAAGTAGTCCTTGCTATAGATACAGATACAGATGAGATCAAAAATGTGATCTATTTAGGGGATGCAGCAAGAGCTATCGGTCTTGAACCCTGGCAGTTGACCTACATCAACGCGGTTGGTCTCTTCTATCACCCGTATGAAAACTATCTCTACATAGCCCATGTCGATTATAGCTTCGTCAGCATCTACGACTTAAGCAACGACCAGTTTCTACCGCAGGTCATCATTTTGAAGGGGTTTTTCCCAACTTTCTTATTCGCAAACGATGACCATAGCAAGATCTATTGTCCAAATGAACGTTCAGACAGTATCTCCGTAATAGATGTAAACTCGAAAGCGGAGGAAAAGGTCATCGACCTGCACAGTTCATTGGAAGGAAAAATTAGAGTGTTTAATGTCTACGTGGACACAGAAGCCCACCAAGTCAAAACGTTCAGCAACTCTTCTATCTCCATGTTCAATTTCAATCAGCCATCAAAGCAGATCAGTTTTGAAGTAAAGGGTCTTTCTTTCGCTTTTTCTTTTCCCTTCTTTTGCAACTTCACGATTCCAAACAATCTGCTTTGGGGAAATTTCACTGTGCTAATAGACGGTAAGCCTCCAGTAGAGTTGATTCGAAAAGATAACGCCACCCACATATCCCTCTGCTTCTCCTACGAACTACAGAGTAGTATGACCGTTCAAATAACTGGAACTGAAGTGATACCTGAGTTTCCATCATTCCTGATCTTGCCATTATTCATTATATCAACACTACTAGCAGCTATACTCTACAGAAGAAAACATACTAATCAAAGACATAGCGGAGAAGCTTAATCGTTCCAGTCGGACGCCTCTGGAACACATTCACAAGCACAACAACGCAGTTGTACGCAGCGGTTTCTGTGCAGCCTGCAAACGAGCTGGAAGCCAATACTTCAGCAAAATCGCTATTAGAGGAAAGGCCAAGAACGCAAGTACGCGCGCGCAGAACCGATTTCGACACTCACAATATTGGACTAATGTATCTCCTAGGTCATACAGTGTCGAAAACAACATAGTGGTGTTTGTCAGACATATCTCTTTACACACACGCAAACTCTTTCCATGCATGCATTTAATTGGTGCGACAGACTTACCGCGTGTGTGATGTGAAATGGAAGATCTAGCTGAGATAGCGATTCAAGCGGCGTTGAATGCTGGTGCAAGTTTTGCGGACATTCGGATTGAAGAAACGCATAAGACGAAATTAGAGATTAGTGATGGCGTGTCGAAAACGTCGTTAGGTCAGTTGAAGGGAACAGGGATTCGTGCGTTTGTTGATGGAGCATGGGCCTTTGCGCAATCCACGGAGTTGACTCCTGTAAGCATGAAGCGGACGGGACAACAGGTCGCCCTCACTGCACGGGCAATTCGTGACCGAGTGAGTGAAAAATTCGATATGTCGGGTCCTGCTTTTCAGGATGCGGTCACCCTTAAGGTGAAACAGAAGCTTCAAGATGTTCCTTTAGAGGAAAAAATGTCGCTCGTTCGGATGGTAGATAATGAGGCCAAAGCCGTTGACAGTCGAATTGTAAACACGCGAACTACCTATAGTGATATCACGACCCAATTATTTATTGGCAACTCGTTAGGCACGCGTGTGTGGATGGAAAATTCGCTACCACGGCTTCTTCTCAAAATTACTGCAAGAGAGAATGGTATTCAGCAACGTTCATGGGGTCAAATGTTTGGGCGGGGAGGTTTTGAAATCATTGATGAAACAGGAGCTCGTGAAACTGGACAAAAGGCTGCCAAGCTAGCTATTGATTTGCTTGCCTCCAAAGCCCCCAAAGGGGGTACGTATGATGTGATTGTTGATCCTCGACTAAATGCTGCTATGGTGCACGAAGCCTTTGGTCATCCCTGTGAAGCGGACAACTGGGTAGCCCAAACTACCGTATTGGAGGGATTGCTCGGTAAACGGGTGGGACCTGAGTTTCTGAACCTGAGTGACGATCCAACGATACCAAGTTGGCGAGGATCTTTTGAATATGATTGGGAGGGTACTAAGACTCGAAAACGGTGTCTAGTCAAGGATGGAATTCTTACTGAATTGTTGCATAGCTTGGAAACTGCCGCTCGTATGGGAATGGATCCAAATGGAGCTGCCCGGTGTCAATCTTTTATGTTTCAACCGATTCCACGGATGAGCAATACTTTGATGGAACGGGGTGATTGGAACGTCGACGAAATGATTGCTGATATGCGGGATGGGATCTTGCTTTGTGACTATAACTATGGTTACACTGATTCAGCGAAAGGGCAATTCATGTTTCAAGCAAGCTATGGCTATTTGATTGAGAAAGGTGAAAAAACCCAGATGATTCGGGATGTGTCCTTAGCCGGGCAGATTCTAGACTTCTTAAATAAAATTGATGCGATTGGCAATGATTTTGAAATGTCTGCAGGTACGTGTGGAAAGGCGAATCAACTCGTTCCCGATAACTCTGGAGGTCCACACGCCCGAATTCGCCAGGTACCCTTAGGAGGGATGTGAAGTGGAACAGGAGCTCTTTGACCTAGGGGTCCAGATCATAAAAGACGCCGAGAAACATGGTGCTGATCAAGTCGAAGCCTATCTTACATCTCGGAAGAAAATAATTGTCCAGGTTGAAAGGGGTGCTATCAAAACCGCCGAAGAAAAACTCGATGTGGGCTGTGCGATTCGAGCCATTGTGGACAAGAAACTAGGTTTTTCTTATGCTTCCACTCGGGACCCGAGTGACATCCAAACTCTAACTAAAGAAGCGGTTATGCTCGCTAAAGTATCTCTGCCAGATGCTGCTCTCCATGGTTTCCCAATGCATAGCGGCTCCTATCCAGACCCAGGAGGGCTCCATGATTTAGAATTGAGTCAAATGTCCATGGAGGCAGCAATAGAATTGGTTCTACGAGCAGTTGACGCGTGTCGTGCAGTTCTTAGTACCAGAAAGGTTTTGATAGGCGCTGGACTTGAAATTGACTCGACGCTCACTGTTATCACTAACTCGCTGGGCATCGATGGTGCATATCAGGCCACTCTTATTGACCTTTCTACTGATCCCACAATCAAGGAAGGAAATTCTCAAGCATCCAGTTTTGAATTCCAGATTTCACGAAACCTTTCAGGAATCGATTCTGAATGGATCGGAGAAACCGCTGCAACAAATACTGCCCATTTACTGAACCCCAAAACAATCCAAGGGGGGGAACTTCCGGTAATCTTTACGCCCATGGCTGTTGAATGGCTCTTCGGACTGGGCTTCGCTCAGGCGTGTAATGCTGAAGAAATTCAGATGAAACGGTCATATCTGTCCGACTCCCTTCACCAGCCCATTGCTCCACAACACTTCGAGATCAGTGATAACGCGTTACTCCCCAGCGGTAATCAGTCTAGACCCTTTGATGCAGAAGGCTATCCCTCGCAAAAAACTGGGATCATAACAGAAGGTTTGTTGGAGCGTTTTCTTCATAATTCATATACGGCACACAAGGCGCAGGTCGATAACACGGGTAATGCTAGCCGCAGCCCTCCACGTGGTTCTGTTGGCTCCCCCTATCAGAATACTCCTACCATTGCTCCCTCCAACCTCGTAATTGCCCCAGGAAGGGGCACTCTTGAGGATTTGATTGCAGAAACTGGAAAAGGAGTTCTTTGCCGTTGTACTTTCGACAGACCCAATCCTAGCACTGGTGATTTGAGCGCCCTTGTCATGGAAGGTTTTTTTGTTGATAAGGGTGAAGTCCAGCATCCAGTGAAGAACACTCTCATTGGTATTAATATGCGTGACTTTTTCCTGGGAGTTTCCAGCGTCGGTGCTGACACTCGACCATTGCGCAGAGTTGTCTCTCCCTCGATTGTTATTAAATCTGCCAAGATCACATCTGGATGAACATGCAGCGTGCGCAACCGAATTCTACACATTTACCTATTCCTTTCCCCTTCCTATTCTTCCGCAAGAAGGAATAGAGCAAGATGCATGCATGGGTTAAAATTTAGGCCCCCCTGAACATAAGTCAACGGCATTGCGCTGGCTAGTGGTCCGAAGCGGTCTGCTAGTGGTCTGGTTGTTGTCCCGCTAAAAATGTGGTTGCAACAACGAGTCATTATCATAATGATAATGATAATAGAATACGTAAGACGTAAGCGGTATGTGTTTCAGGGTGCAGGATGCTCATACGTAAGCGGTTATTAGTAATAGTTCGAGGGGAAGGCTTCTCTTTCTTAGGTGAAACTCGCAAAGTTGAGGACTCCTTAATACACTGCATCAAAAACCAGGTGCATGCATGCAAAGAAGCTCAAATCGGGGTTTTCTTCATCTTTCTCAAATCGTCGAATTTTGGAATTAAAGACCATTATCTGACAGATTGAAGACCATTCCAAAGACCATTCTCTGAGAAAAAAGAGCTTTCCGACACTTAATCGACACTATTTGATGTTGAACTGTCGAAAAATAATGTTCGTTATCTGTTGCGCGCATACTGTCCATAAGAACAAGGGGATACCCACCAGCTTTATTACTCGTTGTTACTCCGCCTTACCAATAAAGAAATCAATTAATACAGGGAAGTAGGACCTATGGCTTCACTGGGTGATACAATAAGACAAAACCAACTATTAGCTTATTTTGTACTGGCTTGCGCAATTATGTGGACCTTTTCAATCCCCACACTATTATTCCCTGAAGAAATACTGAGTGAGCTATTCATGGGAGTGGCTGTATTCGGACCAGCTTTAGCATGTATCATAGTATCAAAGCTAGCTAATACAAGACCCAGAGAAGGTAATCGTAGAACATTTTGGATTGCGTTTTCCGTCAGTTTTCTTTTAATTACAATTGTTGCATCATTATACTTCATTACAAATTCAGCAGATGGATCAATTCCTGCATTTGTCTTGGTTTCAGCAATATTTTCCATAATTCCGAGTATAGTGGTTGCATCTGCATTCTCAACGACACCCGGTCTCAAAGAGACCCTCTCATCATTGGTAAAACCAAAAGGGAATCCAATTTGGTATATTATAGCGATAATCACTGTTCCTATCATTCTCTTAGTTAGTGTTGTGATTACCGATTTTGTTGGTGGTGAGTTTGTGTCTGAACCAGTTCAAGCTGCAAGTCAACTTGAGCTTGCTTGGTTGATAATAATCACCTTCTTGTTCACATTCGTTTTCAGTGGAGGGATAAACGAAGAAACTGGATGGACAGGTTTTGCTTTGCCAAAATTGCAGGATAAACAAAGTCCACTCGTGGCAAGTATTAGTCTCTGGTTCCTATGGATGCTTTGGCATATGCCTCTTCATTTCGCAGGTCTTTGGAATCCAAGTGTGGAAGCATTATTCCATACACTTCTTGGTTTATTCTTTCTCAGGTTTGTGTTCACATGGCTATATAATCGTACAAATGGAAGCATATTATCAGGTTCGTTGCTTCATACTTCTGCAAATATAGCAACAATATTCATACCGATGACATACACTCAGATAATAATCGCAGCTATGCTAGCTTTCACCGTTATCGTAGGTGATAAAATGTGGAGAAAGATACCATCTAAAGACTATTCTTTTACAGATGAGAAGAATGAATAGGTTGCAAACCATAAATTTCTAGAAAGTTCCATGCATGCATGCATGACGATAGAGAAGCTTGAGAGCACTCGTTTCTATCCCAAATCGTTCATTGCGAAACTGAAGAAACTCAGAGATGACAGAGACTGGTCGGAAGCAAACGTGTATATGAGGTCAGCACCCTAGATATCAGCGCGTACGCACTTTATAGAATTTCATAAAGTCATCTATTGAACATTCTCCAATAAGAGGTTCGAGTGGGAATTCCCAATCTTTTCTAAATTTTTCTACCCTTTCTCGATTAACGGTGCCATCATATCTATAGAATTGTCCCCAATGACCTTGACTATAGAACTCACAATCTTTGAATTCTTTCAATGAGTCATTAAATGAATCTGGCATTAATAATTGGAATTTCTTTAGATTCCATATCCAACTAACACTAAACACATATTTCAATTTGGGATGATAGTCTCTGATATCAACGGCGATATCTCTTAGTTCGTTTTTCCGATGCGGGATTTCTCTTTCTGAGAAAGGATCTCCTGGAATAATCGCATTTGAAAAATGGATGAGAGCCCCTTCATTTTCCCAAATATTATAGTCAAAGCACTTGAGATTCCTTTGATGAGCACAAATTTCTTTCGAATAATCAGAGTTTAGAAATAGCAGCTCTACAAGATCTGACAATCTACTGCTATCTATTGATTTTATTTGTTTAATCAAAGAATCTTTCTCTTTTTGGTCCAATTTTCGAGTATATCTATGAAAAGCATTGTATTTTTCGATTGATTCAAAAAGCGATATGCCCTCTGTTTTCGATTTTATAATAGCAAATTCTGCTTTTAGTTGCGTTATTTCAAATTCAGTTTTCAATCTAGTTAAATCTATATCTGTTAATGAGTATTTTCCAGACAATTCCGTGTAAGCTTTTTTTCTTTCCATGCATGCAAATTAAAAAGATAGGTGTTTTAAAGGTAACTATAATGCATGCACGCGCAATAGTACTCGTGCTCATGCATATCTAACTGGTGAGTGATGTTGCCCAAGTTTGTACCTTACGACGATACAGTACACAGACAATTCTTCTATGAGCTAAACGTGGAGTATCTGACCTGGTTTGTGGAGCAGGTTCAGGCTCGCCACGCAATCGATGTTGTCTCGACAGCAGGGGAGACGGCGCAAGAGTATGCAACCAAGATTATTGATGACTTTTCCCATATCCCTCCCTCTGAAGGTATCCTGTATATGCTGAAATGTAAGGGTGTTATAGTGGGGATGGGCGCTTTGAAGAAACTCGAACCTGGAATTGGTGAAATCAAGCGTATGTTCATTCAACCAAAATATCGAGGAAAGGGCTATGGAAAGCGCATGTTGGAACGGTTAATAGAGAAGGGGCGAGAGCTGGGTTATTCAATCGTTCGGCTGGAAACGGCAGATTTCTCTGAGACCGCTCATCATATTTACCGAGCTGCAGGCTTCAAGGAAATAGTGGGTTTTCCTGGTGGAGAAACTCCCGAATGGTATAGGTCACACTGTTTTTTTATGGAGATGAAACTCTAACGGATGAATATCTGCGCGCGCATATTGGTTTGTTTCACACATTATTTGTTGTTATTAGTACTTCCATTTGGGTGTGTGTGTTGGGGGGGGGTAAATTTTGACTTCAATGCACGCGCGCCAGCTTGTGGAGGCTGGGTTCGAGTACGTGACCGAAATGGATGACATCAAAGTCTTTCGGAAACGCAAGTGACTACCACTCATGCATACATGTATATGCCTGCACATGAGAAAAAAGAGGGGGTTTTTCGAGAGTCATGAGGATACTTATGGGGCAATAGGAATCGAGACCACTATGAAATGTCGAGGTTATTGTAGCCATCTAGCTCTTCAGCCAGAGAGATCATGCGGTCACGATTGCCTGGGTTGAGAGCACTGTTGATCATGTTGGTCACTTGCTCCACACTTAGGGGATAACCCCCCTCACCAGGTCCAAAGGTTGCCGAGTTAAGTAAGGCCGCTACGCCCGCTCGCATTAATACCCGTTGCGCACCTTCTGCTTCACAACCTCCCTTCAGACTGAGCGATTGTAGGAGGGTGGTTCCAACAAGCTCGGATGGTGTGGAAGTGAACGCTGCTTCGAGTGTCATCTCCGTGCTATAACCTATGGGCCATGCGGCAAAGTGGTGCTTCCAGTAACCTGGCGTGTATGGAAAGCCGTTATCATTGTTGTCGTCGGCTTGAGCAACTGCGAAGCTGGTTGCTATGACTACCAAGACCAGCGCTGTCATGACTACTATCTTGATCGCTTTCTTCATTCCTCTCCCTTCATGTATGCGATTAAGCATTAGTCGTATTAATGACTTATGAAACTGTTCTCTATTTGCTACGAATGTTAAAACCGCACGCACATACTCGCATGCATGCCCTCTGCGCGCGCTAATACTCATGCTTGTTGTTTCATCTCGGCCTGTGACGGAAAAAGAGGGGAGTTTAAAGTTTAGGGTTTTCAGGTCTGCGTTTCCGTTTACTCGCCTTTCTCAAACAGCAAGTAATGATTGACAGTACCACCAGCGACGGTATATCCAGCACAAGTGTATGTATGGAGTCGCCAACCCTCTCTTTGGTAGTCCTCAATCGCTTCAGCAACATTCTTATGGTGCCCAACTTGCACACATTTCCATTCTTTCAACCTAAATCACCTTTTGCAGTGTTTCAGAGTAAGGCACCTGCAGTTATTTGGGTTCTGGTTGGTTGGGTTAAATTTTAAGCCCAAACCCAAACCATGCATGCATACATCTGCTCTGAGAACGATTATTAAGACTTAATGTTTATTTAGTTACGACCCTGACCACAACCTATAGAGAGAATTGAGGAAGGTAAAACTGAGAGGTATGATTAATCAGTATTTTAACAGTTAACTATTGATTTGCTTCTACTAAAGATTTAAGACAGAAATCTAGAAAGAGGTTTTAGGCTAGAGGGGGGGAAAGCATGTCACTTATTCCAGATTTTGAGTTAGGCTTGTGGAACGCTTGGATTCTTGTTCTTTCTTTCTTGTTGATGTTTGTTGTTTGGGACATCTGCAACCGTCTTGAGGGACAGAAGGGTTCTAGCAGACCAGACAAGCCTCCGTTCAATGAAAACGAGAAGAAAATCTACGGTATCTCACAGTTGATCTTTTGGGCTGCCGTT
>Ga0209636_10006566_pt1 | contig 11896 bp, 5 predicted proteins | sample DeeMarSWOR152_54_FD_187464 | JGI IMG/M metagenome (GOLD analysis project Ga0209636, IMG submission 187464) | Marine sediment microbial communities from White Oak River estuary, North Carolina - WOR-1-52-54 (SPAdes) (version 2) | ecosystem: Environmental > Aquatic > Marine > Intertidal zone >...
ATAATATACATTCGTTATAGTTGGACCATATTCGAATTCCCAGGTGAACATCAAATCATCTGAGCCTGGATCTGTTGCAGTTCCTGTTATTGCAATCGGTTCCCCCTCATTAATTATAAATGGGCCGAACTCGTCTATCGTTGGGGCGACATTGTAAACTATTACTTTTGTGGTGAATGAGGTTGATAAGCCATCATCATCAGTAACCGTTAAAGTCAGTGGATAGTCATAGTCATCACCATAAGTATGACCTAGGGTATCTGTGGCAGTAAACGGATATGTACCTTCTGGACTTGGATACGGATCTGGTCCTACGCCATCATTGTAGTAAATCATTGTATTAATAGGAGTTGAATCCCCAAAATTCCACTGGAAAGTCAAATCATCGCTTCCCTGATCTTCTGCCCTTGCCCCGAATGTTAAGGGTAAACCCTCGTAAAGTGAATATGGAATCATAACTCTAGTAATCGAAGGAGCCATATTGTTTATTTTTATAGTTGTATCATAAATGCTCACACCGTTATCATCATCTGTGACTGTTAGAATTAAAGAATAGTTGTAATCATCCCCGTAAGTATGTGTTACTGAATCCGACACTTTGAACGGAAATGTGCCTTCCGAGCTTTTGACCTCATTAGTGCTAGGATCATAAATTGGTTCAGGATTAACACCATCATTGTAATATTTGTTTTCGATTGTGGGGCCATATTCGAATTCCCAAGTGAATGTCAAATCGTCACTTCCGGGATCATTAGCCTCTGCTTCGAATGTAAGTTCTGAGCCTTCAATATCGGAGGGAGTGATTACCACTGAGATAGTTGGCCAAACATTGTTGACAAGAACTTCGACCGGGAGAACTGTAGTTCCGCCATCATCATCAATGACCGTGAGTGTAATCGTATAAACGCCGTTATCTCCATAGGTATGAAATACTGCATCTGTGACAGAAAATGGAAATATTCCCTCAGAGCTTTTGATTTCGTTAATCATAAAATCGTATATAGGCTCTGGACCTGTTTCGTTATTGTAATAGGTTGCCACAGTGTCAGGTGTGCCATCACCCCAGCTCCATGTGAAAGTTAAATCGTCACTACCCGGGTCTATGACTGTAGAGGTAAATTCAATTGGCACGCCTTCATCTGAGGTAAATGGTCCAAAGGGTTCGATTGTTGGCTCAACATTTTTCACAGTAACCAGCATAGAATCCGAGTCAAAGAGCTCCTCAACATTTGGATATTCCACTTTCTGGGCAATTTGCTGGTAAATGGTTTTGAGGTATGTTTCATTTGGTGCATAATAGTATTCTCCACCTGTTTTGTTGGCGATTTCCATTAGTAAATCCTCATCAAGGGGATTATAACCTAGACCCGGTTGCAATCCAATCGTAAAGATAGTAATGTTAAATGCAGCAGCAGCATCGGCTTGAGTGAGTGGATTTATGAATCCATTATATTTCCCGTCTGTAAGGAGAATAATCACTTGAGTATGAACGGAGCTGCCGTTATTAATTAACTCTTCAATAGCTAATTCTAGAGCCTCTCCCATTGGTGTACCAGATTGAGGGTCTGGAATTCGAGCTATATCATCCATCAATTGGTTAAAATCCGCGGTTAAAGGATTCATCAACTCGACCCCTGGGTATTCCTCCTTCCCGAATAATACAACAGCACCAGTATCAGGGTAACTCATTTCATTCACGTAGACACTCAGTCCTTCTTTCGTCAAATTAACACTTTTCTTGGTCATACTCCCAGAAATATCAACGCAGAAAATAACATCCTGGTCGATCTTTACTACACCGCCGCTCTCAATTTCTGTTCTTACGGTCAACGTAACGGTATAATTGCCATCATCGCCATATACATGGGTTGGCGTGGGCCCAGTTGCATCGATATCATTTGTCGTATTGCCATCTCCATCAGAATCCACATCCGCATCGAAATCCCACTCGTAACTGTCTATTGTGCTATTCGGGACGTATGAGCCTGAGCCGTCGAATTGCACAACACCCCCTTCGTTTACGATCTGGTTGGGGCCTGCATCTGCTACAGGCGGTTGTTTATAAATTTCAAAGGGAACCAGCGGGTATCTATCTTGATTATATCCACCAGGGATGGGATAAGGCGTATCGCCAATTCCATCACTTCCTGGTATATTTTGGTTTGGACCATTGAAATTGTCTACACCAGTGTAGTCACTCCAGTAATTTCCGCCACTCGGATAACCGTTATCCCAGTAATTATCCAGTCGATCGTCGTAGGCTTGATTTGTATTGTCTATGATGTTATTGTGAAAAACTCTATTATTCGAGGATGAATCGAGATATATACCATTCCAATTGTTTGAAACGTTATTATATGTTATATTATTGTTTGATGATGAGAAGAGATAGATACCATCATTACCGTTAGCTGAGATATTATTGTCCATTATTATGTTGCCTGATGATAACCTAAGCCAAATGCCGTAATTATTGTTCGTAATATTGTTATTCCTTATTGTATTGTTGTCGACTACAATCCAAAACCTAATACCATACTTATTGTTTGAGCAAATGTTATTCTTTATTGTATTTTGCCAACTTCCAAAAGAGTCGAAGTAAATGCCGCACTCACCGTTTGATAGGAAAAGATTGTTATCTATTATATTGTTGCCTGAGGAAGTTAGGAATACGCCTATTTCATTATTGTATGAGCAATCGTTGTTTATTATTGTATTGTTACATGATGAATCTAGATTTATCCCTCTAAAATTAAATTTGCAGGTATTGTATTTGATAGTATTTTCATTAGAATATTCAGAAAGAGCGATACCAGCGCCTGAGGTAATCGTATTACTATAACACTTATTGTTCTTTACAATGTTATCGTTTGAATGTGATATAAGTAAAATACCATGGGCTCTGTTTAAATCGCAGATGTTGTTTACTATTGTGTTGTTATTAGAACTCTCAATATAGATACCACAGTCATCGTTTGAATTGCAGGTGTTATTGGCAATGTAATTATATGAGGAGTAACCTAATAAAATCCCAATACTTCCATCACTAACATCAAGATTCTCAATTTTCAACCATGAAACATCTCCGAGAATGACTTGCCCTGCATTTAGGGGCACAGAAACATTATTCATATTTACATTTTTATAATAATACAAAGGCTTATTATTAACTGTGTTATTGGTCGGTATTTCTTGCGTTGTAAAAGTATTTTTTCCACTTAAATAGGAGATAGAAATCCCACAATTCTCCATTTTGTTGTTATAAATTTTGTTATTTGTTGAAAGAGCAATGTAAATGCCATAATGATTGTTGTCGAGGTTATTGTTTTCGAGGCAACAGTTATGAACATTGTTAAGGATTATCCCAACTCCCCACTTGTCACTTCCTGTGATTTTAAATCCACTTACATTCACCCAATTTGATTTAATATTAATAACTGATCCGCTCCCACCGCTATCGATTATTGTAGTATCTCTATCTTCCCCAATCAGATTTATAGTCTTATCTAACACTACATTCTCTTGGTACGTGCCGTTAAATACATATATCGTACCCCCATAACTTGCGGCATCCACTCCTTCTTGGATTGTATTGTACGGATTTGCCATGGTTCCATCTTCTATCCCACTTATGTTGTCGTCATCTACATAGATTGTACCACCTAGAGATGAACTTGATTGCCCAACATTTTGAATAATTGGTACAGAAATACTAGTTACCATTACAATACACAAAAACAAACTGGCCAATTTGGATTTCATTCTAACCTCTCCTCTATCACCAGCTTTTTTAGAAACGCCCTTCCAAGCGTCCCCTCCGGGCTGTGATGGTAATAATGGTCTTTTTGATTATTTATAATTTGGCCTTGCGCGGTAAAAAAGTATTAACTACCCAATATCAATTACCAAACGATGACGCGCGGAAGAAAAGGCAAAAGGACAAAAAGCATGATAAACATAGCAGGCCAGAGAATAGACATCCTGTTCGACCTTGCAGAAGAGGAAGCCCTGGCCCATAACCTCCAAAGAGCAACCAGGTACGTTGACCTTGCAAGGAAAATCGGAATGAGATACAATGTCCGGGTGCCCAAACAATATCGGAGGAAGTACTGCAAGCATTGCCATTCTTTTCTTTTACCATCTGTGAACGCCAGGGTGAGAATCCAAGGAAATAAATTGATCGTTTTCTGTGAGAACTGCGGCGGCTTTATGAGGATGCCACTTGCCAGAAGGAAGAAGTAAAATAACCTTTTCTCTGGTGAAACTTATTCAGAAATCCTTTAATACTGGTACGATATTTGCTCCCCGATTGCATGGAAAACGAAGTTGAACTGCCCAAGATATACAAGCTCATATTTTCGTTTCTGGTTCTAATAGCAGGGATTGGAACGTATCTATTCTGGGCGGCTTCGTACGATGCATGGACAGACATTGGCCTCTATGCTGTCTCGGTCCCGGTAATAGGATTTGGTCTTGCAGGTATTTTTCTTTTTACAAGAAAAGAAGTCGAAGAGGAAGACTAGTAAGTTCTTGACATATAGACCACCATATCTGTTGGCTTTTGGCACATTACACACTTGCCTTTGAATTCTTCCTTTTCCACAGGAGTACCAAGCATGGTCATTTCTGTGCTTTCCTCCATTTCCTGCCCACAGCTTTCCTCGCCGCACCACCCAACCTTAACGATACCAAAGGCCTCTTTTACCTCTTCTATACTCTGCGCCGAAAAAGTATTTTCCTTTAAAAGATTCCTCGCCCTGTCTAAAAGGTTCTCTGCGATGGTTAAAAGAGTTTCATTTATCTTGGAAATCAAGTCTCCCCTATCCACCTCCATCTTTTGTCCTGTATCGCGTCTTGCAAATGTTACGACTTTCTTATCCATGTCCCTTTGGCCTAACTCCATGCGCAGAGGCACTCCTTTTATTTCCCAATCGAAGTATTTGCTGCCCGGTCGAACATCCCTTAAATCCAAAATAACTCTGAAGCCCGCATTTTTCAGCTCTGTTTCCAATTTTTTACACTCCGAAATCACCTTCTCTTGAATTCCCTTTGCCAAAATCGGAACGATAACAATCTGGTAAGGTGCGACATCGGGCGGTAATATCAGTCCGAGATCGTCGCCATGCACCCCAACAAGCGCACCCACCAATCTCTCGCTCATTCCATAGGTTGTTTGATTAACATACTTGTGGTCTCCGTTTTCGTCCTCGTATTTGATATCGTAAGGCTTGGAAAAGTTATCCTTGTACTGATGAATGGTCCCTATCTGCATGGTCCTACCGCTTGGCATAAGGGAATCAGCAGCAAGGGAGTAAAATGCCCCCGGAAACTTGTCCCACTCAGGGCGCTTTAAAATGAGAAATGACAGGCAAAGTTTCTTAGCCAGTCTTTTCATAATCTCAATGTCCTCGACAATCTGCTTTTCAGCATCTTCGAAATTCGCATGGCATGTATGGGCTTCAAAGAAATGAATCTCCCTGACCCTGATGAAGGCCCTGGTCTGCTTGGTATCATATCTGAAGGTGTTAACGAGCTGGAAAGTCTTTAAAGGAAGGTCGGCATGGGATCTGACCCACAATGCGAAAATCGGATACATGGCTGTCTCAGAAGTGGGCCGAAGAAGCAACTTGACCTCTAAGTCGTCTCCACCTGCCCTTGTAACCCAGTACACCTCGTCACCGAAACCCTTGATGTGTTCCGCCTCCTTAGCAAACTGATCTTCGGAAATCAAAAGCGGAAAGCACACCTCAGAATGGCCTGTTTCTTCCATTTCTAATCTAACCAAATCATCGACTAATCGCATGAGCTTCCAGCCATAAGGTGTCCAGACGTTCATGCCTTTTATGGGGTACCTTTTGTCAGTAAGCCCTGCAACCTCCACTATCTCAGCATACCACTCGCTGAAATTCTCTGATTTCTTCATAACTTTCGACCTTTTGAGAGTGCAGTAATGAGGTTATACAGTTTAAGAATTTTGGTATCATGCCGATATAATGATAACCATAAATTCACTTCAAAATCAGCTTTGCACCGCATTTGCAGGGGAACGCAAAGGGTCTTTTTGCGGACTTTACCTTCAAATACTGGTCACACTCAGGGCATTGGATCATGACCGGTTTTGCCTCTTCCAACGGTGTTAATTCCTCAAATGTCTGAAAAGACATTAATTCTTCCTCGGCACTTATTGGCTGAAAAGCTATAGGGGCGGTGCCTGTAGGCTCAAATGTCTGGAAAGCCATGCCCTCCTCTTGCCTCCTTCCCCTTCTTGTCATAACTATAACACTGATTATTATTGCAATAATAATTATTATTCCCAGTGGACCGCATATCATCGTGGGCATTCCGGCATACTCGTCCTCGAAAATGCCGAATAGTTTCTCCTCTTCAACTGCCGAGACCTTAAGTTTCTTTGTGGAGGAACCCGTTGGAAACCGCACTTCGTGTTTTTCGTCCGATGCTTCAAAATAGTATTCGATCTCACCCTCATCGAGTGTGATAGCAAATTCGTACGACTTGCCATCTCCGTCCCATCTTTCCTCGGAAGGATCGCTTTCGTACATTTTCCATGATATATCATCAATGACCACGTTAATTTCCACTGGCTCATCATTGTCTAAGTCTCTGTAGATGATGCTGAAAGTGAACATTGTCTCGGTATCACCTTTTTCGGGATGCACCCCCCCGTTCTGAAGTTGCGGGGCCGAGTTGACCTTGGTTGTAAAGGACCATTCGTAACCTTCAAAGACTATCCCGTTTGCATCCTTTGCCGTATCTTCGATTGTCACAGTATATTTCTCTCCTTCCTCGAAATCCATATCCGGGGTGAATGTGAGGGTTTTATCATCGTTTGTCCAAACAGGTGTACCACTCGTGATTTCAAAAACCTCTGTGGTTCCTTCTTTTATATAACTAAAGGCCTTCTGCGTCGAATCTTTGTTCATTTTTCTGTCGAAATTTATTACTATGTCGGAGTCGATTGCCACATCCACTTCCCCATCATCCGGGTCCACTGATTCAACTTTCGGAGGGGCAGATATCGTTGTAAAGCTCCAGTCAAAGTAATCCTTGTCCTCCCCCTCTGGTACCTTGTTTTTGTTACCATCTAAGGTAACCCCTTCAGTATCTTTTGCAGAGGCTTCTATCCTGAAGGTGTACTTCATGTCGTGCTCAAGGGGAAATGAAGGCACAAATCTCATTGTTCTGGAATCTATCCAAGAAACATTGCCATCCAGTATGTTCCAGGTTGTGTTTGTTTCCTCGTGTGTGAAGGAAAAAGCCTCCTCAACCGATTCATCATCCATGGACTTTGAGAACTTAATTTCGATTTCAGAATCCACAGCGACCTTGGTTTCATAATCCTTTGGTTTCGTGGAATAAACACTTGGAGGAACCGGCATTGTTGTAAAAGACCAAGTATAATCGTCATTGGGTCCTCCTCCAATGCCGTCTTTGTTTGCATCAAGTTTTGCTCCGTTTGCATCAGTGGCGTTTTTGTCTATCCTGAATGTGTATGTTTTATAAAATGAAAATGTGATTAGCGGTTTGAAAGTCAAGGTTTTATCGTTATTGCTCCAGGTCACAAGGCCGCTTGTGTACGGAAAGGGTATGGAGTCGTCGTAGTAAGTGAGGGCATCCTGAACCGAATCCGTATCCATACTCTTGCTGAAGGTTATCACAACGCTTGTGTTTGTGTAGACCAAGGAGGAACCATGGGAAGGAAACACTGATTCGATAACAGGGGGTTCTGCAATGGTGGAAAATTGCCAGGTAAAACCGCTTGAAAGGCTGTTACCTGCCGTATCCTGAGCATCTGTTGATAGGGTCATGGAATATGTTGTTCCTTTTGCCAAAATTGCGTTGGGTTTAAAGGATAAATTATTTCCCTTCCATATGAACTTACCGGAAATAGAAGGACTAATAGAAAATGCCCCTTCAACAAAACCGTGTTCCATGTTCTCACTGAAAGTTATATTTATAGCAGCATCCAACGGGACATTTATGGAATCCTCTTGCGGCGAGACAGATATAATTTGAGGTGGAGTTTTATCTTCAACTTGACTTACATCAAGGATGTAGAACCCTCCGATGTAACCCGGAAGGAACGTGTACGAACCGCTCACTACGAAATATGCGCTTATTCCGCTGGGGTTATAGTAACCGATTTGGGTGGGATTTGAAAGATCTGAAACATCAAAGGCGGTTAAACCTTCAATATGTGAAAGGTAAACGGTTGTGCCTAGAGCATATACCCCTATCGAAAGTGCTTGATCATAACTACCCACCAGAGTTGGATTCTTAGAATCAGTTATATCGATTATGTATAGACCGTCCATGCCATCGGCAATATATGCATAAGAGCCTGCCACATGAACTCTCATGGATACATAACTCCCTGTCCTTATCTGATAAAATCCCTCCTCCTTTGGGCTTGAAGGATTGGTTACGTTGATAATTCTCAAACCCTGGCCATCTGTTAAATATGCAAACTGGCCCATAACCTCAACGCTAAATGCCCAATCAATATTTATACTGCCCTCCAAATTTCCAGAATTCACATTTATTATTTTAAGACCGTAATCGTAATCAGCAACATATGCATATGATCCCAAAACATCCACATCGTAGGCATTTATATCGGTATCATAATTCCAAGCCTGGGATGGATTTGCAGGATCGGCAATATTTATCTTGGCCACCCCATAATAACCCTGGGTTATGTATGCATAATTCCCCTCAATATCTATACCCTGAGCATCACCCTCGGTTTTGTAATGCCCCACCAAATCTGGATCATAAGGATCTGTGACTTCCAAAATCTTAAGTCCAGCCTCCATATCTGCCACATAGGCGTAATTACCTTTAACCCTAACATCAATGGCGTAATGACCAGTGTGATCCCAGCTTCCCTCTTCCATGGGAGTTGGAGGTTCTCCTGAGATGTCCACGATTCTAAGGCCGTATAGATCATCCGCCAAGAATGCGTAATTACCCTCGATAAAAATAGATATCGCATCACCCAATGTGGGGTGATAAATTGGATCGCCAGGATCTTCCGGATCGCTGATATCGACTATGGCCATGCCTCCCTCCTCGGCTGCAATATAAGCATAATTTCCTTGGATTTTGATTTCCCAGGGATAACCGGAGATCGGGAACGGTTCGGTTAAAAAACCCACAGGTTCTGTTTTATTAGTTATATTAATTATCCCCAGACCGCTGTAATAGTCTGCGACATAAGCCACATTTCCCAAAACAAATATGTCCCTTGGGTATGGAGGAGAGGCATAGGTTTCGTTTTTGCCCTCTAATATAGGGTTTGCGGGATTGGTTACATTGACTATCAGAAATCCCTCACCCTGGCTCGGAACGTAGGCGAAGTTCCCTGAGACTGTAACGCTGTAAACCGAACCTATTGTAGTAAATTCTGTGACGCTGTCAGAGCCAAGATCCACTATTGCCATTCCATTGGAATGGGCCACATAAGCATAGTTACCCAAAACAAATACATCCAATGCATCCCCATCAACTTCCACGAACCTATCATGAGAGGGGGAGGATGGGGTGCTGACATCGATTATATTCAAACCTGAGGGGCCATTTGCCAAGTAAGCGTAATTACCGAGAACAAACACCCCCCATGCAAAGCTTGGGGAGTCGTAATATCCAAGTAAAGCTGGATCAGACTTGTCAGATATATCAAAAATTAAAAGGCTTACTCCACAAGCAGAATATGCGTAATCGCCAACAACATGAACATCCATTGCAGGCCCGAAAAGGGGTTTGCTTACCAGATCTATTTTATCACTATCCGCCCTTGTCCCTCTGAGGTCATTGATTTTACCCTCGGCATCGTTCCTAAAGATTATATCAGCTGATTCAGGTCTATTCTCGAAGGTTATCCCAGCAAAAGAGGAAATTAAACTGAAAAACACAATGAAGATGAATACAAGGGACATGGTTTTTCTCGGCAACAACCTTATCTCCCCCTGTTTAGGGTATCAAATGTATATGAAATAGTGCTATAAATAAATGTCGAGAATGAAAAACAGGAATAACCCCTCATTTGCTCACCACAATCGTGATTACATCACCTTCTTTAAGTGTGTGTCTCATGCCAACTGTCTGACCCGGAAATTTGGCACTATTCCCCCAGATGTTTGCATAGCGAAAGCGCTTTCTGAAAGTTCTGTGAATGATATCGCAAACATCTCCAACTGAAGAATCCCTTTTTATGACTAAGGGCTCGTTGTAATCCACTTTCTTGCCCTGTGGCTTCATATAAATTCTGATGAAATCTAAGGCATTGTATATTCTCTTTCTCAGTTCATCCAAACCCATTCCATCTTTGGCTGAGATTACCGCAATTGGCATTCCCGTAAGATCTTTTTCTATCTTTGTTAGGTCTTCCTTGCCCACAAGGTCGATCTTGTTCAGTACAACAATTGCAGGGATATAGACCCTGTTCTTTGCAATTGAATCGATGAGCCTGTCCTCAGTTATGTCCTCTCTGATTACGATATCAGCATTTATATATCCGTATTCCCTGAAAATCGCAGCTATAAATTCTTCATCCATGTTGGTCTGCTTCACGGTTGAGCTTATGTTCACCCCGCCTCTGTCCTTTCTTTTTATGTAGACATCGGGAGGGGATTGATTCAGCCTTATTCCCCCTTTCCCAAGTTCTTTGATAAGAATATCTAAATCGTAGTTGTAAACATCCACCATGAGAAGTAAAAGATCGGCGCTTCTTGCAACTGAGATTACCTCCCTGCCACGGCCCTTTCCCTTTGCGGCCCCATCTACTAAACCTGGCATATCCAGAATCTGAATCTTTGCCCCCTGGAAAATCATCACCCCAGGAATAACTTTCAAGGTTGTAAAATAATAAGATGCTACCTCGCTTTCTGCATCGGTAAGACAATTTAATAGGGTGCTTTTGCCGACACTGGGCAAGCCAACCAAAGCAACGGTGGCATGACCTGCTTTTTTAACTGCATAGCCCTTTGCCTCTACGCGCTTGACCTTGCGTTTGTCCAGCTCATCCTGAAGTTTTGCAAGCTTTGCCTTCAACTTACCGATATGGTGCTGGGTGGACTTGTTATAGGGTGTACTCCTGATCTCCTCCTCTATTTCCTTTATTTGCTCCTCGATGGAAACCATATGATCATCCTGAAAAGATTCTTGTTCCTGCCTCACCATTTAAGGCCTTTTTTAGATTTTCTGGTCTTGTAATCAGTACCTCCTTACCGCCCTTTTCCAAGAATCTAATGGCTGATAATATTTTTGGTCCCATACTCCCAGGAGGAAAATGACCTTCTTTTAGGTATTTTTTCGCCTCCTTTAAGTTCATACTGTTTAAGTCTTCTTGCTCTGGCTTATTAAAATTTATCGCGACTTTATCCACATCAGTGAGCATAATGAGAATATCCGCTTTGATACTGGTTGCCAATACCTGTGAGGCTAAATCTTTATCCACTACCGCCTCAACTCCGATATAACCCTGTTTTGTTTTTACAACAGGTACGCCCCCACCCCCTGCTGCTATAATTATATCATTGCTTTCTTCTCTCTGCAAAAGTCTCATTATCATCTCGCTTTCCAATATTTCTTTTGGTTCTGGAGATGGCACCACCCTTCTGTACCCCTGTCTTGCCACATCTTCCATCATAGTCCATCCCTTCTCGCTTGCCAGTCTTTCTGCCTCATCCTCTGGATAATAGGGTCCTATTGGCTTTGTCGGGTTTTCAAATGCATCGTCTTTTTCATCGACTACAACCTGTGTAATAATTGATGCCACATTGACCGAAATGCCCAGCTCGTTCAGTTTGTTTGTTAAGCTCTGCTGTATCATGTAACCGATCTGGCCTTGTGACTCAGCTACACAAACATCCATGGG